>Ga0316624_10000300_pt1 | contig 16116 bp, 15 predicted proteins | sample OWC_Aug_N3_C1_D5_FD_207657 | JGI IMG/M metagenome (GOLD analysis project Ga0316624, IMG submission 207657) | Wetland soil microbial communities from Old Woman Creek delta, Ohio, United States - OWC_Aug_N3_C1_D5_A | ecosystem: Environmental > Terrestrial > Soil > Wetlands | place: USA: Ohio... | reverse complement strand
GCTGTCGATCGTGTCGGGGCAAACTCTTTACGCCTATGTTTTAGGTGATCCCTTAAATAGGATTGACCCTCTAGGGTTGGATGGAGAAACTGTCAAGGTTCCGATACCTCAATTTGCGCCTCTTCCGGGAAGCCCAGGGTACGAAGCTTCAAAACATGCGCTTGATGCGCTTAGCAATGCGATGCATTCGGCGGTTGATGCTGTTAAAAATGCATGTAGCGATGATGAAGAAGAAAAAAAGAAAAAAGGCTGCCAAGCTTTAAAAGACAGCATCCTAAACACATGCGCTGGTTTGAAAGGTAGAAAGCAATTTGACTGTTTCGCTGCTGCAAATACAGCATACCGCCAATGCATGGGTTATGAATGACAGGTGTTTACATGGAAAATTACATTGCAGAAAGAGAGCTGCTGTATTCCCTGAAAGGCGACTATGCTAAAAAGAAATTTGTTGTGAGGATTAGTGCTCCGTATCTCATCAAAGAGGGCTCTGTTAATTTCCAGTTTCATTCTGGTGCAGCTGCTTGCAAGATTGAAATTGATGGCTTGCCTCAATCTTTTGTAGAGGAAGTGTATGGGGTTGATTCAATTCAGGCACTAGCAATGGCAACAGACGTGGACCCATACCTTAAAGGGTTAGAAAAAAAATACGACCTGTACTGGTTATCCGGTGATCCTTACTTCGAGGGTTAACCAATTCTCTAGCTCAGGAGGGTGGGCATGCCTTTCATACCCACGCGGTCTTAATGCAAAAAAGCCCCGCTGGCGATATGTAAACCAGCGGGGCTTTCTCTTTTCCTCACTCCTCGACTGTCAACACCAGCCGCCCGGGCCTGACGCGCACCCTGACCTTGGCCCCGATCGCAAACCCGGCCTCGTCCAGCCATCGGCCTCTCATCTGAATCCAGGGCACCGTGACCGAGCGGTTGGGTGTGCCAGGCGGAGCGTCTTTGGTGGGGGTGTAGTAGTAATAGAGCTTGCCGACGGTAAGCCGTTTCTCGGTGGGGATTTTTACCGGGCGTGGATTACCCGTAGAATGGTCACTAGCCATTGCTCAACTCCTATTCAGTTGGGTGGTGGTTAGCTGGTCCGGTGAGGTGCGAACTCTCCGGGCCAGCGCTTTCTCTATGAAGCCTGTTGCTGTTTGATCAACGCCTCCAGCATCTCCGTAATGAATTTCTGTTTAGCCCTGGGCATCCTGCCGACCTGCTCGATCTGTCGCTGAAGAATGGAGGCGGGTCCCCGCTTGGTCGGCATCTTCTCCATTCCCACCAGCTCCTCCAGCGTTACCGCAAACACTTTGGCCAGCGTCGGTAGCATCGAGGCCGGGATCTTGCGTGACCCGGCCTCATAGGCGGCGATCAGCTGCTGCGAAATCCCCAACTGCTCGGCCAGTTGTACCTGAGTAATTCCCAGCTCCTTGCGCAAATCGGCGACACGTTTGCCGAGCTGTTTGAAAAACACCTTGTCATCCTGGGTCATCTGCTCATCCAACAAACTGTATGTGATCGACGGCATAGGATAACCCCGGTTTTTGGCCTGACCCTGATTTGCAGTTGACGATACCACAAAGTGTGGTAATCTCCAACAGCGTTGTTTTTATGTGGTAGCTATTGACAACATTTTGGAGTGACCGCGCTATGGCCCGCATCCCCGACGAGCAGATCGAACGGCTGAAACAGGAGGTCTCCCTAGTGCGCTTGGTGGAGCGGCAGGGCATCACCCTGAAGAAGCACGGCAAGGACTATCTTGGCCTCTGCCCATTCCATGACGACAAGGAACCGTCGCTGGTGATCTCGCCTGAGAAGAACCTCTGGCACTGTCTCGGTGCCTGCGGCGAGGGCGGCGATGTGATCACCTGGATGATGAAGAGCCAGGGCGTGAGTTTTCGCCACGCGGTGGAGCTGCTGCGTGGTGGTGACTTCTCTTCTTTAGTCGCTCAACCCGTCAAGCGAACCACTGTCACCAAACTGGACTCGCCACTGAATGCCGATGCCGAAGACCAGGCGCTGTTGATGCAAGTGGTGGACTACTACCACCAGGCATTGAAACAAAATCCCGAGGCACTGGAGTATCTCAACCAACGCGGCCTCAACCATCCCGAGTTGATCGACCACTTCAAACTGGGTGTAGCCAACCGGACCTTGGCCTATCGCCTACCTTCGACGACCCGCAAGGCCGGTGCCGAGATCCGCGGTCGCTTGCAGGCACTGGGCATTTTGCGCGACAGCGGCCACGAACACTTCAACGGCTCGCTGGTGATCCCCGTCATCAATCACCACCAGGTATTGGAAATCTACGGCCGCAAGCTGCGTGATGATTTGAGAAAGGGCACCGCCTATCACCTCTATCTGCCCGGCCCGCACCAAGGCGTGTTCAACATCGAAGCGCTGGCGCAGAGCAAGGAAATCATCCTTTGCGAAAGCCTCATCGATGCCCTGACGTTTTGGGCCGCAGGCTATCGCAACGTCACCACCAGTTACGGCGTCAACGGCTTTACCGATGAACTGCTGGCCGCTTTCAAGCAACACCACACCGAACGCGTGCTGATCGCCTATGACCGTGACGACGCGGGCGAGAAGGCCGCCCATGAACTGGCGGAAAAACTCATCAAGGAAGGCTTGGATTGCTACCGCATCCATTTCCCAAAGGGGATGGATGCCAACGAATACGCCTTAAGCGTGCAGCCGCCCGGCAAGAGTTTAGGCGTGGTGATCCGGTCGGCGGTGTGGTTAGGCAAAGGCGAAGCCCCTGTTAGAAAAGTCACGAATCGAGTACCCGATTTGAACCTGCAAGAGGTGCCGGAAGCCGTGCCGGTAGCGGTTGAACATGTCCGTGAGGAGGTCTCCAACCCTCTGCCTGCCAGCGTATTACCCGAAGTCCCCAAGGATGAAATCGAAGCCGAAGTCACCGGTGAGGAAGTGATCATAACTTTGGGTGACAGGCGCTACCGCCTGCGCGGCCTCGACAAGAATCTCAGCATCAACCAGCTCAAGGTCAACGTGCTGGTCTCCTGTGGTGATGCTTTGCATGTCGATACTTTCGACCTTTACGCCGCCAAGAGCCGGGGACTGTTTATCAAGCAGGCCGCTTTCGAGCTGGGCATCAAGGAAGAAGTGATCAAACGCGACCTGGGCAAAGTGCTGCTGAAGTGCGAGGCCCTGCAGGAGCAACAAATCAAACAGACCCTGGGCGGTGACGAGAAAGGGATCGCCCTCGATGAGGTGGCCGAGGAGCGGGCCCTTTCCTTACTCAAATCCCCCGGCCTGATGCAACGCATCCTCGACGACTTCAACCGCTGCGGCGTAGTGGGCGAGGAGACCAACAAACTGGTGGGCTATCTGGCCTGTGTCTCGCGCAAACTCGACAAGCCTTTAGCCGTCATCATCCAATCGACCAGCGCCGCAGGAAAAAGCAGCCTCATGGATGCGGTACTGAACCTGATGCCCGAAGAGGAGCGGGTGCAGTATTCAGCGATGACCGGCCAAAGCCTCTTCTACATGGGCGAGACCAATCTTAAAAACAAAATCCTCGCCATCGCTGAAGAGGAGGGGGCGGAGAACGCCAGCTATGCCTTGAAGCTTTTGCAATCGGAAGGTGTGCTGACCATTGCATCGACGGGAAAGGACGAGGCCACCGGCAATCTGGTCACCAAGCAATACCGGGTCGAAGGCCCGGTGATGCTGTTTCTGACCACCACCGCTATCGACATCGATGAAGAGCTGATGAACCGCTGTCTTGTCTTGACCGTGAATGAAAGCAGAGAGCAGACCCAGGCGATCCACGCCATGCAGCGCAAGCAACAGACCCTCGAAGGCTTGCTGCAAAACGAAGACAGAAAACACCTGGTGCAACTGCACCGCAACGCCCAGCGCCTGTTACGTCCTCTTTTAGTCGCCAATCCTTTTGCCGAGCAACTGACCTTTATCGACGACAAGACCCGCACCCGGCGCGACCACATGAAGTACCTGACGCTGATCAGAACGATTGCCTTACTGCACCAACACCAGCGCGAGATCAGAACGGCGCATTACAACGGCCAGAATCTCGAATATATCGAGGTCACGACAGCCGACATCGAGACGGCCAATGCCTTGGCTCATGAAGTGCTGGGCCGCACGCTCGATGAACTGCCGCCGCAAACCTGCACCCTGCTGAAACACATCAAGGCGATGGTGCAGGAGGGATGCAAACAGCGCGGCATGGAGCAGCGGGATTATCGCTTTAGCCGCCGTGACGTGCGCAGCTATTCGAAGTGGAGCGACTTCCAGATCAAGAAACACATGCAGCGATTGCAGGAGCTGGAATACGTGCTGATCCATCGCGGCGGGCGTGGCCAATCCTTCGTTTATGAACTGCTTTACGATGGTGAGCTGAACGACGACAGGCACTTGATGGGGCTGATTGACCCGGAAAAATTACAGTACGACAAAAAGAAGGAGTCCCCTGGAGACGACAAGGAGCCCTCAAGTAGTCCCCAAGTAGCGGCCAAGTCGCCCCTCAGTAGCACGGTGGAAAACAGTCGCGAAGCCAAGCAGGACAAGGCCCGCAGAGATACCGATAGCGATGCCGTCGAAAAAGCACTGTACCGGAGCGACACGGAGAGCCAATCGTACCGTAGTCATATCTCCGTGCTCGTCGCCGAAGGTGGCCGCTAATGGCACTGCGCAAAAAACCGGGGCCGATCGCGAAGCCCACCAAAGAGCGCAGCCGACCACTCGAACCCGATGGCATCGCGCCTTATCTCGATGCCCACCTCGAATGGCTCACTGTCAAAGGCTACAGCCCCGACACCATCAACCGCCGCGACGTGGCGCTGAGGCGCTTTGTGCAGTGGTGTGACGAACGCGATCTGGATCAGCCCCAAGCGATCACCAAACCGATCCTGGAGCGCTACCAACGCCATCTCTTCTACTACCGCAAACCCGACGGCAAACCGCTGACGCTGGGTACACAACACAGCTGTCTGGCGCCGGTGAAAACCTTTTTCAAATGGCTGTCCCAGGAAAACCATCTGCTCTACAACCCCGCCTCCGAACTGATGCTGCCGAGGCAGCCCAAGCGCCTGCCGCGTGACATCCTGAGTGTGAGTGAAGTCGAAACCATCCTCGCCATCCCCGACCATGCCACACCGGGCGGACTGCGTGACCGGGCGATCCTGGAGACGCTGTACTCGACAGGACTTCGACGCATGGAACTGCCCGCGCTGAAGGTCTACGACATCGACTTGCACCGCGCCATCGTCATCGTGCGTGAAGGCAAGGGCAGACGTGATCGGATCATCCCCATCGGCGAACGTGCATTAGCGTGGGTAGAGAAATACCTCAACGAGAGCCGCCCACACCTGCTGCTCAATCTCCACGAAGAAGCGCTGTTTCTCAACGACTACGGCGATCCGCTGCCGCGTGATGCGCTGGCGCGCAAGGTCAAGCACTACATGGAGCAGGCCGGGATCAAGAAGACCGGAAGCTGTCACCTGTTTCGTCATGCCATGGCCACCCACATGCTCGACAACGGCGCTGATACGCGCTTCATCCAGGCGATGCTGGGACACGCCGATCTGGCGACCACACAAATCTATACGCATGTCTCAGTGGAAAAACTCAAGGCGGTCCACGCCGCGACGCATCCGGCGAAGATGCAGAGAGAACAGGACAGGGAAGCGCTGCTCTCGATGCTGGATGCAGAGTGTGACGATGATGACGAGTGATCGGACAGCGATCGCATCGGCCGCTCCTGCGCATCCATGCGCCCGCGGCACTTGGACATCCTGTCCATCGGACCGCCCGTCACGGCGCTTGCATCGGCTTCCAGTGCACAAACCGCTTGCAGCCAGGCAAGCGCCGCGCCGGGCTAGTGCCGTGATGACGTGCAGGGCAGTGACTTCGTTTGACGACAGAGAAAGGTCTTGTGTGTCGCCGGCTAACGCCCGCGACACCATCGCCATTGAGCGCCTGAAGCAGCAAGGCAAACAACCGCCTTACTGCTCCAGGCTTTACACCCCCAAGCCCCCTCAAGGGGGATGTGGGGCAGGTCCCCTTAACATAACGCGGCATTATGCAAAATGGCCGCACGCTCGTGCCTCGCTTGTGATCGCGGCCACTTCGCATAACGCAGCGTTATGTGTAAGTGGCCCTGAAGGTATCCCCCCAAACCCCCGCTGGGGGCTTGGCGTGGTGCGGCCAAGCCGCGTGTATTTTGATCCCCCGCCCACCCCGGCAGTCAGCTAAAAGCGGCTCGCACTCCGCTGCGCTCCATTGCTCGTTTCCGCTTTTAGCTGCCTGCCGCCCGTCCGCCCCTAAAGGGGCTCCCTCAATCAAGGCGGGTCAGTGCTTCCGGTCTTACCGGGAATGGCTCGGAGAGATAGCGCCCGGTCCCGGCTTTGGCAAGGGTGAAATGCACGGCGCGAAAAGACGCGCCGCCCTTGCCAAAGCCGTGCCCGGTCGCTGTGTGGCGGCCATGCCCGGCAAGCCCTCTGTGGGCTTGCGGGCAAGCCGCACATTCACTCAAGGAGAGAAGACCATGAACACCCTGCCCTGGGAAATTGAAAAGATCATCGAAGTGGCCAATGGCCTCAATGCCTCCGGCTCAACAGGCGCGAGCACAGGAGAGCAGATCGCCGCCGCCTTCGTGCTGAACCGTCCCGACTATTTGCCCTCAATGTATGCCGACATGGTCGAAGCATGGGACCGCCTCGATGACGAATGGCAACACTATGTCCGCCTCATCAAACGCGATTACATGCACCTCATCGAAGCCAACTAACCCGCATTCCATGCCGGGGCGCGTCCGCGCCCCGGCCCCTCAGCAGCGAAACAGAAAAGCTCGATTGGCTTGACGGCAAAGGGCCAGATCGGCGACAAAGAAGCCATGAACGTCATGGACATCCTCAACACGGACGCCTCTCACCCAAGCGAAAAACCGCGTCTGGGCAAAATTTTGACCCGTCAGGTGCGCGACTGGAAAAAACCAGCCGCAAACGATTGCTGCGTCAGAGAAAAATCGGAAATTAGTGTACGACTCGTGTCAGGGAAACTTTTTCCGGGGCAGTATTACGATGCCGAGACAGGGAAGCACTACAACTACTTCCGCGATTACAACCCGATGACGGGGAGGTATGTGGAGAGTGATCCGATTGGAGTCGTGTTGTATCGGAATATGGCTGTACGCAATCTGTCGCAGCTAGGGCTTGTAAACGATGAAGCTATTGCGCAGATGTATCAAAGTATCCCTGTTTATAACCAGCCATACACCTATGTGCGGGGAAATCCGCTTCTACGATTCGATGCATTCGGTCTGGCCGACTTCTTAGATCGCTGTGAGGGTCGTTATGAAAGCTGTAAGATTACTCAGTACCAGGATGCCTCGACTGTAGGAAACTGGTTGAGGTACAAAGTTTGTGAAAAAGCTATCGACCAGGCATGTTCAAGGACTGGTTTGACCTGTTGCGAAGAGGATCATCGTGCTTGCCTTGCTAAGGCAGCTGGAGACACTGCAGAAATAGCTAAGTGCGAAGTAAATAGTATGCAATGTATGCGTGATGCAGGAAAATAGTCACATGAGCAAACCAACAGACACAGCCTTCACTTACGCTGGATTTGCGCTTAAGACGATATACTGGTTTGCGGTGGCGAGTTTACCATTAGCTATGCAGTATAAAGTTACGGCGTTCATGGTTAGCAGTTGCATGCCAGGATCGGAATGTTTAACACATGCTATGCCACTGATTGTTGATGTCGGCATGATAGATTGGGTAGCACGTGTTTTACTTTGGCCCTTGTGCGCTTGGTATCTTGGGGGGCGATGGCTATATACCAAGTACTTAAAAATGTGACACGAGAATAATCAGGGTCATATCCCGATTTCCAAGCCCCGACGGCTCACGCCGCCGGGGCTTTCTCTTTCAGGTCTAAATTCTCATGCCTTTGATGGGCAAGCGATTTTTACTGCCTATTCCGTTTCTGAAACGCCAGGATATTCTCTTTCAACCATGGTGCAGCAAAGACTTCGTACCCGAAAAGACCGAACATGGCCCACATAGGTTCCGAGGAGTGCCCTTTGGTGGCGTAAAAGATCGCGCCCGCAGAGGCAGTGAGCAGCACCGAAAAATTGAACCAGCGTACAATTCGGTAAGACCACTCAAAATAGTCGTCGGCAGTGTTCAGTAGCAGCATATCTTTCGTGAATCCGAATATAGCTGCCAATAAATAGGCTTTTGCGCAACTGTTGCCTGGAACCTCGACAAAGAGAATCCACTTCGGTGAGATGTCTGTGACGGCATAAATTACCGTGCCGACAAATAATAAAAATCCTAGGTTGCGTTCAGCGGTAGTCATCTTTGTCTCCAGTTGGTTAATTCCCTCTCCAATCACAATTATGCGGAAGAGTCCGCTTGGTGCGAACCACGAATAACCGATGACGTACCCCCGGAGTTCGGGGTCAGAGTAAGAACTCCGGTTCATTGCTTTCAAAAAGCCCCGCGAGCCATTCGGCCAGCGGGGCTTTTTCTTTTCCTCACTCCTCGACCGTCAACACCAGCCGCCCCGGCCTGACGCGCACCCTGACCTTGGCCCCGATCGCAAACCCGGCCTCGTCCAACCAACGGCCCCTGATCTGGATCCAGGGCACCTTGACCGAACAGTTCGCTGTGCCGGGTGGGGCGTCTTTACGCGGGGTGTAGTAGTAATACAGCTTGCCGACGGTAAGCCGTTTCTCGGTGGGGATTTTTACCGGGCGTGGATTACCCGTAGAATGGTCATTAGCCATGACTGATACCTCTGATATCGGTTGTGGTTAGCTGGCCTGGGGTGTCGCAAGCACTCTGGGTCAGCGCTTTTTTATGTTGCTGATTGCTTTTGTTTAGTCATTCCCTCCTTTGGCTGGTGTCGTCCTTTCTTTAGCCGCCCAAATTGCTGACCATCTGCTTTGTCTGGTGCTTGATGATCATGCCATCGAGCAGCGCCCGAATAATCTTCTTCTCGTCCTCCGGCATATGAGAGACCGCTTCGAACTGGAGCCTTAACTCCTCATCCGGTCCACGCTCTCCCTCTTCAAAGACCAAGGCATCCAGGGTGGTATGCAGCGTCTTAGCCAGGCTCACCATTGCCCCAAGGGTGGGCTGGGCGGTGCCCGCTTCGTATTTCTTGATCTGGTTGACGTGCAGGCCGACCGCATCGGCAAGGCTTTGTTGGGTATAGCCCTGCTGCTTGCGGATCGTGACCAATCGTTTTGGGAAATTCATAGCAATCACCTGCCATAAGCTAATGACTCCCATAATGTACCCTCTGGTCTACTTTAGTGGTTGACGAAAGCATATCATAGAGGACTACAATAACACACTAAAGTAGGCTTGACAGGTTTTTGGAGGAATCGCCCATGGCCCGCATCCCCGACGAGCAGATCGACCGCCTCAAGCAAGACATCTCCCTGATCCGTCTGGTGGAGAGTCAGGGCATCACCCTGAAGAAGCACGGCAAGGACTATCTTGGCCTCTGCCCATTCCATGACGACAAGGAACCGTCGCTGGTGATCTCGCCGGAGAAGAACCTCTGGCACTGCCTCGGGGCCTGCGGCGAGGGCGGCGATGTGATCACCTGGATGATGAAATCCCAGGGCGTGAGCTTTCGCCACGCGGTCGAGCTGCTACGCGAAGGGGAATTTTCCTCTTTAGCCGCCCAGCCGGTGAAGAGAACGACCGTCACCAAACTGGACTCGCCACTGAATGCCGATGCCGAAGACCAGGCGCTGTTGATGCAAGTGGTGGACTACTACCACCAGGCATTGAAACAAAACCCCGAGGCCCTGGAGTATCTCAACCAACGCGGCCTCAACCATCCCGAGCTGATCGACCACTTCAAGCTGGGCGTGGCCAACCGGACATTGGCCTATCGCCTGCCTGCGACGACCCGCAAGGCCGGTGCCGAGATCCGCGGTCGCTTGCAGACGCTGGGCATTTTGCGCGACAGCGGCCACGAACACTTCAACGGCTCGCTGGTGATCCCCGTCATCAATCACCACCAGGTATTGGAAATCTACGGCCGCAAGCTGCGCGACGATTTGAGAAAGGGCACTGCCTATCACTTGTATCTGCCCGGCCCGCACCAAGGCGTGTTCAACATCGAGGCGCTGACGGTGAGCAAGGAGATCATCCTCTGCGAAAGTCTCATTGATGCCCTGACTTTCTGGGGCGCAGGCTATCGCAACGTCACCACCAGTTACGGCGTCAACGGCTTCACCGATGAACTGCTGGCCGCTTTCAAACAACACAACACCGAACGCATCCTGATCGCCTACGACCGTGACGACGCGGGCGAGAAGGCCGCTTCCGCGTTAGCCGCCCAACTGATGAAGGAAGGGATCGACTGCTACCGCATTCACTTTCCCAAAGGGATGGATGCCAACGAATACGCCTTGCAAGTGAAACCGGCCAGTAAGAGTCTGGGTGTGGTGATCCGGTCGGCGATCTGGTTAGGCAAAGGTGACGCACAGGGACGTGCTAATGTCGCGGGAGGCAGGAGGCCGGAAGCGACCGAGGGACCTGTAAGAAAAGTCACGAATCAAGTACCCGATTTGAACCTACAGGAAACGCCGGAAACACTGCAAATACAGGCTCAAAATGCCGCTGATGAGGAAAGCGCTTTTTCAGCTGGGGTCGAAGAGCGCATCGAGTCATTGCCCGCAGCCGTCCTCCCCGAACCACCCAAGCCCGACATCAAAGCCGAAGTGAAAGACGAGGAAGTGGTGATCGTCTTCGGCGACCGGCGCTATCGCATCCGGGGCCTGAACAAAAACCTCAGCCTGAACCAACTCAAAGTGAATGTGCTGGTATCACGTAATGACGCTTTGCATGTCGATACTCTCGATCTCTACGCCGCCAAGGCGAGAGCCGGTTTCATCAAACTGGCTGCCATCGAACTAGGCATGAAGGAAGAGATCATCAAGGCCGACCTGGGCAAACTCCTGCTCAAGTGTGAAGCCCTGCAGGAAGAGAACATCCGCCACGCGCTGGAGCCGGAAAGCCGGGAAGTGGCGCTGGACGATGAAGAGCGTGAACAGGCGCTGGCCCTGCTCAAAGATAAACACCTGATGCAACGCCTCCTCGACGACTTCAACCGCTGCGGTGTGGTCGGTGAGGAGACCAACAAACTCACCGGCTATCTCGCCTGTGTCAGCCGAAAGCTCGATAAGCCCTTGGCAGTGATCATCCAGTCCACCAGCGCCGCCGGTAAATCCTCGCTCATGGATGCCGTGCTCAACATGATCCCCGAAGAGGAGCGCGTACAGTACAGCGCCATGACCGGGCAGAGTCTTTTCTACATGGGCGAGACCAATCTTAAAAATAAGATCCTCGCCATCGCCGAGGAAGAGGGCGCGGAGAACGCCAGCTATGCGCTCAAGCTCCTGCAATCGGAAGGTGTGCTGACCATTGCATCGACGGGAAAGGACGAGGCCACCGGCAACCTGGTCACCAAACAATACCGGGTCGAAGGGCCTGTGATGCTGTTTCTGACCACCACCGCTATCGACATCGATGAAGAGCTGATGAACCGCTGTCTTGTCTTGACCGTGAATGAAAGCCGCGAGCAGACCCAGGCGATCCACGCCATGCAGCGCAAGCAACAGACCCTCGAAGGCTTGCTGCAAAACGAAGACAGAAAACACCTGGTGCAACTGCACCGCAACGCCCAGCGCCTCTTGAAACCTCTTTTAGTCGCCAACCCCTTTGCCGAACAACTGACCTTTATCGACGACAAGACGCGCACCCGGCGCGATCACATGAAGTACCTCACCCTGATCAGAACGATTGCCTTACTGCACCAACATCAGCGCGAGATCAAAACCGCGCACTATAACGGCCAGATGCTGGAATATATCGAGGTCACGAAACAGGACATCGAAACCGCCAACCAACTGGCCCATGAAGTGCTGGGCCGCACGCTCGATGAGCTGCCGCCGCAAACCTGCACCCTGCTGAAACACATCAAGGCGATGGTGCAGGCAGGATGCAAACAGCGCGGCATGGAGCAGCGGGATTATCGCTTTAGCCGCCGTGACGTGCGCGAAATGTGCGGCTGGGGAAATACCCAACTCAAAGTGCATCTGCAACGGCTCGAAGAGCTGGAATACCTGCTGGTGCATCGGGGTGGCCGTGGTCAGTCCATCGTCTACGAGCTGCTTTACGATGGTGATCTCGATAATCGCAAACACCTGATGGGGCTGATCGATATCGAGAAATTAAGCTATGACGAAAAGAAGTCGGGGGTAAACGGCAACGTGTCGGGGTCAAGTCGGCCCCAAGTCGGGGTCAAGTCGCCCCCTGATCGGGGTGGGCAAAATGGCGATAGTCCGAGCGCTGACAACGAGTTGGGCGAAAACGAACCGGAAACCGGCAAAAAAGGACATATCAAGCCGAAAAACAACGCGACATCGTACCGTAGTCATGCCCTCTCATTGATCGCCGAGGGGCATTGACCATGGTCAGGCGCTACGAACACAAGGCCGTGATCGAGGCCAGTGGGTTTTACTCCTACCTGCGTGCGTTTTTGGAATGGGGTGAAGTCACGGCCCTAAGCAAGGACACCTTGAGACGTCGAGAGGCAGCGCTAAGGCGTTTTGTCCATTGGTGTGATGAACGCGACCTGCAACAGCCGCAAGAGATCACCAAACCCATTTTGGAGCGCTATCAACGCCACCTCTACTACTATCGCAAGAGCGACGGCCAGCCCCTGACTTATGGCAGTCAGCATGTGATGCTGACGCCCATCAAAGCCTTTTTCAAATGGCTGAGCAAGGAGAACCACATCCTCTACAATCCGGCCTCCGAACTGGAACTGCCGAAAAAGCCCAAGCGCCTGCCCAAAACCATTTTGGACATCGAGGCGGTGGAAACCATCCTCAACCAGCCCAGCATCGAGACCGTGGCAGGCCTGCGTGATAGAGCCATCATGGAGCTGCTGTACTCGACCGGGATCCGCCGCATGGAGCTGGTCCACCTGTCGCTTTTCGACATCGACGCAAGGCGCAGCACCTTGCTGGTGAGAAGCGGCAAGGGCCGCAAGGATCGCTTTATCCCGATCGGCGAACGGGCGCTGATCTGGGTAGAGAAATACCGCCATGAGGCACGGCCGGATCTGGTGCTCGGCTTTGATGACGGCAGCCTGTTTCTCACCGATCAGGGACAGCCCTTTCGACGCAATGCGTTGACCGCCCGTATCAAGCGCTATATCCAACAGGCCGGACTCGACGTGCAAGGCGCCTGTCACCTTTTCCGCCATGCGATGGCCACCCACATGCTGGAGAACGGTGCGGACGTGCGTTTTATCCAGGCCATGCTAGGCCATGAAGACCTTAACACCACGCAGATCTACACCCAGGTATCGATCAAGAAACTGGCGGAGATCCACGCTGCTACCCACCCGGCGAAGATGCAGAGAGATCAAGATCGGGAAGCGCTGCTCTCGATGCTGGATGCAGAGAGTGACGATGATGACGAGTGATCGGACGGCGCGGAGTGAGCGGACAGTGTGGATTGCCTCGGACCGCCCGTCACGTCGCTTGCAATGTCTTACGGTCTACACACAGCCGCCAGCCAGGCAAGCGCCGCGCCGGGCTAGTGCCGTGGTGACGTGCAGAGCAGTGACTTCGTTTGACGGCAGAGAAAGGTCTTGTGTGCCGCCGGCTAACGCCCGCGACACCATCGCCATTGAACGCCTGGAGCAGCAAGGCAAACAACCGCCTTACTGCTCCAGGCTTTACACCCCCAAGCCCCCTCAAGGGGGATGTGGGGCAGGTCCCCTTAACATAACGCGGCATTATGCAAAATGGCCGCACGCTCGTGCCTCGCTTGTGATCGCGGCCACTTCGCATAACGCAGCGTTATGTGTAAGTGGCCCTGAAGGTATCCCCCCAAACCCCCGCTGGGGGCTTGGCGTGGTGCGGCCAAGCCGCGTGTATTTTGATCCCCCGCCCACCCCGGCAGTCAGCTAAAAGCGGCTCGCACTCCGCTGCGCTCCATTGCTCGTTTCCGCTTTTAGCTGCCTGCCGCCCGTCCGCCCCTAAAGGGGCTCCCTCAATCAAGGCGGGTCAGTGCTTCCGGTCTTACCGGGAATGGCTCGGAGAGATAGCGCCCGGTCCCGGCTTTGGCAAGGGTGAAATGCACGGCGCGAAAAGACGCGCCGCCCTTGCCAAAGCCGTGCCCGGTCGCTGTGTGGCGGCCATGCCCGGCAAGCCCTCTGTGGGCTTGCGGGCAAGCCGCACATTCACTCAAGGAGAGAAGACCATGAACACCCTGCCCTGGGAAATTGAAAAGATCATCGAAGTGGCCAACGTCTTGAAGGCAACAGGCTCCACAGGTGCCAGCACCAGCGAGCGCATTGCTGCTGCCTTTGTACTCAACCGCATGGAGTATCTGCCCGCGAGCTATTGCGATGTGCTCGAAGCGTGGGAGCGCCTCGGTGAGGAGTGGCAAGCGTATGTCCGTCTCATCAAGGATGAGTACATGTACCTCATTGAATAAACCCCTGAAAGGCCAGGGCCGGGGCGACCGCCCCGGCCTCTTTTACTAATCCCTGCAGAAAGGTACACTATGGCACTAAGTGCTACACTGGAAGTCAAACCCACAGGCATGCGTATTTTCAAAACCCGACTGTTTAACCGCTGGGCAGCGGAGGAAGGGATGACCGATGAGGCCCTGCGCGAGGCGGTCGATGAGCTGGCCGCCGGGCTGGTCGATGCCAACCTCGGCGGCCACGTCTACAAAAAGCGCGTCGGCCTGAACGGCCGCGGCAAGCGCGGCGGCGTGCGTACCCTGATCGCGTTTCGTCTGGAGGACAAAGCCTTTTTCCTCTACGGCTTTGCCAAGAACGAGCGCGACAACATCGACATCAAGGAGCTGAAGGCTCTGCGCCTCTTGGCCAGTCAGCTCCTCGGCTACAACGATACGGCCCTTAACCAGGCCATCAAGATCGGAGAACTGATCGAGGTAATGAGTGATGAGTAAGATCCTGAAAGCAGTCCACGACACCGCCAAAGGCCTGCACAAAGCCGGTGTGCTCGATACCACCACCATGCGCGAATTCGACGCGCTCTGTCTGCCGCCGATCAAGAGCTACACCCCGCTGCAAATCCGCCGCCTGCGCACCAAGAACAAGGCCAGCCAGGCGGTCTTCGCCGCCTACCTCAACACCAGCGCCTCCACCGTGCAGAAGTGGGAGCAGGGGCAGAAGAAACCCAACGGTCCCTCTCTGAAGCTGCTTAACCTGGTGGACAAGAAGGGCCTCGAAGCGCTCGCCTGATTGTCAGCATCGTCATATTCTGCCGGGGTCAACGCCCCGGCATTTTTTTGCCTCTCACACAGCTTATGCGCGCCCGCGTGAACTGTGCCTCTTGCAAAATCCCGAAGTTAAGCCAAAACTCGCGTCTGGGAAATTTTTTGGCCCTGAGCTTTTTGTCTAGGCCAAACGCTCTTTAACTTGCTGACGGCACTAGGGAAGTTACGACTTTAGCGGCGAACTCGCGTCGGGGCGGCGATATTATTATGGGGCACGTTATTACGATCCGCGAACCTCTGTATGGCAGAGTGCGGATCCGATGTTAGGAAATTATCTAAATGGGAATCATGGAATGGGCGGGGTATTTGCGTCGCTAAATCTAGCGATGTACTCCTACACATATCAAAACCCGTTAAAATACGTCGATCCGGAAGGATTATTTCCAAAAGGCACAATAGACAAATTAAATAACTTTGCAAGCCGTACAAATTCAGTGGAGGTGTTTATATCAACAAGGGTGCATAGGAATGATTATTGGAACCCGCATTGGGGCGATAGGTGCATTGATGTTCATAATAAAATGATCAACAACGCACTTGGGATAAAAGTAGATTTAGGAGGCAAAAATGCCAAAATTGTAGGAACACCATCTACGTATTCCAAACTTAGGAAGGCAGGATATGCTGGTCCATTAAAGAAGTTCGAATTTCTTACTGCCGATAATAAATCTGCGCAAGGCAATGCAACGGCCGATCATATGAAAAATAGCCTAGGCGCATACATAAAAATGAATCATAAAAAGGGACAGGAGGAGGTTTATGGGTTGAGCATACTGAATGGTTTTCATGCA
>Ga0316624_10000299_pt1 | contig 16127 bp, 12 predicted proteins | sample OWC_Aug_N3_C1_D5_FD_207657 | JGI IMG/M metagenome (GOLD analysis project Ga0316624, IMG submission 207657) | Wetland soil microbial communities from Old Woman Creek delta, Ohio, United States - OWC_Aug_N3_C1_D5_A | ecosystem: Environmental > Terrestrial > Soil > Wetlands | place: USA: Ohio... | reverse complement strand
GCCGGGCGTCATCCTTGAGGACAACGACATCGGGCCCGATAATGTCGTCAACCGCTACAGCATTCTCGCGGCCGAGCAGCTGTCGGCCACGCAGCTCGCGGTGCAGGTGATCTTCCAGCCCGGCAAAGAGGGCGAGGAGCGGCAGAAGCTGGTGTGGTCGGTGCACGAGGGCACGCTGCGCACGCTGTTTAACCAGCCGCAAGGCGGGCCGGTGCGCGTCAAGGACGGCGTGGCAGTCGGCTACGGCAGCAAGACCCCGCTGCTGAAGAAGTGCGAGTAGGGCGGGGCCTCAAACGTCCAGCAATTCCTCTTTGGCAAACTCCGCGTGCTCCTGGATGAAGGCAAAGCGCGTCTCCGCCTTGGTGCCCATGAGCTGCTCGACCACTTTGGCGGTTGGCTTCTTCTCCTTTTCCACCAGCACCACGCGCAGCAATGTCCGTTTGCCCGGGTCCATGGTGGTTTCCTTGAGCTGCGCCGCCATCATCTCGCCCAGGCCTTTGAAGCGCGAGATGTCCACCTTGGCATTGGCGTGGAACTCCTTCTTGAGCAGCTCGTCCTTGTGCTTGTCGTTGCGCGCGTAGACGATCTTGCCGCCGTGGCTGAGGCGATAGAGCGGCGGCACCGCGAGGTAGAGCCGGCCGGCCTCGATCAGCTTGATCATTTGCCGGTAGAAGAAGGTGATCAGCAGCGAAGCGATATGCGCGCCGTCGACGTCGGCATCGGTCATGATGATGACCTTCTCGTAGCGCAGGTCCTTCTCGTGGAAATGCGCCCCGGTGCCGACGCCGAGCGCCTGGATGAGATCGGCGAGCTGGGCGTTCTGCGCCAGCTTGTCCTTGCCGGCGGACGCGACGTTGAGAATTTTTCCGCGCAGCGGCAGCACGGCCTGCGTCCGGCGGTCGCGCGCCTGCTTGGCGCTGCCGCCGGCTGAATCGCCCTCGACGATGAAAATTTCCGAGCCTTCGGAGGCCGAATTGGTGCAATCGGCGAGCTTGCCGGGCAGGCGCAGCTTGCGCACGGCGGTCTTGCGCGCGATGTCTTTTTCCGCGCGCCGCCGCAGCCGCTCGTCGGCGCGCTCGATGACGAAATCCAGGAGCTTGTTGGCCTGCATCGGATTCCCGGCGAGCCAATGGTCGAACGGGTCCTTGATCGCCTGCTCGACGATGCGCTGCGCCTCGGCGGTGGCGAGGCGGTCCTTGGTCTGGCCCTGGAATTCCGGCTCGCGCACGAACACCGACAACATGCAGCCGGCGCCCGCCATCACGTCGTCGCTGGTGACGGGGGCGGCGCGCTTTTCCTGGTTGACGCGGGCGGCGTGATCCTTCAGCCCGCGCAAGAGCGCCGAACGCAAGCCCGACTCGTGCGTGCCGCCGTCGGGCGTCGGGATGGTGTTGCAGTAGGAATTGAGGAAGCCGTCGGTGTCGGCGGTGAAGGCCACCGCCCATTGCACGGCGCCGTGCGCGCCGGTCTTGCCCTGCGTGCCGGTGAAAATATCGGGATGCACGAGCGTCGCATCCTTGAGCTGCTCGGAGAGATAGTCCTTCAGGCCCTGCTCGAAATGGAAGGTGGCCTGCTCGGGCACGTCTTCCACGCCCTTGAGCAGCGCCTTGTCGCAATGCCAGCGGATCTCGACGCCGCCGAACAGATAGGCCTTGGAGCGCGTCATCTTGAAAATGCGCTCGGGCTTGAAGGCGGCCTTCGCTCCGAAAATCTGCGGGTCGGGCCTGAAGCGCACCTTGGTGCCGCGCTTGTTGGGCGCACGCCCGAGCTTCTCCAGCTTGCCTTTCGGCTTGCCGCGCTCGAAAGCCATGCGGTAGTGCGTCTGCTCGCGCCAGACCTCGACCTCCATGCGCTCAGACAGCGCATTGGCGACCGAGACGCCGACGCCGTGCAGGCCGCCGGAGGTCTCGTACACCTTGGAGTCGAATTTACCGCCGGCGTGCAGCGTGCACATGATCACTTCCAGCGCCGACTTGCTCTTGAACTTGGGATGCGGATCGACCGGGATGCCGCGGCCATTATCCGTAACGGAGACGAAACCGTTTTCCTCCATCTCGACTTCGATCCAGTCGGCGTGGCCGGCCAGCGCCTCGTCCATGGCGTTGTCGATCACTTCGGCGAACAAATGATGCAGCGCTTTTTCGTCGGTGCCGCCGATATACATGCCGGGGCGGCGGCGCACCGGCTCCAACCCCTCCAGCACCTCGATGTGCTTGGCGGTGTAGCCGCTCTCGGCGCGCGTTCCGCGCGCAGGCTTGGCGCGCGCCGCGGGCTTGCCGCGCGCCGCGGGTTTGCCCGCTTTACGCGCGCTCGCTTTCGCCGGTGCCGGCCGCGCCGGCGCCTCGAACAGGTCGTGCTGGAGCGGGGAAGTCTTCTTCTTGGTCGCGGATTTGGCCATGGGATGTCTAGATAGGAGCGGACCGATTCGTCCGCCAGCCACTATGCCACGAACCATGGCGGGTCGTGACCGGGCCTACCGCTCCCCGCGTGCGGGGAGAGGTAACCCGGCAACCATTCCGCCCATGCACCGTTATCCCGCCATGGACGTCCGCAACGCCCAGGGGCAGCAGCAAGCGCAAAGACTTGGCAACGGCGGCAGCGCGCGCCGCCGGCCGCGGCTGCCTTTGGACGTGCTCGACCCCCTGCCGGTGACGGCCATGCGGCCGGCCTGGCGCAGCGCGGCGCAAGCCGCCACCATCGGTATTTTCATCATCCTGCTCTTTGCGGCGCTGAGCCTGGCGCGGCCGATCGTGCTGCCGGCCGCCGCCGCCTTCGTGGTCACCATGATGCTCAGCCCGCTGGCGGAGCGGGCCGACGGCGCGCGCGTTCCCCCGCTCGTGACCGCGATGCTGCTCTGGCTGCTGGTGGTGGCGGTGTTCTACGCGGTGATCGCGTTGGTGTCGGCGCCGGTGGTCGATTGGATCAACAAGGCGCCCGACATCGGGCGCAGCATCCAGCAGAAACTGCAGCTGCTCGAAGCGCCGCTCGCCGCCTTGCGCGACATGCGCAACGCGCTGCTGCCGGCGGACGCGGGCAAGGGCGTCACTGTCGATGTGGTGGCGGTCGCGCAGCAGGCGGTGTCGGTGGTGACGCCGGCGGCCGGCGAGATGCTGATCTTCTTTGTCGCGCTGTTCTTCATGCTGCTCGGGCGCCGCCGGCTGCGCCATGTGTTGGTCGGCTGCTTCCAGGAGCACGCGGCGCGCTTGCGCATGCTCAAGATCATGAACGACATCGAGCGCAACCTGACCGGCTATCTGAGCGTGGTCGCCGTCATCAATCTCGGGGTCGGTTTTGGCGCCGGCATCATCGCCATGCTGGTCGGCCTGCCGAGCCCGGTCGCCTGGGGCGTGCTTGGCTTCGTGCTCAATTTCATTCCCTATATCGGCCCGGCGGTCACGGAGCTTGGCATGTTCGCGGTCGGGCTGGTGAGCTTTCCCTCGCTCGCCCACGCGGCGATCGCGCCGCTGCTCTATATCGGCCTGGCGCTGCTCGAGGGCCAGTTCATCACGCCCGGCATCGTCGGCCGCCGGTTCACGCTCAATCCGCTCACGGTGTTTCTGTCGCTGGTGTTCTGGGCCTGGCTGTGGGGGCCGGTGGGCGCCTTTCTGGCGGTGCCGATTTTGATCATGGGGCTGGTGGCGGCGGCGCATCTGTTTCCCAAGCACGAGCCGGACTTGCCGGACTAGGCGCGCGGGTGCGCCTGGGCTAGAAAAGGACTCCCCCGGGGGCGGGCCGCGTTTCCATGCATGACATCGTCCAGCAGGTGACCGACTTCGTGCGCGAGCACGCGGCATGGGCGGCGCCGGTCGTGTTCGTGCTGGCGTTTGCGGAATCGCTCGCCTTCATCTCGCTGTTGGTGCCGGCCTGGGGCGCGCTGGTGGCGCTGGGCGCGCTGATCAAGCAGGGCGGGCTCGAATTCTGGCCGGTGTGGGTGGCGGGCTCGCTGGGCGCGGCCTGCGGCGACTGGCTGTCCTACTGGGTCGGGCTGAAGCTGGAATATTCGGTCGCCCACATGTGGCCGCTGTCGCGCCACCCCAATCTGATCCCGCGCGGGGAAGCCTTCGTGAAGGAATGGGGCATTCCCGGCATTTTCATCGGCCGCTTCTTCGGCCCCTTGCGCGCCTCGGTGCCGCTGGTCGCCGGTATTTTCGAGATGCCTTATTGGCGTTTTCAATTCGCCAATTTCTCCTCTGCCTTCGTGTGGGCGGCGGTATTGCTCACCATCGGCGACGTGATCTCGGTCGTCGTCCAGTGGCTGTGGCCGTGAAAAAGAAAAATCCGCCGTGGCTGGTGGCCCCCGCGGATCGGCTGGCCCGCGCGCCGCTTACTTGTAGCCGAGCTGCACCAGGCGGATCTCGCCCTTCACCAGGTCGGGCACCGCGACCAGATAGCCCTCTTTGTTGGGAACGACGCAGATGTCGGCGGGGCCCTTGAAGTCGGTCGCCAGTTTCTGCATGCCGCCTTTCTTGCTCCAGTGGAACAGCGAGCCCGACACCCAGTCGGTCACCAGCAGCGAGCCGTCCTTCAGGCGGTAGAGCCCGTCCAGCATGCCGATTTTTTCGGAGATGGCGACGGGATCCTTGCCGGGCGCCATCTCATAGATCGCCTGCGGCTTGTCCTTTGCCTCGAAGCCGACCATCAGCAGCGTGTTGTGCGGGGCCGGCCAGAGACCGTTGGGGAACACGCCCTTGCCGGAAAACACCATCGTGATCTTCGGCGACTTCACGTCCAGGAAATCGGCGGGCTCCACCTTGGCCAGCTTGTCGGAACGGTTGTCGCTGACATAGAGCGCGCCGCCCATGATCGCCGGGTCGTTGGCGAAGGTGATGCCGGGCAGGTCGAGCTTCCTGCCCTTCTTGGTCTTGAGGTCGAACACCCAGACCGCGTCGATATCGGTGGTCCACAGCCGGTCGCCCTCGATCCAGATGCCCTTCGGCTTGTTCATGGCATTGCCGGGCGGCGTGATCGCGCCGTCCTGCAGAATCTTTCCGTCCAGCGAGACCGTGGTGAGCTTGCCCTTGCCGTCCTTTAGCGGCGGATTGAGCTCGGGGCCGAAGTCGCTGGTGTAGAAGATCTTGCGCTTGCGGTCGTAGCTGACAGATTCGACGTGGCCGAAGCCGGTCACGGTCTTCTCCGAGAGCACCTTCAATTCCTTGGCCGATGCGGCCGGCGCGAGCGCAAGCTGGAGTGCGGCGATGCAGGCGCCGAAGGCAATAGTCGCAGATAGAGTTTTGATCATCCGTATCCTCCCCATTATTTCTCAAGTTATTGCGAGCCCGGCCGGGCCGGTGCGCCCCCGCGCCGTCGAGGCCTCGATTTTTGACGCTGCCATTTTAACGGAACCGCGTGCCGCCGCCTATACGGGGTTCTTCGCGCCGGGCAGGTTTAGGACTATAGTTCAGCGCTCGGTGTTTAACCGACAACGCGCCGATCTACGAGCCGGCAATACATGGGAGGGACATTATGAATTTCACACGCCGAAAACTATTCGTAACGGCTGCCGCCGCGACCGCGGCGACGGCGCTTACGCCGCTTGCGCCGGCGCGCGCCGCCATGCCGCTCGCCGGCGGGCAGGTGCCCGGCTTCTATCGCTACAAGGTCGGCGACTACGAAATCACGGCCGTAATGGAAGGGGTGCGCCGCTTCCCGCTGCCCGACGCGCTCGTGTCCAACGCGAAGAAGGACGAGGTGTCGCTCGCCCTTGCGGAAGCCTATCTGCCCAAGGACATGATGACGATCACCTACACGCCGGTGGTCGTTAACACCGGCAAGAAGTTGATCGTGTTCGATACCGGCAACGGCGAGCTTGGCGCCAAGGGCACTAACGGCGCCACCGGACAATTCATCAAAAATTTCAAGGCCGCCGGCTTCGATCCTGCGAAAGTCGATACCGTCGTCATTTCGCATTTCCATCTCGACCATGTCGACGGTCTGCTCACGCTCGACAACAAGCCGGTGTTTCCGAACGCCGAGGTCATGGTGCCGGAAGTGGAATGGAAGTTCGCAATGGACGACGCCAATATGGCCAAGGCGCGCAAGCTCGATGTTGACATTCTTTTCAATCGCGCGCGCCACAACTTCGGCGTCATCAAGAATCCGACGCAGTACCAGTGGGGCAAGGAAGTCGCCCCCGGCATCACTGCGATCGGCACGCCCGGTCACACCCCCGGTCACACCTCCTTTGCGCTGCAGTCCGGTTCGGGCAAGCTCCTGATCCAGACCGACGTAACCAACCTGTCGGCGCTGTTTGTGCGTCATCCCGACTGGCACTTGCTGTTCGACATGGATGGCAACCTGGCGGAACAAACGCGCCGCAAGTTCTTCGACATGGCGATCGCCGAGAAAACGCAGATCCAGGCTTTCCATCACCCGTTCCCGGGGCTCGGCCACGTCGAGAAAGACGGCAAAGGCTATCGCTGGGTGCCGGAGATGTGGCTGCCCACGATCTGAGCGAGCCAAACTTCTGTGCGGGAGGCCGCCGGTTCGGCGGCCTTCTTTTTTGGCGTGCTGGCCGGGGCGGGGGCGCGGCGCTACTATCGCGGCATGGCCGAAACCGCCTTTGAGTCCGCCCTGTCCGCGCGCACGGCAGAAATGCTCGACGCCTGCACGCGCTGCGGCAAGTGCGTCGAGATCTGCCCGGTGACGCAGCCGGCCGGCGTCGGCGATGCTGCGCCGCAAGCCGTGATCGCCGGCGTGCTCGACATTGTGCGAAGCGGCGAGGGGCCGGCCGCCGCAAAAGCCTGGGCCAGAGGCTGCGCGCTCACCGGCGATTGCATCACGGCCTGCGACTATGGCGTCAACCCGCGCTTTCTGCTGGCGATGGCGCGGGTGGCAATGGCACGCCGGACGAGCGAGCTACGCGAGCGGCGCAAGAAGGGGATCGAGAATTTCCGTCTCGTTGCCGAAGGCGTGAATGTGCTGTCTCGTATGCAACTAAGCGACGACGAACTCGCCCGGCTTGGCCAGCACGTTGCCGAACGGCTGGAACGCGGCTCGACCGCAAAAACGGGCGAGCGTCCGGACTTCGTCTTCTACACCGGCTGCAATGTACTCAAGACGCCGCACATGGCGCTGCTGGCGCTCGACATCATGGACGTGCTCGGCGTGACCTATCGCGTCATGGGCGGCCCGACCCATTGCTGCGGCGTGATCCAGCTGCGCACCGGCGACACCGAGGTGTCGGGACGGCAGGCGACCGCCTCGCTTGACAGGCTCGCCGAGGGCAATACCGGGGTCATTTCCTGGTGCGCGAGCTGCCACCAGCAGTTCACCGAATACACCATCCCCACCGTCGAGAAGATGCGCGGGTCGCGGCCGTTCGAGATGACGCCGTTCATGCTGTTCCTGCAGACCCGCTTCGAGGATTTGCGGCCGCTGCTGAAGGCGCCGGTGCCGCTGCGCATCGCGCTGCACCGGCATCGCGGCGTCAAGGGCGTGGTGGAGGCCGGCACGGAGCTGCTCAAGATGGTGCCGGGCATCGAGATCGTCGATTTGGGTATACCGGCGCCCGGGTTGATGAGCAATTCGCTCAACGCGTTGCCCGAATACAAGCGCGGCCTGCAATTGGCCGAGCTGGAGGCCGCCGCGGCGGCGAAAGTCGATGCGCTGGTTGCAATTTATCACGTCGATCATCGCGAACTATGCGCGCACGAGCGCGACTGGCCGTTCCGTATCGTCAATATCCTTGAGATTGTGGGCGCCAGCATGGGGCTTTCGCACGCCGACCATTTCAAGCGGCTCAAGATCATGCAGGAGGCCGACGCCATCGTCGCCGACTGCCGGGATATGATCGCCGCGCGCGGCATCGATCCGGCGCACGCCCGCGCGGTGGTGGTGAAAGCGATGCTGAACGAACAGCCGTTGCCATTGGCCGCGCAGCGGGTTGACGGGCAGGGCCGTGCGGCCTATATCGCCGCCCCATGACGACGCCTGTCGCAGTTTCGAGGCTCCGCCGCCGCCGTGCCGCCAAGGCACGGGGCTGACGAACGTCATTTCCCGTGCCGCCGGATCAAGGCCCGCGGCACAGCTTTCCCTAAAAACCCGCGCTGTTGGCCTTGCTCCGGTGGTCGTTTAAGACTCTGGATGAGGATCGACCATGGCTGCCAAAGCAAGGATCGGCGTCTTAGGTGCTTCGGGCTATACCGGCGCCGAATTGGTGCGCATGCTGTTGCGGCACCCGCGCACGGAGATCGTGTTGCTCACCGCCGAGCGGCGCGCCGGGCAGGAGATGCGGGCGGTATTTCCGCAGTTCTCGCCCTACCGCCTGCCGCAGCTCGTCGCCATCGAAGGGCTCGACTGGGCCAAGGCGCAACTCGATGTCGCCTTCTGCGCGCTGCCGCATGCCACCACGCAGAAGGTGATCAAGGAGCTGTTGGCGCAGGCGCCGGCCACCAAGGTCGTCGATCTGTCGGCCGACTTCCGGCTCGCGGACACCGCGGCTTACGCGAAATGGTACGGCCAAGAGCACCATGCGCCCGAGTTGCAGGCCGAGGCGGTCTATGGGCTGACCGAAATTCACCGGCGCGACATCAAGAAGGCGCGGCTGATCGCCAATCCCGGCTGCTACACCACCTGCGCGCAACTGCCGCTGATCCCGCTGATCAAGAGCAAGGCGATCGACTTGGACGAGATCGTGGTCGACGCCAAGTCCGGCATGACCGGGGCGGGCAGGGCGGCTAAGGAAGCCATGCTGTTCGCGGAAGTCTCGGAAGGCTTCCACGCCTATGGCGTGGGGCACCACCGGCACATGGCCGAGCTCGACCAGGAGTTCTCGCGCGCCGCCGGGCGCGAGGTGATCGTCAGTTTCACCCCGCATCTAGTGCCGATGAACCGGGGCATCCTTTCCACCATCTACGTGCGGGGCCGGCGCGGAAGGACGCCCGAGAACCTTCATGCGATACTTTTAAAGTCCTACGTGAAGGAGCCCTTCGTGCATGTGCTGCCGTTCGGCGAGACGCCGCAGACGCGGCATGTGCGCGGCTCCAACATGACGTTCATCGGGGTGGCCAAGGACCGCATCCCGGGCCGCGCCATCGTAATTTCGGCGCTGGACAATCTGGTCAAGGGCGCGTCCGGCCAGGCGATCCAGAACATGAACCTGGTCATGGGCTGGCCGGAGACCATGGGACTGGAGCAGGTGGCGCTGTTTCCGTGACCCTCTGTCATTCCGGGACGGCCCGATAGGGCCGGACCCGGAATCCAGATAAAGTCTCCGAGTCCGCTTCTGGATTCCGGGCCCGCCGCTTACGCGGCGTCCCGGAATGACGGGGGAACAACATGTTCGAGGTCAGCAACCAGCCGCCGCCGCTCGAGCCCTATAATCTGTTCGCGAGCGATGTTGCGCTGCGCGAGGCGGTTCGGCGCGAGGGCGCGGGCTGGGCCGACGAGGGGCTGACGACGCTCGGCGCCACGTTCGGCAAACCGGAGACCATCAAGCTCGGCTTCGAGGCCAACAAATACACGCCGGTTCTGCGCACGCTCGACCGCTACGGCCACCGCCTTGACGAAGTCGAGTTCCACCCGGCCTGGCACGAGCTGATGGGGATCGCGCTGCGCGCCGGCCTGCATTCGAGCCCCTGGGCGGAGCCCAAGCCGGGCGCGCATGTGGCGCGCGCGGCCGGCACCTACATGCTCGAGCAGATCGAGAGCGGCGTTTATTGCCCGATCGCCATGACCTACGGCTCGGTGCCGACGCTGCGGCAGGCGCCGGAGCTGGCCAAGGATTGGCTGCCGCGCATTTTCGCGCGCGACTACGACCGCCGTTTCATACCTGCGCGTGAGAAGAAATCCGCGCTGGTCGGCATGGGCATGACCGAGAACCAAGGCGGATCGGATCTGCGCACCAATACCACGCGCGCCGAGCCTGCCGGCGATGGCAGCTTCCGCCTGCACGGGCACAAATGGTTCATGTCGGCGCCGATGTGCGACGCCTTCCTCGTCCTCGCGCAAAGACCCAAAGGCCTGAGCTGCTTCCTGCTGCCGCGCTGGACGCCGGACGGCGAGCGCAACGCGATCCATATCCTGCGGCTCAAGGACAAGCTCGGCAATCGTTCCAACGCTTCGAGCGAGGTCGAGTTCGACGGTGCGTTTGCGCAGCTGGTCGGCGAGGAGGGGCGCGGCATCCCGACCATCATCGAGATGGGCAACTACACGCGGCTCGATTGCGCCATCGGCTCGTCCGGGCTGATGCGGCAGGCGCTGGCGCAGGCGCTGCACCATGCGCGCCATCGTACGGTGTTCCAGAAGAAGCTGATCGACCAGCCGCTGATGGAGAATGTACTGGCCGATCTGGCGATTGAATCGGAGGCCGCGGCCGCGCTCACCTTCCGCCTGGCGCGCGCCTACGACGAGGACGACGAGGCCGCGCAGGTCTTTCGCCGGGTGGTGACGCCAGCCGCCAAGTTCTGGATCTGCAAGCGCACGCCGGCGGCGACCTACGAGGCCATGGAGGTGCTGGGCGGCTCCGGCTACATCGAGGAAAGCGTCATGCCGCGGCTCTACCGCGAGGCGCCGGTCAATTCGATCTGGGAAGGCTCCGGCAACGTGATGTGCCTCGACGTGCTGCGCGCCATCGCGCGCACGCCCAATGCGGCGGAGGTGCTGCGGCGGGAAACCGAAGCGGGCGGCGACACGCGGCTGAAGGCTTTTGCCGGTCGGCTGCATGAGCGGCTCAGCCGCCCGGAGCGCAATGACGAGGCGCAGGCGCGCGCGCTCACGCGCGACCTGGTGCTGGGCTTACAGGCGGCGCTGCTGATCAAGCACGCGCCCGCCGAGGTCGCGGACGCCTTCTGCGCCTCGCGGCTTGATGGCGACAGCTCGGCCTTCGGCTTGTTGCCGCGCGGCGCCGATCTGCGGGCGATTACCGAGCGGGCAGCGCCGCGCTAAAGCTTGCCGAACACCGCAAGCACCAGCGCCACCTGCGCCAGGAAGCCGACCGCGAAGGACAGCGTGCGCAGCACCGGAATGCCGAGCCAATAGATGATGGCATGCGCCAAGCGCGCCCAGAAATAGACGGCGCAGGCCAGCACCGTGCTCTCCGTCGAGTGGTGCAGGACATTGAGCGTGAGCACCAGGGTCGCGAAAATCACCAGGTTCTCGACCGCGTTGACGTGGGCCTTTTGCAGCCGCTGCGCCCAGGCCGATTGCGGCAAGTCGGTCGGCGAAGGGTTGGCCATGGCGCCCATCAGCCCGCGCACCATGACGCGATCGAGAATATACGGCACCCACAAAAGCCCGGTCAGGATGACCGTGAGCGTCAGCCAATACAGTTCCTGAGACATTGCCATCTCCCCAGCATGAATCGTCGGCACAGGGGAGCTTAAGCGGCGGTCGGGCGCTTGTCGCGGGCCGCCGCGGTCACGAGCCCGTTATCGAGTGGCCGACGACATATGCGCAAAAATCCGGCGCCGCTTGCGCCGGCAGCGGCTAGACCCAGCTCTTCACCTTCACATAGGATCCCGGCGCGTCCTCGATCGGCTTGAGCTTGCCGCCGCCAACTTTGCGCGCCGGCACCGTCTCGGCGCCTTGCGCCTTCAGCCAGTCGAGCCAGTCCGGCCACCAGGAGCCCGGATATTCCTTGGCGCCCTGCAGCCATTTGTCGAGATCGGCGCCGACGGGGGCGCCGCCGAGCCAGTATTCGTATTTCTGCTTGTCCGGCGGGTTGACCACGCCGGCGATATGGCCCGAGCCAGTGAGCACGAACCTCACCGGGCCGCCGAAATATTGCGAGCCGTACAGCACGGACTTGGCCGGCGCGATGTGGTCCTCGCGTGTGGCGAGATTGTAGACCGGCACCTTCACCTTGCGCAGATCGAGTGTGACGCCGGCGATCTCCATCTCGCCCTTGGTCAGCCGGTTCTCCAGGTAGCAATTGCGCAGATAGAACGAATGATTGGCCGCCGGCATGCGGGTGGCGTCGGAATTCCAAAAGAGGATGTCGAACGGGTAGGGCTTCTTGCCGCGCAGGTAATTGTTGACGACATAGGGCCAGATCAGGTCGTTGGAGCGCAGCATGTTGAAGGCATTGGCCATGTGGGACGCTTCCAGATAGCCCTGCTCCTTCATGCGCGTTTCCAGCTGCTTGATCTGCTGCTCGTCGACGAACACCATGAGGTCGCCGCCATAGGTGAAGTCGACCTGCGCCGCGAACAAAGTGGCCGACAACGCGCGATTTTCTTTCTTGGCGGCGAGATAGGCGAGCGTGATGGCGAGCAGCGTGCCGCCGACGCAATAGCCGATGGCGTTGACCTTGCTTTCGCCGGTCGCTTCCTTCACCGCGTCGAGCGCCGCGATCACGCCTTCGCGCATATATTGCTCAAAGCTCTTCTCGGCGAGCTTGGCGTCGGGGTTGGCCCAGGAGATCACGAACACCGTCAGCCCCTCGTCGACGCACCATTTGATGAAGGATTTCTCGGGCGTCAGATCGAGGATGTAGAACTTGTTGATCCAGGGCGGCACGATCAGCAGCGGCGTCTTCAGCACGTTCGGCGTGGTCGGCTCATATTGGATGAGCTGCATCAACTCGTTCTGGAACACCACCTTGCCGGGCGAAAGCGCGAGATTGCGCCCGACCTCGAACTCGCCGTGATCCGACTGGCGGATCTTCAAGTGGCCGTGGCCGGCCTTGATGTCCTCGCCCAGCATCTGCATGCCGCGCACCAGGTTCTCGGCGTTGGAGGCGAGCGTCTCGCGCAACAGCTCCGGATTGGTGAACACGAAATTCGACGGCGAGATCGCGTTGGCGATCTGCCTGACGTAGAACTCGGCCTTCTTGCGGGTATGTTCGTCGACACCCTCGGCGTTCTTCACCAAATGGTCGGCCCAATTGCTGGTGACCAAATAGGCCTGTTTGAGGAAATCGAAGAACTGGTTCTGCGACCATTCCGGATCGACAAAGCGCTTGTCGCGTGGGTCGGGGGTGGCGACCGGGGCGACCTGTTCGCCGGCCATGCGCTTGACCGCGCCGGCCCACAGATCGAGATAGGCGCGGCCGAGATTGGCCTGCAGTTCGAGCGCGCGCTGGGGGTCGGAGAGCCAATATTCCGCCACCTGGCCGACCGTGCGGACGACCTCGGTGATGTCGTCGGAGAGCGCGCTCTTGATCTTGCCTTCCTCGCGCGGCTTGAGGTAGGCGGCCAGCGCCTTGCCGCCTTCCTCGATCAGACGGGCGAGGTTGCGCGAGAACACCTCCACGTCGACGCTGCCGATCTTGGGCGGTTCGGTGGGCTTTTCCATGCGCATAACGTCGGTCCCCGCCCCACAAGTGGCCCGGACCGCGCTCCTCCGCAAGACTGGTGTTTGCCTCATGGTTGCACGGAAGCCGGGCCGCGCTTGCCGCAAACAGCCGATCTTGCTAGCGCCATATTAGGCCGCTAGCCGGGATATGCTATAATTCCTTGAGTCCTCACTGGAATTCCCAGTTGACCCGGGTCTTGCAAAGCATGCGGCGCACTCTCATTCGGTCGATTTTGACGGCGTTCGGCCTCGCCGCCGCGCTCACCGGCTGCTCGGCCGGCCCGCTGATCGAGCAGCTGCCGCAAAGCATGGGCGGCCTGCCGCCCGATGCCCCGCAGCCGCCGCAGAAGCACTATGAATACCCCGCGGTGCACGACATGCCGCCGCCGCGGGCGACCGAGCCGCTGAGCGAGGAACAGCAGTGGAAGCTGGAACAGGACTTAAAAGCGTTGCGCAACCGGCAGGAAGGGCAGAAGGCGGACGAAACCAAGCCCGACGCGGGCGCTAAGACCCCCGCCAAAGGCGCGAAAAAGACCGCCAAAAAGAAGCCGGCGCCGGCCAAGACTAGCGAGAGCACTGGCGCCAAGACCAACCCGTGATAAAAACCAGCCGGGGTAACGCCCGCGGGACAGGGGCCGCAGGCGGTTCTTAAGGTTTGACACGATGGAAGAATTCTACCGTATCCGCCGCTTGCCACCCTACGTGTTCGAAGAGGTGAACAAGGCGAAGGCGCGCGCCCGCAATGCGGGAGCCGACATCATCGACCTCGGCATGGGCAATCCCGACCTGCCGGCGCCGCAGCACGTGCTCGATAAGCTCAAGGAGACCTTGGGCAAGCCGCGCACCGACCGCTATTCCGCCTCGCGCGGCATCCCGGGCCTGCGCCGCGCGCAGGCGGCCTATTACGAGCGCCGCTTCGGCGTGCGGCTCAATCCGGAGACCCAGATCGTCAGCACGCTCGGCTCGAAGGAAGGCTTCGCCAATGTGGCGCAGGCGATCACCGCGCCGGGTGACGTGGTGCTGGTGCCCAATCCGAGCTACCCGATCCATGCCTTCGGCTTCCTGATGGCGGGCGGCGCCATCCGCGGCGTGCCGTCGGAGCCGACGCCGAATTTCTTCCATGCGCTCGAGCGCGCGATCGTGCATTCGATCCCGAAGCCGATCGCCGTGGTGGTATGCTATCCGGCGAACCCGACCGCCTATGTGGCGAGCCTCGACTTCTACCGCGACCTGGTGGCCTTCGCGAAGAAGCACGAGATCCTGATCCTGTCCGATCTTGCCTATGCCGAAGTCTATTTCGAGAACAATCCGCCGCCCTCGGTGCTGCAAGTGCCGGGCGCGGTCGACATCACGGTCGAGTTCACCTCGATGTCGAAGACCTTTTCGATGCCGGGCTGGCGCATCGGCTTCGCCGTCGGCAACGAGCGCATCATCGCGGCGCTGGCGCGCGTGAAATCCTACCTCGACTACGGCGCCTTCACGCCGGTACAAGTGGCGGCGACCGCGGCGCTCAACGGGCCGGAGGATTGTATCAAGGAGATGCGCGCCATCTATCGGCGCCGGCGTGACGTGCTGGTGGAAAGCTTCGGACGCGCCGGCTGGCACGTGCCGGCTCCGCAGGCCTCGATGTTCGCCTGGGCGGCGATCCCCGACCCGTTCAAGACGCTGGGCAGCGTGGATTTCTCCAAGCTGCTGGTGGAGAAGGCGGATATCGCGGTGTCGCCCGGCATCGGCTTCGGCGAATACGGCGAGGGGCATGTGCGCATCGCGCTGGTCGAGAACGAGCAGCGTATCCGGCAAGCCGCGCGCAATATCCGGCGTTTCCTCGAGAATGGGCCGGAGCAGCTTCACAACGTCGTTCCCCTCGCCACGGCGCGCTAGCAATCGCGATAGGCTTCATGGTCGCTCCTTTGAAAGTCGGCGTCGCCGGTTTGGGCACGGTCGGCGCGGCGCTGGTCGCCCAGGTGACGCACCAGCGCGAGGCGCTGGAAGCGCGCTGCGGTCGGCGCATCGAGATCGCCGCGGTCTGCGCGCGCTCGCGCGCCAAGGAGCGCGGCATCAACCTGAAGAAGATGGCGTGGTTCTCCGATCCGGTCGCGCTTGCGCGCGCCCCCGACATCGATGTTTTCGTCGAGCTGATCGGCGGCGCCGGCAATCCCGCCAAAGCGGCGGTCGAGGCGGCGCTCGGCGCCGGCAAATCGGTGGTCACCGCCAACAAGGCGCTGCTCGCCAAATACGGCATCAAGCTCGCAAGCCTTGCCGAGAAACATCACGCCGCGCTCAATTTCGAGGCCGCGGTCGGCGGCGCCATTCCGATCGTGAAGACGCTGCGCGAGGGGTTGGCCGGCAATTCGTTCGAGCGCATCTACGGCATCCTCAACGGCACCTGCAATTACATCCTCACCAAGATGGAGCAGGAGACCCGGCCGTTCGCGGACTGCCTGAGGGAAGCGCAGCGGCTCGGCTATGCCGAAGCCGATCCGAGTTTCGACATCGAGGGTCATGACACCGCACAGAAGCTGGCGATCCTGGCGTCGCTCGCCTTCGGCACAAGGGTCGAGCAGAGCGCGATCTATGTGGAGGGCATTTCCTCGATTCAGCCGGCCGATCTGACCGCGGCCGACGAGCTCGGCTATCGGGTGAAACTTTTGGGTGTGGCGGTGAAGACGCCGCAGGGCATCGAGCAGCGCGTGCATCCCACGATGGTGCGCAAGGATTCCGCCATTGCCCAGGTGATGGGCGTGACCAATGCCGTCACCATCGACGCCGAGGGGATTGACCCGCTTACGCTGGTGGGACCGGGCGCCGGCGGCGCCGCTACCGCCTCGGCAGTGCTCTCCGACATCGGCGACATCGCGCGTGGGGTGCGCACCGCCCCGTTCGGGCGGCCGGCG
>Ga0316624_10000297_pt1 | contig 16194 bp, 13 predicted proteins | sample OWC_Aug_N3_C1_D5_FD_207657 | JGI IMG/M metagenome (GOLD analysis project Ga0316624, IMG submission 207657) | Wetland soil microbial communities from Old Woman Creek delta, Ohio, United States - OWC_Aug_N3_C1_D5_A | ecosystem: Environmental > Terrestrial > Soil > Wetlands | place: USA: Ohio... | reverse complement strand
CGTCGGCGGTCTTCACCAGCACCTGGGTCACGACCGCGAGCAGGCTCTGCGCCAGGAAGCTCTTGGTCTGCTCGCGCTCCTCGACCGGGAGCGCGTCGATGATGCGGTCGATCGTCTTCACGGCGCTGGTGGTGTGCAGCGTCCCAAGCACCAGGTGCCCGGTCTCTGCGGCGGTCATCGCCATCGAAATCGTCTCCGCATCGCGTAGCTCGCCGACCAGAATCACGTCCGGGTCTTCGCGCATGGCCGCGCGCACGCCCTCGGCGAAGCTCGGGATGTGGGTGCCAAGCTCGCGCTGGATGACCTGGCTGTTCTTGCTCGGGTGCACGAACTCGATGGGGTCCTCGAGGCTGATGATGTTCAGGCGCCGCGTGGAGTTCAGGTGATCGATCATCGCCGCGAGCGTGGTCGACTTGCCGGTGCCGGTGGAGCCGGTGACCAGCACCATGCCCTGGTGGAAGTCGCACAGCTTGGTGACGATCGGGGGCAGCGCCAGCTGCTCGAGCGTCGGCACGGCAGCGGGAATCGAGCGGAAGGTCGCGCCGATGCCGGTCTCCTTGCGGTACACGTTGACGCGGAAGCGTCCGCCCTCGGAGGACACGTAGGAGAAGTCCAGGTCCAGGCCCTTGTTGAACTGCTCGTTCTGCGAGCGCGTGAGGATCTCGCTGATGTAGCTCTCGAGCTCCGTGTCCCTGAGGTCACGGAACTTGATGGGCAGGAGGTCCCCGTGCATGCGCAGCATGGGCGGCACGCCCACGGCCAGGTGCACGTCCGAGCACCCCTGCTGGGTGCCCAACTTCAGAAACGCGTCGATGCGCGCCAAGCCCTTGCTCCTTCAGGAGTTTTCCCAGCCGTTGTTTAGCCCGAGCAGGCTGTCAGATCAACAGCTTGTGGAAGGAAATTTGACGTAACGCACGATCTTTCGCAAGGCGGGAGCCTTGCCGGGCCGGGGTGCGGGGCGCCCCTGCTACCTCACAGGTAGCGCTTAAGTGCGGTGCTGAGCTCTTCCATGGTCTGGAAGCGCTTGGTCTTGTCCACCGCCATGGCGCGCACGACGAGGTCGGCGAGCCCCGGCGGCAGGTTGGGGTTCACGTCCTGGGGCGAGCGCGCCTTGCCCTGCACGTGCTGGTACATGACCGACATGTGATCGCCGCGCGAGTAGGGCGGCACGCCGGTCACCATCTCGTAGAGCATGACTCCGAGCGCGTAGATGTCGGCGCGCTCGTCGACCTTCTTGCCGAGGATCTGCTCGGGCGCCATGTACTTGGGCGAGCCGATGACGTAGCCGGTCTTGGTGAGCTGCGTGTCGCCCTCGCGCTGCGCGGCGGCGACGCCGAAGTCCACGATCTTCAGCAGCCCTTCCTGGTTGATGAGCACGTTGGCCGGCTTTAGGTCGCGATGCACGATGCCCTGCTGATGCGCCACCGTCATGCCGGTGCAGATGTCGATGGCGAACTGCATGGCGCGCTTCAGATCCAGTGGCTTTTCGTTCACCACCTCGCTGCCGAGCGTGTGCGAGGGGAAGTACTCCATCGAGATGGCGTAGTTGCCCTGGATGTAGAGGAAGTCGTAGATGCGGATGACGTTCTTGTGCGTGATCTTGCGCGAGTAGCGCAGCTCGTGCACGAAGCGCTTCATCACCTCTTCGTCCTCGGAGACGTTGGGGTTCAGGAACTTCAGGATCAGTCGCTCGTCGACGACCGTGTCCTCCATGAGCAGCACCGTGCCGAAGGCGCCGCGGCCGATACGGTCGATGTACTTGTAGCGGCCCTCGAGGATGTCGCCCTGCTTGAGCGTCTGGATGTCCAGGCGCGAGGCCTGCTGGCCCTGGCGCACGGCCTGCTGCCGCTCCTGCTCGGAGATGACCTGGGTCTTGAGCGCCTCCGGCCCCTGCGGCACGGGCGGCCGGATGGCCCCCGGGGGCGGGGTGGGCGTCGCACTGGCGGCGGTGGCCCCCGCCATGGCGGTGGCGGCCGAGGCCAGCTGCGAGATGCCGGCGATGCGGTTGTCCAGTTCCGAGACCGCGGCGGCCGCCATGCGCGAGATGGTCTGGTCGGGGGAGGCCACCTGCGCTTGCAGCTCGCTGCGCACCTGGTCGGCGTGCGCCTCGTCGGCCACCTTGGACAGCGCCTGGATCGCCTCGATGCGGATCTCCCGCTCGGGGCGGGCCACCAGTGGCAGCAGCGCGTCGACCAGCTTGCCGTCGCCGAGCTTGCCGAGCGCGCGCACCACGATCGGCGTCGCCTTGTCGTTGGCCGGCGCGTGCAGCATCTCCATCAGGCGCGGCACGGCGCGCTTGCTGCCGATCTCGGCGAGCGCATCCACGGCGCGCTCGCTCACCCACCAGTCGTTGTCGCGGGTGGCTTGAATGAGTGAATCGACGGCGCGCTCGTCCTTGGTCTGGTTCAGGATCTCGATGGCCGCGCGGCGGATGTCCTCGTCCTTGTCGCGCACCAGCTGCAGCACCGCGTCGATGACCTTCGGTCCCCCGATCTTGCCGAGCGCGTCCGCGGCGCGGCTGCGCACCCACCAGTCGCTGTCCTTGAGGGAGGCGAGCAGGTATTTCACCGAGTTGGCGTTACCGACCTCGTTTAGCACCTCGACCGCCGCGCGCCGCGCGTTCTCATTCTCGTCCTTGAGCACCTCGATCAGGTACTTCATCGTGTCGGGGTGGTTTGCCTTGATGACGACGTCGATGGCGCGGTTGAGGACGTCGATCTCCGGGTCGCGCAGCAGCGCACACACGCGTTCGATGTCAATCGGGCCGTCCATGCGCTGCAGCGCGGAGAGCGTCGCGCCGCGGATCAGCTTGTTCGGGTCCTTGAGCAGGCCCTGCAGGGCGTGCTGCACCTCCGGGGTGTTGAAGCGCGCCAGCGTGTTGATGATGTGGACGCGGGCGATCGGGTCCTTGCCCTGCACCCGACCGATGAGTTCCCCGAGGGAGGACTTGTCGGCGATCTCGCCGATGATGCGAAAGAGCGCCGCCTTCTCGTTCGGTTCCTGCGCGTAGGCGGCGGTCAGCAGCTCGCGCACGTTGAAGCGGTTCTTCTGTGCCGCGATCACGTCCAGGATCGCCGGCTTGGCGATCCCCGGCGTCGCCAGCGCCTCCAGCAGCAGGTGGTGCGGGTAGTTGCGGCTGTTGGTGAGCGCCCAGGAGATGCCCGAGATCACCCGCGGGCTGCCCTCGACCAGGCCGCGCACGAACTGCGGGAAGGTCTTCTGACTCACCAGCTCGGTGAGCACCTCGACGAAGGCGAGGGTCGCGGACTTGTCCGCCTCCGGCAGCGCCCCCAGCACCGGCTCGATGGCGCCGGCACCTACTTCCTTCAGGCGTGCGATGGCCTTCTGCCGTACCGGGCTACCGGGATCGGTCGCGGACCGGATCTCGGTAACGAGCCGGTCGGCACGCAGATTCGTGAAAAAGCTCATTCAGCCTTTCCGTAGGGGCAGCTTCCTGCACGCTCCCTCGCCACTCCCTTTGCACAGGAGCGCGTAAAGTCCGGCAGGGGCGGATCTGTCCGGCGCCGGCGCCACTGTCGCAGCCGACCGGGTGAAGCAGGGGCGCGCAGCCTCCGAACCGTCCGGATTATGCCACAGCCGCCAAGCTTGGCCGGCGCAGCCGCTGCTTATGCGAACGGTGCACGCAGCCACTACAATCCCACCCCCTTTTCCGGAATCGCCCCGCATTCCCCAGCATGATCCCCGAAACCACAGTTGCCGCCGTACGCGCCGCGCTCGAGGCGTACACCGATCCGTACCTCGCCGAGACGCTGGGGGCCGCGGGGGCGATCCAGGACGTGCGCGCGGCGGGCGAGGGGGTCACGGCCCGGATCGCGCTCGGTTACCCCGTCGGCGGATACCACGGTCAGCTGGCCGCGGCGCTGGCCTCGCATCTGGCGGGCCAGGGGATCCGGGTGCCGTTGAGTGTGGAGCTTGAGGCGAACATCCGTGCCCACGCCGTGCAAAGGAACCTCAAACCCCTGGGCGAGATCAGCAACGTGGTTGCCGTGGCCTCGGGCAAGGGCGGTGTCGGCAAGTCGACGGTCGCGGTCAACCTGGCACTCGCGTGGGCCGCCCAGGGCGCCCGGGTCGGGATCCTGGACGCGGATATCTACGGGCCGAGCCAGCCCTTGATGCTCGGGCTCGTCGGGCAGCGCCCGAGCTCTCCGGATGGCAAGCACCTGCAGCCGCTGCAGGGCCACGGCATCAGCACCATGTCGATCGGGTTCCTGGTCGATGCGGAGCAGCCGATGGTGTGGCGCGGCCCGATGGTCACGCAGGCGCTCACGCAGCTGCTCTCCGAGACGCAGTGGGGCAAGCTCGACTACCTGGTCGTGGACATGCCTCCGGGGACCGGGGACATCCAGCTCACCCTCGCGCAGCGCGTCCCGGTGGCCGGTGCGGTGATCGTGACGACCCCGCAAGATATTGCCCTAGCTGATGCCCGCAAGGGACTGAAGATGTTCGAAAAGGTCTCCGTGCCGGTGCTGGGCATCGTCGAGAACATGAGCATCCACGTGTGCGCCAACTGCGGTCACACTGAGCACATCTTCGGCAGCGGGGGCGGCGCGCGCATGGCCGCGCAGTACGGCGTCAGGCTCCTCGGGGAACTGCCGCTGGACGCCCACATCCGCGAGGAAGCCGACGGCGGCCGGCCGACGGTGATCGCGGCCCCGGAATCGGCGCGCGCGCGGGCCTATTTCGAGATGGCACGCAACACCGCAGGCGCGCTCGCGACGCGCGCCCGGGATCGCAGCAGCGTATTCCCCAAGATCGTCGTCGAAGAAACCTGAGAAACGGGCGCACTCGTGCCCGAATGCGCGCTCGCGCGGGCTGCACGCGGCTGCGATACTCTGCGCCACTTTCAAATCGGGCGGCGACTCACGCTGTCCCAGGAACGCGCTCGGGGCGCGGGAGATCTTGGATGAGCATCAAGTCCGACAACTGGATCCGGCGCATGGCGCGCGAGCACGGGATGATCGAGCCATTCGCACCAGAGCAGGTGCGGCAGGCCAACGGCCAGAAGATCGTCTCCTACGGCACCTCCAGCTACGGCTACGACGTGCGCTGCGCGAACGAGTTCAAGATCTTCACCAACATCAATTCGACGATCGTCGACCCTAAGAACTTCGACGAGAAGAGCTTCGTCGACTTTGCGGGCGAGGTCTGCATCATCCCGCCGAACTCCTTCGCTCTGGCGCGCACGGTGGAGTACTTTCGCATTCCGCGCAGCGTGCTCACCGTATGCTTGGGCAAGTCGACCTACGCGCGTTGCTTTCGGGGCGACACGCGCGTGGCGCTTGTCGATGGCACGACGCCCACACTCGAGGAAATGGCGCGACGGCACGATGCCGGAGAGATTTTCTGGGGTTACAGCATCGGCGAAAATGGCCGCCTGGTCGTGTGCCTCCTGGATGCTCCGCGCTATATCGGTCGCGATTCCCTGGTCGAAGTTGAACTAGATAGTGGTGAGCTAATTCACGCGACACCCGATCACCAGTTCATGAGGCGCGATGGCCGCATGGTCAACGCCCACGATCTGCGCTCTGATGATGCCCTGATGCCTCTGTATCGTGACACGGTACGCGGCTACGAGGTGGTGTACCAGCCGATCAACGGCCAGCGGTACGCGACTCATCGACTCGCGGACGAATGGAACCTGCGACACGGGGTCTACCAGGGGAGCTTGGGTACTCATCGCCACCACATGGACTTTGATCGACGAAATAACCGTCCTACAAACATCGAGCGCACGCCAGGGCCTGAGCACATTCGCATGCACGATGAGCACAGCTACGACGAGGACTTCGATCCGCAGGCGCAGCGCGCCCGCGAGTTCTGGAGTGCCGAGCGCTACGCCGAGATTCGCCAACGCGTGATCGAACGCCGTCGGCAACCGACGGATGCCACGAGGGAGGCGCACCGCAGGGCGATGCTTGAGCGCTGTTCCGATCCGGCAGAGCGCACACGACACGCGCGGTCGATGCTGCAGGCATGGGCTGCTGATGATGGGGCCCGGCGTCATTTGCAGGCGCAGGTCGCGCGTAAGGTCAAGCTGCGCTCGGATATCAGCGCGGCAACAGCGCGGGCCGCGCTGGGTCAGGCCGGGTCGATCCGCGGTGCAGCGAGACTGCTCCCTTGCGACCGCTCGGTATTTCGTCGCTTCCCCGAAGTCGTTGCCAAGTTCTCTGCAGGTCCCCAATACCGCAACCACCGGGTTGCCGCTGTGCGCGAGTTGGCGGGGGATCACGACGTGTACTGCCTGACTGTTCCGGAAGCGGGAAATTTCGCGCTTGAGGCCGGCGTGTTCGTGCGCAATTGCGGCATCATTGTGAACGTGACTCCCTTGGAGCCGGAGTGGGAAGGACACGTCACGCTCGAGTTTTCCAACACGACGCCGCTGCCGGCGAAGATCTACGCCAACGAGGGCGTGGCGCAGATGCTGTTCTTCGAATCCGACGAAGTGTGCGCAACGTCCTATCGGGACCGCGGCGGCAAGTACCAGGGGCAGCGCGGCGTCACGCTGCCCAAGACCTGAAGGCTTCAGTTGCGCCTGAGGCTCTGGATCTGCAGCGTCCACTGCACCTCGTCGCCCTTCTTCTGCTCGACCTGCATGGGGATGTAGCCGCGATCCGGCGCGCACCAGAAGCGCGTGATGCGCGGTGAGTAGGCCTTCTGCGCGCGGTAGATGACCGTCGCGACATCGCCCATCGGGGTGTGCACGGTAGCCTCACCCTCGCGTGCGAACTTGTATTCGCGCACGCTGTTCTTGTCGATGAGCCGAAAGTTGTCGGGCGTGCGCCCGGCCAGCAGTGCCGCCATGAGTGCCAGCTGCACCGAGGCATCATCCTGCACTTGCGGCGTGAGCGGCAGGTTCACCGGGGTGCCCTCGTAGTTGCCCGTGACGCGCCTGCCCTGCCAGTCGTAGCTGAGCTTGATGGCATTGCTGGCGGAGCCGCCACCGCCGGACTGGTAGCTCTGCGGCTCGATCCCGTTCGCCGTCGCGCGCACGACGCTCGTCTGGTTCGGCGACAGGCCCGAGACCAGGCGGCCGATGCCGCGCGCCTCGCTCCGGGAACTGTAGGTCCAGGTGTCGCCGGTCTGCTCGAGCTTGAGGTTTGAGACGGCGACGGTCATTCCGTGCCACAGGCCGTGGTAGGTGGCCTGGTAGGGCTTGAGCTCGTCGGCGCCGGCGTGCCCTGCCGCGAGCGCGAGAATAGCGGCGAGCACGCCCCGCCGGCGGGCGCGCAGGGGACCAGGTTCACGCGGCTGCTGCACGGAAGTCCTCCACGATCGGCGTGTCCAGGCGCACGCCGTCGAGCCAGGCCGCGCCCTCGTGCCATGCCAGGCGCCGCTGCGCAAACCAGCCGATGACACGCGGGTAGATGATGTGTTCGGTCGCCTGAACGCGCGCTGACAGCGTGGCTTCCGTGTCCCCGGGGCGCACCGCGACCTTCGACTGCAGCACGACCGGGCCGGCATCGAGCTCCGGCGTGACAAAGTGCACGCTGGCGCCGTGTTCCTGGGTGCCGTCGGCCAGTACGCGCCGGTGCGTGTGCAGGCCACGGTAGGCCGGCAGGAGCGAGGGGTGGATGTTCAGCATCCGGCCGAGGTAGCGCGCGACGAAGGCGCCGGAGAGGATCCTCATGAAGCCCGCGAGCGCAATCAGGTCCGGCCGCGACGCCTCGAGCGCCGCGGCCAGGCGCGCCTCGAAGTCCGCCGCCGCGGTGCCCGGGGGCTTGAGCACGGTCAGCGTCTGCGCCCCGAGGTCGCGCGCGCTGGCAAGGCCTGCCGCCTGGGCGCGGTCCGAGATCACCGCCGCCACCTGCGCGTTGATCTCCCCTGCAAGGCAGGCGCGCATGATGGCCGTCATATTGCTGCCGCGACCGGAGATGAGGATGGCGAGCCTGAGCGGCGTGCCGGTGCTCATTCTTCGATGACGACGCCGCGGCTGCCGGCGCGCACTTCGCCGACGACCTGCGCACGCTCGCCCTGGGCGTTCAGGAAGGCGACCGCGGCGGCGGCCTGCGCGGCGGGCACGATGACGACCATGCCGATGCCGCAGTTGAAGGTGCGGTACATCTCGGCGCAATCCACGCGCGCGATGTGCTGCAGCCAGTCGAACACCGGGTCGCGCGGCCAGCGGCGGCGCTGCAGCACCGCTTCCATGCCCGCGGGCAGCACGCGCGGGATGTTGTCGGTGAGGCCGCCGCCGGTGATGTGGGCCAGGCCGTGCACCGGCAGCGCGCGTATGAGCGCGAGCAGCGGCTTCACGTAGATGCGCGTCGGCGCGAGCAGGCGATCGAAGAGACTGCGACCCTCCAGCTGCGTTGCCGGCGTCGCGTCCGCGGTGGCGATGAGCTTGCGGATGAGGGAGTAGCCGTTCGAATGCGGGCCCGAGGAGTCAAGGCCCACGATGGCATCACCGGCGGCGACGCGCGAGCCGTCGATGATCGCGTCCTTCTCGACCACCCCGACGCAGAAGCCGGCGAGGTCGTAGTCCTCGCCCTGGTACATGCCCGGCATCTCGGCGGTCTCCCCGCCCACGAGCGCGGCTCCCGCCTGCACGCACCCCTCGACGATGCCGCGCACCACGGCCTCGGCGACCTCGACCCGCAGTTTTCCCGTGGCATAGTAGTCGAGGAAGAAGAGCGGCTCGGCGCCCTGTACCACGACGTCGTTGACGCACATGGCGACGAGGTCGATGCCGATCGTGTCGTGGCGCTGCGTGTCGATCGCGAGGCGCAGCTTCGTGCCCACCCCATCGGTGCCCGAGACCAGGACCGGGTGCTGGTAGCCGGCCGGCAGCTCCACCAGCGCGCCGAAGCCGCCGATGCCGGCCAGGACCTCGGGCCGCTGCGCGCGGCGCACGAGCGGCTTGATGCGCTCGACCAGTGCATCGCCGGCGTCGATATCGACGCCCGCCTCGCGATAGGTGATGCCGTGGCCTTCAGTCATGAGTCTTGGAGCGCATCGGGGGGCTGCCGTGAGGCTTGGGACGCGTATGATATTGTACCCGTCGCTTCGCGCTGTTGCGTGTCCGATACAAACAATGACGCGACCGGTCCTGAACCCCGTTACCGCAAACCGGCGCGTGCGCGGACTCCTGCTGAGCCTCGCCGCCGCCTGCTGCGTGCTGCCTCCTGCCGCGTGGGGCGGACGGCCCGTGCGCGTCTACGAGGTGGACCTCGCCGAGCGCTCCGGGACGGCGATCCAGGAGGCCATGCGCCAGGCGCTGGTGCGCGCCACCGGCCGGCGCGAGGCGGCCGACGACCCGGCGCTCGCGCGGATCATCGCGGATGCGCCCCAGTACGTGCAGAACTACGCCACCGGGCCGCGCGGTGAGTCGCAGGTCGTGTTCGATTCCGCGGCCGTGCAGCAGGCGATCAGCGCCGCGGGCCGCAGCGCCTGGGACGGCGATCGCCCGTTCACGCTCGTGGTGCTCGACCCGCCGCGCACCCGGGCGCAGGCGGAGTCAGCCCGCATCGAACTGGAGCGCGCCGCCGCCGCGCGCGGACTGCCGATCAGCCTCATCCCGCTGGAGCTCAACGACGGCACCGGCAAGCCGCTCGGCGCAGCGGCGCTGCTCGAGGCGGCGCGCCGCTACGGCGGGGACGAGATCCTCGTGGGCCGCTCTGAGAGCGCGGCCGCGGATGCGCCGCTGCAGTGGACGCTGTATGCGCCCGGCGGCAGCGAGACCTGGAGCGGGCCGCTCGCGGCGGGGATCGACCACACGGTCGATCAGCTGGTGCCGCTGCCGCCGGGCGCGGCCTCCCAGGCCGAGGCCGCCGCGCGCGTCGAGGTCGAGGGCGTGCGCTCGCTCAGCGACTACGCCACCGTCGGGCGGCTCCTGGCGGCGACCCCCGGTGTGCGCCGGGTCAACATCCTGAGCGCCGACCCCGGCAGCGTCGTGTTCGATGTGATGGTGCGCGGCGGGGCAGCCGGGCTCGAGCAGGCACTCGGCAGCGCGACGCACCTGGTGCCCGCCGGCGGCTCCGCCGGCCGCACGGTCCTGCGCTACCAGCCGTAAGGGCGCGTGACAGGCCCGGACGATCATGCGACACCTGCCCAACATCATCTGCCTGCTGCGCATTGCGCTCATCTGGCCGACCAGTGCCGCGCTCGCAGCCGGTGAGTACTTCGCGGCACTTGCCTTCTTCATCGCCGCCGCGGTGTCGGACGGGGTCGACGGCTACCTCGCCAAGCGCTTCGGCTGGACGTCCGACCTCGGGCGCTTCCTCGATCCGCTGGCCGACAAGCTGCTGCTGATCGTCGTTTTCGTCCAGTGCGCGTGGCTTGGGCTCATCCCGTGGTGGCTCACCGCCGCGGTGGTCGCGCGCGACGTCATGATCGGGCTCGGCGCGCTCATCTACCGGCTGTGGTTCGGTCCGCTCAAGGGGCGGCCCACGGTGGCCAGCAAGATCAACACCGGCGCGCAGCTGCTGTACGTGATGCTCATGCTGCTGCACGCCGCCACGGGCCTGCCGCCGCGCGAAGTGCTCGATGCCTGCGCGCTCATCACCCTCGCGACCACCCTCATCTCCGGCTGGCACTACCTCGGCGCCTTCACGCGCCGCGCGTGGATGCTGCCGGTGCAGCCCTAGGGCGGACTTAAGCGTGCGCCAGATTCCCCTCGGGCTGCGCCTGCCGGACCGCGCCCTGTTCGCCAGCTTCCTTCCCGCCCGCAACGTCGAGGCGCTCGAACACGTGCGTCGCGTGGCCGCGGGCGAGCTCACCGGGCTCACCTGGCTGTGCGGCCCGCGCGGGGCGGGCAAGACGCACCTGCTGCAGGCGGTGTGCGCGGCGGCCAGCGCGCGCATGCGCGCCGGCTACGTGCCGCTCGCGCAGGTCGCGCCGCTCGGTGTGGGCGTGCTGGAAGGGCTGCCGCAGCTGGATTGCCTGTGCCTGGATGACCTCGACGCGGTCGCCGGCCAGGGCGAGTGGGAACGGGCGATATTCGGGCTGCTGCGCGAGCTGGAGGACTGCGGCGGGCGGCTGGTGGTGGCGGCCGCAGCCCCACCGGCGCTGCTGCAGTGGGCGCTTGCGGACCTCGGTTCGCGCTGCGCGGCCGGTGCGGTGCTGCCGCTGCGGGTGCTGGATGAGGCCGAGCAGCAAGTCGCGCTCAAGCTGCGCGCGAAGCTGCGCGGGGTCGAGCTGCCGGACGAGACGCTGCAGTGGCTGCTGCGCCGCTTTCCGCGCGACATGGGCAGCCTCTACGAGCTGCTCGACACCCTCGATGAGGCGGCGCTCGTGGCGCAGCGCCGCCTCACGATCCCCTTCATCCGCGAAGTCCTAAGTTCCACCGCGCGCGCGCGCGGGCACTGACTGAAGCTGCACCGCAAGGGCTGCGACGCGTCGCCCGAGTGCCTGGGCGAGCGCCTTCTCGTCCTCACTGAGCGCCGGGTGCGTCGCCGCGCCGCTCACGTGAGAAGCCCCGTACGGGCTGCCGCCACGCTGGGTCTCGTTCAGCGCGCGCTCGGTGTAGGGCAGGCCGACCAGGTACATGCCGTGGTGCAGGAGCGGCAGCATCATGGACAGGAGCGTCGTCTCCTGGCCGCCATGCATGGTCTGCGTGGAGGTGAAGACCCCGGCGGGCTTGCCGGCGAGCGCACCCGAGAGCCACAGCGCTGCCGTGCCGTCGAGGAAATATTTCAGCGGCGCCGCCATGTTGCCGAAGCGCGTCGGGCTGCCGAGCACCAGCGCGTCGGTCTCCTTGAGGTCCTCGAGGCTTGCGTACGGGGCGCCGCTGGCGGGCACGGGCGGCGCGGGCGCCTCGCTCGCGGCGCAGACCTGCGGCACCGTGCGCAGCCGGGCGCTCGCGCCGGGCACGCTCTCGATGCCGCGGCACACTTGTCGCGCGAGCTCGGCCGTCGCGCCGCCGCGCGAGTAGTAAAGGACCAGTACTTCCGCCATGCCCGATTTTTCCCCGGCCGGCAAGCGTTCGGTGTGCGCCGCCGCTGCGGTGCCCGTGGGCTACGTTGCCACAAAAAAGATGTGCCATCATCTGCGCTGCGCGCCCGGCGCGGGTCTACAGTACTATTCGCGCCTGGGTCGATGCCCGCAAAACTCGAACGATGCTCTGCAAGAAATGTCTCGTGGGCGGCCGCGTTCAGGGAGTGTTCTACCGGGCCAGCGCCGCGCGGCGCGCGCAGGAACTGGGCATCTGCGGCTATGCGCGCAACCTCGCCGACGGCCGCGTCGAAGTGCTCGCCTGCGGGGACGCGGAGGCGGTGAACGCTTTCGTCAGCTGGCTGTGGATCGGATCCTCGGCATCGAAGGTGACCTCAGTGGACGTGTCCGATGCCGCGGCCGAGGCCCCCGGCGCGCGCGCGGGCTTCTTTACCGGCTGAACTGGACTGCATGCTGAACCGCGCACACGCTCCATCGCTCCTGGCGGCCCTGCTGCTGGCACTCGGCATCGCCGCGCCCGCGGCCGCGTTGCGCCAGCCGGCCCCGGTGGAGACGCCGCCAGCCGCCGCCCCCGCAACCCCAGCACCGTCGCCGGAGACGCTGGCCCCGGACGCCGCGACGCCAGCGACGCATGCGCCGGCGGTACCGGCCGCCCCCGAGCCGGAGGAGCCCACCGACAGCACGCTGCGGGGCGTTCCGCAGCCGGTCTACCCGCAACCGGAGGCGCTGCCTTCCGGTCCCGCCCCGGCCCCGGCGACGCCTGCGGCGCGGCGCCTGTTCGGGCCACGCTCCAAGGAGGCATGGGTCACCGCCGCGAACCCGCTGGCGGTGGAGGCGGGGCTTGAGATCCTGGCCAAGGGGGGCAAGGCCATCGATGCGGCGGTGGCCGTGCAGGCGATGCTCGGCCTCGTCGAGCCGCAGAGCTCCGGGGTCGGCGGGGGCGGCTTCCTCATGTATTACGACGCCCGCACCGGCAAGGTGCTGTCTATCGACGGGCGCGAGAAGGCCCCCGCGGCGGCCACGCCCGACATGTTCCTCGACCACGGCCGGCCGCGATCCTTCGTCGAGGCGGTGCGCAGCGGACGCTCCACCGGGGTCCCCGGCGCCGTGGGCATGCTGGCCGTGGCTCAGGGCAAGCTCGGCGTGCTGCACTGGAAGGATCTGTTCGAGCCGGCCATCCGGGCGGCCACGCAGGGGTTCAAGGTACCGGGGCGCCTGGCGATGTTCCTCGGCGAGGGCTCGCCGTTTCCGCCGACCACCGAGATCCGCGCGCTCTTTTCGCGCCCGGACGGGGAGATCCTGCAGGAAGGGGACCTGTTCACGAACCCCGAGTACGCCAAGACGCTGCAACGCATCGCCGCGGAGGGACCGCGCGCGCTCTACACCGGCACCATCGCGGCCGAGATCGTCCGCGTGACGCACTTAGATCCGCTGCCCGGCACGCTGGTGATGAAAGACCTTGCCAGCTATCGGCCGAGCTGGTCCGATCCGCTGTGCCGGCCGTATCAGGGCTTCACGGTGTGCGTGCCGCCGCCGCCCTCCAGCGGCGTGTCGCTCCTGCAGATGCTCGAGATCCTGGAGCGCACCGACATCGCCCAGCGCAACCCCAACGATCCGCAGGCCTGGTACCTGTTCGCGCAGGCGAGCCGCCTCATGTACGCGGACCGCGATCACTACGTCGCCGACCCGAACTTCGTGCCGGTGCCGGTCGGGCGCATGCTCGATCCGGCCTACGTCAAGCTGCGCGCCACGCTCATCGGGGCGCGGGCGGGGGCCGCGCCCCAACCCGGGGACATCCCGGTGCCACACGGGCGCGATGCCACCAACGAGTCCGCCGGCACCAGCCACTTCGTGGTCGTGGACGCCGACGGCAACGTCGTGTCGATGACCACGACGGTGGAGTCGATCTTCGGCTCCGGTCGCGCCGTGGGCGGGTTCGTGCTGAACAACCAGCTCACCGACTTCAACTTCGAGCCCACCGAGGGCGGGCGCCCCGTGGCGAACGCGGTGCGGGGCGGCAAGCGGCCGCGCTCCTCGATGTCCCCGATCATCGTGCTCGACCACGCCGGGAACTTCGTCGCCGCACTCGGCTCCCCGGGCGGCTCGGCAATCCTGGAGTACAACGCCAAGACGCTGGTGGGCCTGCTCGCCTGGAAGCTCTCGCTGAAGCAGGCGGTGGAGCTGCCGAACCTCATCGCGCGCGGCGACACCTTCAGCGGCGAACTTCACAAGTTCACCCCCTCGATCCTGGCGGGCCTGCGCGAGCGCGGGATGGAGCTCAAGGCCGGTCACGCGGAGAACTCCGGCCTGCACGCGATCCTCAGGCGCCCCGACGGCACCTACGAGGGCGCGGCCGACTCGCGCCGCGAGGGCGTGGCGCGCGTGCTGCCGCCACCGCAGAAGAACACCAAGGACGCGGTCGGCGCGCACTAAAGCGCCGTGGCCGGTTTTCAGTGCGGCAGCGGCACCTTGGGGAAGCCCAGGTCATCGGCGCCGCGCCAGAGCGTCCAGCGCCCGATGACCAGATCCGGATAGTCCCTTCTGCCGATGCTGCCGTTGTAGCGCGCGAGCGCGCGGCGCACGTCCATGTGCTCGTAGCCGAGGTAGTAGCGCAGGATCGCGCAGCCCATGCGGATGTTGGGGGCCACGTGCACCAGCTCGTAGCGGTGCAGCCCGAGCTTCTCGGGCCAAAAGGGCATCACCTGCATGAGCCCGACTGCTCCGGCGTTGGAGACCGCCCAGCGGTCGAAGCGGCTCTCGACGTCGATGAGCGCCATGACGAGTCCCGGGGGCAGCCGGGCCTCCCCGCTGCGGTGCGTCTCGCAGTACACCTGCCTGAGGATGTCGAGGCGCTCGTCCTTCTCCTTCACCACGGAGCGCAGGCGTGGCTCCATGAGCGTGTACCACACCGCCGAGTCGTACTGGTCGGTGAAGCACTGCGCCTGGGCGATCGCCTTCTCGATGACGCCGCGGAGCTGCGGGTCGCGCTGCTGGTCGGCGCGCGCGGGCAGCACCGCGGTGCTCGCGAGCAGCGCCGCGGCGCACAGGGCGAGGGCGTGCCGGATGCGGCTAGGTCCGGAGGCGCGCGCGCAGGAACTCGAGCGCCTCGGCGGCCGGGAACTCGGTGCTCTGGCTGTCACGGCGGCCGCGGTACTCGAGCCTGCCGGCCTCGAGCCCGCGCTCGGCGATGACCAGCCGATGCGGGATGCCCAGGAGCTCGGCATCGGCAAACTTGACCCCCGGACGCGCGTCGCGGTCGTCGCACAGCACCTCGATGCCGGCGGCGGTGAGTTCGGCGTACAGGCGGTCGGTGAGCTCGCGGACACGGGCGGATTTTTGCAGGTTCAGGGGCACCAGGACCACCTGGAAAGGCGCAATCGGCGCCGGCCAGATGATACCGCGCTCATCGTGGTTCTGTTCGATGGCGGCGGCCACGACGCGCGTCACACCTATGCCGTAGCAGCCCATGAGCAGCGTCACTTCCTTGCCGGACTCATCGAGCACCAGGGCCTTCATCGCCCGGCTGTACTTGTTGCCGAGGTCGAAGAGGTGCCCGACCTCGATGCCGCGCGCGATCTTAAGGCGTCCCTTGCCCGAGGGGCTCGGGTCGCCCTCGATGACGTTGCGCAGGTCGGCCGCGAGCGCACCGCTCACGTCGCGCTCCCAGTTCACGCCCGTCAGGTGCATGTCCTTCTCGTTCGCGCCGCAGACGAAGTCCGCGAGCGCGAGCGCGCTGTGGTCCGCGTACACGCGGCACTTCAGGCCCACCAGGCCGACGTAGCCGGGCTCGGTGCCGCTGACGGCCTGCACCTGCTCCACGCTCGCCATGCGCAGCGGACTCGCGACGCCGGGCAGCTTCTGCGCCTTGAGCGCGTTCAACTCGTGATCACCGCGCAACGCGAGCGCCAGCGGCGCGCCGTCGCTGCCCTCCACGATGAGGGTCTTCAGGCAGCGCGCCGGCTCGACCTTAAGATACGCGGCGACGGCGGCGATGGTGCGGGCGCCCGGGGTCGCCACCTTGCGCAGCGGCTGCCCCGGCGCGGGGCGCGGCGTGGCCGGCGGCAGCGCCACGGCCGCCTCGAGATTCGCCGCGTAGTCCTCGGCGTCCGAGAACACGATCGCATCCTCGCCGGAGGCGGCGAGCACGTGGAACTCCTGCGAGGCGTCCCCGCCGATGGCGCCGGAGTCGGCGCGCACGGCGCGGAACTTCAGTCCCATGCGCGTGAAGATGCGCGTGTAGGCCGCGAACATCGCGCCGTAGCCTTCCGTGAGGGAAGCCTGGTC
>Ga0316624_10000296_pt1 | contig 16208 bp, 11 predicted proteins | sample OWC_Aug_N3_C1_D5_FD_207657 | JGI IMG/M metagenome (GOLD analysis project Ga0316624, IMG submission 207657) | Wetland soil microbial communities from Old Woman Creek delta, Ohio, United States - OWC_Aug_N3_C1_D5_A | ecosystem: Environmental > Terrestrial > Soil > Wetlands | place: USA: Ohio... | reverse complement strand
CAGAGTGCAGGAAGGTACTGTCGCCGATCACGCCGACGACAGGGCGGAAGCCGGCTTCGGCCGCGCCTTTTGCCATCCCGACCGACGCGCCCATGCACACGCACGACTCGACCGCGGAGTACGGCGGCAGCGCCCCGAGCGTGTAGCAGCCGATATCCGACGTGACGAGGGAGATCTTGAAGCTCTTGAGCGCCTGCTGCAGCGCTCGCAGCGTGTCGGAGTGCGGGCAGCCGTCGCACAGCTGCGGCGGCCGGTTGGGAAGCGTGATGCCGGGAAGCTCGACGCCCTGCCGCACGGACAACCCCAGCGCCCGCCGCACGATGTCCGGCGTCAACTCGCCGTCGGCCGGGACCTCGCCCGTCTCCTTGCCCGCAATCGCCACGCCCGGCGGAATGATGCCGCGCAGGAAGCGCTCGACCAGCGGATACCCTTCTTCGAGCACCAGCACGCGCTCGACGTGCGACACGAGCTCGCGCACGCGCGATACGGGGATCGGGTACGCGCCGATGTGCAGGTGCGACGGCGCTTCACCGAGATCGTCGACATTCTCTGCATGGTAGTTGCCGGCCAGCCCCGTCGTGATGATGCCCAGGTCGCGCCGGCCCGTCAGGGTCAACCGGTTGTATCTCGAGCGCTCGGAATACGCCTGGAAATCCCGCTGGCGCTCGAGCAGCAAGTGCCATTGGCGCCGGGCGTTGGCGGGCAGCAGCGTCCACCCGGTCCAGTCGGTCGCCTTGCGCAGTGCGTTTTCCTCACGCGCCTCGGCCAACCGCACGATCGCGCGGCTGTGGGCGAGCCTGGTGACCAGGCGGACGAGCACGGGGATGTGGAATTGCTCGGACAGGTCGAACGCCTCGCGCGTCATCTCGTAGGCTTCCTGCTGCGTGGCCGGTTCGAGGCAGATCACGCGGGCGAAGTCGGCGTAGTACCGGCTGTCCTGCTCGTTCTGCGAGCTGTGCATCCCAGGGTCGTCCGCGACGACCACGACGAGGCCGCCGTTGATGGCGAGGAGCGCCGAGTTCATGAACGGATCGGACGCGACATTCAGACCGACGTGTTTCATCGACACCAGCGCACGCCGGCCGACCAGCGAGACGCCGATTGCCTCCTCGTAGGCCGTCTTCTCGTTGGTGCACCAGGCGGCTTTCGGCCTGCCGTGCGCGGCGGCGTACTTCAGCAGGAATTCCGTGATTTCCGTCGACGGAGTACCCGGGTAGGCGTAAGAAGCGGTCAGCCCCGCGTGCACCGCGCCGAGCGCGGCCGCTTCATCTCCAAGCAGCACCATGTCAGTCATGGGTTTCCCACCTTGTTGGATGCACACGTCGCGGCGAATCTCGGGCCTCGCGGCCCCTGCCCACCCGTCGTACAAGGCAGCGAACGCTGGCATCGCGGCGGGAAGCTCGGGTGGAGAAACGCGAACTGAAGACCTGTTAGGGGAATGATGAGGGCGGTACGTAAGACGACTGGCGAAGGTCTGTCAGGTTCCCGTTCTCTGCCTTGCTTCTCCGTTCGATCGCTGGCCCTACGTGCCCGCCGCCTTCACGAGATCCGCCACCAGCTGGTCGGCAGTCCAGTCGCTGCCGTCGAAGATCTCCACCAGCCGGCCCTGCCGGTCGATGATCGCCGTGCGCAGGTTGTGCGTGATGCCGCCGCCGTCCTCGCGCATGACGACCATGCCGAACCGGGGGGCAAACGCATCGATGGTCGGGCGATCCGCCGTTGCGAACCGCCACAGTGTTCCGTCGGCCCCAACGCGGCGCGCGTGGGCAGCCAGAACATCCGGAGTATCGTACTCCGGATCGAACGAGATTGACAGCATCCGCACCGAACCACGCAGTCGGGCCTTGCTGCGGACCCGCTGCAGCACGGCGGCGAACTGACGGTCCATCAGGGGGCAGAACTGAGGCAGCGGGCACCGGGTATAGATGAAGGTCAGCGCCACCACCGATCCGCGCAGGCTCGAGAGCTGCAACGTCCGGCCGCTCGCCTCGACCAGGCGCACATCGGGGACGGGCGAGCCCGGCTGAAGAACGTCGACAACCGACGGTGGCCGCGAGCCCGCCTGCACGACGTCACCATGACCGGTGACGTCGAGGCGGGTCAGGTAGACGTCGCTATCCGTGACGACCAGCGTTCCCGCCACCAAATCGCCACGCCGGCGGCCCTCCAGCAATTTCCTGTCCTTGACCTTGAACGGCATCGTCATCGCGGGCATGAAGCCCTTGATGTCGCCGTGCCGGATCGTGACGGCGCCGTTCTGCCCGTCGATTTCGAGGATCTGGCCGCGCAGCTCGTACTGGCGGGCGCGTTCCCCCGCGCATCCGGAGGCCAGGATGAGAAGCGAGCCGAGTAGAATCGCACGCCGCACGGGTGCCTCCGTCTGTTCTGTCCTTGCGTTCCACTGTAGCCCCGGCCGAGGGGTGGGTAAAGGTCTCTCGAAACGGGGTGGTGCGCGCCGTCATTGACCGGTTCTGGTATACTGACAACCGTTCAGGTGTCCGCTTCTGTTTGCTCGCGTGTCTACCCACCGTCCAGCCCTCCCGGAGTCGTGTTTCCAGAGCGACTGTCCCGAGCGCGCGGGTGTGTCGCCATCAGTCTGTTCGCGCGAAGTTACGCAGGAGTCATTGTCAGATGGGCCGTAGACTCTACGTCGGGAATCTGCCTTATCGGACCACCGAGGAGGAACTCACCGCGCTGTTCGGCCGGGCAGGGGCCGTCGACAACGTGCAGGTGATGAAGGACAACATGACAGGGCGCGCTCGCGGATTCGCCTTCGTCGAGATGGCGACCGATGAAGCCGCACAGAAGGCGATCGAGGAGTTCCACCAGTACCAGATGGATGGACGCGCCCTGGTCGTCAACGAGGCACGGCCGCGCACGGCAGGCGGCGGGGGTCGCAGCTACGCCGGCGGCGGGAACGATTTCGGCGGCGGCCGCCAGCGCGAACCACGCTGGTAACGACGCCCACGGGTGCTGAGTGCTTCGTGCTGCGTGCCGAGTGCTGTTGACGAAGTGCTACGTGCCAAGTGCCGGATGCCAGGACCCGTGTGCTGAGCAGCACGTGGCACCCAGGCACCGCACCAGCACCAGGCACCTGGCACCGAGCACAGCACCAAGCACTTGGCACCGCACGTCGCACTTGGCACCGAGCACGTAGCACCCGTGACGTAGTACTATCGTCGGGTGTTCTGGATCGGCACCTCAGGCTACAACTATCTCGAATGGCGGGGCAATTTCTATCCCGCCGACCTGCCTCCGTCCCGCATGCTCCCGTTCTACGCCGCCCGGTTCCCCACGGTCGAGATCAACTACACGTTCTACCGCATGCCCACCGACACGATGCTGCGCGGCTGGGCTGCGGCAACGCCGGAGCAGTTCAAGCTGACGCTCAAGGCGCCGCGCCGCATTACGCACGACGCAAAGTTGCAGAACTGTCGTCCGCTCCTTGACACCTTCGTCACCACCGCGATGACGTTGCACGAAAAGCTCGGCGTCCTGCTCTTCCAGATGCCGCCCACCTTCAAGCTTGCGCTGCCGGTGCTCGACGAGTTCCTCGGCTGGCTGCCTGCCGGGGTGCGCGCGGCGTTCGAATTCCGGCACCCGTCGTGGTTCGTCCCCGAGGTCTTCGAACGGCTGCAGCGCCGGAACCTCGCGTTGTGCGTCGCCGAGAGCGAGAAGATGGCGACGCCGCTGGTCGTCACTGCCGACTTCGGGTACTTCCGCCTCCGCGACGAGGGTTACACCGCGGCCGACCTGCGGCAATGGGCAGGGCGCCTGCGCGAGCAGCAGGCCCGTTGCGGCGACATCTTCGTGTATTTCAAGCACGAGGAAGCGGGGAAGGGACCGCAGTTCGCGCAGGAGCTGATCGGGTTGCTCTAGCCCGCCCACCCGGACCGAGCGGTTGCGAGTATACGCGCGAGCCGCGCCATAATGGCCCGGTATGGTTGCTCACGCTCGCCCGGATGTCGTCGGCATCGGCGCCAATTCGGTCGACTACGTTGCGGTCGTCCCCGAATTCGCGCAGGCAGCTGCGCCGCTCTCGAAGCTGCGCATCACGCGTCACGCGGTGATGTGCGGCGGGCAGATGGCGACGGCGCTCGCGACGTGCGCCCGCCTTGGCCTGCGCACCAGGTACGTCGGTGCGACTGGCAACGACACCAACGGGCGCCTTGTCCGCGACACGCTTGCACAGCTCGATATCGACATCTCGAACCTCGCCACGCACGAGGCGTTCAACCAGTTCGCGTTCGTGCTCGTCGGCGAGCGGACGGGCGAGCGCGTCATCTTCTGGGATCGTGACGAACGCCTGGACCTGGACGAACACGAGCTGCCGGGCGAGGCGCTTGCATCGTGCCGGCTCGTACACGTCGACGACACCGACGAAGCGGCTGCGATTGCGGCCGCCCGCATCGCGCGGGTTCACGGTGTGACGGTTACGTCCGACATCGACCGGGTGACCGGTCGCACACGGGAACTCGTCGAGACCGTGGACGTGGCAATCTTCGCGGAGAACGTGCCGCTCGAACTGGTGCGCGGCGCGGGAGCGGCTGCGCGTGTCGCGGGCGGCTCCGTGGAAGAGGTAACGAGCGCGCTCGAAGCCCTGTCGCGCCGGCGGGATCAGGTCTTCTGTGCGACCCTCGGAAGCGGCGGTGTCGTCGCGATCGACAACGCCGGCGTTCACCATCAACCCGCGTTTCACGTGGCCGTCACCGACACGACCGGCGCCGGAGACGTCTTCCGCGGCGCCTTCATCGCCGCGCGCCTCGAGGGGCGGCCGCTCGAGGCGCAGCTGCGCTTCGCCAACGCGGCAGCCGCCGTCAGCTGCACGCGCCTCGGCGCGCTCGCCTCGGTGCCCTCGCTGGAGGAAGTGGAGCGGGTCCTACGAGGAGAAACGGATGTGAAGTAGGGATCGGGGATCAGGGGAGCGCACCCCCGATCGCCAATCCCTACAAGGATCAGACCGTTTCCGCCATCAGGCTGCAGACCGCGACGACGTTGACGATGTCGGCGGCGCTGCAGCCGCGCGAGAGATCGCAGTACGGTTTGCGCAGTCCCTGCACGATCGGGCCGACCGCCTTGGCGCCGGCGAGCCGCTCGGTGAGCTTGTACCCGATGTTGCCTGCGTCCAGGTCGGGGAAGATCAGGACGTTGGCCTTGCCCGCGACGGGTGATCCCTTGCACTTGCGTTCGCCGATCGAGGCGACCAGCGCTGCGTCCGCCTGCATTTCGCCGTCCACCAGCAGGCTCGGCGCGCGCTGCTTCACCAGCGCGGCCGCCTGCTGCACCTTCTCCACGTGCGCGTGACTCGCGCTCCCCTTCGTCGAGAACGACAGCATCGCCACCTTCGGCTGAAGCCGCGTCACCGCCTCGAAGTTTCTCGCCGACGTGATGGCGATGTCGGCCAGCTGCATCGGGTCGGGATCCGGGTTCACCGCGCAGTCCGCGAAGCACAGCAGCCGTCCGTCGCGCAGCACCATGATGAAGTAGCTGCTGACAATCGAGATCCCCGGCGCCACGCCGACGGTGTGGATCGCGGCGCGGATGACGTCGCCGGTCGACGAGACGTTGCCGCCGACGGTCACCTGCACGCGATCGGTGTCGAGCATGAGGCCGGCACAGTAGAGGGGAGACCGGACGGCGTCAGCTGCCTGGTCGCGCGTCATCCCCTTTGCCTTGCGTTTCTCGAAGAGCAGGTCAACGAACTGCTCGTGCCACGGCGTGGCGTTGGGATCGACGATCTCCACGCCGCGCAGATCGACGTGGTTGTCGGCCGCGAGCGCGCGGATGTTCGCCTCGTGCCCCACGAGCACGGGCTGCGCGATGCGCTCGTCGCGCAGTGTGGTGGACGCCTGCAAGACGCGGGCGTCCTCGGCGTCGGGGAGGGCGGCTTTCAGGTAGCGACCGCCGGCGTTGGTGCGGACGGTGGTGATGAACCGATTGTCGGGCATGGGTGAGACCTTGGATGAACGGGTTATGACGAGTGCCTGGTGCTGAGTGCCATGTGCTCAGTGCGGTGCCATGTGCTTGGTGCTGGGTGCTTGCACGCGGTACCGCACCCGGCACTCAGCACGGCACCAGGCCCTTGGCACCCGGCACCCCGCACTACTCAGCAGGGGAACGGCAGCAGCTTGACCGCGCGCACCGTGTCGCGCGCCAGGATCAGCTCCTCGTTCGTCGGAATGACGTAGACCGGCACGCGGCTCTCGTCCGTGCTGATCAGCATCTCCTTGCCGCGAACCGCCTGAGCGTTGCGCGCGCTGTCCACCACGACGCCCAGCCAGTCGAGCTCCGACAGGATGTGCTTGCGGATCTCCGGGGAGTTCTCGCCGATGCCGCCGGCGAAGCAGATCGCATCGGTGCCGTTCATCGCGGCGATGTAGCCGCCGATGTACTTTTTCGCGCGGTAGCAGAACATGTTGATGGCGAGGATCGCGCGCCGATCCTGGTGTTCCTCGGCTTCCGACTGCAGGTCGCGCATGTCGTTGGTCAGCCCCGAGACGCCGAGCAGCCCCGACCGCTTGTTCAGCGTCGAGAAAACTTCTTCGACGCTCGTGCCTTCCTTGTGCATCAGGAATTCGACCACCGTCGGATCGACGTCGCCGCTGCGGGTTCCCATCATCAGGCCCTCGAGCGGCGTCATCCCCATGGACGTGTCGACCGACCTGCCGCCCTTGATCGCGCAGGCCGAGCAGCCATTGCCCAGGTGCAGCGTGATGATGTTGGTCTCCTCGCGCGTCTTGCCGGTCAGCTTCCGGTAGCGGAACGCAATGAAGCGGTGAGACGTTCCGTGGAACCCGTACTTGCGGATCTTGAACCGCCGGTAGAGCTGGTACGGAATCCCGTACAGGTACGCCGTCTCGGGCATCGTCGAATGGAAGGCGGTGTCGAACACCGCCACCTGCGGCACGTGGGGGCCGAACAGGTCCATCGCCGCGTAGATGCCCTTCAGATTGGCGGGGTTGTGCAGCGGGGCGAGGTCGACGCACTCCTGCAGGCCGATGAGCACTTCCTTGTCGATCAGGATCGACCCCGTGAAACGCTCCGCGCCGTGCACCACGCGGTGCCCGATCGCGTGGATGTCCTCGAGCCCGCCCACCCCGGGAATCTTCGTGTCCGGGGCGGTGACCCATTCGATGACGTGTGCCAGCGCCGCCTTGTGGTCGCGCAGCGGCGCCGCATGCTTGAGCGCCGGGCTGTCATCGACCTGGAAACTGATGATGGCTTCGCTGCCGATGCGCTCGATCAGGCCCTTTGCAAGCTGCTTGTCGCTGTCGGTGGCGATCCGGTCGGCGTCTGTTTCGATGATTTGGAACTTGAGTGACGAACTCCCGCAGTTGAGCACGAATACGTTCATCAGTGCACCCGGTTGGAAGAGGGAGGCATATGAATCGTCCTATTGTAAACGAAGGTCGACGAGCCCGGCCGACTCATCTGCTGTCTTTCGCCACATTTCGCGCGTCCGGGTTTCGGGCACGTGCATCTCTCGTGCGGTCGGCGGTGCCGCGACCTGCCACGATGGGGTAGACTACGCCGGCCCGAGCGGCCCGAGTGCAGGCTGCGCCCGAGTCGAAGGGCCCTGTCGTGCGCTCCCTGTGTGGAGGTTGCAATCCATGAATCGATGCCGCCTGTCCCTTGTTGCGATTCTCCTCGCCTGTCTGGTGTCGCTGCCTGCCGCGGACTCTTCGCGACAACCGCAACAGCCAAAGGCGAAAACGCCCGCCGCCAGTCCGGTCGATGTGCGACTGGACAAGCTGAAGATCGAAGCCGCTGCAGAAGTCGACAGCCTGAAAGATCTCACTCAGCAGATGGTTGACGAACTTTTCAGCTTCGGCGAGCCAGGTTTCCAGGAGGTGGAGACGCAGAAGTACTGCACCGAGATCTTGTCGAAGTACGGGTTCACCATCGCAAGGGGCGTGGCCGGTCTTCCGACGAGCTGGCTGGCCACCTGGGGCTCGGGCAAGCCGGTCATCGCGATCGGATCCGATGTCGACAGCCTGCTCGAGAACAACCAGAAGCCGGGCATCCCACGTCACGAGCCGTTTGTCGAAGGCGCGCCGGGCCATGGCGAAGGACACAACACCGGCATCCCTCTCAGCATTACCGCGGCGATCGCGGTGAAGAAGATCATGGAGCGGGAACGCATCGCGGGCACGATCATGATCTGGCCGGGGATCGCCGAGGAGTTGCTCGGTGGGAAGGCGTGGTTCGTGCGCGACGGCATCTTCAAGGACGTGGACGTCTGCCTGTTCAACCACGTCTCGTCGGACTTTGGCGTCAGCTGGGGTGCGGGCGGCGGCAACGGTCTGGTGTCGGTGGAGTACACGTTCAACGGCGTGACGGCGCATTCGGCCGGGGCGCCGTGGCAGGGCCGCAGCGCCCTTGACGCCGTCGAGCTGATGGACGTCGGCTGGAATTTCCGCCGCGAGCACCTGCGCCTGCAGCAGCGCTCTCACATGGTCATCACCAACGGCGGCTCGCAGCCCAATGTCGTTCCCTCGCTCGCCAGCGTCTGGTACTACTTCCGCGAGACCGACTACCAGCACATCAAGGACCTGTGGGAGATCGGGAACCGCATGGCGAAAGCCGCGGCGATGATGACCGACACCGACGTCAGCTGGCGGTTGTTGAGTGCCGCGTGGCCGCAGCACTTCAACAGGCCGGTTGCCGAGGATGTCTACGCGAACATCCAGCGAGTCGGCCTGCCGAAATGGGACGAGGCCGATCAGACGTTCGCGAAAATGCTGCAGAAGATGATGAACGTGCCGCAGCGGGGCCTCGCGACCCAGCTTCGCCCGATTGGCCAGCCGGCACCGGCCGAGCGCAACACCGGCGGCGGGTCGGACGACATCGGTGACGTCTCGTGGAACGTTCCGACGATCACGTTGCGCTACCCGGCGAACGTGCCAGGCCTGCAGGCCCATCACTGGTCCAGCGCGATCGCCGAAGCGACGCCTGTCGCGCACAAGGGCGTCACTGCCGCTGCGAAGGTGCAGGCGATGACGATGCTGGATCTGTTCCTGAAGCCGCAGATCGTGCAGCAGGCGTGGGACTATTACAGGAACGTGCAGGCGAAGACGGACAAATACATACCGTTCCTGCCGGCCGACGACAAGCCGCCAACGTGGCTGAACAAGAAGGTGATGGACGAGTACCGCGAGAAAATGCGACCGTACTATTACAACCCGGCGAAGTACAAGACGTATCTCGAGCAGCTCGGCATCCCGTACCCGCCGCCCGCCACGAGCGCGCCCGACCAGAAGTAGGGCGGGGCTTCCCGCCGTCGCGCGGTTCTTTTGCACCCGCGCTTTGGCGAGGCCTCGCCGTAGCTCGCGCGGGTCGTGAGCGAGCGGAGGCGGGCAGCCCCGCCAGGGGCCGCTTACGTTGCCTTCTCGTCTGCGGTCGGCCCGTACATCGGCGGTAGCGGCACGTCGTTGAGGCGAAGGTACACGCTCAGTTGGCCCCGGTGGTGCACCATGTGGTTGAAGAGCATCGACCGCACGACGGCCGCGCGCGGCATGCTGAACATCGTCTTGCCGTGCGACTTGAACGTCCACGGCGCCATCATCTCCGCGTCGGATTTGCCGGCGATCGCCTTGCGGCTCTCGGCCACCGAGCTGTCGAAGAGGGACAGGATCGCGGCCACCGATCGCTCCTCGTTCGGCTGGTAGTCTCCCTTCAGATCGATCTCGTCCTCGCAGATGATGTGTTTCGACCAGCCGGGGATCTCGGCCAGGTGTGTCGCCAGGCGGCCCAGCGACATCGAGCGCTGGTGGGGTTTCCAGCCCAGCCGCGCTTCGGGCAGCCGCTCGAGCAGCTTTCGCGTGGTCGCCATTTCGTGATCGAATTCCGGGAGCAGCGCATCCGTAAAGCCCATTCGACATCCTCCTGTCAGCCACTGATCCTACCCGATCGGCTGGCGACGCGTCCGAAGGCCTGACAGGGGACTTTCGACGCCTCAGGCGGACGCCCCGTGCGTCCGGGCAGAAAGGGAGCACGCGTAGTATGATCGTACGGCGGGCCGCGCGACCGGCTTCCACGCCCCGAGTCCCCCGCCCCTCGACGTCGCTCGGGACGGTCTGAGCGCAGTCGAAGGCCGCGCGTTCTCCTGCGTCACCCGCGTCATCATTACCAACCCGGCATTGGAAGAAGGGGCTGGAGCCAGATGGACGCGACCTGCAAGCCCCCGACGCCGCCGAGCCACGTCCTGCCCTACGAAGGACACCCGCTGCAGGCCGTCTTTACGCCGAAGACCGTCGCCCTCATCGGTGCCTCCGAGAAACCCGGCACGGTCGGCCGGACGATTCTCTGGAACCTGGTGAAGAGTCCGTTCGGCGGCACCGTGTTTCCCGTGAACCTGAGGCGCTCCAGCATCCTCGGTATCCGCGCGTACCGGAATGTTGCCGACGTGCCCGGCCCGATCGATCTCGCCATCATCGTCACGCCGGCGCGGACGACGCCGGGGCTGGTGCGCGAGTGCGCGACCGCGGGCGTCAAGGGCGCAATCGTCACGGCGCCGGGGTTCCGCGAGCGCGGCCCGGAAGGCGTCGAGCTGGAACGCCAGCTCGTCGAGGAAGCGCGTCGGGGAGGGATGCGGCTGATTGGGCCAAACTCACTGGGCGTGATGAACCCGGTGACGGGCCTCAACGCGAGCTTCGCGGCATGCATCGCGCGGCCGGGCACCGTGGGCTTCATCAGCCAGAGCGGAGCGCTGTGTACGGCGGTACTCGACTGGAGCCTTCGCATGAACGTCGGCTTCAGCTACTTCGTCTCCATTGGCTCGATGGCCGACGTCAGCTGGGGCGACTTGATCGACTACATGGGCGACGACCCGCGCACGAGGAGCATCGTTCTCTACATGGAATCGATCGGCGATGCGCGGGCGTTCCTGTCGGCCGCGCGCGAGGTGGCGCTCACCAAGCCGATTATCGTGATCAAGGCGGGCCGTACCCCCGCCGGGGCGGCGGCCGCAGCGTCGCACACCGGCGTCCTCACCGGTTCCGACCAGGTGTTCGACGCCGCATTCAGGCGCTCCGGTGTGCTGCGCGTCAACTCGATCGCCGAACTCTTCTACATGGCCGAAGTGCTCGGCGCGCAGCCGCGACCGCGAGGGCGACGGCTGACGATCGTGACCAACGCCGGCGGTCCTGGCGTGCTGGCCGCCGACGCGCTGATCCAGAACGGCGGCGAGCTCGCGGCGATCTCCGATGAGGCGATGCAAGCCTACAACGCTTTCCTGCCGCCCGAGTGGAGCCACGCCAACCCGGTCGATCTGGCCGACAATTGCACGGCGGGCTGCTACGGACGGGTCGTGGACATCGCGCTGAAGGACAAGAACTCTGACGGCCTGCTGGTCGTGCTGACGCCGCAGGCGCTGACCGATCCGACGCAGGCGGCCGAGCAGTTGAAGCAGCACGCCGCCGGCAGCGAGAAGCCGGTGCTCGCAAGCTGGATGGGTGGCGCCGAGGTTGCGGCCGGCGATGCGATCCTGGCGCAGGCGAACATTCCGACGTTCCCGTACCCCGACACGGCCGCTCGCGTGTTCACCATGATGTGGCAGTACAGCTACAACCTGCGCGGCCTGTACCAGACGCCGACGCTGCCGCCGAGGCTGCACGAGGGGACGTCGGTCCGCGAGCGCGTGGAGGCGCTCCTGCAGGAGGTACGCGCGACGGGGCGGACAATCCTGACCGAGATCGAGTCGAAACAGGTGCTGGGCGCGTACGGCGTGCCGGCCGTCGACACGCGCGTGGCGACCACCGCCGACGAGGCGGTGCGCATCGCGAAGACGATCGGGTACCCGGTTGTCCTGAAAGTGCACTCGCAGGCGATCACGCACAAGGCGGAGATCGGCGGGGTGCAGTTGAATCTGGGTGACGGCGCGGCGGTCCGCCGCGCCTACGACGCGATCCGGGCTTCGGTTGCAGAAGGTCCGAAAGTCCGAAGGTCCGAAAGTCCCGAAGTCGGATTTCTGGGCGTCACGGTCCAGCCGATGATCAACCTCGAGGGCTACGAGATCATCCTCGGGGCGAGGCTCGATCCGCAGTTCGGGCCGGTCCTGCTGTTCGGCTGCGGCGGGCAGCTGGTTGAAGTCCAGAAGGATGTCGCGCTTGGCCTGCCGCCGCTGAACACGACGCTGGCGCGGCGGATGATGGAGCAGACCCGGATCTACGAGGCGCTGAAGGGTGTGCGCGGGAGGAAGCCGGTCGACCTCGCGGCGTTGGAGCAGTTGCTCGTGCGCTTCAGTCACCTGGTTGCGGAGCAGCTCGTGATCAAGGAGATCGACGTCAACCCGCTGCTCGTCTCGGCGCAGCATCTCGTCGCCCTGGACGCGCGCATGGTACTGCATCCGTCGCACGTGGCGGTGGAGGCGCTGCCGAAGCTCGCCATCCGGCCGTATCCGCTCCAGTACGTCCTGGAGGCGCAGCTGAAGGATGGGAGCCGCGTCGCGATCAGGCCGATCAGTCCCGAGGACGAGCCGGCCATGGTCTCCTTTCACGAAGGGCTGTCGGAGCGCAGCGTGTACTTCCGCTACTTCCACATGCTGAACCTCGCACAGCGCGTGGCACACGAGCGGCTGACGCGGATCTGCTTCATCGACTACGACCGCGAGATCGCGCTCGTCGCGGAACACAAGGATCCGGCCAGCGGCGCAGGCCGAATCGTCGGCGTGGGCCGGGTAACGAGGATTCGCGCGACGCGCGACGCGGAATTTGCGGTCATCGTCAGCGACGATTTCCAGGGCCGAGGGCTGGGGACGGCCTTGATCGGCCATCTGCTGGACATCGCCAGGGCGGAAGGCGTGGCGAGGGTGGTTGGCGATATGCTGTCCGAGAACCGTGAGATGCAGCGCATCTGCGAACGCTACGGCTTCAAGGTGTCTTACGACGACCAGACGCAGATGCTGCGCGCGGTGCTGGCACTCGAGAACGGGAAGAACTCTGCGTGAATTCGCGTGAATCTGCGCGGCGAGAATCTGCGGAACCTGAGTCTGCGGACCGGGCCGAAGTGCGTCCATCTGCGGATCAGCGGGTACGGATCGTGATCAAGGGCGCGGTCCAGGGTGTCGGTTTCCGCCCGTTCGTCTACCGCCTCGCGACCAGCCTGCAGCTGGCAGGCTGGGTGAGCAACTCCCCGGACGGCGTTGTGATCGAAGCCGAAGGGCGGGGGACGGCCGTGCGCGAGTTCCTCGTGCGGCTCCCGAAGGAGCACCCGCCGCGATCCTTCATCCAGAGCCTCGAGCCGACGTTCCTCGACATCGTCGGTTTTGCCCGCTTCGACATTCGCCCGAGTCTCGAGTCGGGTTCGCCCTCGGCCCTGGTGCTGCCCGATATCGCCCTTTGCGATGACTGCCTGCGCGAGCTGCTCGACCCAGCCGACCGCCGCTACCGCTACCCGTTCATCAACTGCACCAACTGCGGGCCGCGGTTCTCGATCATCGAGCGGTTGCCCTACGACCGGCCGAACACCACGATGAAGGCGTTTGAGATGTGCGGGGAGTGCCGGCGGGAGTACGAGGATCCGATGGATCGGCGCTTTCACGCGCAGCCGAATGCCTGCCCGCGCTGCGGCCCGCACCTGGTGTTGTGGGATGGGGACGGGCGCGTGCTCGACACGCGCGACGCGGCCTTGCGCACCTCTGCGCGCGCGATTCGCGACGGCTCGATCGTGGCGATCAAGGGCCTGGGAGGATTCCAGTTCGTCGTTGACGCGCGAAGCGGCGAGGCGGTCGCCCGCCTGCGTACCCGGAAGGTCCGCGAAGAGAAACCGTTCGCGCTGATGTACCCGTCGCTCGACTGCATCCGCGCCGACTGCGAGGTCTCGCCGCTCGAGGAGCGCCTGCTGCTATCCGCCGAATCGCCCATCGTTCTGCTGCGGCGGCGCGCACGTCGCCGCGACGTGGTAGACGAGGTAGCGCCCGGCAATCCGGACCTCGGCGTCATGCTCGCGTATACGCCGCTGCACCACCTGCTTGTGCGCGAGCTCGAGTTCCCGATCGTCGCAACGAGCGGGAACCTGTCGGACGAGCCGATTTGCACCGACGAGCGGGATGCCCTCGATCGCCTCGCGGGCATCGCGGACCTGTTCCTGGTGCACGACCGGCCGATCGCTCGTCACGTCGACGATTCCGTCGCGCGCGTTGTGCTCGGCCGCGAGATGGTGTTGCGTCGTGCGCGTGGCTATGCTCCGTTGCCGGTCGGCGTGGCGGGCGCCGGGCAGCCCGTTCTCGCCGTTGGGGCACACCTGAAGAACACGATCGCCGCGTCGGTCGGCTCGCAGGTGTTCCTCAGCCAGCACATCGGCGATCTCGAAACGGAGCAGGCTCTCAAGGCATTCCGCCAGGTGATCGACGACTTCAGCCGCCTGTACGCGTTCACACCGTCGGTCGTCGCCTGCGACGCACACCCGGATTACCTGTCGAGCGGCTACGCCCGCGAGTGCGGCATCCCCCGCGTCGAGGTACAGCACCACGAGGCGCACGTGCTGGCGTGCATGGCCGAGAACGAGTTGAAGCCGCCGCTGCTGGGCGTCTCGTGGGACGGAACCGGTCTCGGGACGGACGGCACCATCTGGGGCGGCGAGTTCCTGCTGGTCACCGATCGCGGCTGCGAACGCCGCGCGGCACTGCGCACCTTCGCGCTGCCCGGTGGCGACCGGGCCGTGAAGGAGCCGCGCCGGTCGGCGCTCGGCGCGCTGTTCGAGGCATTCGGCGAGGAGGCGCTTGGCTGGTCGCACCTGCCGTCGGTGGCGGCGTTCGGCGCATCGGATCTGAAGGTGCTCGGCGGCATGCTCGCGCGCGGCGTGAGTGCGCCCCGCACTTCGAGCGCCGGCCGGTTGTTCGATGCCGTCGCATCGCTCGCCGGCCTGCACCAGCGCGTGCGCTTCGAAGGACAGGCCGCGATGGCGCTGCAGTTCGCCGCGGATGCGCGCGTCGAAGGCGACGCCTACCATATTCCGGTGGGGCAGGGCCTCGGCTCCGCCGATCGTCTCGTCCTCGACTGGGCCCCCATGCTTCGCCAGATCCTCGGGGACATCGGTCAGGGGGTTCCTGTTGGAACGATCTCTGCGCGGTTTCACGGCGCGCTGGTCGACGCAATCGTCGCCGTTGCGACGCGTGTCGGTCACGAGCGCGTCGCGCTGACCGGCGGCTGTTTCCAGAACGCGCTGCTGCTCGAGCGCGCGGTCGGGCGCCTGCGGGCGGCCGGCTTCCGCCCCTACTGGCACCAGCGCATCCCGCCCAACGACGGCGGTATCGCGCTGGGACAGGTGGTGGGCGCCTGGAGAGCATTGCGAGGGGAAAGTGCATAGGGGTCCGAGCGTGCCTCGGCCCGAAGTGAGTCGAACATGTGCCTAGCGGTGCCCGGCAAGATCGTGAGCGTCACCGGCGGCGAGGATCCGCTGTCGCGAATGGCGAAGGTGAGCTTCGGCGGCGTCATCAGGGAGGTGAGCCTCGCCTACGTGCCCGAGGCCGGCGTCGGCGATTACGTGATCGTCCATGTCGGCTTCGCACTCAACAAGCTGGATGAACAGGACGCGCTGAAGGTGCTCGAGGACCTGAAGACGTTGGGCGACATGGAGGACGGGCGGCAGGGGCTGCAGGAGTAGGGCAGGGTTTTCGATGAAGTACGTCGACGAATACCGCGACGCCGGGGCGGCGCAACGCCTGATCGGCGCCATCCGCGCGACGGTCACGCGGCCGTGGATCATCATGGAGATCTGCGGCGGGCAAACGCACGCGATCGTCAAGTCCGGCCTCGACGAACTGCTGCCGGACACCATCACGCTGGTGCACGGTCCCGGCTGCCCGGTGTGCGTCACCGCGGCCGAGACCGTCGACGAAGCGATCGACCTGGCTGGCCGTGCGGACGTGACCTTCTGCTCGTTCGGCGACATGCTCCGCGTGCCCGGCAGCCGCCTGGATTTGCTGTCCGTCAAAGCGGCCGGCGGCGACGTCCGCATCGTCTACTCACCGATGGACGCGGTGACGCTCGCGCGCCGGCATCCGGAGCGCCAGGTGGTGTTCTTCGCGGTGGGGTTCGAGACGACGGCGCCGGCCAACGCGATGGCGGCCTACCAGGCGAAGCGCGAAGAGCTGCGCAACTTTTCTCTGCTCGTCTCGCATGTACTCGTGCCCCCGGCGATCGAGGCGATTCTCTCGTCGCCGGCGAACCAGGTGCAGGGATTCCTCGCCGCGGGGCACGTGTGCACGG
>Ga0316624_10000295_pt1 | contig 16210 bp, 17 predicted proteins | sample OWC_Aug_N3_C1_D5_FD_207657 | JGI IMG/M metagenome (GOLD analysis project Ga0316624, IMG submission 207657) | Wetland soil microbial communities from Old Woman Creek delta, Ohio, United States - OWC_Aug_N3_C1_D5_A | ecosystem: Environmental > Terrestrial > Soil > Wetlands | place: USA: Ohio... | reverse complement strand
GGCGGTGTGAGATGCCGCGACCACGGCGTGTTGAATGCCGGAAAAGTAATTGTTGCTGCGGGCGGCATGTCGTATCCGAAGACCGGATCTTCCGGCGACGGGTACAAGCTGGCAAGACAATGCGGACATTCCATCGCGCCGCTGAGGCCGGGGCTCGTCGCGCTTGAGTCGGACGAGCCATTTCTTCAAGAATTGCAGGGGATAACGCTTAGAGACATTTCGCTTTCGGTGTTGGTGGACGGAAAAGAGAAGGTTTCAGAGAAGGGCGACATCCTGTTCACACATTTTGGTGTATCAGGCCCAACCGTGCTTATGCTTAGCGGGATCGTTATCGATGCGCTGGCTACTGGCAGGTCTGTTGCACTTTCACTTCAACTCAGGCCGGCTCATACAACTCAAGAACTTGACCCACTCCTTCAACGGGAGTTTGAGTCCTTCGGGACAATCACCCTTTCTCAGTATTTGAAACAAGCCCTGCCAAAATCGATTGTGCCGCTCTTTGAACGCCGGTGCGCCGTCGAGCCGGGTAAGCGGTGTAGTAAAATCAGCCGGGAGGAGCGCAAAAGAATCGTCTCATATTTTACGGATTTCAGAATAAATATAACAAAACCGAGACCCATCGAAGAGGCGACCATCACGCGGGGGGGCGTGTCGTTAGAAGAGATAAATCCCCGGACAATGGAGTCGCGGAAGGTGCAGGGTTTGTTTTTTTGCGGCGAGATGATGGATGTGGACGGAATGACCGGAGGGTATAACCTGCAGGCTGCATTTTCCACAGGATATCTCGCCGGAGAATCGGCAGCGCAATTCCAGTGATTTAGAACAAGGAGCGTAAAGCTCAAACGCAGCGTCTCGTTTGGATATTTTCACAGCCTGCGCTGTTTTGGTTCGCTTTTCGGCGCCGTGAGGTACATGACGACTGCAGAGAGCAGGGCAAGGACCGACCCGACCCCGAGGGCGGCCGTCCAGCCAAACCACATGGCCACATATCCGGTCACGCCCGGCGCCACGATGGAGGCAAGGGCGCTTCCCGTATTCATCATCCCGGTGATGAACCCCGCCTTTCGTACGTTCATGTCCATGGGCAGACTCCAGAAGGCCGGGAAGTTCATGCCTGCCAGGGAGATGGTTACGGTGATGAGCCCCACGGCCACCTCGGCATTTCCCGCCTGGGTCACAAACCAACAACACACCGCCATTGCTGGCGCTCCAGTATAGATTAAGGTTCGCCTCGCGCTGCCGGTCGAAAAACCCCTCTTCACCAGGGCATCCGATAGCCAACCCGCTCCATTCGTGCTGATCAATGCCGCCAGCCAAGGCAGGGATGCGAAAAAACCCATTTTGATGGCGGTGTAACCCCGCGCCTGGACAAGGTAGGTCGGAAGCCAATTCAGGAACAACCACCAGGTATAGGTGAAACAAAAATAGGCGGTGGCAAGCCCCCAGACCGCTTTCGAGCGGGTCGGGGCATCCCCAACGGATACGGTTGCCTCCGCCGCCTGACCTGCTTCAATTTCTCTCAAGTTTTCCCCGGTCATGCCCTTGTGCTCGGAAGGGTTTTCAGTGGTATAGAGCAGCCACGCAACGGCCCACAGGAGGCCCAAAATGCCATAGAAATAGAACATGGCTTTCCAGCCGTACACGGTCATGATCCATAGGGTCAGCGGCGTAGCAATCAACGGCCCGGCGGCAACACCCGAAAGGTTCAGCCCCTGAATCCGGGCTCTTGCCTTTCGCGGCACCCATCTTGAGAGCACGCTGGTTGCCCCCGGGAAATTCAGACCTTCCGCCAGGCCCAACAGTCCCCTGACCAGATACATGAGGAGCGGAGTGCCGGCAAACGGCGTTACTAACGTAAAGAGGGACCACCCCACGCTCCCGGCTGCAAGAACTTTCCGTCCGCCGAACCGGTCGCTAAGAAGTCCTGCGGGAATCTGTGTGAGGATATAGCCGACCCCGAACATGGACATGGCCAGGCCCAGGATGCCCATGTCCCAGTGGAAGAGTTTCATGATCGTCGGGGCCGCGACGGAGAAGTTGACCCGGTCAAAATAGCAGATCATGGTGTTCGCGAAAACAAGAAGCCCAATGATCCAGTAGGTGGGAACACGCGGTTGTTTCACCTCGGCGGCAACGCGATCTGGGTGTTCCATGAATGTTTTTCTCCCGATAAAAGAGGATAGGAAGCAGAGGTTCAAGGCAGGTACTTTCAGTGAACGACTGACCGACCGCAACCGATTACAAGGTTTCCGCGCTCGGGTGGCATGGAAATGACGCCAGGGAAGGGAGGCCTTTTCTGCTCCTTCAAACGCAGATCAACGAATGACAAGGCCTTCCTTATCAGAGTCCGTCCTCTTCGTAGATGTTGGCAATGCAGCACAGGAAAGTGACCTCTTCGTTGTCGCTCAAATTCCTCATGCTATGGGGCTCCATGCTCGGGACAAAAACAAAGTCGTTCGGTCCCAGAATCTTCTCTTCAAGCCTTTCATCCGTCTTGGGATCGTGGGAAGCAACGGCAATTCGGCCACTCAGGATATACATGGTTTGAACGTAAAAATGGTTATGGATCGGGATCTCGCCCCGGGGTCCGATCGTAAAAAACCGAAGGCCATAATCCGGGGACGCTTGAGGACCCGTCTGTGACAACCATTGGATCCAGACGTCTTTGACCTGGTAAGGCTTCCCCTTGTACGGGAAGGTCTCGATCTTATTTTTCTTGGCACCACTGGCGTTCATGACGATCATGCGGCTCTCCTTTCCCTCAAATTTTGCCCCTATTTTCCCATTTTCTCCTTCACATGGCAAGAGGCTTTGGGGGCAACCATTTCAATGCGGAATTCGGATTGGGGAATCTCTCTTTTTATCTTTGAGTCATTTAGTTCATTTGGTTCTTGAGTGATTAGGTTAATAAGTCATCGAGAGCAAGGGTAAATTCAAGGCGAAAGGCTTCCGCCTATGCTGAGGCTTCGGCGGGCAGGCAAAGCTCAAGGCTGAAAGCTTATTCGGAGTCTCTTTAACGTTGGAATTAACAAGAATCAAATAAGTTGATGACGAATGGAGGGTGATTCAGATTTTATTGACTTGCCTGTCAAAACTCAATAAGATTTAAATCAAACATTCCGTAAGCATCCTTTAAATGAAGCTCCCCGCCCACAGGGCAGGGCTTGCGGGGCACATTCCGGTCAAAAATAGGGCGGATGGAAAGGTATGTTACCTCAAATTAGAAAAATCCTTTATGCCACTGACCTCACCGAAAACTCTGCTTATGCTTTCTACTTTGCGATCGATTTCGCCCAGGACACAGTCCAGAGATTATCATTTTACATGTGGTTGAACCTGTACTTCTGGATGTGATGCCTTATCTGGAAAGAGGAAAGGTTGTTAAAATCGAAAAAGATAATATCAAGGAAGCAATTGAGGAGATCAAAAATCGATTACAGAGTTTTTGCAGAAGGGTAGAAGGTAAAATTGGTCCTTTATGTATCGAGCTTGTTTCCAAAGCACTTGTTCTTCTGGGTGATTCTACGGATGAAATTTTGAATACGGCAGATAGAGAAGACTGTGATTTGATCATTCTTGGAACCCACGGGAAGGGATTTTTGGCCCATACGTTTCTCGGGAGCGTGTCAAATGAGGTATTACACCGAACCCGAAAGCCGGTTTTTATCGTACCGTTGCCCTCTAAAAAATCCAACCTTGATTGGGGCAAAATCTGATTTAAAATAGCGACACACCCCGTTTTCCGGAGAGCATGGAAGATCAGGTCTCAACATTGACAACATTGGGTATGCATTCATCTAGCCATTCTGGCATGGAGGTAAGTCCCATGGAAAAACTAGCCTTCCAGGATCAGATTCCTGACAACTTTTGCTACGGCTGCGGGCCGAGCAACGAACAGGGGCTCCGCATCAAGAGCTACTGGGATGGCGATGAATCCCTCTCGAACTTCATGCCGCACGCTTATCACACCGCAGGACCCAAGCAGATCCTGAACGGCGGAATCATCGCAACCGTTGTCGATTGCCACTGCCTCTGCACGGCCATAGCCGACTCCTACCGCCGGGAGAACCGGTCGATTGGCACCTCGCCCCAGATCTGGTGTGCAACCGCATCCCTGAAGATTGACTACCTCCATCCGGTTCGGCTGGATCGGCCGGTGACCCTGCGAGCCCGAGTCGTCGAGGCAGGGCCAAAGAAAATGAAGCTTTTGTGTTCTGTGTTTTCCGAGGGGCAGGAATGTGCCAAGGGGGAGGTTCTGGCCGTCCGGGTTCCTCCCATGTGGCGGGGCCTGTAGAGTTATACTTGTTTCCAATTCGGAGTGCGGAGTCTGGATTGCAGAATGGGAAAAGCCGATTCAAAGATAGGAAGATGATAGGGTGACGCGGGGATGAAGGGACAGGGAAGAGAGACACGGCGACGCGGTGATGGGGTGGAACGGAAATGAGAGACATCTCAGATTTCGGAATGCGGAATTGACAAAAACAAGGGATTCAAGGTTCAAAGAACGACCATAACACTTGACTGAATGGTATGGTCCGGGCAAAACCATTGCTCCCGTTCTATCTAGAGGGGGCTTAGGACATCGGAAAGTACATGGTGAAGAGATTGAACATCAAAGGAATGGAGAGTATAGAGAAGACGAAGCTGCCTAGGATAAATTGATTGGTGATGGACCGGTTTCCTCCCTGGCGCTCGGTCTCGATGGGAATGGCTGTAATGGGCGGGATCGCGCTTTCCAGAAACATAATCATCGCAATGGGATAAGCCGGACGTGCAAAAACCAACAGGGCGATAAAGACGAGCGGGAAAAGGACGTTTTTGATCAGAACAAATTTTATAATCTCCTTGATGTAAAGCGGTCCCTTATTTTGGAAATCGACATACAAGCTTCCACCGAGGATGAGCATGAGCAGGGGGAGGGACATACCGCCCAGCATCTGAAACACGGTGACGATAAAGGTCGGCAAGTGGCTGTCCGCCCCGGAGAGTTTGATGGCGGTGGCTGCCACCGTTGAGATGAGTACCGGATTCAGTATCCTCCCCAGTCTCATGCGGTTTTTCCCTTTCTCCTCAATATTCTTCCCGGCTTGAAGGGTGTTTTTGTTAAAGAATAGATGGTTCGTGCTGAAGTAGAGCGAAGGGTGAAAAGCGATAAAAATAAAAAGGATGGGGGTGTAGGAATTCGTGGGGCCAAAGATGCCGCTTATGATAATTAAGGGGAAAAAGATACCGTTCTGAAAGAAGAGGCTGATGGCAAACTCCCGGCGGGTGGCTTTCGCCGAGACAAACATCGTTACCAAACTCAATACCAAAGCGATAGCCGAAAAGACGAGCCACCAGAGGGGGTAATGCCACCAGTTGGCAAAGGAAGATGGGGAAAATTGCGTGACGATGTTGGCTAATACGACACAGGGTAAAGCAATATCGATTGCCAGGATAGCCAGGAACCGGAGAATATTTTCCGGTATAATATGCCGCTTGATGATCCAGAATCCCAGCACGCCAATTGCCAGGAGAGCAGCGACGGATTGTAGGGTGATATTGAAAATATGCATTGGAGGAGTCTATTGCTGCTCATATAATCTAAAATATCGCGAGAGTCAAAAGAGGTTTTAGGAAAGTATCCGGGTGTGAAGGTCTACACTCGACAGTCCGGGAGGAAGACGATGGGGAAGATTATCGTTATTTATCACAGCCAGCAGTATGGGAACACCAGGATCCTTGCGGAAGCACTTGCGGAGGGGGCCCGGGAAGCTGGAGCTGAAGTTAAGCTTATTAATACAAACGAGCGGCGGGTCACCCTGGAAGATGTTTTGTCTGCGGATGGGGTTGCGATCGGGACCCCGGACTATTTCTCGTACGTCGCGGGCACGGTGAAGACCTTTTTCGACGATATTTACCTGTGGGATCAATCAGGCAAGCCTGTCAAGGGAAAACCGGCTGTCCTTTTCTATTCCTGTGGGGGCGGCGGGAGAGTGAGGCAGCCTTTCGAATCCCTTGCACAGCGCTTCTTCCAGCACGTCGGGGAGATGGTAGGTGGCGAACGTCCCATTAGCAGCGAAGTGAAGAAAAAGTGCCTCGCGCTAGGCAAGGAACTTGTCAAAAACCTGAAGTGACAACAAAGAGACCAGGGGACGGTGTTGACCAGGTTGAATTACTTTTAAAGGCGGGCGGGTTTCAGATGAAGATGAGGAGACATAAGGCAGATGGGGAGATGAGGAGATAGGGTGATAGGGAGACCGACCGCGATTGATAACCACTGTCATTCTTGCCCAAATCCTGGTGACTCTAACGCTTGTCGGAATTTTCAGCTAACGAAAGGTCCCGCCTATGCTGAAGCTTCGGCGGGCAAGCAAGGCTCAAGGCTTAAATCTGTTGCAGGAAAAATAATCAAGAAAGGAGACCACGGACATGTCTACTCGGCAAAAAAAGGATAAAACTAAAGGGGTATCCAGAAGGCAATTCCTGACCGGTTCGATGGCTGCCTTTGCCGGCACGCTGCTGGCAAAGGAGGCGCTTGCTCAGACTAAGGACCTCACTCCCTCGAAGCAATCGGCTACAAGATTGATCCTATTAGGGACGGGAGGTGGACCCCGGCCCAATAAGATGCGGAACCAGTCAGCATGGGTCGTGATTGTGAATAACGTTCCCTACGTCGTCGATTGTGGAGGGGGTGTCAGCAGACAGCTGGTCTTTGCGGGTGTCTCCCTCGGGGCCCTCAAACACATTTTCATCACCCATCACCATTCTGACCACAATCTCGAATATGGAAATCTTATTTACAATGCCTGGGCGTCCGGGTTTAAAGGAAGGATCGACTCCTACGGGCCCCCTCCGCTTGAGAAGATGACGAAAGCCTTCTTTGAGCTCAATGCCTATGATATCAACATCAGGATCCCCGACGAAGGGAGATCTCCCCTGGCTCCCATGATCCACGTTCACGAGATCTCGGAAAATGGGCCGGTCATGCAGGATGAAAATGTGAAAGTGACGGCGACCCTTGTAAACCACCCGCCGGTGGTCCCCTCCTTCGCATACCGGTTTGACACCGCCAAAAGCTCGATCGTCTTCTCCGGCGACACGACGCCCTTTGATAATCTGATTAAGCTCGCTAAAGGGGCCGATATCCTCGTCCACGAAGTCCTTCATAAGCCCTCGCTCGCCAAACTTCTTGCCCGCGTTCCCAATGCAGACAGGCTTCTCGAACATATCGTCGCCTCCCATACAACCCATATCGATGTGGGGAAGGTAGCAAAGGAAGCCGGAGTAAAAACCCTTGTCCTGACCCATTTTGTCCCCGCCGACGATCCTTCGGTCACCGAAGAAATGTGGACGGAGGGTCCCAGACAAAACTTCGGCGGAAAGATCATCGTTGGAAAGGATCTCATGGAAATTGAGACCTGAGTACGGGGAAGACACGGAGATACGAAGACGGGGTGATGCGAGGACAACAAGAAGAGATGGGGAGATAGTAAAAGATGATGGGGCGATGAGGAGAAGGGCCTTTTTATCCCCTTTCTCCTCGGAGCGGTATTTCTTTCCGTGGACGCCGATCCAGGTTTCGCCGATGAGGATCAACTCTTTCTTCACTTCCAGGAGCTGGTCTGTTCTTAAAAATGAGCTTGTATGGATCTGGCTGCCAGGTGGCATGCTTGCCCTTCTTTCCAGACTGATTCGCCTCTGGATGAAAAATTAGGGGAATGGAAGGGGAGATGCGGGTGTAACATCCGATTCGTTTGCGACGATGAAAGGAGAGGTTTGATGCAAAAGAGAATCTATCCTTGCTTTGTAGCAGGGAAGCAAAAGCCTTATGCCAACGCTGTGGTGGTGGGGAATACAATTTATATTTCAGGGATGAACGGGAGATCTTCCGAGACGGGAGAGGCCGTATCGGACACGATTGAAGGTCAAACCTGGAGGGCTTTTGAGCAGATCGAATCGGCGATGAGAGAGGCCGGAAGCTCTCTGAAAAATCTTGTCAAGACAACCACCTTCTTAAGAGATATGAGCGATTATCAGGGATATCGGGATACGGAGCGAAAATACCTCTTGGAATACGCCCCTGAACTTGTGGAGGAACCTGTGGCCAGCACCGTCGTACAGGTGGCGTCTCTGCCGAAGAAGGAGTTTCTCATCGAGATCGAGGCCGTGGGAATCATTCAAGGCTAAGACGGAACTTGCTTCGCGGCCGGGGGCGGCGGCTCGTTCAGAATGCGGAGTTCGCCTGCCTGCCGGGTAGGCAGGGAGTACGGAGTGCGGAACGGGAAGAGCCAATTCAAAGATAGGAAGATGAGCGGATAGGGAAATAGGGCTAAGTTGGAAGAGGGGCTGCTCGGATGGAAGTATACCCCAGCCGCTATGAAGCGTGGGTTATTCTTAGAGATGGAACGAAGGTATTTTTCAGACCCGTAAAGGCAACGGATGGGCCTTTTCTTTTGGAGCTGTTTAAGAAGCTATCTCCGTTATCTATCAGCCTGCGATTTCTTTTCCCTTTGGATGATCTCTCAGAGAAAACAGTCTATCAGTTTACTCATGTGGATTACAAAAAGGACTTTGGGTTAGCTGCATTCGTTGATAACGGGGATTCCGGTGCGATCATCGGCGTGGGCCGTTATGCGTATGACCCGGAGAACGAACGGCCAGAATTGGCAGTTGTCGTCAGGGATGACTGGCAGGGGAAAGGGCTCGGAACCCTCTTGCTCTTGAGAGTCGTAAACATTGGCAGAGAAAATGGGTTTTCACGTTTTGGAGCCCTGATTGACTCCCAGAACCGCGTCATCATGAGCATATTTAGGCGATTAGGATACGACTACAAGATTTACCGCAGGGAACAGGATGCCTATTTTATAGAAATTCGGGCTTGAGCGAAAATCGCATGATCGTCGATGGAAGCGGACGTTGGTTCCAAAACAACTTGAACTTTTTACATCAGGGTGGCAGGAATAAAAAGGTGGCGTGCTCCGTATTGCCCGCTTGAAACGGGAGGTTTAGAGCTCTAAGAACCCATCCGGAGACAGGCTCGTTGCCAGCATCACCTCATTGATGTCATGATGCGCTGTGTAGCTGCCGGCTTCCCTGTTTACCCCGTCGAGCCAGAACTTCTCGATGATTCCCCGCAGTCCTGCATACCTGCCGAGGATCTCCAGCCGCGAACGGAGCGGCTCTTTATTCCTCAAAGGCGTGGATTCTTGCTCAATCCGATCTCGAATCTTTTCGAGGGCCCGTAATCCGATGGACAGCCCCAATTCCCGAAAGGCGAGGCGATAACCCGCGGGGAGTTTCAGAGAATTCTCCATCGCAAAGGATTCCAAGCCGATCAGAGAAGACTCCAGTAAAGTCTCCAGCAGGTCGGTTTGTTCAAGATCTCCGCTGGCCATCAATTGGGCCACCCTGCAGGCATCAAACAGAAGGCCTCCGATGCCGAGCGGGTCCTCGGTGACCCAGCTCCTTCCTTGACAAATTTGAACCATGTCGAGAATCTCGGCGCGAAGATCCGTTTCGATAGATTCTTCGTCCTTTTTTGCCGCAGTCGCCTGAAGTTCGCTGTAAGTGACGAATCCGTCCAGAGGATCGTGTTGCCCCATGGACGGGGCGAGAGAGCGGGAGAGGTCGATGCTCATTTTCCAATACATTTTTTTTGAACCACCGCGGCGCGAAGCATAGACAAACCTGGCATGGGCGGTTTTAGCAAGCTCCGCCGCCCACGTATGGTACTGGATATCCCCGGTAACCCTGCTGACGCGGTTGAGGGCATGCATCCACTTCGTCAGATAATGATAGTACTGCCCATCCCGGTCCCATTCCAGACCTTCGTCAAAAGGGTCGGTGGGTCCGCGTTCCTGCAACTGTTTGCCTATCCTCAATCCGCCCCGGGTAGGATGCTTCTTCCCCTGTTCCTCATCGAGGCCGCTGATCCGGCCGGTCCGCGAGTCGTCTCCGCGGTGGCGGCCGAGTGTGCGGTGGACCTGATCGACGAGCTGCAGTGCCAGATCCTTGAATTCCTCGCTCCCGCTCTCTTGATAAAGGCCGAGAAAGTTGCAGACCGCAAATGCGTCTGTCCATAAGTAGCGCCGCGGCGCGCTGCTTGCTGGTGACAGTCCGGTCAGGCGGGCAAATTCAGTCATGATCGTTTTGACCAAAGGCGTCGATGCGCTTTTTTCCATCGTTTCTCCCGACGGTCTCACTCCGTCTCATACCCTTAACCTAGTTTACCATAAGCTCCGGGCTGGTCAACCATCCGTTTATCACCCGTCACTCGACGACTATTTCCCATTCTTCCTTAAACCCCTCTGGTATGGTATATGAATAAGTGAAAAGGGAAGAGAGTTCACGCGACGCGGGGGCATCCTGAATATCTGGATGACCTTGCTTCCCTTTGTGGTCGGTCTATACCGATTTTCACATCCCCTGAAGCGGCCACCCAGGCTCTTGGTGCGCTCTGGAGCTATTCCAGGGCACGAAAAAAAATCAAGAAACAAAAGGTCAAAAGGTCTGATAGCCGTTAAGCTTGAGGTTTGGAGACACCCCCTATGAAGAAATGGGTGACTGGGGTCTTCCCTGACAACCAAAATGAAGATGGGGAGAAGGGAGACGCGGTGAAACGGAGATGAAAGGCAACTCAAATTTCAGGATGCCGAATTCGCCTGCCTGCCCGTAGGCGGAGATTGTGGATTGCGGAATCAATAAAGGGAAAACCTATCGGGCTATGAAATAAGAATTATCCCAGACGGAGAGTATGAATATTTTGCCGTAAGGTTTCCTGATTTTCCCGGAATCGTGACCGGAGGACTTAATTTCTAAGTTACGAGACCCGCTCCTATGCCGAAGAAGAGTGCAGGGTTACTGATGTATCGACGCTGTCGCGGGGTTCTTGAGGTTTTCCTGGTTCACCCGGGTGGACCATTTTGGCAAAAGAAGGATGTGGGCTCCTGGTCGATTCCCAAAGGAGAATATATGCCCGGGGAAGATCCGCTCGAGGCGGCCAAACGCGAGTTTCAGGAGGAGACAAGTTTTAAGGTCTCAGGTGAATTCATCCCTCTGACTCCTCAAAAGCAGCCGAGCGGCAAGGTCATCAGCGCGTGGGCTTTTGAGGGGGATGGCGATGCCTCGGCGATCAAAAGTAATACCTTCCAGATGGAATGGCCCCCGCGATCCGGAAGACAGCAGGAATTTCCAGAAGTGGATCGAGCGGGTTGGTTCTCCATCCCGGCCGCAAAGGAGAAAATAATAAAAGGGCAATCAGGCTTTCTTGGAGAACTTACTCAAATTCTAAAAGAGTACCCAGAGGGGTGAATAGGAGGGCGGACGATGAATGCGCTTAATCATTCTTTGGCTGGTCAGGCGGCTATGATTACCGGCGGCAGACGAGGAATAGGAATGGCGATTGCCTTGGCTTTTGCCCAGGCGGTTGAATCGGCCCGACTCCCTGGCACCTTTCAGGTCTCCAGCGTAAAATAGGTCGCACATCCTGCGAAGCGGTTGGATTAAGAACTCTTTCAGGGGATACCAGGAGCTCGCCAAGACCGAGGCTGGATAAACCTCACGAGCCTCCGGCGTCAAGGCGTCTGTCCATTGTTCTAATCCTGCCTCGCCAAAACGTTCCTTTACGAAGAGGGGTATGGTGATGATCGCTGTTCCCTTGACTTCCACCGCTATTCTCTTCTCCATTCCAGCGGGCAAATGCTGCTTTGCAGCACCTACCTGTCTTCGGTTGCAAGATGACCGCCACTCATTCCATTGTGGATCCTAGCGTCTCCATTTGTTTTCTTCCCTGTCGCGGTCCCTTCGGTCAGGGTAATCTTCCCTTCGCTCATGGGCAGTAAGCGAATTCCAAACAGGTCCGTAAATGACCAGGTTCCCGTCATCCTGGAGATATAAAAACGAACCGGGGGATTGCTGGGTACCCGTATTCCAGGCCGGCTGGCCCCCGGGGACATAGAGGACCAGGTTGCCGTCTCTCTGCATGATGCATCTCTCGACCGGGATACCTTGCGTATTCGTTGACCACATCGGCTGGTTTCTTGGGCCGTAAAGAACAAGATTTCCATCCCTTTGCAGGATGAGCCTGTATTTACCGTTGGCGGATTTGAGATAGTCCCCTATTTTCAACTCTTCGCCCGGATATAGCCTATCCGCTGCGTACACCGTAGCATGACCCAAAACGACAAGAGCGGTACAGAGGATGAGAAGAGTGACCATTCCGAAATGTTTAACTGCCTTCATAGCCTTACCCTCCTGATTTAAGATGTGGTTCCTAGAGTGAACGGGGAAAATCTATCCCGTCATCCATTCAAAGCTACAATATACATCTTTTTCTATAATTAGTGAACAGAAAATTACAGGATAGAGCAAGGCCCTTTGTTTGCTGGCTCCCCGGGCAGGACTCGAACCTGCAACCTAGTAGTTAACAGTTAATCGCCCATCAAATCGGCAAGATAGGGAAATCACAAATAATTATAAAAGTTTCAAATAATTAAAGCTAAATAACAATATACTGCCCTCTACCAATTTATACCGGAATTTACTGCTTTTTTACCACGAAATTACTGCAATAGTACTGCAAGCTAAGCTGAAATCATATTTCTATTCAAAAAGTCCCTACAATGACAATTAAGAAGATAGGGTAGCCCTCATCCATTTTTTGGCGTTGATATCCCTCTCATATTGGAACTTTTAGGCTGGTGCGGATAGTGGCAAGAAATCCTCTTCTTAGATTCACAAATTTTTCATCACCACCTTGCTTGTTTCTCCTTGATCGTCAATAAAGGAGTCAAACAATTAAAGAGACACGAAGGATATCTAGTCCCTTGGTTGTAATAAACAACCTTCCATTTGGTCGGTAGCTTTGAAGTCATGGGCATGTAAGCAGGATTTTTTTTGAGAAACGTAAGTAGCCGAATGAAGTAACCGGGCGGTCAGTCAATTGACACATTTAGATTATAAGCATACGCAGATCAGTCCTCTATAAGAATATAGATGTAACTAATTGAAAGTAATATAATAATTTTACAAAATGACACAAAAATATATTTTTTTACTTGACAAAAGTTTGGAATAATGCTACCGGTCAACCAGTTTGTTATTGAAATTTATTTCTTTTCTCGATCGTGTATTACAGGAAAGGATTTCATGACAGTAGAGAAAGGAAATGAAACTGAATCTGTTCAAACAACATCATCCTTCTGCACTCAAGGCAGAAAACCAAAAAAGGTTCTCGAATAGAATGGGTAAAATTATGACAAGAAAGGAATCGTCTCGTAATATCGTCGCTTTTCAGAAGGAATTAGAGCCTAATGACCGGAGATCTGAAATTTACAAAAAGGCTCTAGACCTGTTTGTAAAAAATGGATATGACGCAACACCCTTGTCTAGGGTTTCCGACACATTAGGGATGAGCAAGGGAAATCTTTTCCATTATTTTGCCAGTAAAGAGAATCTTTTATTTGAAATTCAGTTGGATTTTTTGAAGAAACGATATATTCCGATTGTCGAGGAAGCCGAGCGGATTCCTGACCCAGCGGATCGAATTTCATTTTTTTTAAGGCAGGTTACCCTTTTAAATACATCAACTAAAGTCAATCGAGTATTGGTTCACGAGGTCGAACGGCTCGAGAAGAGTCATCAGAGCGAGGTAGCTAAAATTTGGAAGAGAGGTTATGGGCTTGTTTCCGATGCTATTAAGGAACTTCAGCAATCCGGAAGAGTACCCAAACGGAGGGTGTCCTTTCTGACATTTATGTTGCTGAGTATGCCTTTTTGGGTCGTCTATTGGTTTGACTATAGTCGGCAGGATAATGCTCCGGAGCTGGCAGAAGTTATAACCGGGATTTTTGAAAGCATGTTGGTTCCAATGCCCCGCATAACTGACGATAAATAAAAAAGAAACCTTTAATCGGATATAAAGGAGCGAAAATGGAGAAAGAATCTTCTTCTACTAAGAAATGCCAAATTGAAACTGACCTTTTCCATACCGCCTCAGGGATTCCGGTGAAAGAAATATATGGGCCACGCGACATCGAAGCCCTCGACTACCTGGGAGATCTCGGTGACGCAGGCGAGTATCCTTTTACAAGAGGTAAACATAGGGGAATGTTCCGGAATAGGCGGTGGATAGAGCGTGTGGAAGTTGGGTTTGGGCGACCCACAGATAGCAGGGAACGAGTGAAATACCTGCACGAGATTGGACAGTCGGATATCGAGTTTCAAACCGACTTGCCGACTGAAATGGGCATTGATCCTGATCACCCAATGGCTCAAAAGGAGACTGGGCTCGAGGGGATTCCGCTCTCTTCACTGGCCGATTTCGAGGAGGCCTTTGAAGGAATTAACATTCTGGACCACACTCTTTCGATCATGACAACACACGGCAGTGGTGCTACTTCCTTATGCCAGATGATAGGTCTTGCTGAAAAAAGAGGCATCGATCCAAAGACGTTGAGAGGGTCCGTTTGCTCGAGTAACCCCCTATCTCATGACCCGTGGGGTTTCCCCTGTGCTCAGCCGATGGATCTAAGTCTGAAGTTGTGCATCGACACGATCGAATATTGCGCCCGTGAAAAGCTGGGAATCTATCCATGTAGTATCACTGGATATATTATGGAGCAAACTGGGATTAATGCCTTTCAGACGATGGCTTTCGTGATGGCGGCGGGAATTGAAATCATCGAAAGAGCGCTTCAGCGGGGATTAAGAATCGACGAGTTTGTTTCAAAAATTATCTTGCATTTGCAGGTGGGGATGGATTTTTTTGAAAATATTGCCAAAATAAGGGCATTAAGAAGAATGTGGGCAAAAATGATAAGAGAGAGATATGGTGCAAAAGACTTGAAATCATGCACGCCAAACATAGTTATCCGTACTGCGGGAGACTCACTTTATGATCGACAACCTACGAATAATATCATTCGCGTAGCTTACGAAGTGCTCGCTTCGGTATTGGCAGGTGTTCAAGCCATCGATACCTGTACGTTCGATGAACCATTGGCATTGCCAGCCAAGGGGGCATCAAGAATCGCTTTAAATACTCAATACATTGCCTTCTATGAGACAGGTGTTGTGAATACGGCTGATCCTTTGGGCGGGTCTTATTATGTAGAACACCTCACCAATAAGTTGGAGAGTGAAGCCAATCAGATGCTGAAGAAGATAGAGGAAATGGGCGGGTTGATAACCGCCTATGAGAAAGGTTGGATTGAAGGTGTGTTGACAGAAGCGGCGTTGGAACGTCACAAAATAATAGAGAGCGGCGAAAAAACAGTAGTTGGAGTCAATAAGTTCGTAATTCCAAAGGAGGAGGAGGAGTCGATCCCAATTGAACTGATATCCCCTGAAGCTCAAGAAGAACACGTAATGAAGGTCAAGAGGCTGAAAGAAACACGTGACAATAGAAAGGTAAGGCAGGCGCTTTCCAGGCTTTTTGAAATCTCTCCCCTAGATAAAAAAATAAACGTTATTCCCGCTGTGTTGGATGCAACGAGGGCTTATGCCACCATTGGAGAAATATGGGGTACTATGCGAAAAGCCAACGGTTACCCTTATGACCCATTTGGAGTCATACAAGACCCCTTTTTGGCTGATTAAAGCCATGCTTGTTCGAGCAAAACACCTTTTGTTGAGAGGACCGGGATGGAAACGAAAAAAATAAAAGTCATTGTTACCAAGATAGGCCTTGATGGGCATGACCGAGGATTGAAGGTAGTGGCAACTATATTGAGGGACGCTGGCATGGAAGTAATTTATCTCGGAAAGTTTCAAATGCCTGAAGATATTGTAAAGGCAGCAATCCAAGAGGATGTCGATGTCATCGGAATAAGCTGTCAGTCCCCAAATCACATCCTATTAATTCCTCAGGTAATAAGATTGTTGAAAGAAAACGATATAAACGACATAATGGTCGTAGCTGGAGGGATCATTCCAGAACCCTATTGCTCGCAGCTAAAGAGTAACGGTGTAAATGAGATATTTGGTCCGAATACATCTTCTCAAGAAATCGTTGATTATATTACCTCAAACGTTCGCCGAAGAGTCTAGGTTGAATTATCCAGGCCATTTGTCGGTATGTGCGTATGGATGAATTCAATGCTTCGATGAACCAAAAGGAGAAGAGTATGCTTGTCATACACGAAGAGCGTTGTGCTGCTTGTGGACAATGTCATCTTGTATGCCCAAACGAGGCTTTTGAGGATTGGGGTGTCGTAAAGATAGATAGGGA
>Ga0316624_10000294_pt1 | contig 16226 bp, 13 predicted proteins | sample OWC_Aug_N3_C1_D5_FD_207657 | JGI IMG/M metagenome (GOLD analysis project Ga0316624, IMG submission 207657) | Wetland soil microbial communities from Old Woman Creek delta, Ohio, United States - OWC_Aug_N3_C1_D5_A | ecosystem: Environmental > Terrestrial > Soil > Wetlands | place: USA: Ohio... | reverse complement strand
TCGCTCGTTCTGCTCACAAATTTCATCATTACGGGCGGGCCTATCGCCACGATAAGATCGACTGCATGCTGCTCCAACTTCTGTTTCAGGGCGTCTGTGACCACGCCCTTCATGCCTATGCTTCCGTCATCGGTCGTAATCAGGACTTCGTCGCATACTTCCCGCATCTCTTTTTGATAGATCAGGAGGTCCCTGCTCCTTGCCCCGAGTACGGCGGTCACTTCATTTTCCTCGGCCTTGAAAGCCTTTGCGATGGGGAAAAGTGGGGCGACGCCGAACCCTCCACCCACAAGGATTACCCTGCCGACTTTTTCGATGTGGGTCGGCTGACCAAGCGGCCCGCACACGTCCAGGATATCCTCGCCCTCAGTGATCGTGGACATTTCCGACGTCGTCTTCCCGACAGACATCACCATGAGACTGATCGTTCCTTCTTGTGGATTTATGTCGGCAAGAGAAAGTGGTATCCGTTCCCCTTCCTTATTGAGGCGGATAATCACGAACTGGCCAGGTTTGGCCTTCCTCGCGATCAGAGGCGCATCGAGCCTGTAATAATAGATATCGGGAAACCGAACCAGCCTCTTTTCCAGAATTTTTGCCATTTTTTTATTTTAACTTATTCATATTAATCTTTGGGCGGAGGGCTGAAACACTCCGGAAGCGCGGAATGAGACGGGGAATTACCAGTCGGAGAATGAGACCGGGCGGGGAGTGCATGCCCCGCCCGGACATCCTTAGGAGCATTATTAGAACAGTCCGCTCACCTTTCCGGTATTGACGTCGACGTCAATTCTTCTGAACGCAGGATTCGAGCTCGTTCCCGGCATGAGGCTGATAGTGCCGGCGCAGGGGCAGAGGAACTTGGCGCCGGAATAAATCAGGATGTCCCTGATGGGAAGAGTCCAACCCTTAGGCACCCCCTTAAGGACAGGGTCGTGAGTGAGGCTCAGGTGCGTCTTGACCATCATGGTGGCATAGTCAGCGTATTTCGGATCGTCTTCGAGCATCTTGGCCTTTGCTTCGGCCTCCGGCAGCCATGAAACACCGCTGGCGCCGTAGACTTCTCTAGCGATGAGTGCCACGCGGTCGCGCAGCTTCATTTCCAGCGGATAGAGGAATTTAAAGTCGTTCTTACTGTTGCATGCATCGATGACCGCATCTGCAAGTTCAAGAGCCCCTTCGCCGCCCTTGAGCCAGTGCTGCGATTCGGCGCAGCGGGCACCTGCAGCCTCTGCCGCCTTCTTGACGACCGCTACTTCGGCATCGGTATCGGTGTAGAACCGGTTAATGCAGACCACCGGGTTTATGCCGGATTTGCGGATAACGTTGATCATGTGGACCATGTTTGCGCAGCCTTTTTCCACGAGGGCGATGTTCTCCTTCGTGTACTCTTCAGGCAATGCCTTGCCCGCCACGACTTTGGGACCGCCACCGTGCATCTTCAGGGCGCGGACAGTGGTGGTCAGTACCGACACATGAGGTTTTAGGCCGCTGAAACGGCACTTGACATTCCAGAATTTTTCAAAACCGATGTCCGCGGCGAATCCGCTCTCGGTCACGTGATAGTCGAACAGTTTCAGTCCGACGCGGTCGGCGATGATAGAGGACTGACCCACCGCTATGTTGGCAAACGGCCCCGCGTGCACAAAGCAGGGGTTGTATTCGGCCGTGCACATCAGAGTCGGGTTAATCGTATTTCGCATGAAGGCTGTCATGGCGTTGCCGACTTCGAGATCGCCAGTCGTCACGGGTTGGCCGCTCTTGTCAAAGGCGACGGTGATGTTGTTCAGACGCCGCTTGAGGTCTGCAAGATCGTTCGCTACGGAAAGAATGGCCATACACTCCGAGCCCACTGCGATACCGAACTTCGATTGCATCATGAAGCCGTCCTGCCGTCCGCCGATTCCGATAATTATATTACGGAGACTCTGGGCGCAGAAGTCCATGATCCAACCCATCTCCACACGGGTGGGGTCTATATTGAGACGCCTCATCTTGGTAAGACGCGCCAGTTGCTCGTCGTTGTAATTGCGCTCGTGCTGCATCCGCGCGGTGAGGGCGACCATCGCAAGGTTGTGGGCGTTCATGATGTCGTTGATGTCGCCGGTGAGTCCGAGGGAAAACTCGGTCATCGGGATCAGCAGGGAGTTGCCGCCGCCTGCCGCTGTGCCCTTTACGTTCATCGTAGGTCCGCCCGACGGCTGGCGCAGCGCCCCGCCTACGTTTACACCGCGCTTACCCAGGCCCTCCATCAGGCCGCAGGAGGTGGTGCTTTTGCCTTCGCCAAGGGGGGTAGGGGTGATAGCGGTCACCTCGATATACTTGCCGTCAGGCCTGCCTTTGAGGCGGTCGATGACTTTGAGGAAGTCTATCTTAGCGAGGCGGCCCATCGGAAGCATCTCGTCCTTCTGCAATCCTAACCGCTCCCGCCACTGTTCCGGAGTGGGCATGTTCTTCTCGGCTTCTTCGGAAATCTGCCAGTCAGCTAATTTCGTTGCATCATACGGCATAGTACGTCCTCCTTTTGCGTGCATTATATTCCATATAACGTAACAGCGGGTTGTAGTCGGTCAATAGGCAATTAGGTGACTTGCAAACGAAATATTCCGTGCAAGTCCCGGCCGCATCACTTAATAACTGATGAGTGCATTCAAGAACTTGTCGTTCATCCGCCTGAGGTTCTTGCACATCACCAGGGCGATCTTCTTCATGATTTTGAACGCAAGTGCCGGATCGTCCTTTTCCATCTTCTCAAAATCTTCCTTGCCCAGGAGAAGTATCTCCGTGTCTTCCACGGCAAACGCCGAGGCCTCATGTTTTCTTTTTTCCAGGATCGAGAGTTCGCCGAAAAAATGCCCTTTCGTGAAAGCCGCGAGGGTCTGTTTCCAGCCGTCTGTCGTTACCTTCGAAATCTCGACTTTGCCTGAATGGATAAGGTAAAGCCCTTTTGTGTCTTCCTTTTCCTTGAAAATAGCCTCACCCTTTTTCACATGGAGCTTCCGGATCGCCTTGGCCATCCTGGTCAGCTCCTGGGTGTTGAGATCCTCAAGAAGAACCTGCTGTTTCAATAACTTGTTCATGCCTATTCTCCTTAGGCCTGAGCTTTCTTCCCCCCAGGCTCAGATAATCAGGTATTTTACCTGTTTTGAAAGAAAAAGGAAAAAAATAAAAAAATGTCAGCGCCGCAAAGAAAATCCGGATTACTGCCCGCCGTGCCCGGTCTCAATTTTCACGGCGCAGACCTTTAGTTCAGGTATCTTGCAGACCGGATCGAGTTGGGGGTTGGTCAGTATATTCGCGGCGGCCTCCCTGTAATGGAAGGGAATAAATACCAATCCCTCAGAGGGTCTTTCGGACACAAGGGCCTTGAGGTCGATACTCCCTCTCCTGGAAGTGACCCTCACTGTATCACCATCGGCTATCTTGAGCCTTTCGGCATCGGCTGGATTTATTTCGACATAGGCTTCGGGCGCGACAATATTCAATTCTTTCACTTTTCTGGTCATGGAGCCCGTATGATACTGAAAGAGCTGCCTCCCCGTGGTGAGTATAAACGGATATTCTTTGTCGGGCAGTTCCTTCGACGGCTCATAGCGCACCGGAGTGAACGAGGCCTTACCTCTTGGAAAGCCGCCCTTAAAGAGATACGGCGTCCCGGGATGGTCGAGAGTAGGGCAGGGCCACTGGAGCCCCCATTTTTCGATTCTGCCGTAGGTGATTCCCGCTACCGCCGGCCAGAGTCCCCCTATCTCTCGCAAAACTTCTTCGATGAGATTATATTTCATGTCGTATCCCATGCGTCTCGACAGCTCAAGGATGATCGCGGAATCCTCTCTTGCCTTCCCTGGGGGGTTCAGTGCCTTTTTTACCCTTTGGACCCTTCTCTCGGTGTTGGTAAAGGTGCCGTCTTTTTCTGCGAAACACGCAGAAGGAAGGACCACATCGGCAAGTTGCGCTGTTTCAGTCATAAAAATATCCTGAACCACGAGGAACTCAAGGTTCTTCAAAGCCTTCACGGTGTGGTGGGTATCAGGATCGCTCATCACCGGGTTTTCTCCCATGATATACAGCGCCTTCACCTTATCTTCCATAGCGGCATTCATCATCTCTGTCGCCGTAAGGCCCGGTTTGTCAGACAGTTTTGCGTCCCAGGCGGTCTCGAACTTGGCCCGTATGCTTGGCAGGTCTACCCTCTGATAACCGGGATATTGGTTCGGGATGCAGCCCATGTCGGTCGCGCCCTGGACATTGTTCTGTCCCCTCAGGGGGTTCACCCCGGTACTTTCCCTCCCGAGGTTGCCGGTCATAAGGGCGAGGTTTGCTATTGCGAAGACGTTCTGCGTGCCGTGCGCATGCTGCGTAATGCCCATGGTGTAGTAGATCGCCGGTCTTTTTGCCTTTCCGTATAAAAGGGCCGCCCTCACAATATCCTTTTTGGGTACCCCCGTGATCTTCTCGACCTTTTCCGGAGAGTAGTCAGCGAGACTTTTCCTGAAGGTGTCGAAGCCCTCGGTCCACTCCTTTACAAAGCCCTTGTCCACCAGTTGCTCTTGGAGCAGCACATGCATCATACCGTTGAGCAGGGCCACATCGGTTCCCGGTTTATGCTGCATCCAGACGGTAGAAAAGCGGACGAGATTAATTTTCCTGGGGTCGGCAACGATGATCTTTGCACCCTTTCTTACCGCCTTTTTCATCCTTAAACCGATGATAGGGTGGGTCTCGGTGGTGTTCGACCCTATGACGAAGAGGACGTCGTTATTCTCGATCTCCGGGATAGAATTGGTCATCGCCCCTGATCCGAATACAGTGGCCAGACCGGCCACAGTTGCGCTGTGTCAGAGACGGGCGCAGTGATCGACGTTGTTCGTTCCCACCGCGGCCCTCATGAACTTTTGGAAGAGGTAATTCTCCTCGTTCGTGCACCTCGCTGACGAGAGCCCGGCGATAGAATCAGCGCCGTACTTTGCTTTTACTTTCCCGAGTCTGTCCGCAATGAAGTCAAGAGCTTCATCCCAGGTAGCCTCCTTCAGCTGGCCTTCTTCCCTGATAAGGGGCGTTTTCAGCCTCGCTGCGTTGTTGATGAAACTGTATCCGAAACGTCCCTTGGGGCAGAGCCATCCTTCGTTAAGCGTGTCTTCTCTGGAAGAGACGCGGATGACCTCATTCCTTCTCACATGGAGCGTAATGCTGCACCCGCAGCCGCAGTAAGGGCAGACCGTTTCGATCTCCTTAATATCCTTCTGCCGGCCCCTTTGTCCCCACGCCTTACCGGTCAGAGCACCTGTAGGACAGACCGAAACGCACTGGCCGCAGAATTCGCAATCAAGGTTTTTTTCGAAAGGGGGGCAAACTTTTGCATTGAAGCCCCTGTAGGCGATGTCTATCGCACCAACACCCTGCACCTCGTCGCAGATGCGGACACATTTCCCGCAGAGAATACATTTTTCCATGTTTCTTTCGATGAATGGGTTGTCATCTTTCTTGGCATAGACCCTTCGTTCGCCGTCCAAACGGTTCTCCCTTATGCCGTAGAAATACGCAAGTTCCTGAAGCGTGCAGTCACCTGCTTTCTCGCAGACCATGCAGTCGTTGGGATGGTCCGACAGTATCAGTTCAAGGATCGTCTTGCGCAGTTTCTCGATGGTAGGGGACGTCGTCGTGACCTCCATCCCCGCTGCAACCGGCGTTGTACAGGATGTCACGGGTCTGCTGATTCCCTTCACGTCAACGATGCAGAGCCTGCAGCCGCCATAGGGCGTGAGTTTTGGGTGATGGCAGAGGGTGGGGATGGGAATATCGGCAAACCTGGCCGCATCCAGAATAGTCGTCCCTTCGGGGACCGAAACCGGCAAACCATTTATGCTAAGGTCTATCATAATTCTTATCCCTTGCCTATCGCTTTAAATTTGCACGCCTCGAAACATGCCCCGCATCTCACACAGATATCAGCGTCGATTGTGTGGGGCTGCTTCTTTTCCCCGCTTATGGCGCCTGCGGGACAAACCCTCTTGCATGCCCCGCAGCCCTTACAGAACTCGGCGAGTATGACGTATGAAAGGAGATCCTTGCAAACACCCGCCGGACATTTCTTCTTAGTAATATGGGCCTCATATTCATCCCGGAAATACCGTATCGTACTCAATATCGGGTTCGGAGCGGTCTGTCCAAGGCCGCAAAGTGACGTGGCCTTTATGTCGCGCGCAAGGTCCTCGAGAAGCTCGATGTCGCCTTCTCTGCCTTTGCCGGAGGTGATCCTCTCCAATATCTCCAGGAGGCGCTTCGTCCCGATCCTGCAGGGTACGCACTTGCCGCAGGATTCCGACTGGGTAAACTGGAGGAAGAACTTCGCGATGTTGACCATGCAGTCGCCTTCATCGAGTACGACCATACCGCCGGAACCCACGATCGAGCCGACACTCGCCAGGGATTCAAAGTCGACCTTGATATCAAGAAGATGCGAGGGGATACAACCTCCGGAAGGGCCGCCGGTCTGGACCGCTTTAAACGCCTTGTCGTTTTCGATGCCGCCGCCGATGTCGTATATAATTTCCCTCAGGGGTATTCCCATAGGAACTTCGATAAGCCCCGAATTCCTAATCTTGCCGGTAAGGGCAAACACCTTCGTCCCTTTGCTCTTCTCCGTACCGAAGGAAGAGTACCATCCGGCACCCTTTCTTATTATGTAGGGGACATTGGCCAGCGTCTCCACATTATTTATCACCGTGGGTTTACCCCAGAGGCCTTTATAGACGGGGAAGGGCGGTTTTGCACGAGGCATACCCCTCTGGCCTTCTATCGAAGCGATAAGAGCTGTCTCTTCGCCGCAGACAAAAGCGCCGGCGCCGAGCTTTATCTTTATATCGAAATTGAACTTCGTCCCTAAGATGCCTTTACCCAGGAACTTGCGTTGCCTGGCCTCTTTTAGCGCATTCTTGAGGCGTTCCACTGCAAGCGGATATTCGGCACGTATGTATACGTAACCCGCGTCAGCGCCGATAGAATAGGCGCCGATGATCATCCCCTCGATGACCGCATGGGGGTTGCCCTCTATGACAGAGCGGTCCATAAACGCACCGGGATCGCCCTCGTCGGCGTTGCAGATGATATATTTGTGCTCCGACGTCTCCTTGCTGCAGATCTCCCACTTTGTGCCGGTGGGAAAGCCGGCCCCGCCGCGGCCCCGCAAACCGGATTGCCTGATCACGTCGATCGTTTCCGCAGGGGACATGGTAGTGACGACCTGCTTCAGGGCATTATAGCCTTCGACATTCAGATACGATTCTATGTCTTCAGGGTCAACTGAGCCGCAATCAGACAGCACGACCTTTACCTGCTTGCTGTGGAAAAGATGATAATCTTCGGGGACTGTCCATTCCTCAACCGGCTTACCATTAATTACATGTTCATCGATAATCCTTTCGACCATAGACGGCTTGATAAACTGGTAAGTGGTTTTGCTGTCATTCACTACGATGTCGACGAGGACGTCCCTCGCGCATAACCCCCTGCAACCCACCTTATGCATAGTGCAGTTCTTTTCTATCTTGGCCTTTAGCCCTTTGGACTTAAGGTGTTTCTTGAATGCCTCCATGACTTCGGTCCCACCTGCGGCAATGCCGCCCGTCCCCATGCACACTCTTACGACAAGATCAGTCTTCACTTTCTTTTTCCTTGAGCTGCTTTATCTCTTTCATCAATTTATCAGCAGTCATCTTACCATGAACTTTGTTGTTGACGATGACCACGGGCGCGATACTGCATGCGCCGACGCAGTTGACCTTCTCCACGGTGAATCTTCTGTCCTCAGTGGTGCTTTCTCCCTCGGGGAGCCCCAGTTCTCTTACAAGCCCGTTCAGCAGTTTCTCAGACCCCTTGACGTGACAGGCGGTACCGCAGCAGGTCGTTACCACATTCTTCCCCCTCGGCTGGAGATGAAACTGCGCATAGAATGTGGCGATTCCGAAAAACCGGCTGGCTGGAATATCGAGTTTTTTCGAGAACCAGACAACCGCATCCTCAGGGATATACCCGAGTTCACCCTGAATGTCCTGCAGCAAGGAGATGATATTGCCCTCGTTGTCCTTGTGGTTCTTGTATATCTTATCTAAGATTTTTTCCATGGCGATCAATTAATATAAGAATACGGATTTGAAAGTTATCATATGGGAAGAAACAGTGTCAAGGAAAACAGACGATTATCGGCATTAATAATTTTAATAGAAATATTGAGATATTCCCGCATTGATGATCTCTGTTAATATATTGACACAATCTTCAGAGTAAGAGCAATTCATCGGAGGAAACGAAATGCGCAAAATGAGGTTGCCGGCAGTCGTTCTTTTTATCTTCTTTCTGACCGCCTCTTCCCAGGCGAGCATCCTGCTCGACAGGGTAGTTGCCGTGGTCAACCAGGAGGTGATTACGTGGAGCGAATTGTACAAGTCTATGGAATCGGACGCCTCTCCCCAGTTGCGGGAAATGAAGGATGAGGAAAGAAGAAAGATATTCAAGGAGAACGAGGCGGCGTATCTCGAGACGCTGATCAACGTGAAATTGCAGCTACAAGAGGCGAAAACTCTCGGCATAGGAGTGTCCGACGATGAACTCAAAGAGGGTATCGAGAGTATCAAGAAGAAATACGGCATGGGCGATTCGGCCTTTCTGGACTCGCTGAAAAAGGAGGGGTTCACCCTGGACGAGTACAAACGGCGGCTGCGGGAACAGATAGTGATCAGCAAGGTGGTAAACCAGGAAATACGCAGCAAGATCGTCGTTTCCGAGGGGGACATCCGGAAATATCTCGATGAGAACAAAGCAATGAATGACACGGGTGAGGCGTACCGCATAAGTCAGATTTTTTTCAAAAAGCCGAAGAGCGAGGGGGAGAAGGCAGCGGTCGAAGAAAAGGCCGCGGCGGTGTTGCAGAAGCTGAAAGAGGGGCAACCTTTTGCCGAGCTGGCCAAACAGTATTCGGAAGATACTACTGCCGCAGCGGGAGGAAGCCTTGGTCTGGTCAAGAAGAGCCAGATGATGAAGGAGTTTGTCGCCGCAGCGGCCACCATGAAGCCCGGAGAGGTCAGCGCGCCTTTCTGGACCGAGCGGGGGCTTCACATTATTAAGCTCGATGAAGTCGTGGCGCCGAAGAACCCAAATGAAATCAGGGAAGAGGCAAGGACTGCGGTGGTAAACAATATCTTCGCGGATCGCTATAAGGCCTGGATAAAGGCGCTCAGGGAAAAAGCTTACATCGAAATCAGGCTTTAAACCGAAATACAGGGGAGGGACTATGGGTCATCTCGGAATCGGCGTCCTCGCATCCGGCCGGGGGTCTAATTTTCAGTCAATCATAGACGCAGTCGAAAGGGGTTACCTCCGAGTCACTTTGAGGGTGCTAGTCACCGACAATCCGGCAGCATTCGCGATCGAACGCGCGAAGAACCACGGCATTGAGCATCTCGTAATGCGTCCGAAACAGTTTGCTTCGAGGGAGGACTACTTCGAGAGAATCGCCGCTGAACTGAAACGCCGGGAAGTAGGTCTTGTGGTTCTTGCCGGGTTTATGCGGATCGTGGGGAAGCCGTTGATCGATGCGTTCCCCGGCAGGATCATGAACATTCACCCTGCGCTGTTGCCTTCCTTTCCCGGTCTTCACGGGCAGAGACAGGCCCTTGACTATGGAGTGAAGATATCGGGATGTACGGTGCATTTCGTCGATGAGGGAATGGACACGGGGCCGGTGATTATTCAGGCCGCCGTCCCGGTGAGGGATGATGACACCGAAGATTCGTTGTCCGCACGGATACTTGCATTCGAGCATAAGATCTATCCGGAGGCGATCAAGCTTTTTTCGGAGGGGAGACTGAACGTTGCGGGTCGAAGGGTGGTGGTGAAAGGTGCGGACATCGAGGAAAGGGGACTAACGCATCCCTCCGCAGGCCTGTAGCTTCAGGAACTCTTCTTGAGAGCCGCCTGTCGGCGATCCAGTTTATCCTTGAGAAGCATCCTTGCGTCAGTGAATATCCGCAGAAATGCCTTGTCCCGATAGTCGAAGTACGTGTAGGGAAGGGGATTGAACCTTCCTTTTTCATAGAAGAGTTCCAGTTCGCAAAATACCCCTTTGGCGAGACAAATACGGTGGGAATAGTTCTTTCCGGAAGCGAGCACCACCTTCGCAAGGGTGAGGTACCCTGGGTCAAGATTGACTCGCCTCTTCCCCTCTGTCGAGAATTCCTCTTCTACTTCGGTTGTCGCGCGTTTTGCGTCCACAAGGCAGACCGGGTCGACGACGGCATCAAAAAACAGAAAATTACGGAAAAGCGGTGTCCCCAACTCTTCGTCATAGTAGGAACTATAGTTCCAGGGCAGGGAAGGGCCCTCATAAAACGTCTCCCCGAACCTTCTTCGAAGAACTGGAACAACAGCGGCAAACACCTCGGGAGAAGAAAAGAGCGAGCCGACAAAAATCACCGCTTCCTCGCTGCGTCTCAGGAGCATGCGGGAGACCCTTAAAGCAGGGTCTTGATCATATTTTTTTCGTCAGGGGCATTCCAATCCAACCCCCCTATCACTCGCTTGGCCAGCACCCCTTTTTTATCGATGATATAAGTTTCCGGAACGCCGGTCACCCCGAAGTCCCTCGCGACATTGCCGTCAGGGTCGACAAATACAGGGAAATTATACCCCATCGATTTCATATACGCGAAGGCGTTATCGGGGCTGTCCTTATAGAGTATGGTCACCATGACGAAATCCTTACGGGCGGCCATTTCGCGGTACAGGGCCTCTATGGACGGCATCTCTTCTTTACACGGCTGGCACCAGGAAGCCCAGAAATTGACGAAAATCACCTTATCGTTCAAGTCGGCAGCGGACACCATCTTTCCTGTCACTGCATCTCTGACTTCGAAGGAGGGGGCACGGTCCTCTTTCTTTACCACAGTGTCCCGTCTGGTGACGAAAAAAAATAAGGCCGCCCCACAGAGAAGGAGGACGGCCAGGACCAAGGTCTTGTTTTTCACGGGGTGTTAATTCACACCTGTAAGGACCGATGCCTCGTCTCCAGAGACGAAGACGGGCACGCCGGCCTCCAGCAGCACCTTTATCTTGTTTGCTCCCTTGAATCTCCCTTTGAGGATCTCTTCGGAGAGGGGGTCTTCGATCATTTTCTGGACTGCCCGTCGCATCGGCCTTGCGCCGTACGCCGGCTTATAATACTGATCCAGTATCCACTCCTTGACTTCCTGGGACACCTCTATGACCAACTCCTGCTCGATCAGCTGCATGTTAGTCTCCTCAATAAGGAGGTCGATGATCGAGATAAGATGGCCCTTATCGAGAGGATGGAAAACCACCACTTCGTCGATACGGTTCAGGAATTCCGGGTTGAACGTCTTCCTCAGTTCGCTCAATACATTGTCCTTGATATTTTCGTACACCTCGATCAATTCATTGCGCTGGAATCCGAGAGGCGTGGACTTCTCTATGATTCTCGCCCCCACGTTCGACGTCATGATGATGACCGTATTTCTAAAATCGACCCTTCTGCCGAAACTGTCGGTCAGCACCCCTTCATCGAGCACCTGCAGAAGGATGTTGAAGACATCCGGGTGGGCCTTTTCTATTTCGTCGAAGAGGATGACCGAATAGGGTTTCTTCCTTACCCTTTCAGTCAGCTGCCCCCCCTCTTCATATCCCACATAGCCGGGAGGTGCTCCGGTGAGCTTCGACACATTAAACCTTTCCATATACTCGGACATGTCGATCTTGATCAAGGAAGTCTCATCATTGAAGAGAAAGCTCGCAAGTGCCTTCGCGAGTTCCGTCTTGCCGACGCCCGTCGGGCCGAGGAAAAAGAATGAGCCTATCGGCTTCTTGCTGCTTTTTAAGCCCGCCCTAGACCTCCGCAAAGCCTTCGATACCGCTCTGACCGCCTCGTCCTGCGAAATAACCCTCCTGTGGAGTTCATCCTCCATCCTGAGAAGTTTTTCGGACTCCTTCTCCTCGATCTTAATGATCGGGATGCCAGTCATTTTCGAGACGGTATAGGCGACGTCTTCCTCACTGATTACGGGTATTTCCTTGTTGAGGTCCTCCCGCCAGCTCTTCTGCATCTGCTCGAATAACTTCTTGACCTTCTCCTCCTCCGAGCGTATCGATGAGGCCTTGTCAAGGTCGTGCAGCTTCACATAAAGGTTCTTTTCCTTCGAAAGCCTGTTCATCCGGTATTCGAGCTCCTTCAGCTCCAGAGGGGGGGTAAACCTTTTCAGTTTTATCCTCGATCCTGTCTCATCGAGCACGTCGATCGCCTTATCGGGCAGGAACCGGTCGGTGATATACCGGTCCGAAAACCTAGCGGACGCGCTGATCGCCTCGGGACTGATCTTGACCCGATGATGGGCCTCGTATCTCGTTCTCAGGCCGGTGAGGATTTCGACCGTAGCCGACACATCGGGGGGCTGAATATATATAGGCTGGAACCGTCTTTCCAACGCCCTGTCTTTCTCGATATATTTCCGGTATTCATCGGGCGTCGTCGCGCCTATGCACTGTATCTCGCCGCGTGAGAGGGCCGGCTTCAGCATACTCGACGCATCGATCGACCCTTCCGCCGCGCCCGCGCCTATCAGTGTATGAAGTTCATCGATAAACAGTATGATATTGTCGATCTGTACGATCTCTTTCATAACGATCTTGAGGCGCTCCTCGAACTGGCCGCGGTATTTCGTGCCGGCGATGAGAGCGCCGAGGTCGAGTGAAATAATCCTTTTCCCGAGGAGGCTTTCCGGTACGTCGCCCGCCACAATTCTCTGGCAGAGACCCTCAACGATCGCGGTCTTCCCGACGCCGGGCTCGCCGATGATCGCAGGGTTGTTCTTGATCCTCCTTCCGAGGACCTGAAGCACCCTTTCAATTTCGTCTTCCCTGCCGATCACGGGATCAAGGCGATTCTCCTTTGCGAGCATGGTAAGATCCCGCCCGAATTCGTCGAGAGCAGGGGTAGCACTCTTTTTCTCCCGTATATTGCTGTATGATTTCATCGAAAGGTTGATGGTGAGCTGACGCGCACCCAGCAGGTTGGCTCCCAGATTACGCAGGATCTTCCCCGCGATCCCCTCGTCTTCCCTGATGAGGCCCAGCAGAAGATGTTCGCTGCCTATATAATTATGCCCGAGAAGTCTTGCCTCTTCGACGGCCAACTCGAGTACCTTTTTCGCCCTGGGAGTAAACGGGATATCCCCGAAAGTGAGGAGGTTCATGCCGGCGGGGAGGTTCCTCTCGACCTCCATCCTGAGTTCTTCGACGGTGAGCCCCATCTTTTTCAATATCGCGACGGGGAGCCCGTCATCCTCCCTCAGGATCGCGAGCAGCAGATGTTCGGTCCCCAGATAGTCATTCTGACGCTTTTCGGCCTCTTCTTTTGCGAAGATTATGACCTTTCTGCCTCGTTCCGTAAATTTTTCAAACATTGTCAACTCCTTTTCGGAACTCCATAGTTCCTAATAAAATAATACTTTTTTTAAGGAGTCAAAGTCAATAAAGGCCGCGCGTCAAGGCAGCGTTTCCGATGCGGCACTCAACTACCGTCGGAGAGGAAGAAAGATGCGGATGGAAAGGGAAGAATTCCTTAATTGTTCTCCTGATGTACGTTGATCAGGTACTTGGCGGCCACGGCTTCCAAAGTGACTGCGGCAGCCTCCCCACGATGCAGTTTCCCGAGCGCATCGAGGTCGGTCTTCCAGACAATGTCCCCGGGGGCAAGCAAACAGACACTGCCGGGTTCATGCGTCAGGGAGAGCGTGCGGTCCTTGAAATAATAGTGTTTTTCGTTTATCTCCGTGGGATATGTCCGCATGGAAGGAGGGATATCGACAGGACGGAACCAGAGTTTAATCTCCCGTTCGGCATCCTCATTCGTGGCCGAGGCGTGTATCAGGTTATCCATACGGTCGCCGATTACTTTTCCCTGGCCGTCTTTGATGGGAACAATCGTGCCCAGCGAGCGAACACATCCGGGTCTCGTCTCACGAGCTACATGCGGATTGGTAGGGCCGCAGATATCTCTCATCTTTTTCACGGCATCAGGACCCTGATACACAAAGGCGATCACCCTTCGCCTCCGGGGCTCATCAGCATAATGGAGGCAGCCCATTATGTACTCTATCAGAGAAGGATAAAATATCTTTCCGCGGTGCTCGGCATAATGCTCCTCCGCGAGCATCCTGCTTACGTGGACTATCTTGGCGCCGGCAAAGCGCAAACCGGTATGAAATTCCGACAACAGAGAAAGCACATACCCCGTCAGGGAATTCTTCAGTGCGTCGGGTTTAATCAGTACGAGAGTCTGTTCCATTGCTTCTTTCTCCATTTCAAGGTCCCTTTTCAGGTCAAGTTCTGCGTCTTCTATTTCAGCGCGCCGCTGAGCAATTCCCTTACCGATGAGGCGGATTGAATGAACGCCTTCCTCTCTTCATCCGTGAGATCGAGTTCGATGATCTTCTCGACCCCTTCTTTGCCCAGGACGACAGGCACACCAACAAAAAGGCCCGATATCCCGTATTCCCCCTGCAGATACGCGGCACACGGCAGCACGCGCCTCTCGTCGAGCAGGATCGCCTTCACCATCTGAAAAACCGCCGCCGCGGGCGCATAGTAGGCGCTTCCGGTCTTCAGCAGCGACACGATCTCCGCACCCCCATTCCTCGTCCTTTGTATCAACTCGGCAATGCGGGCCGCATCGAGGAGTTTTTCGACGGACACACCCTTGACAGTCGTAAATCTCGTCATCGGAACCATAAGATCGCCATGTCCCCCCATCACCAGAGCCTCTACGTCTTCAGGGGAGACCCCCAGCGCAAAGGAGATGAATGTCCTGAACCTGGCTGAATCGAGTACCCCTCCCATGCCGACCACTCGGCGGGGAGAAAAGCCCGACACCTTCCATGTTATCTGCGTCATGACATCCATCGGGTTGGTGACAATAATGTAGACCGCACTGGGTGACAATCCCGCGGTCCCGGCAGCTACGCCCTTTATGACGGCGGCGTTTGCCTGAAGGAGATCGTCGCGGCTCATGCCAGGTTTTCTCGGAAGCCCTGCGGTGACGACTACGACGTCCGAGCCCGCAGTGTCGGTCAGATCGTTGGTCCCCTTGCAGGCAGTGGAAACATTCCAGAGGGGGGCTGCCTCGGAGAGGTCGAGCGCTTTACCTTGCGGAACGCCTTCGGCGATGTCATACAGCACCACGTCAGCCAGTCCGGACTGGAGAATCAACTGGGCAGTTGTTGCGCCGACATGGCCTGCACCTATGACCGATACTTTCGTCTTCATATGAGCCGTCATTATAAAATATGACGTTAGCGAATGGCAAGCACGGGCATGTTCTATGATTTATCTTGACATAAAAACCAATCTTTGCTATAAAAATTTTGGCAGAAATCCCGCTCAAACAGAGATTGAAGAAGGAAAAAGAACGTCATGAGAGAAATACGCATTGCAATAGCCGGCGTAGGAAACTGCGCAAGCTCACTCATCCAGGGGATCGAATACTATAAGAGCATTAAAAAGAAAGTTCCTGCGCGTGCGATCGGGTTGATGCACCATAGCCTCGGCGGTTATGTCCCTGCGGACATCAAGGTAGTTGCCGCCTTCGACATAGACAAGAGGAAGGTCGGGAAGTCCGTGGATGCCGCTATCCTAAGCGAGCCGAACTGCACTAAACAATTCCACGTAATATCCCGCCGCATGCCGGTAAAGGTAAAAATGGGACGCGTGCTGGACAGCGTGGCGGATCATCTCAGCAGCTATCCGGAATCGCGAAGGTTTGTGGTATCCGACAGAAAGCCGACGAACGTTGCCAGGGTTCTGAAAGAGTCCGGCGCCGAGATACTTCTGAATTACCTGCCCGTCGGATCCGAAAAGGCGAGCGCCTTCTATGCGGAGGAATGCCTGAGGTCCGGGGTAAGTCTGATCAACTGCATACCCGTGTTCATCGTCTCGAACAGGTCATGGGCCAGGAGGTTTGAAGAGAGGGGGATCCCCGCAATCGGCGACGACGTGAAGAGCCAGATAGGAGCGACGATCATTCACCGCTGTCTCGCCAGGCTCTTTGAGGACAGGGGAGTAAAGATCGGCAGTACCTATCAGCTGAACGTAGGCGGCAACACCGACTTTCTGAATATGCTGAACCGCTCGCGCCTGAGGATGAAAAAAATATCCAAGACCGA
>Ga0316624_10000293_pt1 | contig 16229 bp, 17 predicted proteins | sample OWC_Aug_N3_C1_D5_FD_207657 | JGI IMG/M metagenome (GOLD analysis project Ga0316624, IMG submission 207657) | Wetland soil microbial communities from Old Woman Creek delta, Ohio, United States - OWC_Aug_N3_C1_D5_A | ecosystem: Environmental > Terrestrial > Soil > Wetlands | place: USA: Ohio... | reverse complement strand
TATTGGCGTCGTCCATCCAGAACGTCCATTCCGGCTCCGGCACGGAGATTTCGGCATTGGCGAACACCTTGGCGCCGTCCTTGGTCTTGATACCGTCGATGTGGTCGGGATGGAAATGCGAGATCAGGATGGTGTCGATGTCGGCGGGCGCGACGCCGGCCACTTTGAGATTGTCGAGCATGACGCCGGCCGTGTCGGTGATCTGCCCCGCGGTGCCGGTGTCGATCAGGATCAGCTTCGAGCCGGTGTTCACCAGCAGCGCGGTGAATGAAATGGGCAAGATGCGCGGCGGCAGGAAGACGGCGGTAAGCGCCTCGTTCACTTGCGCCGCCGCAGCATTGTGCACGAACTTGTCGTCGATCGGCAGGAACCAGGTGCCGTCGTAGAGCGCGGTGAGCTGATAGTCGCCGAGTTTGTAGCGATAGGCGCCGGGGCCTTGCATCTTGGCCTTGGGCGCTGCGGCGGAAGCGGGCGGCGGCAAGGCCGCCGCACCTACGGCGAGCGCGCTCAAGCTAAGCAGCGCGCGGCGCGTGAGGGCTGACATCGGTGGTTCTCCGCCAGGCAATTATTCGCCCCGGCTATGCAACACCGGTGGCCGTACGCCTATTCACCACACATGGCCATTTGCGCGCAAACGTCCTGGAGGCTATGAGGCAATCCGCTATGATGAAGGAAATTAGAGAAAGGCGGAGAGGGTGGATGCGATGGCTGGCATTGCTGGCTTTGCTGGTGGCCGGCGGCTGCTCGACCGATGTCGGGCCGAGCCCGGCGGAGCTCGAGGCGCAGTGGAATGCGCAGAACATCGCGCCACAAAATTACAAGCAGGACCTGCTGGCCTTCCTGCGCACCTATCTCAACGATCCGACCAATGTCCGCGGCGGCGAGGTCTCGCAGCCGGTGCTTAAGACCGTCGGGCCCGGTCAGCGCTATGTCGCCTGCGTGCGCTACAACGCACGCGACGACCGCGGCAAATATATGGGCGTCAAAACCGGCGCCGCGGTCTACGTGTCGGCCAAACTTGACCGCTTCATCGACGACAAGCCGGCGCAGCCCTTCTGCAAGGACGCGGCCTACGCGCCGTTTCCAGAGCTCGCTCATCTCAAGCGCTAGCGGCGCGCGGGCGCATGCCGGCGCGCTGTCGGGCAGGCGCGCGGCATCCGCCGGGCTTGCTCAGTCCGGCGGCGGCGCGATCAGATAACGAGGCCGAAAGTAAGCGCGGGCGCCGCGGTCACTTGACCTTAAGGTTCTCCGCGGATGTCTTCCCGCGGTTCTCGACAAGCTCGTATTGAACGACTTGACCTTCATTCAAAGTGCTAAGGCCGGCACGTTCAACCGCCGAGATGTGCACGAAGACATCCTTGCCGCCTTCTTGCGGTTGGATGAAGCCGTAGCCCTTGGTCGGGTTGAACCACTTTACGGTGCCCTGCGGCATGCTAGATCTCCGGGGTAGTGCTAACGGCCTAGTGTTGCACAGCAGGCGACCGCGTCACAAGGTCCCACCCGGCCGGCCAACGCGCCTGTGAAGTCATTATTTTCCCAAGCTGCGAGCCGCCTAATTCCGGTGCCGGGTGAGGGAGTTGAACCCCCGACCAACGGTTTACAAAACCGCTGCTCTACCCCTGAGCTAACCCGGCGCGCCGGCGATTGCCGGTGACAGCTATCAGCGTCGCCCAGCCGCCACAAGCCGCAATGTCGGCTTGGGAGACGTCCGGATCAGGCGCGACCGGACCGGGGCGGCAGGTCTCGGGCGGCGCAGGCGTCAGGTGATCGTGGTGAGCTTTTCGAGCACGTCGATCAGCCAGGCGGCGGCCTGCAGCACGGCCAGCCGCTGCGCCAGCTTCTCCTTGCGGAAGGTGTCGTTGAGCAGCGTGAGCGCGCGCCGGTAGCCGGGATGGCGCCGCGCGGCTTCGCCCAGGTCGGCGAGGCGCGCAACGAGCGTGGCGCGGCGCGCTTCCAAATCGTCATAGCGGCGGCGGAAATTCGCGTGCGCGGGCGGCTTGACGCTTGGGCTAGGTCGGCGGTGCGGCACGGCGGTTAACTTTAATAGGGGCTGGGTAGAAGGATACTCCGGGTCCGCGAGTGTGCGCTTAAATCCGGCAGGTTCAAGGCGCGCCCGGCGATTAATGTTACCCCGCGATTGGACGCGGCGCCGTAAAGCACTCGTATAAAATACACGTGATGTTCTTCGCGGATCGAAAGCTAAGTCGCATGCGTGTCCTTGTTGCCATCGCGATCATTGCGCTCGGCGTCACCGCTGCCGGTGCGGCGGATCTCGATAGCGCACACGGCGGCCACGCGCATTTCGTTGCGCATTATGATCCGATTGGCCGGCCCGCCGGGCAATTGTACATCTACGACTGGGAGCCGGGCGTGGTCGTGCGCGCCTATTGGCTGCCGCCGTGGCGTCACCGCCATTATTTCCCGCACGGCCACGACCGCTGGGATGTCCGCTACGTCAACTCGCATCCGGTGCGGCCGCGGCCGGCCGAGCCGTTCTATCGCTTCTGGGGGACATCGTCGGGGTTCGACGTGCCGCCGCGCTATTGGCCGGCGCCCGCGCCACCGCTCGAGGCGCACCCGCCGATCATCGATAAATGAAAGCCGCCGCGTAATGAGCAGTTTCCGACGTAAGCTCGCCATCGCCGCTGCGGTCGCCTTCGCGCTGGTGCCGGCTTCAGCGCGCGCGCAATGGTACAGCTCCTATCCGCAGCAGGCGCCGGCCTATCCGTATGGCACGCAGCAGCCCTATGCGGTCGAGGTCGCGCCCGGCACCTATGTGTTCCACCATCCGGACGCTCAGCGCGGCAGTCCCTATGTGCGCTGCGTGAAGGATTGCGGCGAGCACGCGCGCCGACATCGAGCCGAGCGCGATGCGCCGGACGAAGCACGCCCACGCCCGCACGCCGATCCGGCGCTGATCGAGGAGTTGCGCCGGCGCAGCCACGCCAAGCGCACGGTCGTCAACACCACCCGGGTCGTGCGCGATCCGCCGGTCGTGATCGTGCATAAGCGCGTGGTCGACGATCCGCCGCGGGTGATCGTACGCCGCCACATCGTCGAGGAGCCGCCGGTGCCTTCGCGCCGCGAGGCCGCGGCCGAGCCGGAGCTTGCCGACAAGGGCGCCCGCCTCGGCGACAAGCGCACCATCCGGGCCGATGCCGAGGTTATGATCCTCGGGCCCGACCGCATGACCATCCGGCTGTTCCGCAAGCGTCGCGGCGCCGAGGCCGACGCGCGCGCGCAATAGATTTTTTCGGTTCGCGGGACGCGGGACGGCGGGCGGGGGCCCGCCGTTTCGTTTTTCAAGCGGATGCGAGAGCCCGGCTCACCACATAGAGCGCCAGCGCCGCCGCATTCGACACGTTCAGGCTCTTGATCTCGCCCGGCAGGTCGATGCGGGCGACGTGATCGCAGGTCGCCTTGGTCAGCTGCCGCAGCCCCTTGCCTTCGGCGCCCAGCACCAGCGCAAGCGGCGCACGCAGGTGTAGCGCGGCGAGGTCGCCGTCGCCGATCGAATCGAGGCCGACCAATAGGAAGCCGCGCTGGCGCAATTCCTCCAGCCCGCGCGCAAGGTTCTGCACGGTCACCATCGGCACCAGCTCGAGCGCGCCCGAGGCCGCCTTTGCCAGCACGCCGGTCGCCTCGGGGCTGTGACGTGCGGTGGTGACGATCGCGCCGGCCGCGAAGGCGGCGGCCGAGCGCAGGATGGCGCCGACATTATGCGGATCGGTGATCTGGTCGAGCACCAGCACAATGCCGGCGGCCGCAAGCTCGCCGATCGCCGGCGCATGCAGCGGATCGGCCTCCGCCAGCAGCCCCTGATGCACCGCGTCGGGCCCGAGCCGGGCGTCGATCAGATCGGGCCGCACCAACTCCGGTTCGACCGGCAGCGCCACGTCCTCGTCTTTGAGCCGGCGCAGCGCGTTCTCGGTTGCCAGCAGCTTGCGAATGCGGCGGGCGGGATTTTCCAGCGCGGCCTTGACCGTGTGCCAGCCATAGAGGATGGCGGGCCCGTCGGCGCCGAGCGGGGCGGAGCGCAGCCGGCCGCGCGGCAGCGGCCGCTTGTGACGCGGACGATCATGCGGGCTGCGCTGCCAGGGCTTGCGGGCCATGGCGGTTTATTCCCATGCGCGGCGAAACTTGGCAAACCGCCCGGTAATTCCCGGGTTTTGCGGCCCTCCATTGACTTCGCAAAGGTGCCTGCCCATAAAACCCGCAAATCCCGACAAGCGGCGCCGTTTGTCCCTTTGAGATCGCGGCGGCGTGGCTCTAAACGGGAGAGTGTCCCGAGCGGCAAAGGGGGCGGACTGTAAATCCGCTGGCTTACGCCTTCGTAGGTTCGAGTCCTACCTCTCCCACCAGCCTTCGCTTGCTCAGCAAGCTACGGCGCGGCAAGCCAGCGAGCGCGAAGGCTGCCGCGCCGGAGTTGCGAAGCAACGGAGGCGGGCGAGAATCCTGTAAAATGGCTTCAGAGTTACGCGGGTGTAGCTCAATGGTAGAGCAACAGCCTTCCAAGCTGATGACGAGGGTTCGATTCCCTTCACCCGCTCCAACCTTCGCCCGTCTAAGTCTTGGTCAAGACGGGCTTAACATCACGCCGAATGCGTCTTGGTCAATCTGGCGCGTGTTCTTTGGTCGGCTGCACGCGCATCGATCTCATAGTCGGGAAAGTACGAATAGCGTCGCGCAATTTTAGCAGCATTGGCCATTTAAATTTTAGCAAATACCGACCATACGCAGATACCCATTTGAAAGTCGTGTGCGGTAGTAAGCCGGTAGGGGAGGCCACAAGGATGACCGACCATGTCGAAGCTTTATGCATTCCTGCGCAATGAAAGTGGTGCCACCGCCATTGAGTACGGCCTGATCGCTGCCGGCATTTCCGTCGCCATCATTGCCGTCGTGAATACGCTCGGCAGCACCCTGAACACCAAGTTCGACAGCGTTTCGACTCAGTTGAAATAATTCGACTCGCGCACAGTGGGTTTTACGCAAAGAGGTCGCCCCCTGTGGCGGCCTCTTTTGCGTGTCGGCTCGGGTCGACGCCGCAACCACCGCTTAACGGCCACTGCCGGCAAGCCGGCCATGATCGAACTAGATCGCCGCTTGCGCCAGGTTCTCGCGCACGAAGGCCGGATCGAAAATTCGGTCCGCCAACACCTGGCAGCGCTTGATCAGCCGGTGCTCGTCCGCTCGGTAGTCCGGGATTGCATTGTGCAGCGTGCCGATATGGTCCCACATCAGCACGTCGCCTTCGGTCCATACGTGCGCGTATTGGTATTTGGGCTGAAGCTGGTGGCGGGTGAGCTCCGCTAGAATCTCATCGCTCTCCGCTTCGTCTAGTTCATTGATGCGCACCGCGTAGCCCGGATTGGCGTACAGGACCTTCCGTCCAGTGATCGGATGCGTGAGGAAAAGCGGGTGGACGGACGGCGGGCGTGCCGCGCGCTGCTCGGCCGTGAGGGCAGGCCGCGTCGAGCCGGGGCGCCTGCGCATCTCCTCCCAGAACTTGTTGAAGTCGTGCGTCGCTGTGGCGTTGGCGAGCTTCGTCTTCAGCACCGGCGACAGGTCGTCATAGGCGGCGCGCATGTCGGCGAACATGGTATTGCCGAGCGGCTTGCCGTCGCGGCGCGGGACCTCGATGGCGTAGAGCACATTGGTGAAGCCGATCACCGCGTTATAGGACATGTCGGTATGCCAATCCTGGCCGGCATCGGCGAGACCGATCGGCTTTCCGTTTTCGATAATGTTCGAAAGCAGCATGACTTCGGGCACGTCGGGCTCGCAATAAGCGCCGGTCGGCGAGCCCTGCAGCATACCGAACCGTTGCGAGAACGTCTTCAAGGCGCGCGCGTCGAGTTTTTGTCCCGGAAAGCAAATGACACCGAAGCGGCCGAGCGCCGACAGAATGGTGGCAAACTGCGCCTGGCTAATCGGCCGGGACAAATCGACATCATCGATGCGGACCCCGAGCAATCCATTATTCGGTGTGAGCTTCATGCTCGCCCCCGGTGCGGTTACGAAACCAGTCCGACCGTCCAGATCACCAGCTCCTGCGCGGCTTTCGAAAACGCCGCGTCGAGCGCGGCGACCGCATCGGCTCCTTGCGTGCTTTTGGCCAGCGTCGATCCTTCGAAGATGCGGGCGCCCACCACATTGCCCTTGCCGTCCAGCACGCGGGCGGAAAATTCGACCACGGCGGTCGGTGTCGGCGTCAGCGAAATCTGGAAATTGCGGATGCCCAATTCCAGCCGATAGGCACCCTCCAATTGGTCGATCGGCCGGCTCACCGCGCTTAGCTGGTGCGCGTTCTCGAAGCTCTGCAGTATCCTTGCCTGCATGAGCTTCGGCAGGTTGTCGGCCCATTGGGCGTCTTCGATGCTGGAATAAGTGCCCGCCTCGGTACGGATCAGGATCTTCTGAGTATCGAAGGCCAGGATCGAGGAGGGGTCCGGCACCACCATCTGCGCTTTGATGGTCTTTGCGAGCGCCGGGAAATCCTTCGGGGCCGACAGGTCGTAGACCGCGACCGGCTTTTTCTCGCCGCCGCCGGTCAGCTTCTCCAAGCCGCCGATAATGCCTTCGAGCCGCTTGGAATTGCGCCCGAGCATGTCGGCGAATGTGCTGAAACCGTTGATGGCCGTGTGCAGGTCTTTGGAATTGTCGGCCAGAATGGTGTCGATGCTGTGCAGCGTCGCGCGCGCCGCTTCCGTGAGATTCTGTCCGACGTCGGGGCCCGCCACCAGCACCGGCGGCTGATGGTTCTGTGTCGGCAATGGCGGCGCGTTCGGTTCGCCGCCCTTGAGCGCGATTGCCGGCGCGCCGGTCAGGCCCTGATAGGTCACGTCGACCTGCGTATCGGAACGGATCGGGGTCGCCGGATCGATCGCGATCGACACCGTGAGGCGCTTGGGATCCTGCGGATCGAGCCTGAGGTCGGTGATGGCGCCGACCCGGATGCCGTTGAACAGCACGCTCGAGCCGATTGCCAGTCCCGACACCGGCTGCTCGAAACGGACCTGGTAGATCGTCCGTTGTCCAAGACCGCCGGTGTTCTTGATCCAATAGACGAACCCGAACATGCCGAGCGTGAAGGCCAGCACGAAGCTGCCGATCAGGACGTAGCGGGCGCGAATCTCCATGATGCCGATCCGATCAGGCGCTCACCGAAGGGTTCGCCGCCGTCAACGCTGGTTGAGGGTGAGCGACGCTTTCACGTTGTCGCCGCCGCCTTGCGCGCTGATCGTTACCGACTGCCGGCGGCTGCGGGTAACGATGTCCATATCGGCGGTGAAGGCCGAGCTCTCGACGTGCAATTGCAGGCTGTCACCGTGCACATTGCCGATCACGATCCCGCCGACATTGCGGGTGTGCTCGGTCCATTGGCCGCTAACGTGGTTGCCGGCGTCGGACTGGAACCGGCCGCCGAGATTGAATTTGTAGGTGTCGCTGTCGCATTTGAGCGAGAGGTCGATCTCGTGCTCGGTGCTGCCCAGCGGACGGTAGCTAGCACTGCAGCGAATGCGCTCGGTCTTGTCGTGGGTCCGCATGGTGCCGGTGCCGGACCAGCTGCCGTGAAACTCGGCGAATGGGCCACCCGCGGCGGCGGCCGGCTGCCAGCCGGCGCATCCCCACATCACCAGCGCGATCGCGCAAACCGTCGCCGTCGCGCGCCGAGATGACCGGCAGAAAGAGGGTTGCATCGAATGAAGCTCCGTTGGCCGTGCCGTGGCGCTTCGCGCGCCTGGATCAGCTGGTTAGTGGGTAACTGTGGGGTCCGATTCCGGGCCGCTTGCTTGCCGCCATGTTGAACAAGACCATGCCCGACGCAAGCCCGCCAAGGGATAGGCTTTCCCCAGCATGAATTGTGCTTTATCGAGTGCCCGAATAGCCGCGGGGCGGCGCGGCGGTCGGATGGGGCGGAAAACCGCCTGGAACGGGGCCTCGGCGGCCTTGCATTGGCCCTCTGTATAATGCATGACATCCGACGCGGCGGACCTTTAGGTTCGCCGCCTCCGCTTCCGGAGGAGTGTAGCTCAATGGCTAGAGCACCGGTCTCCAAAACCGGGGGTTGGGGGTTCGAGTCCCTCCACTCCTGCCAGGCGCAAGGCTAGGCGAAAAATCGCCGCCTCAGGCCGGGCAAAACCGGCGGCCGTCACTACATTGAAGCGGGTTGGAACAGGACTAAAGAATCGGGATTAGTTGGATGGCGACGTCTCCGTTCAAGTTTCTGCAGGAAGTGCGCGAAGAAACCCGCAAGGTGACGTGGCCGTCGCGGCGGGAAACCGCGATCACCACTGCCATGGTCTTCGTCATGGTGGCGGTCGCCGCGGTGTTCTTCATGGTCGCCGATTATATCATCCGTATTGCCGTCACCCTCGTGCTCGGCATCGGGAGCTGAGAGCCGAAATAATGAGCGACACTGCTGACACCACGACGCGGCCCAAGCGCTGGTACATCGTCCACGCCTATTCGAATTTCGAAAACAAGGTCGCCGATTCGATCCGCGAGCAGGCCAAGCAGCGCGGCTTGAGCGATCATTTCGAGGAAATCCTGGTGCCCAAGGAGAAGGTCACCGAGGTTAGGCGCGGCCGCAAGGTCGAGGCCGAGCGCAAGTTCTTCCCCGGCTATGTGCTGGTGAAGATGGATCTGACCGACGAGGTCTACCATCTCATCAAGAACACGCCGAAGGTCACCGGCTTTCTCGGCACCGACAAGAAGCCGATGCCGATCTCCAACGCCGAGGCCGAGCGCATCCTGCACCAGGTGCAGGAGGGCATCGAGCGGCCCAAGCCCGCCGTGTCCTTCGAGGTCGGCGAGCAGGTGCGCGTGTCGGACGGGCCGTTCGCCTCGTTCAACGGCACGGTCGAGGAAGTGGACGAAGGTCGCTCGCGCGTGAAAGTGGCGGTGTCGATTTTCGGCAGAGCCACCCCGGTCGAATTGGAGTTCGGCCAAGTAGAGAAGCTATGAGCGGAGAAGCTATAGACTAGCGTTTCAACACGACGTGGGAGGTGAGGCGGCTGCCAACCGTCAAGATCCGAACCACTAAGGAGAAGACATGGCGAAGAAAGTCACTGGATTCCTCAAATTGCAGGTGCCCGCCGGCGCCGCCAATCCGTCGCCCCCGATCGGGCCGGCGCTTGGCCAGCGCGGGCTCAACATCATGGAGTTCTGCAAGGCGTTCAACGCGCAGACCCAGAAGATGGAAAAGGGCATCCCGATCCCGGTCATCATCACGACTTATCAGGACCGCTCCTTCACCTTCGAGATGAAGACGCCGCCGGTGTCTTACTTCTTGAAGAAAGCGGCCAAGATCGAGACCGCCTCCAAGAATCCGGGCCGCGATGTCGCGGGCTCGGTGACCAAGGCGCAGGTGCGCGAGATCGCGCAGCAGAAGATGAAGGATTTGAACTGCGACACGATCGAGGCGGCCATGAAGATGGTCGAGGGCTCCGCCCGCTCGATGGGCATCACGGTGGAGTAACGGCCATGGCAACCGGAAAACGCATGAACGCCGCCCGCGAAGGCATCGACCGCGAAAAGGCCTATTCGCTCGCGGAAGCGGTCAAGCTCGTCAAGGAGCGCGCCAAGGCCAAGTTCGACGAGACCATCGAGATTGCGATGAATCTCGGCGTCGATCCCAAGCACGCCGACCAGATGGTACGCGGCGTGGTCAACCTGCCCAACGGCACCGGCCGCTCCGTGCGCGTCGGCGTCTTCGCCCGCGGCGCCAAGGCCGACGAGGCCAAAGCCGCCGGCGCCGAGGTGGTGGGTGCAGAGGATTTGGTCGAGAAGGTGCAGAACGGTCAGATCGACTTCGACCGCTGCATCGCCACCCCCGACATGATGCCGCTGGTCGGGCGGCTCGGTAAGGTGCTCGGCCCGCGCGGCATGATGCCGAACCCCAAGGTCGGCACCGTCTCGATGGACGTCACCGGCGCGGTGAAGGCCGCCAAGGGCGGCGCGGTCGAGTTCCGCGTGGAGAAGGCCGGCATCGTGCAGGCCGGCGTCGGCAAGGCTTCGTTCTCGGAAGACAAGCTGGTCGAGAACATCAAGGCCTTTGCGGATGCCGTGCAAAAGGCCAAGCCGCCCGGCGCCAAGGGCCACTACATTAACCGGGTCGCCGTCTCCTCGACCATGGGCCCGGGGGTGAAGGTCGATATCCCGAGCCTGTTCGGCGGCGCCTCGGCGAACTGAGGCATCGGGGCACCTTTTTCGCGGGGATTTCCGTGAAAAAGGGGCTTGGCAAAGGGACTGCGAAGGTCTAAATAATCGCTATCGGGCGTGCCGGCCCATTTGTCGGCACGCCTTTGCGCGTCTCTAAAAACCAACGGTGATCGGAATCCATTCCTTTTGGACATCCCAGCGGGACATCTAAGAGGGAGGAAAGCCGACATTGTTGTCTCGCCGGACGCGCAAGGCCGGTCCGACATTTTCCGCAAGGAAGATTTGGGAGCGGCCGACCTGTCCGAGACTGCCGGCGCCCGGTGGGCTTAATCCGAAAGGGCCAGCATAGACGGGGACACGACCCGAGTTTGCGCATTCCTGACCATCGGTCATGAACGCGCCGGTTTGGTTCGAACCTCGGAGACCCGTGACGGCTTTCGAGCCGCTTTCGGGGGGCAGGCTTTCGTAAACGTCGTCCTGCCCGATTTGCTTCGCGTGAGGCTTGTCGGCGGACGGCTGGTAGCAACCCGGCGGTTCCGCTTAAGCGAAGCGAGCCGTCAAAAACCGGAAAGAGCTTGCAGTGGATCGAGCGGCAAAAGCGGAGTCCATCACCGAACTGAGCGGGGTCTTCAAGACCTCGAACGTCGTGGTGGTGGCTCACTATTCCGGCCTCACCGTCGCCCAAATGCAGTCACTGCGAAAGCAGATGAGGCAGGCGGGTGCCAGCGTGAAGGTCGCGAAGAACCGTCTCGCCAAGATTGCACTCAAGGACACCGACGTTGCCTCCATTGCGTCCCTGCTGAAGGGACCGACCGTGCTCGCCTATTCGGGCGACCCGGTGGCGGCACCGAAGGTGGCCGTCGACTTCGCCAAGGCGAACGAAGCGTTCGTCATTCTCGGCGGGTCGATGGGCAAAACCGCTCTGGACCCCAACGGCGTCAAGGCGCTCGCCTCGCTGCCGTCGCTGGATGAGTTGCGCGCCAAGATCGTCGGCCTGATCCAGGCTCCGGCGACCAAGCTCGCTCAGCTCACCAACGCTCCCGCGGCCAAGGTCGCGCGCGTGATCCAGGCTTATGCCTCCAAGGGCGCGGCGGCCTGACGGCTCAGGACAAGCACATCCAACTGGTTCGAACCTAATAGGAAGAGAAAATGGCTGACCTGCAAAAGATCGTCGATGAATTGTCGAAGCTGACCGTCCTGGAAGCGGCGGATCTGGCGAAGCTGCTGGAAGAGAAGTGGGGCGTCTCCGCTGCCGCCGCTGTGGCGGTTGCGGCCGGTCCCGCCGCCGGCGCCGGCGCCGCGGCTGCCGAGGAGAAGACCGAGTTCACCGTGGTGCTGGCTGCGGCCGGCGACAAGAAGATCGAGGTGATCAAGGAAGTCCGTGCTCTCACCGGCCTCGGCCTCAAGGAGGCCAAGGACCTGGTCGAGGGCGCCCCCAAGCCGGTCAAGGAAGGCGTCAACAAGGAGGAGGCCGACAAGATCAAGGCCACCCTCGAAAAGGTCGGCGCCAAGGTTGAGTTGAAGTAAAGAATGCTTATTTCAACGTAATCCCCGGTCGGGCGTCAGCATGACCCGGGGATCGCGAAGCAAAAAGAACCCCGGGCCGCGGGCCCGGGGGATGACAGGTTCAAAAGTGCGGTGGATTGCTACCTCCCCCAGTCCCCCGCGGAGGCGGTCGTGAACGGCAGAGTCTGGTCACGATGAAGTGCAAAGCGTGCGGCGGTTCGGGCAACGCCCGAATCACATAGAAACGGGCAGCCCCGACGCCTGTCCTGATGGTCGCGATTGGATTGCGGCCGTCCGGAGAGGCGCCCGCGCTGGCCGCTGAAATCGAATCGAGAGAGATCAGAAACGATGGCGCAGACGTTTACCGGTCGCAAGCGCGTAAGGAAGTTTTTCGGGACAATCAAGGAAGTGGCGGAGATGCCGAACCTCATCGAGGTTCAGAAGGCGTCTTACGACCAATTCCTGCTTGTGAAGGAGCCGGCCGGCGGCCGCCCCGACGAGGGGCTGCAGGCCGTGTTCAAGTCGGTTTTCCCGATCTCCGACTTCTCCAATTCCTCGCAGCTTGAATTCGTCAAATACGAGTTTGAGCCGCCGAAATACGACGTCGACGAGTGCCGCCAGCGCGGCATGACCTATGCCGCGCCGCTCAAGGTGACGCTGCGGCTGATCGTGTTCGACATCGACGAGGAGACCGGCGCGCGTTCGGTCAAGGACATCAAGGAGCAGGATGTCTACATGGGCGACATCCCGCTCATGACCAACAACGGCACCTTCATCGTCAACGGCACCGAGCGCGTCATCGTCTCGCAGATGCACCGCTCGCCCGGCGTGTTCTTCGATCACGACAAGGGCAAGACGCATTCCTCGGGCAAGCTTTTGTTCGCTGCCCGCATCATTCCCTATCGCGGCTCCTGGCTCGACATCGAGTTCGACGCCAAGGACATCGTCTATGCGCGCATCGACCGCCGCCGCAAGATTCCGGTGACGTCGCTGCTCTACGCCCTCGGTCTCGACGGCGAGACGATCCTCAGCACCTTCTACAAGCACGTCACCTACAAGCGCGTGAAGGATTCCTGGCGCGTGCCGTTCGATGCCAACCGCATGAAGGGCTACAAGGCGGTCAACGATCTGGTCGACGCCGACACCGGGCGCGTCGTGGTCGAGGCCGGCAAGAAACTCACCGTGCGTCAGGCGCGCCAGCTGCACGAGAAGGGCCTCAAGGCCCTGCGCATGACCGACGAGGAATTGATCGGCCATTACATCGCTGAGGACCTGGTCAACGGCAAGACCGGCGAAATCTTCGTGGAGGCGGGCGAGGAGATCACCGAGAAGAACCTCAAGGTGCTGATCGAGGCCGGTTACAAGGAACTGCCGCTGCTCGACATCGACCACGTCAATGTCGGCGCCTATATCCGCAACACGCTCGCTGTCGACAAGAACATGACGCGCGAGGACGCGCTGTTCGACATCTACCGCGTCATGCGTCCGGGCGAGCCGCCGACCGTGGAAACGGCCGAGGCCATGTTCCGCTCGCTGTTCTTCGACAGCGAGCGCTACGACCTGTCGGCGGTCGGCCGCGTCAAGATGAACATGCGGCTCGATCTCGACGTGCCCGACACCATGCGCGTGCTGCGCAAGGACGACATCATCTCGGTCATCCGCACGCTGGTCGATCTGCGCGACGGCAAGGGCGAGATCGACGACATCGACCATCTCGGCAACCGCCGGGTGCGCTCGGTCGGCGAGCTGATGGAGAACCAGTACCGCATCGGCCTGTTGCGCATGGAGCGCGCGATCAAGGAGCGCATGTCGTCGGTCGATATCGACACCGTCATGCCGCAGGACCTGATCAACGCGAAGCCGGCGGCTGCCGCGGTACGCGAGTTCTTCGGCTCCTCGCAGCTTTCGCAGTTCATGGATCAGACCAATCCGTTGTCGGAGATCACCCACAAGCGGCGCCTGTCGGCGCTCGGCCCGGGCGGTCTTACGCGTGAAAGGGCGGGCTTCGAGGTGCGCGACGTGCACCCGACGCATTACGGCCGCATCTGCCCGATCGAGACGCCGGAAGGCCCGAACATCGGCTTGATCAATTCGCTCGCCACCTATGCGCGGGTGAACAAATACGGCTTCGTGGAGACGCCCTATCGCAAGGTGAAGGACGGCCGCGTCACCGACGAGGTCAACTATCTCTCGGCGATGGAGGAGAGCCGCTACTCGGTCGCGCAGGCGAACGCCGTCATCGATAACAAAGGCCGCTTCACTGAAGACCTCATCGTCTGCCGTCAGGCGGGCGACGTGCATCTCGTTCCGCGCGACAAGGTCGACTACATGGACGTGTCGCCGAAGCAGCTCGTCTCGGTCGCTGCGGCGCTCATCCCGTTCCTGGAGAACGACGACGCCAACCGCGCGCTGATGGGCTCCAACATGCAGCGCCAGGCGGTGCCGCTGGTTCGCTCGGAAGCGCCGTTCGTCGGCACCGGCATGGAAGGCGTGGTCGCGCGCGACTCAGGCGCCTCGATCTCGGCCCGCCGCACCGGCATCGTCGATCAGGTCGACGCCACCCGTATTGTGGTGCGCGCCACTGGCGAGACCGACCCGACCAAGCCGGGCGTCGATATCTACCGGCTGATGAAATACCAGCGCTCGAACCAGAATACCTGCATCAACCAGCGTCCGCTGGTGAAGGTGGGCGACGGCGTCGAGAAGGGCGACATCATCGCCGACGGTCCCTCGACCGATCTCGGTGAGCTCGCGCTCGGCCGCAACGTGCTGGTCGCGTTCATGCCGTGGAACGGCTACAACTTCGAGGACTCGATCCTGCTGTCCGAGCGGATCGTGAAAGACGACGTGTTCACGTCCATCCACATCGAGGAATTCGAGGTGATGGCGCGCGACACCAAGCTCGGCCCCGAGGAAATCACCCGCGACATCCCGAACGTCTCGGAAGAGGCGCTCAAGAATCTCGACGAAGCGGGCATCGTCTATATCGGCGCCGAGGTGCATGCCGGCGACATCCTGGTCGGCAAGATCACGCCCAAGGGCGAAAGCCCGATGACGCCGGAAGAAAAGCTGCTGCGCGCCATTTTCGGCGAGAAGGCCTCCGACGTGCGCGACACCTCGCTGCGGGTACCGCCGGGCGTGCAGGGCACCGTGGTCGAAGTGCGCGTGTTCAACCGGCACGGCGTCGAAAAGGACGAGCGCGCGCTCGCCATCGAGCGTGAAGAAATAGAGCGGCTCGCCAAAGACCGCGACGACGAGCAGGCGATCCTCGACCGCAACGTCTACGGCCGTCTGGCCGAGTTGCTCGAGGGCCGGCAGGGCATCGCGGGCCCCAAGGGCTTCAAGAAGGACTCGAAGATCACCAAGGCGGTGTTGGACGAATACCCGCGCTCGCAGTGGTGGCAGTTCGCCTCGCCCAACGACAAGCTGATGGCCGAGATCGAGGCGATCCGCAAACAGTACGACGAGTCCAAGAAGCTCCTGGAGCAGCGCTTCCTCGACAAGGTCGAGAAGCTGCAGCGCGGCGACGAATTGCCGCCCGGCGTGATGAAGATGGTCAAGGTCTTCGTCGCGGTGAAGCGCAAGATCCAGCCCGGCGACAAGATGGCCGGCCGCCACGGCAACAAGGGCGTGGTGTCGAAGATCGTGCCGGTCGAGGACATGCCGTTCCTCGAGGACGGCACGCAGGTCGACATCGTGCTCAATCCGCTCGGCGTGCCGAGCCGGATGAACGTCGGCCAGATCCTGGAGACCCATCTGGGCTGGGCTTGCGCCGGCCTCGGGCTCAAGATCGGCGAGGCGGTCGAAGCCTACAACAACAAGCACGACGTGCGTCCGCTCAAGGACATGCTCAAGAAGGTCTATGGCGACGACGAGACCATCAAGTCGCTGAACGAGAGCGAGTTGGTGGAGCTCGGCGGCAATCTGCGCCACGGCGTGCCGATTGCGACGCCGGTGTTCGACGGCGCCAAGGAGGCCGACATCGAGAAGATGCTCGACCTTGCCGGCCTCGACCACTCGGGCCAGGTCAACGTCTTCGACGGGCGCACCGGCGAGGTGTTCGACCGCAAGGTCACCGTCGGCTACATCTACATGCTCAAGCTGCACCATCTGGTGGACGACAAGATCCACGCCCGTTCGATCGGCCCGTACTCGCTGGTCACCCAGCAGCCGCTCGGCGGCAAGGCGCAGTTCGGCGGCCAGCGCTTCGGCGAAATGGAGGTGTGGGCGCTCGAAGCTTACGGCGCCGCCTACACCTTGCAGGAAATGCTCACCGTGAAGTCGGACGACGTCGCTGGCCGTACCAAGGTGTACGAGGCGATCGTGCGCGGCGACGACACGTTCGAGGCGGGCATTCCGGAGAGCTTCAACGTGCTGGTCAAGGAAATGCGCTCGCTCGGCCTCAATGTCGATCTGCACAATTCCAAGCAGCAGCGGCAGGGCCCCGGCGGCGAAACGGCGGAAGCAGCCGAATAACAAGCTAAGCCTCCCCCTCGCGGGGGAGGCCGGGCCGTTTAAGCGGTCCGTGAGGCGTATGGAACGACAGCGGCCGACAT
>Ga0316624_10000292_pt1 | contig 16253 bp, 13 predicted proteins | sample OWC_Aug_N3_C1_D5_FD_207657 | JGI IMG/M metagenome (GOLD analysis project Ga0316624, IMG submission 207657) | Wetland soil microbial communities from Old Woman Creek delta, Ohio, United States - OWC_Aug_N3_C1_D5_A | ecosystem: Environmental > Terrestrial > Soil > Wetlands | place: USA: Ohio... | reverse complement strand
CGCCGGTTTTCCCTGCACTTCCAAGCTGCTCGCCACCGTGGTGCCAGTACCTCAGCTGGGTGCGGCCAACGGCATCGTCTCCTTTGCCTACCTGTTCGGGCCGGCCGTGGGCGCCTATTGCGGCGGCCTGCTCATGGTGCACTTCGGCTGGCGCGCGACCTTCTGGGTATTCGGCGCGCTGTCGCTCCTGTGGCTGCTGCCGTGGGCCAGCCTACGCATGCCGGCACGAGTCGTCCGCGCCGTCGCGGCCGAAGCGCCGTCCTGGGGGACCCTGCTGCGGCAACCGGCCCTGTGGGGCACGAGCCTCGGGCATTTCTCGGGCAACTACACCTTCTACTTCATGCTGACGTGGCTGCCCTTCTACCTGGTGCGCGAGCGCGGCTTCTCGACCGCGGCGATGGCGGGCCTGACCGGCAGCGCCTACCTGGTGAACGCGCTCAGCGCGCTCGCCGCTGGCTGGGTCACGGACCGCTTCATCGAGCGCACGGGCGGCACGAACGTCGCCTACAAGGGGATCATGGCCCTCGCGCACCTCGGGGCGGTGGGCTGCATGCTGTGCATTGCGCTGGGCTCCCCGCCGTGGGCCCTCGGGGCGATCTTCGTCTACCAGATCCTCACCGGCATGTCCTCCCCGGGCACCTTCGCCATCGCGCAGATCCTCGCCGGCCCCGGGGCCGCCGGGCGCTGGGTCGGCATCCAGAACGCGATCGCGAACCTCTCCGGGATCCTCGCGCCGGCACTCGCCGGACTCCTCATCGAGCAGACGCATCACTTCACCGGCGCGTTCGTGCTGGCCGCGAGCGTGAGCGTGCTGGGCCTTGGCGGCTGGGTGTGGATGGTGCCGCGCGTGGCGCCGCTGCCCTGGCCGGCGCGCGCGGCCGGCGCCGCGCTCCAGCCGGCGCCCGAGGGACCACCGTGAGACCGAAAGAGGAGCGCGCGGGCCTGGCAGGCGGGCGCCCGCGCGGCGGCGGCGCCGGCCCGGGACACGCGGCCGGCCCCTGTCCGTGTGCCGCTTGGCGCGCCGCCGTCGCCGCGCTACCGTGGGGGCCATTCTGGGCAGCGGATGACGGCGCGTGAGTGGCAAACCCCGTCGATGGCGTACCAACGGCGTGCGGGTGATCCGCGCGGATGAGCTCGATGATGCCACCGCGCAGACGCTCGGCATGCACCGGCGCGCGGCGGTGACCACGGCACGCACCGGGGCGATGAAGCTGTGGGCGGGCACGGTCACCATCGAGGCGAAGGCCAGGACCGGCGCCCACCATCACGGGGACCTGGAGAGCGTCATCTACGTGGTGAACGGGCTCGCCCGCCTGCGCTGGGGCGAGCAGCTGGAGTTCGTGGCCGAGGCCGCCGCGGGGGACTTCATCTACGTGCCGCCCTACGTGCCGCACCAGGAGATCAACGCGAGCGATGAACTGAAGCTGCACTGCGTGCTCGCGCGCAGCGGCCAGCAGGGCCTGGTGGTGAACCTGGACATCACGCCGGTGGAAGTGCCCGAGCTCGTGCGCTGGATCGACGACCTGCACAAGTGACGACCCGGCCGGGCAGGCTTCAGGGACTGCGCCGGGCTACGCCGCCCCCGCGGCGCGCCGGCGCACCGCCCGCAGCGCCCGCAGCGCACGGAACCGCCCGCTCGCGCTGAGTTCCTCCCGCCCCGACTGCACCGTCCACAGGGCGTTGCGGCGGGCGACGAAGGAGCTCGCGGACAGCAGTTCGAGCGGGCCGGCCTTCGCGAACAGGAATCCCTGGCCGGCGACGCAGCCGAGTTGCAGCAGCGCCGTCACCTGCGGTTCGTGCTCGATGCCCTCGGCGACGGTGTCCAGGCCGAGCGTCTCCCCGAGCGTGATGACCGCGCTCGCCAGCTCCGGTCCGTTGTCCGAGTTGGTCAGGCGGCTGACGAAGGAGCGGTCGATCTTCAGGATGTCGATCGGGAAGCGGTGCAGGTAGGAGAGCGAGGAGTAGCCGGTCCCGAAGTCATCGATCGCCAGGCGCACGCCGAGGGCCTTCAGGCGGTGGAAGCGCTCCAGATTCGCGTCCGTGTTGTACATGATCGTGCTCTCGGTGAGCTCGATCACGAGGTTGCCGGGCTCCAGCCCCGACTCGTTCAGCGCCTGTGCGACGTCGTGCACCAGCTCCCCGTGCTGCAGGTGCCGGCCGGAGATGTTGACCGCAAGGCGCAGCCCGCTGCCGCCGGAGACCGCGCCGCGCCAGGCGCACAGGTCCCGGCAGGCGCGCCTGAGAACCCAGCGGCCGAGCTTGTCGATCTGGCCGCACTCCTCCAGCACCTGGATGAAGCGCGCCGGCATCAGCACGCCGGCCTCCGGGTGAGCCCAGCGCACCAGCGCCTCCACGCCGAGCAGGCTGCGGGTTCCCAGGTCGATGATCGGCTGGTACTCGAGGAAGAACTCCTCGCGCGCGAAGGCGCGGCTGATGTCGGCCTCGAGCCGCAGGCGCTCCTGCAACATGTCCTGCATCTGCGTCTGGAACGTGACGTGGCGGTTCTTGCCCGCGGCCTTCGCGTGGTACATGGCGATGTCCGCGTTGCTGAGCAGGGTCTCGGTGACCGACTCGCGTGCCGAGAACGCCACCCCGATGCTCGCCCCGACGCGCACCTCCATGCCGTTGAGCGGGAACGGCACGTCGAGGGTGGCGATGAGGGAGTCCGCCAGGCGCTGCACCTCGTTGATCGTGGCGATCCCCTCGACCAGGACCGCAAACTCGTCCCCGCCCAAGCGGGCCACGGTGTCCGAGGAGCGCGTCGTCTTGACGATGCGCTGCGCGACCGCCTGCAGCAGCCGGTCGCCGGCGTCGTGGCCCAGCGAGTCGTTGATGTTCTTGAAGTTGTCCAGGTCCAAGAACATGACCGCGACCGAGCTGTGGCCGCGCTGCGCCAGGGTGAGCGCATGCTGCACGCGGTCGCGGAACAGGTTGCGGTTGGCGAGCAGCGTGAGCGGATCGTGGAAGGCGAGCTGGCGCAGCTGCTCCTCGAGCGCCTTGCGCTCGCTGATGTCGCGGAAGTTCAGCGCCAGTCCCTGCACCGCCGGGTCATTGGTGAGGTTGCTGCCGACGCTCTCGATCACGTAGCGCTTGGAGCCGCGCTCGATGCGCAGCTCCACCGGCCCCACCGTGCCGGAGGCCGAGGCGGCGACCTCGGCGAGGAACAGGCGCAGCTTCTCGCGGTCCTCGCCCGCCCACAGGTCCGGGAGGCTCTTGCCGTTGAGGTCCTCGGGCTTCATCCCGAGGGTACGCTCGGAGGCCGGCGAGACGAAGCGCAGGGTAGCGTCGGCGGCGACGATCATGATCACGTCGGACGCATTGGCGATGAGGGAGGCGTAGCGGTCCTCGACGATGCGGGCCGCCTTGCGCTCGCGCACGAGCGCATCGCCGCGCAACAGCACGCCCTGACGCACCATAAGCAGCAGCGTGAGCACGAACACGACCATCGTCATGACGGTCGCAGGCCCGCCGATGTTGCTGCGGCTGAAGTACACCAGCACGAGGAACGCGGCCAGCATCGCCGCGTAGGGCAGCGAGCGCGCCAGGGCATCGGAGGTGCTCGACACGGTGCGCACCGGCCCCGCGGAGCGCATCTGCTCGCGCCCCGCCGCCGCGATCGGCGCGTAGCAGCACAGGTACAGCACGTCCTGGAACTGCCCGGGCAGGTAGTAGCCACGCACCTTAGCGAGCGACCAGAGGATGTCGCCCATGAACATGGTGGCAAAGCCGGTCAGGAGCAGCAGCGGCACGCGCCGCCCAGCCGCGTCGCCCGTCAGGAGCAGCACCCCCAGCATCAGCACCAGGATGCAATCAAGGGCGGCGTACCCCAGGCTCAGCGCCTGGCGCAGGAAGTCGACCTCGGTGGCCGAGGCGGCGGGACGGATAACGAGGAACCAGAAGAAGGCGCCGAAGCCGACCACGAAGATCGTGGCATCCAGGGACAGTTGCACCCAGGGCACGCGCACCGCCGCGGCGCGGATCAGGAACAGCGCCGCCCCGCACAGCGCCACATAGAACGCGCTGTAGAAGATATCCGCCGGACCGGGGAACGGATCCACGTTGAGCAGCCAGGAGGTGGTGCCGAGGGTCACGCCGCCCAGGTACAGTCCGAGCGCCGTGGCGAGCAGCATCCAGGCGGTGCGCAGCGCGCCGCGCTCCAGGTGCCGGGCCGTCGCGGCCGCGACGATGACGCTCGTGAGGGCCGCCGGCAGGTCCGAGAGCAAGCCGACGTAGTGCGTAATGACCGGGCCACCGAGCCCGGTGAGCATCCACAGCGTGCCGGCACCGCAGTAGACGAGCAGCCCCAGGACGAGCAGGTCGATCCAGGCGGGAGTGGCTCCGGAGCCTATCGGTTGTGCGATTGTTAGCTTCTTATCCACGCTGGATATCGAGACCGCAAATCACCCGCTTCACTGCAGGTGCAGCCCAACGGAATACGTCGGCTGCAACAGGTCAAATCTGAGGCTAAACCGTGACTTGGGCCAGCACAGAATGTCCCGGCGTGACGCAGTTCTCAGGCCCTTCTGCGGAACTGCGCAGTTCGTTCCGGTGCCCCGAACCGGACGCCGCCGGGATCGGCGGCGCACGCGCCCGGCGGCCGCCTAGGCCTGCGGCTTCTCGCCCGAGAAGCGGATCGCGGTGGCGCCCGTGACGGGACCGACCGTGGCCTTGTCGCTCACGTACAGCTGCACCTCACGCTCGAAGCGCAGGTCGCCCTGCACCACGGCGCCCGGGCCGATGACGATCCGCGGCCTGTGGCTGCTGGAGCTGAACCAGTCGCCCTTCCTGACGAGAATCCCGCCCTCGACGTGCGAGTCGCCGTTGATGTCGATGTCCCCGCCCACCGTGTGCAGACCGCCGGCGACGTGCGCGCCGTTGAGCACGATGTGGCCGTTGACGTTCTTCACGGTGCCGCCAACGTCGGCGCCGCCCTTGAGGTCGATCGTGCCGTTGACCGTGACGAGATCGTGCGCCACGTGCGCACCCTCACCCACCGTCACCTCCCCGTTGACCGCCTTCACCTCATCGGCGCTGGCATGCGCGCCCATCTGGATCGGGCCGTTGACTGTGTGCACGCTGCCGACGACCGCGTTGGACCCCACGTCGACCGAGCCGTTGACGGTGCCGACGGCGCCGGCATGCTCCCCGTCCGGCACGCGTACGGAGCCGTTGACGGTGCTCGCCGCAGCACCGGAGGCCGTGACGTCACGGTTGACGCTCTCGTCACATCCGGCCAAGGCAGCCGTGAGCACGACCAGCACGGTAAACGATCCATAGCGTCCCATGTCTCTCCAGCCTTTCAGTGCAGGCGGGCGCCCCGATGCGCGAAACTGCACGCGATTCTACCGCGCCGGCCGACCGGCGCGCTGCCCCCCGGGGCCGGCCCGGATGGCCTCCGGCGCGCACACGAACTGCGCGCTGGCGCCCGAAACGGCCATGTGGCGCTTGAACCGTCCTGCGGCGCAGGCTACAAGCACGACGTGAGATTGCTGCGGGGCCTGCTCGATCGCTTGTTGCTCATCTGTGCGGTGGTGGCCGGAGGGCTCGTACCCGGCTTCATCGCGCAGTACCGGCAGCGTCTGGGCGGCCGGCTCGACCAGGCGCGCCTGGACCTCGAGCCCTGGCAGAAGCTCGCCGACCAGTACCAGCACGGGGACCTGCAGCAGCTGATCCAGTATCACCTCAACAGCACCGATGCGACCTTCCGCGCCGAAGGGGCCATCATCCAGTCGCTCTGGGCCACCGTGCAGAAGCTGCAGGCGGCCGTCGATGCCCTGCACGCGAACCTGTGGCACCAGGTGACCTATCTGGCGCGGCACGCCGACCCGGCCCTGGCGCGCGCGACCTTCGACGACTGGGTGCCGACCTTTGCGCTCTCCGGCGAAGGGATTCTCTTCGCACTGGTCTTCGCACTCCTGGTATGGCTGGTGTTCCAGGGGCTCTGGGGCCTCGGCGCACGCCTGGGCGAGCTGCTGCTGGAGCGCCCGCGCCGTGCACTGCCTCCGCGCTAGAGGCGCTTCCAGTCCTTGAGGATCTCGCGCGCGGCGTTGTGTCCGGGGATCCCCGAGACGCCCCCGCCGGGATGGGTCGAAGAGCCGCACTGGTACAGGCCCGCCACCGGCGTGCGGTAGTCGGACCAGTGCGCGGCCGGTCGCTGCCAGAAGAGCTGATCGGCCGAGAGCTCCCCGTGGAAGATGTGGCCCTGAGGCAGGCCCACGATGGCCTCGAGCTCCGGCGCCACCAGCGTCTCCAGGCCGATGATCTGCGCGGTGAATCCCGGTGCCATCTCCTCCAGCACCGCCAGCGCAGCCTTGGTCAGGTTCGGCTTCTCGGCGTCCCAGGAGGCCCCGCCCTTGAGCGTGTAGGGCGCGTGCCCGCCAAAGACGTTGATGACGTGCTTGCCGGCAGGCGCCAGTGAATCATCCACCAGCGTGGGCGCCACGGGCGTGAGGAAGGGCCGCGCCGAGTACCAGCCGTACTTGGCATCATCGTACGCACGCTCGAGGTAATCGATGCCCGGGGCGATGTGCACGTAGGTCGGGTACGGGAAGCCGACCTTCGCGGCGTCGAAGGCGCGGTAGCGCGGCGGCTCGTGCGCGGCGATGTTCATCTTGAACGCGCTCGAGAAGGTGCGGAACGAGTCGATCTCGCGCAGCAGCTGCGGTGGCAGGTGCTCGGGCGCCACGAGGCGCTTGAAGAGAGTCGTGGCCGCGGCGTTGCAGACCACCGCGCGCGCCTTGAACTCGCGCCCATCGCTGGTGCGCACACCGGTGGCCCGGCCACCGCTCACCGCCACCCCGGCCACCGGTGCCTGTGTCACGACCTGCATGCCAAAGCGCGCCGCCGAGCGCGCGATCGAGCCGGTGATGGCGCCCATGCCGCCGCGGATGAAGCCCCAGCCGCCCGCGCCCTGATGCTCCCCCATCAGGTGATGCATGATGACGTAGGCGCTGCCGGGGGACTTGGGTCCCGCGAACGTGCCGATGCAGCAGTAATAGGCGAGGACGCTCTTGATGATGTCGTTCTCGAACCAGGCCGAGAGATAATCGTTTGCACTCTGGGTCAACAGGTCCACCAGGCGGTAGGCCTGATCGCCGATGCGCCGCTCGCGCCACAGGAGCGCCGCGCTCTTCTTGAAGGCGCTCCACCGGCGCTGCACCGGGTCGATGGGCGTCTCGAACAGCAGGCGCCGCACCACGGCGGCGGAGGCCTCGAGGTAGCGCGAGAACTCCGGGTAGATGTCCGCGTCATGGCGCGAGAAGCGGGCGAACTCGGCCTGGGTCTTCGCGATGTCATCGCTGAAGACGATGTAGTCATCCCCGCCGAGCGGGCAGAACAGGTCGTTCGCCGGCAGCACCTGCAGCCCGAAGGACTTCAGCTCCAGATCGCGGATGACCCGCGGATGCAGCAGGCTCATCACGTAGGAGAAGCGCGAGGCGCGAAAGCCCGGCACGAACTCCTCCGTCACCGCCGCCCCGCCGAAGATCTCGCGCCGCTCGAGTACGAGTGTCTTCAGTCCCGCCTTCGCCAGGTACGCGCCGCAGACCAGGCCGTTGTGCCCGGCCCCGATCACGATCACATCGTAGACATCCGACATTCGGCAGCTCCGCCGCGCCCCGCGCGGGTGGGGGCGACCTCACGCCCGCAGGCGCCAAAGGACCAGGACGTCAGCTTACCGGACGGCCGAGGTGCCGCCACTGCTTGCGTGCGCGCCGCAGGTAGTCCTGGGGCGCATCGAGGAAGAAGACGAGCGAGGTCGCGCTCGAGAAGCAATACAGCCGCCGGTCATCCGGATCCACCCAGTTGATCGAGCAGTCCGCCCAGATGCGCGCGCCCGCCATGACGCCGATCGGGTCATTGCTGTCGAACTCCCCGTGCATGGAACCAGCCGGCGGGATCGCGGCCTTCCAGATGCCGGCGCGTGCCGGATCCGACGAGGCCCCCTCGTGCGCGGCGGCCGCCGCCACCACGTCCCGGGGGTGCGCATCCGCCCACGCCGTTGCGCTGATGAGGCCGACGGCCGCGCCCGCGATCAGGGCAGCGCGGCTGCGGAGCCAAGACTTCATTGGGCTGCGTGAACTCATGTCAGGCGCAAATCTAGCGATGAATCGGCCTGACGATCAAGAGGCGGCCGCGGGGCGCGCCGCCGCGCGCGCGAGCAGCAGCGCCCCCTCGAGCCCCGCATCGGGGAGCGCGGCCGGTGCCAGATAGTCCGGGTCGCTGAGGAGCGCGGCCCCGTAGTCGTTCAGGGCCGCCCGCAGCGAGGCGCGCATTGTGCCGATCAGGCCGGGCACTCCCATGACGCCCCCGCCGAGCACGATGCGGTGGGGCGACCAGGCAAGCACCAGATTGGCCGCCAGATCCCCGAGGTAGTCCGCCACCAGGGCCAGGACCTCGGGGTCCTCGGCGAGCGTGCGCCCGGGCGTGAGGCGCCGCGCGACGGCCGGGCCCGAGGCCAGACCTTCCGCACAGTCCTCGTGAAACGGGCAGGTGCTCACGTGGCGGTCGTGCGCACGCCGGCGCAGGCGCATGTGGCCGATCTCCGGGTGCAGCGCGCCCTTTAGCGTCCGGCCCTCGAGCGCAAGCCCGCCGCCGACGCCCGTGCCCACCGTGACGTAGGCGACGCACGGCAGGCCGCGCGCGGCCCCGCCGGCCTGCTCGGCGAGCGCCGCCGCATTCACGTCAGTGTCGATCACCAGCGGCACGGGGAATCGCCTGAGCAGTTCGCCACGCACGTCGAACCCCGACCAGCCCGCCTTGGGCGTTGCGAGCAGCTGCCCGTAGCGCGCGGACTTCGCGTCGAGCACGATGGGGCCGAAGCTCGCGACGCCCAGGGCTCTGAGCCGATGCCGCGCGAGCGCCGCGTTCAGGCACGCGCTCACATCCTCGATGGCCTGCGCCGGGGTTGCGGTGGCAAAGCGCCCTGCGGCGAGCACGCGCCCGTCATCGGCCACGATCCGGCAGAGGATCTTGGTCCCGCCAAACTCGATGCCGGCACAGGCGGCAGGCTCGCTCGGGGTCCGGGTACGCACGCAGCCGCGCTCGGCAGCGAGCCCCTCTAGGCCGCCGCGACCGCCCGGCCGTCCGGCTGGGCCTTCAGCCAGCGGATCTGCCGCTCGTGTGTGGCCAGGTACAGGCCCATCGCAAAACCGAAGCTCGTGAGCAGGCTGAGGATAAAGTAGATCCAGGGCTGTCTCATCCTAAGTCGCCGCCCGTCGATGAGGGTCCACAGCGGGAACAAGAGCACGTTGGTGGTCACCAGGTCCTGCGAGCCCGAGGAGGCTGCCGGATTGGTGAAGAGCAGCTTGGTGAAGTGCACCCAGCCGGCCTCGCTGGCGTACATCTGCACGTACTGGACGTTGAAGTAGTAACCCACCGCGAACGAGCACACGGCGATCAGGTAGTAGAGGGCCTCGAGCCGGCTCACCCCCGAGCCCTGCCAGCCGGCGCGGTACAGGTAGGCGTTGAAGTAGAAGAAGAGGACCAGGAAAACAAGCGCCACGGCGAAGTGAACCAACAGCGCGGTCATCGGTGAGCCCCCCGTTTCATTGTCGTAAGATGCAGCCGCAGGATCCTGCCCCGCCACGCCCGTTGCCGGCGCGCCGCCGGGGCGCTCGCTCACGCCAGCGCGTACAGGTACTCGACGAAGGAACCCACGGCGCCATCGAGTCCCTGCACCTTCGGATTGCTCGACTCGATGACGTAGTACTCATCCGGCGCGTGCGCGCCGCTGCCGTGCCCGAGCCCGAAGTGACCGGCCGCCAGAGTCAGCGGCGGATCGGTGAACACGAACCCCGGCCAGGAACCGGCCGAGCGCGGCCACAGCTGCGGGTCCACGCCAAGCTTGCGGTAGGTCGCCAGCTGCGTCTGGATCAGGCGACTGCCCGGGTCGGTCTGCGTCGGGTTGTAGCCGCCGCTCATGTTGACCTCGAGGTCCGCGAACCCGTGCTTCGCCAGGTGCCCCTTGAGCTTCGCGAGCGTATCGGTCGTGGTCATGTCCGGCACGAGCCGCATGTCGATCTTGGCGACCGCGCGGTGCGGCAGGACGGTCTTGCCGCCCGGCCCGGTGTAGCCGGCGACCAGGCCCTCGATGTTGATCGTGGGCTGCGACTCCAGCAGCACGAGCGAGTCCACCCAGTCCTTGTCGTGCACCCAGTGCTGCACGCCCAGGGTCTGCTTGACGGTGCTCTCGGAAGTCTTGGCGGCGTGCTCCTTCACCATCTGCAGCTGCGCGGCGCTCAGGGGCCGCGCCTTCTCGAAGAAACCCTCGACCGCGGGCGTGTGGCCATCTTTCTCGATGAGCGTGTTCAGCGCCTGCACCAGGTGCCAGGTGGGTGAGTCGACCTGGGCCTCCAGGCTCGAGTGCACGTCGTGCGCCGGTCCCCGGCCCCATTTCTCGCCGGTGGAGATGAGCTCAAGCTCGATGACGCCCTTGCCCCCGAGCGAGACCTGCACGCCGCCGTCGCGGTCCTGTCCGGCCTCGGGCATGAAGACGCCCGCGCACTTCTTCAGCTCCGCCATCACCCTCGGGGTCATGATGACCTCCTGGAAATGCGGCGAGCCGATCTCCTCCTCGCCCTCGCACACCAGCACCAGGTTCACCGGCAGCTTGCGTCCGGCCGCCTTGAAGGCCATGAGGGCACTCAAGAAGGAGTTCTGCGGTCCCTTCTGATTCACGGCGCCGCGGCCCACGCACACCGTGCCGAGCCCCTCCTTGTGCACCAGGCGTGCCTCGAGCGGCGCTGAGCTCCACTCCTCGGGCACGAACTGCTTCACGTCGTACATGAAGTAGATCCCCAGCGTGGTGCGCGCGCCGGCGTCGATGCGCCCGAACACGCCGGGCTTGCCGGAGGTGGGGAGGATCTCGACCCCCGTGAAGCCGGCGTCCCACGCCAGCTGTGCCATGTATTGCGGACCCTGCGGATAGTTGCGGTTTTCCGCCGCGATCGACGGCAGCGCGATCCACTGCTGCAGGCGCTTGAGGTTCGCCTCGTGCATCCTCGGGATCTGCTCGAGCACGGCGGCCTTGTCGGCCTGCGCGCTTCCCTGCCCCGCCAGCACCAGCCCCGGCGCCGCCGCCAGCGCCAGGCCCGAGCCCGCTGCCTGCACGAAATCGCGCCGGCTGAATCCGCAATTGCTCCTCTTGCTCATTCGTGCACCTTTCGTTGTTGGCGGCGTGCGCCGGGCCCGACCCACGCGCGGCTCCTCACTGGCGGCTGATGGCGCTCTGCCCCTTGCGCAGCACGTACTTCTGGATCTTGCCGGTCGCGGTCTTGGGCAGCTCGCTGACAAAATACACGGCGCTCGGCACCTTGAAATGCGCCATACGCTCGCGGCAGTGCCCCTTGAGCACCTCCTCGGTCGCGCTTGCGCCGGCGCGCAGCACCACGTGCGCGACCGGCGTCTCGCCCCACTTCTCGTGCGGCATGCCGACGACCGCCACCTCCATCACTGCCGGGTGCATGAGCAGCACGCCCTCGAGCTCGATCGAGGAGATGTTCTCCCCGCCGCTGATGATGACGTCCTTGAAGCGGTCGCGGATCTCCACATAGCGATCCGGGTGCACCACGGCCGCGTCCCCGGTGTGGAACCAGCCGTTGCGGAAGGCAACCGCTGTGGCCTCCGGGTCCCGGTAGTAACCCTGCATGACGACGTTGCCGCGCACGATGATCTCCCCTAGGGTCGTGCCGTCAGCCGGGACGTCCTGGTCGGACTCGTCGACGACGCGCAGTTCCCCGGAGGTGATGAGCTCGACCCCTTGCCGGGACTTGAGCGTGGCGGACTGTGCGGCGGTCAGGTCCGCGTGCTCGGGCCGCGGCTCGCACACCAGAATGGCCGGCGAGGTCTCGGTGAGGCCATAGATGTGGGTGACCACCCAGCCGAGTTCCCCCTCGATGCGAGCGATGGTCGCCGCGGCAGGCGGTGCGCCGGCGGTCAGCACCCGCACGCCGCGCCGCAGCGTGCGCCGCAGCTCCTCCGGGCCGTTCGCGGTGGCGATGAGCACGGTGGGCGCCGCGCACAGCATCGTGATTCTCTCGCAGTTGACGTGGGCGTAGATCGCGGGCGCGTCCACCTTGCGCAGGCAGACGTGCGTGCCGCCCGCCGCGGTCACCGTCCAGATAAACGTCCAGCCGTTCGCATGAAACATCGGCAGCGTCCACAGGTAGCGCTCCCCGACGGCCAGCGGATGGTGCACCAGCATGCCGACGCAGTTCATCCAGGCGTTGCGGTGCGTGATCATCACGCCCTTGGGGCGCGAGGTGGTGCCGCTGGTGTAGTTGATGGTGAGTACGTCGTTCTCGGCGATGGGCGCGCGCGGGAACTCCGGGGATTCAGCCGCGACCACCGACTCGTACTCGAGCCAGCCCGGGTGGCGGCCCTCGAGCGCCACGAAGTGACGCACGCCGGTGAGCTCGGCGCGCATGCCCTCGATGGCGCCGATGTAGTCCGGGTGCGCGCACACCACGACCGGCTCGCTGTGCCCGATCATGTAGCGAAAGTCCGCGGCGCTTAAGCGGTAGTTGAGCGGCACCACGATCGCCCCCAGCTGGGGCACCGCGTAGTACTGCTCGAGCATCGCGTGCGTATTGGGCGCGATGACCACCACGCGGTCGCCCTTGCGCACCCCGAGCCTGTGCAACGCCGCCGACCAGCGATCGCAGCGCTCGAGGAACTGTGCGTAGGTGAGGCGCAGTTCCCCGTCCACGACCGCCTCGCGCTCGGGGTACAGCAGGCGCGCCCGGCGGGCGAACTGAAGCGGTGTAAGCGGGATTTCCATGTCGCAGTCTCCGCATCAACCCTGGCGTTTCAGCGCCGCGGTGCCGGCGGCACGCCGGCCGCGCAGCGCGTGCCTCAACGGCGTGGCGCGCATGCGCAGGGGCAGCATCACTGACAGCGGGCGCGCGGCACGCTTGGCGCAGGATCTCATAGCCTCCTTAAGGTCGTTCGTGGTGCGCCGGGCGCAAGTCCAAGTATGCGGGCGTGCCCGCCGCGCGTCACGCCCTCGGGTCGTACCGCGCCCGTGGGTACACAGAAGGGCTATCCGCCCTCACCGCGCTCGCGCCGCCACTGGCTGGGCGAACGGCCCACCACCTTCTTGAAGGTGCGGCTGAAGGCGGCCTCCGACTCGTAGCCCACGCGGTTGGCGATCGCGGCGATGCTCTCGCGGCCGCCGAGCAGGTGGGCCGTGGCGAGCTGCATGCGCCAGTTGGTGAGGTACTGCATGGGGGGTCGCCCGACGAACTGCGCAAAGCGCTGCGCGAGGGCCGAGCGCGACAGCCCCGCCTCACGCGCCAGCGACTGAAGCGTCCAGGCGCGCGTCGGCTTGCGGTGCAGCGCGTTCAGCGCCCGCCCGACGTAGGGGTCGCGCAGCCCGGCCAGCCAGTCGGTGCGCTCGGGGGGCAGGCTCTCCAGGTACTGGCGCACGACGTTCACGAACATGAGCTCACTCAGCCGGCTCAACACACTCTCCCCGCCGATGCGCGGCTCCCTGGACTCCGCCAGCGCGAACTGCACATAGGTGCCGAGCGCGCCGCCCTTGTCCGTCACATGGATGACGCGCGGCAGCGCGCTCAGCAGCGGGTTGTAGGGCCGCGCGTCGCAGCCGAGGAATCCGCACACGAAGCGCGCCGCCTCCGCGCCCGCGCTGCCCATCGACATCGCGAATGGCAGCTGCCCGTCGCGCGGCGGGCGGTACAGCGACAGGTCCGCCGTGGTGCGCATCCCCGGGGAACTGGAGAGCATGTGCGCATCACCGTGCGGGAACACGATGATGTCCCCGGCCGTGAGACGCAGCGGCGGTGAGTCCGGGGGTCCCGCCCAGCAGCCGCCCGCGATGATCACGTGGTAGGAGATCAGGTGCTCGGCACCCGGGAACATCGCGCCGACGATCGCCGTGCCCGGCGGCGTCGCGGCCACCCAGGGCGCCGCGGCGCGGATGTCGAAGAACACCGCGCCGCGCAGGCGCACGGCCCGCAAGACATCCGATAGCGCGTCCATCTGCACCCCTTCGCGGACGATCGAGCACGCGCGCCGGACGAGCGGTCATTCGGCTGCCGGCCGGCGGTCGTTACAGTTCGCGCCTCCCCGCTGGCGGGGCAATTCTACAGGCCGCGGCGATCCGCGTCCTTGGCGCCGCATCCCGCGGCGCGCGGCGGGCGGGTCCAAACGGCGAATGGAGGAGCAAGCACATGAGTGGTGAGAAGACGTACCGGAGCAGCTGTTTCTGTAGCGAGGTGCAGTTCGAGGTCAGCGGGGCGCCGGAGGCCATGGGTTACTGCCACTGCGGCTCGTGCCGGCACTGGTCGGCAGGACCGGTGAATGCCTTTACGCTCTGGAAACCCACGGCACTGAGGGTGACCCGGGGCGCCTCCAGCATCGGCACGTTCAACAAGAGCCCGGGGAGCTTACGCAAGTGGTGCACGAAATGCGGCGGCCACCTGTTCACGGACCACCCGACCATGGGGCTGGTGGACATCTATGCCGCCATGCTGCCGCAGCTGCACTTCGAGCCGGCGCTGCACGTGCATTATCAGGAAACGGTGCTGCCGATCCGCGACGGCAAGCCGAAGATGAAAGACATGCCCAAGGAGATGGGCGGCTCGGGCCTCACGCTGCCGGAGTGATGCGGCAGCGGGGCTGCCGCGACCTCTCCAGGGCGGCCCTGCCCCTGCCCCTGTGTGCGCGCCAGGTCCCCGCCGCGAGCGCCCGCGGACGCCGGTTAGTTCGCGGGTGAACCCTTGAGGTACTTGTCGAACCAGTCGAGCGTGCGACGGATGGAGTCGATGCGGTTCTCGCGCTTGGCGAATCCATGCCCTTCGTCGGGGTAGTAGTGCGCATCGACGACCTTGCCGTCCTTCTTCAACAGCTCCACGACCTGCACCGCCTCCTCCTTGGGCACGCGCGGATCATTATCGCCCTGCAGGACCAGCAGCGGCGCCTTCACCGCATGGATGAAGGCGATCGGGGAGGCGCGCTCGTACACCGCGACGTCCTTCACCGGATCCCCGAGCAGGCTCTGCTCGTACTGCTGCAGCTGCGGATCGGAGTGCTGCAGCATGGTCTTCCAATCGATGATGCCGAACAGCTCCACGCCGGCGGCCCACACCTCGGGGGTCTTGCCGAGCGCCATGAGCGTCATGTATCCGCCGTAGGAGCCGCCGGTGATGCCGATCTTCTTGGGTGACACGTAGCCGGTGGCCACCAGGAACTTCGCCGCATAGACCTCATCCTGCAGGTCGCCCCCGCCCAGGTCCTGGTAGTTCGCGTGCTGGAATTCAACCCCGTAGCCGGTCGAACCGCGCACGTTCGGCGCAATGCAGATGTACCCGTGCGAGACGAGCGCGGCGATGTCGGAGCTCCAGTTGTCGCTCCACTGGTAGGTCGGCCCGCCGTGCGGCAGCACCAGTGCGGGATTGGTGCCGTCGCGCTTGAGGTTGTACGGCACCCACATCAGCGCGCTGATGAGCTTGCCGTCGAAGCTTAGGTAGTGAACCAGCTGCGAGCGCGGCAGCGCCGCCGCAGTCAGGCTCGCGACTGCCGAGCGCGTCAGGCGCTCGGCCCGACGCGCGCGCAGGTCATAGACAAAGAAGTCCCGCGGCTGCACCGAGCTCTCGTGCGAGACCAGCAACCGCTCGCCGGTCGGTGCAAACGAGTTCGGGTAGCCGGGCAGACCGTTGACCCCCGTGCCGATGTCGAGCTTGCTCGCCTTGAGCGTCGCGCGGTCGACCCGGTAGACATCCACCAGGCCGTCCGCATTGAGGGTGTAGGTGAAGGAGGTGCCCTGAGGCGAGAACTCCCCCGCCGTGGCTTCCCACTTGGTGTTCGTCACCCACGTGCGCTTCATGGTGCCGAGGTCCAGCAACGCCACGTTGCGCGCGCCGCCCTTCTCGTTGGACGACACCAGCAGCTGCTTGCCGTCCGGTGAGAGCGCCGCGGCCAGGTACAGCACCTCGCCCTCGTGCGGGGTGAGGTTCGTCGCCTTGCCGCTCGCGACGTCGACCGCGTAGACGTCGGCGTCGGCGAAGCCGATCTCGGCACGGTTGGCATAGAGCGTGTGCCCGTCGGGGCTCCACGCCACGCAGCTCCAGGAATGGTTCCGGTCCGCCTCGTGCGTCAGCGCTCGGCTCTTGTGGGTGGCGAAGTCGATGAGCGCCAGGTCGTAGGAAGTGCCCGCCTTGGGCTTGAGATTGACCGCGATCGTCTTGCCGTCAGGGGACCACAGCGGCGACTCCTCGCGCACCTGCGCCGTGGCG
>Ga0316624_10000291_pt1 | contig 16264 bp, 34 predicted proteins | sample OWC_Aug_N3_C1_D5_FD_207657 | JGI IMG/M metagenome (GOLD analysis project Ga0316624, IMG submission 207657) | Wetland soil microbial communities from Old Woman Creek delta, Ohio, United States - OWC_Aug_N3_C1_D5_A | ecosystem: Environmental > Terrestrial > Soil > Wetlands | place: USA: Ohio... | reverse complement strand
TACGCGCAGCAAAATCAAAATCAAACACATGTGCGTATTCCAGCGCAGCCCCAACAGTTACTTCAACTTCTCCGCCAAATGTTTTTTCAAACAACCGGACTTGCTTTGCGCAAGCATCAGCATCCTTGAGTTGTTACAGGGTAATAGTTTTCATTTTGTGGCTCCAATGGCTTTAACATATAAAATTTATGCCGGTCTCTCCCGGCTGTCTCAATAGATAATTGACTGGTGCAGATTATTCTCTACGGAAACACCACACGCCACTGCTTCTACATTTTCATTCTCTCATACCTAACTACACCTGTCAAGATGTTTGTGTAATTTTTTCTTGATTACAAAGTTCGGCAATCCGAACAAGCTCTGCTGCTGTTAATGCACGGCTCACTGTAAGCTGCGCTATATGTGTCAATTTACCGTGCGCCGTCACAACATCAAGTAACGATACCCCTATACTACTCAGATAATCATACGGCCTGTATGCCGTAATGAATGTACCATCTTGGCATACAAGGTTAATGTGTAAGGTTCTCATATTTATCTCCGTGCTGGTAGGTTTAAATGTATCTTATGGTGTTTGCATCATATTCTCCTTGTCAAGAACATACGGTATCATATTTTATATGTGTTGTCAAATTTTTATTTACACCAAGCATACCATCAATGATTTGCAATTTATGTGCAATTATGGTATTATGTAATGGCTGGAGTGAAAAAGCCAAGGATAACGAACCAAGGTCTGTATGTCTTGACAGAGCTACATGAATGTAGTATTATTGGAACCGCCCTTGCCCCATTTACGGATGGTCACTCTGGCAAATTTTCTTCTAAGAGCAGTGCGCCGTTTCCTCCATTACGGCCTTCCCTGTGCAATACAGGGCTGCTCCTAAAAGAAAATTTTGTTTTACAGATACGAGTAGTGTGGGATAACCTAAACGAAACGGCGTATCTGGTAGTGCCGCAAGAAACTAAAGCACGGCGGCAGGGTGAGCGAATTGCAGAGCCTAGCTTGGGGTGGTGTAGCATTGGTTGCTACATTCCGAAAGTCTGCGATTGCCATTGTTTGTGGATGGATAGCGAAGCTTATTAACTTAGGCTTTGGGATTCTTTGCCATCAGAGTTTCATAGCAAAGATTTTTAAAATCTTCCATCCACATATACCAGTAATATTTAACTACGGAGTATATAACTAGCATGGCATTCCAAGAGCGCAAATACCAAACCGTAGCGATTGTAAATTTACGCAATGAAATGCGCTCGTACAAGCGGATTATGCTATACAAGCCAACAGGGTCTGGTGGCACTGAGATTGCGATGGAGATAATAAAATCTGCTCTGCAAAAGGGAAAGCGTGTTGCATTTATCTGTCACCGTATCGGACTGATTGAACAGGCCAGCAGGCGTTTCGCACAAGCAGGTATTGTTCATGGTATCATCCAAGCAGACAATACACATGGCGTTGATAGGTCTGTTGTTATTTGTTCTATACAAACACTCAACCGGCGCAATTATCCAATCGTTGATTTAATGATTATTGACGAAGCTCACAGGTGTATGTCAAAGCAATATCTAGCACTGCTAGAAGGCTACAACAATGTACCTGTGATAGGTTTATCCGCTACTCCATTCTCGCGTGGTTTGGGTTTTCAATATTCTTGGGGTAGGCCATTTCAATCTATGGTTATTGCCGCCACGATTCGTGAGCTTATTGATGATGGATGGCTGGTTGATTGTGATATTTATGCACCATCCGTACCAGATTTATCATCCGTAAAAACTCAGCGAAACGAGTTTGGAGAAAAGGAATTTAACGAGAAGCAGGTGATAGATATTATTGACAAGCCGCGCCTGATTGGTGATATTGTTGAACACTGGATTAAATATGCTGGTGGCGTTTCAACTGTTGTGTTTGCAAAAAATATTGCACACAGCAAACATATCATGGAAGAATTTTTACGCAATGGTATTGCAGCAGAACACGTTGACTGCTATACTACCGGAGAGGAACGTGACGCTATGTACGCACGTTATAACTCTGGTATTACAACCGTGTTGTGTAATGTTGATATTGTATCTGAGGGATGGGATTCACCTAGAACAAAATGCGTGATTGATGATTCTCCAACCAAGAGCCTGATAAAATGGATTCAGCGCATAGGACGCGCACTCAGAAAGTATGGCGACAATGCGCGTGCTATTGTATTTGACCATTCTGGTAATTGTCATAGGCTTGGATACCCCACAGATGATCTACCGCTTGAGCTTGATGATGGAACCAAAAAAGATACCAAATCAGATGTGCAATCGAAGGCTGAAAAGTTGCCGCATATATGCCCTAATCCATCATGTAATTTTATGATACCGGCTGGAGTTGGAGTGTGTCCTAAATGCGGAAGTTTTGCAACCAAGACAAACAAGATTACACAAGAGGCTGGTGAGCTTAAAAAGGTTGATAGAAAACCTGCGCTGACGCAAGAACAGAAACAGGAAATTTATTCGTCTGCATTAGGACTGGCTGAAAAGCGCAACAAGTCTGATGGATGGGCTGCATATTTGTACAAAGATATTGTAGGAGGCTGGCCTAACGGTCTTGAAAAAATACCATGCGAACCATGTAAAAAAGTTTTGGATATGGATACGCACAACAGGATAAAATATCATAAAGGAAAAGGAAAAACACATGACAAAGAAAGTGCGCAAGCTGGATGCTGAATTTTTCCCTATAGATCAAGTTTTATAAGCATAAAAAATGAGTGCCAAGGAAGATTCTCAATTTAAATGGCGTGCAATTCTAGCGAACTTTACAGATGTTAAGTTGCTGGATGGACACCACCATAAATGTCCTATATGTGGAGGACAAGACCGCTTCCGTTTTGATGGTGATAAAACTGGAAACGGCTCATATTACTGCAATCAGTGTGGAGCAGGAACAGGCATAAATCTATTGGCTAAACTAAAAGAATGCAGCCATGCAGATGCATGGAAACTGGTTGAATCAGTGTTGTCTACATGCGATAAAGAACCACCAAAGAAAGAGGTTGACAGGATAGCAAGAGTGCAAAATGTATTACAAGCGTGCCATGAAATAAGAAAAAACGGAGAAGTTAGTACTTACTTACATAGTCGTGGCATTACAGATATTCCTCCCGGATTGATGGAGGCTCCAGCGCACCATTGTGCTACCATGATGGTTGGTAAATTCGCTATAGGTAAAAAGCTCGCAGGGTTGCATATAACATTCATTCAGGACGGAGTAAAAGACACTGGTACTGGTAGCGCACGCAAGATGTTTGCGCTCAAGGAACGTGGCCTACATGGTTCTGCAATACGATTATCTGCGCTTGGAAGTAATACCTCTATTGCTGTTGGTGAAGGAATAGAGACAACATGGCGCGGAGCTAAACGGTTTGGATTTGAAACTGCTTGGGCCACCGGCTCTGCTGGCCTACTTGAAATGGTACAGATACCACCACAGGTTGACACTGTGTTAATTTTAGGTGATAATGATAGCTCATTTACTGGTCAGGCTGCTGCATATATACTTGCAAAACGCTTGCGTAATGATAAGAAATCTGTTATAGTTGAAGTGTACCCTGAGATAGACAAGGATTGGGCAGATGCGTAAAACAAAAAAATCATCCAAGGAAATTCTGCGAGAACTGGAAGATGAATTATTGCGTGCCACAATGAATGGTGATGATACATTTCGCTTGCTGGACGAAATAGAACAGGCGCGTGTATCTGTACTGGAAGAACAGAATGAAGCTTAAAACACAACCAGTATTGCCGCCTATGTTTCTGTGTGAGCCGTGGAAAAGCAAACATGCAGAAGAAGCGCGGAAGCGCATTGAAATAGAACGCGCTAGAATTTTAACAGATGCAGAAAAAGCGCAGATACAATGCAATATGTTAATGATGCGCGAGTTCATGCCAGAGCTTGAAGATTTTATCAAGGAATTGCATGATGCAGGCATGGTATCTGGATTACGTGCATTAGGTGAAGTAAATATTTTAGATGAATAATATACCTGAAATTATTGTGCGAAGCACACATTCACAAAATCAAGGACTCTCAGAAATGAATACCATCATGATAATTCATCCATATAAATATCATGGTACATGGGTATTTGACGATGAGAATACTGGTTTGGTAAGAGAGCCGTTTGTGCTGGGTATTGATACCATGATAGATATGTTGGTGTCTGATCTTCCAGATGCTTCACAAGGATTTAATTTATTGTTTTCTGACACTCCGTTTCCGGGCGATCTGTTGAAACTTGAATGGGTGCGTGAAGAAAGTGGAGGTAATTGGTACTATGCAAGAAGCTATGCTATAGAAGGCTGGTTATGTCCTGCATTATTGAAATATTTTCAGTACGCACCTGTTGATATTTATGTTAAAGCCATTGGAGCCACAAAATGAAAACTATTACCCTGCAACAACTCAAGGATGCTGATGCTTGCAAGGCGCAAGTCCGGTTGTTTGAAAAAACATTTGGCGGAGAAGTTGAAGTAACTGTTGGGGCTGCGCTGGAATACGCACAGGTGTTTGATTTTGATTTTGCTGCGCGTAATTTTCTGGAGCAGGCTGCACGGAAAGCTTACAATGAAGCAACGGCTGCTGCATGGAAAGCTTACAATGAAGCAACTGCTGCTGCACGGAAAGCTTACGATGAAGCAATGGCTCCTGCATGGAAAGCTTACTATGAAGCAATTGCTGCTGCATGGAAAGCTTACGAGAAAGAAAAGGCTCCTGCATGGAAAGCTTACGAGGAAGCAAAGGCTGCTGCACGGAAAGCTTACGAGGAAGCAAAGGCTGCTGCACGGAAAGCTTACGAGGAAGCAACTGCTGCTGCACGGAAAGCTTACAATGAAGCAACGGCTGTGGCCTTTGCAACTGCTTATCTTAATCAACAGGAGAAATAAATGAGTGAAATATCAGCAAAGATTGACAAGATTATTGTGCCTGCTGTATATGCAGCAATCAATGCTGTACAGTCTGATTTGTGCGCAGATGGTATTGCCAAGGACAGAAAAAATACCATACAAGGCTTTTCCTTTAGGGGAATTGATGCAGTGTACAATGCATTATCTCCATTGCTTGTGAAGCATGGTCTGCTTATTCTGCCGCGCTGCACAGCACGAGATGTTGTGGAGCGGCACACTGCAAAAGGTAATTTATCGCTTGATGTTACCGTTACAGTGGAGTATGATTTTATAGCCATCAAGGATGGTTCGATCAAAACTGTAGGCCCGATGTACGGTCAGGCTATGGATACCGGCGATAAGGCAACCAGTAAGGCAATGTCTATTGCGTATAAGTATGCGGTGTTTGAGGCATTCTCAATTCCACTTGAAGGCTCTGAGGATGCAGATTCCAGCACAACAGAACTTGGCGCTCAAGCACAATCCAATCAAGTAGCTCAGGTGAGAATGCCAGAATCCAAACAGGAGTCAGAATCTAAAAAAGAACCTACAGATACCAAGACTCCACAATCAGGTGAGCATGAACTAGCAGAAGCTGGAGAGATAATGTTCATCACTAAGCGGCTTGCTTTACTCAAACAATCTGACCCGGATGCAATATTGAAAGAGGCTGGAGTACAAGATTTGTCTGTTCTAACAAAGTCTCAATTTGCAACACTCAAGGAAGCACTTAAGGGTAAAAAATAATGCTAGAATTTGACGAAAGCAAACATGAGTATAGGCTGCGCGGTAAAATACTCCCAAGCGTAACGCAAATTATTAAACTCATTTCGCCAAAGTTCGAGGGGATACCAGAGGCTGTGCTTGAGTATGCATCGCAACGAGGACGCGCAGTACACAAGGCATGTGAAATATTCAACAACGGTCAGGAATTTTCTGAGCCGTTAGATGATGTAATTGTGCCGTACCTTGATGCATGGAAACGATTTATTGATGAAAAGCATGTACGGATAATTTCTTCTGAGCAGCACATGTATCATCCAACCATGCATTATGCTGGTACGTTTGATTGCATCGGATTGATTGATGATGAAGAATGGACGCTTGACATTAAGGCTATCGCAAAGCTGCATGCTGCAATTGGTGTCCAACTTGCCGGGTATAATGGCCTGCGTAATGCGCATGCTGGAAAAATTCACTGCAATACACATTGCGATTTTCCTCGCGCTGCGGTACAATTAAAACCTGATGGAACGTATAAATTCGAGCAATACAATAACAGGTCTGATTTTGCTGTGTTCGTAAGTTGCATGACGGTACATAATTTTATTGGAGCCACAAAATGAAAACTATTACCCTGCAACAACTCAAGGATGCTGATGCTTGCGCAAAGCAAGTCCGGTTGTTTGAAAAAACCTTTGGCGGAGAAGTTGAAGTAACTGTTGGGGCTGCACTGGAATACGCACAGGTGTTTGATTTTGATTTTGCTGCGCATACTTTTCTGGAGCATGCTGCACGGAAAGCTTACGATGAAGCAATGGCTCCTGCACGGAAAGATTACGATGAAGCAACGGCTGCTGCACAGAAAGATTACTATGAAGCAACGGCTGCTGCACGGAAAGCTTACGAGGAAGCAACTGCTCATGCATGTAAAGCTTACGATGAAGCAACGGCTCCTGCACGGAAAGCTTACGATGAAGCAACGGCTCCTGCACGGAAAGCTTACGATGAAGCAAAGGCTGATGCATGGAAAGCTTACAATGAAGCAACGGCTCCTGCACGGAAAGCTTACGATGAAGCAACGTCTCCTGCACGGAAAGCTCACAAGGAAGCAACGGCTCCTGTACGGAAAGCTTACAATGAAGCAACGGCTCCTGCACGGAAAGCTTACGATGAAGCAACGGCTGCTGCATGGAAAGCTCACAAGGAAGCAACGGCTGTGGCCTTTGCAACTGCTTATCTTAATCAATAAATTGAGGATAAAATGGAAGCATTCAACGCATTTATAAGTGAAATTCTGGTTCTTGCTACAGGATGCATCACGATAGGTTTTGTAATTGGATTTCAGGTTGGTGCGCAGTTTGGTACTCCACCAAATAAACAAGATGATTCCTGAAAGAACATTTACACTTATCAATCAATTTGTGCGTGATAATGTTAAGCGTGCAATTGATAACTTGCCTGTTAATGCTAGCATGGAAGTGGTGATACGAGAGCGCAAGAAGCAGCGCACCAAATACCATAATGCTGCTATGTGGGCTGGCATGCTAAATGATATTGAAGAACAGGCTTGGTTGCTTGGAAGGCAATATCACAAAGATATTTGGCATGAACATTTCAAGCGTGAATTTTTACCGGAAGGCCATGAGGATGATTTTGCAAAAATGGTTTTAAAGGGATATGAAAAATGGCGCGAACTTCCAAGTGGTGAGCGTATTTGTATTGGTTCAACTACCAAACTCACAAAATACGGCATGGCGCTGTACATGCAAAAGTGCGAAGCGTATGCTGCTAACGATCTTGGAGTACGATTCACAGTAAGGCGAGATAATGAATATCAATCCTGAGATGTTGGCTGCTGCATATGAATATTTCAGAGTCTCAGAACCATTTTGTGATTTTGCTCTGCCGCATGCTGATGTTGTTGAGTTTCGTGTTGTGAACGATAGGCGTAGATATGGGTGGCATGAACGTCCTTCGCACGGAACAAATATCATAGCTGTTTCGCAGCGTAATGTATGTCATACAGCCAATATTATGTGGGTTGTTGCACACGAAATGATACATCTGTATCAGGCAGAATCAGGAACCTCAACCAAGGCAAACCATAATGCAGAATTCAATGATATTGCTGATTATGTTTGTGCTACGCACGGCTTTGACAGGAGACAATTTACATGAGTAATCCAACAAAAGCAGAGAGTGAGTTCCACGATATTGTAGCTGGCCTTGGATGCATAGCTTGTATGTTGGACGGAATAATCAATCCTGTTGTATCCATCCATCATATTGATGGACGCACAAAGAAAGGCGCACATATGAAGGTGTTGCCATTATGTGCAGGCCACCACCAGAATGGCACAGGCAACGACATTAGCCTTATTGCTATGCATCCATACAAAGCAAGATTTGAGTCACGTTACGGTACTCAGGCGCAGCTTCTGGAGCTTGTAAATGAGCTTCTGGTGTGTGAGGATGCTGGAGCAGCATTGAGTGATTACATCGTGCGACATAAGTTATTTGATGATGATTAACTGGATATGAAGATTCCATTTTTTTCATCACCTAGCAGAGCTAAATTGCTCCTTATGGATTGCATACAAACATCTGATGGAGGTTATATGCATACCGTATATCATGGACACGATAAAATTCTGGCTGTTCAGTTTGATGATATAATTTGCAATCCAACACATATACGTGGATTGCGCGAAGAACCACATGCTTTTATAAGATGGTTGAAAGATGGAGAGCAATAACATGGGCTATATGCATATTGACAATCTATACAAAAACCAATCCATATTGGATTTTCCAGAGTGTTATGCTCTGGAGAAAATACACGGAACAAGTGCGCATATAAAATGGCATCCAAACAACTTGTCATTTTTTTCTGGTGGAGCTAAACATGCAGATTTTGAGGCTTTATTTGACCAGTCACAATTGCGCAGCGCATTATCTGACTATATAGCTGTAACCATATACGGAGAAGCATACGGAGGAAAGGAACAGGGTATGCGTGCAACGTATGGTGATGCACTGAAATTTGTTGTGTTTGATGTGCGCGATGAAGCTATGAATAGATGGCTTGATGTTCCTGATGCACACCAGTTTGCTATTGACATTGGATTGGAATTTGTGGCGTATGAAAGATGTTATACGACACTTGATGCATTAAATTTTGAACGTGACCGTGATTCTACTCAGGCAAAGCGCAACGGAATACTAGAGCCAAAAATGCGAGAGGGTGTGGTGTTGCGTCCAATCAACGAAATTACTGATGCACGTGGCAACAGAATTATCATCAAGCATAAGCGTCCAGAATTCAGTGAAAGAAAAAGCATTCCAGAGATTGACCCGTTACGTGCAGAGAAAATAACTGGAGCGCAAAATATTGCAGAAGAATGGGTTACTCCAATGCGACTACAGCACGTTCTGGATAAGCTGGAAGGAATAAAAGATATGGCATTGACCGGAGCCGTAATACATTCAATGGTTGATGATGTAGTGCGCGAGGGTGGAAGTGATATACCTGACGATAAAGATGTACGCAAGGCGATAGGTTCTGAGGCCGCAAAACTTTATCGGCGTTTTTTATATGCTCAAAATTTATAATGGCAACTAGCCCAACGCAACGCACGCTTGCGATGATGCGCGAACAAGGTTATGTATGCTGGATAACTGAGCATTGGAATTATTACGCCAAAATTAGGCAAGACCTGTTTGGGTTTATAGATATACTGTGTTTAAAGAAAGGTGAAATTATTGGGGTGCAGACAACAAGTTATTCAAACGTAAGCGCCAGAGTGAAGAAGATTAACGATCACGATAACGTATCCGTTGTGCGTGCAGCAGGGATAAAAATAGTTGTACACGGATGGCATAAATCTGGTACAATATGGAAGTGTAGGATTGTTGACTTGAGCGAGGAACACAAAGATGGAGAATAAGCTACCAGTAGAATGTCAAGATGCTTTGAATGCAGTATCTGCATGCGCAGGGAATAAGTCAGAGGCTGCGCATATGCTTGGCATACCGCGCAATACTTTATGCTCACGCATAGACCGGGCAAACAGGATTGGTTCTGAACAGCCAACATCCACCATAGATTCAGCACATATGCAACTAAAGATCAAGACTCTGGAGAAAGAGCTTTTATCTGTACGTGCAGCGCAATTGAAAGAGGATATTGTCAAGCGTGAAATTATTGGCTTGCGCGAGTCTGTGAATGATGTATCCATTCCAGAGTGGGGGCTGAAAAATACTAGCACTGGCTCTCCCGGTGTTCCATCTTTGTTCTTGTCAGATTTACATTGGGGTGAAGATGTAAATTCAAAACAGATCAATGGCGTGAATAGTTATGGTATACAGATTGCCACTGAGCGCCTTCATAAGCTGGCATCCATTTCTGCACAACTGCTTGGTATTATTTCTCCAGAATTTAATTATCCGGGAATAGTTATTATTCTTGGCGGTGATATGATTAGTGGAAACATACATGATGAATTGACAGCCACAAATCAATTGAACACAATGCCAACTGTACTGGATTTATATGGTGAGTTAGTGAGCTTCATCACTGTCATGGCAGATAAATTTGGCAAGGTTTTTCTTCCTTGTGTTACCGGAAATCATGGTAGAGATACACACAAGATATGGAATAAAGACCGTCATGCCACATCGTTTGATTGGTTGATATACTGCTTTTTGGCGAAGCATTTTGAGAATGATAAGCGTATTACTTTTTTTATTCCTGATGGGCCTGATGCGTACTATAAAATTTATGAACATAAATATCTGCTCACGCATGGAGACCAGTTCAGGGGAGGTGATGGCGTGATTGGTGCGTTAGGCCCAATCATTCGTGGCGATCATCGCAAGAGGTCTAGGAATACACAAATCGAGATGGGGTACGATACTCTGCTGCTTGGTCACTGGCATCAATATATGCATCTTACTCGCCTCATTGTTAATGGTTCTCTCAAGGGTTACGATGAATATGCATACAATAATAACTTCCCATTTGAGACACCTCAACAGGCGCTGTGGTTGACGCATCACAAGCACGGTATTACTTTCAGAATGCCAGTTAAATTGCAGGCTGCAAATGAACAGGCAGATAATTCTGCGTGGGTGAGTGTAAAGTGAACATCTATAAATTTTCAGTGTTTCTTGGTATGGCGTTATTCGTTGTGGAATTCTTTTTTGTGAAGATGCTGTTGCCATGCTAAACCAATCATGGATTGCGATAACATGCATTCTGTCTAACTGGTATATCCATGATGGACGGAAAGAGCGTAGATTATTTGCATGTGCGATTGCGATATTAGGACAACCGGCATGGTTTTATGCGGCATGGATAGCGCATCAGTGGGGTATTCTATTTGTTGATGTAATCTATACAGGACTGTGGTTGCGCGGCCTGTTAAAAAACTGGAGGAATTGATGCCGTATATTGACCAAGTTAGGCGCGATGTATTAGCGTATCACAACAACGATACCGGACGCAGTAATTTTCCTCTTACTGCTGGTGAATTAAATTACTGCATCACCACTTTGCTTGTGGATTATCTCGCGCACCATGCAGATAATTACCAAACGCGCAATGATATTCTTGGTGCTATTGAAGGAGCCAAGCTGGAGTTTGTGCGGCGTGCCGTAAATGACTACGAGGATACAAAGATTAAATCCAATGGAGATGTTTACAAATGAAAAGTATATACTTGATTGGGAGTTTGCGCAATCCACAGATACCAGACATAGGAAATACATTGCGAGATGCTGGCTTTGATGTTCTGGATGATTGGTATGGAGCCGGTGAAATTGCAGATGATTCATGGAAAGCATATGAGCTACAGCGTGGAAGAACATATCAGCAGGCACTACAAGGTAGAGCAGCCAATCATATTTTTGCATTTGATAAGTCTCACCTTGACAGGTGCGAGATAGGTATTTTGGTGTGTCCTGCTGGACGCTCCGGGCATCTTGAACTTGGTTACATGGCTGGCTCTGGCAAACGTACTTATATCTTGGTTGACAATCCAGATAGATGGGATTTGATGTATAAGTTTGCTGATGCTGTGTGCTTTTCTGTTGCTGAATTACTTTCTGAACTGGCGAGATCGCAATGAATAAATTTATCAATGACGTGTATCTGGCAGGCCCAATGCGCGGTATACCTGATTTTAACTTTCCAGCATTCTTTCGTGCTGCTCATAATCTTGAGCTACGTGGATATACCGTATTCAATCCAGCCAAGCGTGATATAGATGTATACGGCACACAAGTTAGCCAGAGTACCACAGGAGACTTGAGTGATATACAATGTGTTGGATTTTCTTTGCGCGAGGCTTTGGGGGCAGACCTTGCATACATCTGTGTCAAGGCAGAAGCTATTGCTTTGTTACCCGGATGGGAGAACAGTAAAGGTGTGGCTGCTGAATTGGCTACGGCGCAAGCTTTGGGGTTGGTGGAAATTTATTTAAACGATCATGGAGAGATTGTATGAAAGAGGAAGCTGGTCAGTTCAGAACAGAGATGCCAGAGTGTAATACGAATACCACGGTACGCAGGTTTGAAACTGGAGCTACAAGGTCTGATGATGCTGGACGGTATGACCCGGAAGGTTATTTATCTCCAATTGCTCTGGAACGATTCTGCGAATATATGAACAAGCATCAGAAGCAACCAGACGGTTCTATACGGCCTTCTGATAACTGGCAGAAGGGTATACCTATTGATGCTTACATGAAGGGCATTTGGAGGCATTTCATGCATCTCTGGATACGTCACAGGGGATATGCAGTACAAGACACTATGGCAGCAGAGAACCGTGAGGAAGATTTGTGTGCGCTGTTGTTTAATGTCCAAGGTATGCTCCACGAGATTTTAAAAGAAAAGTATAAAAATACTTGACTTGTCTTGAATCGTGTGACACAATTATAGCATGTGAGCATATAACCATGACAACCAAAGCCATTACTGCCAAGGCATTAGAGAATGATCTTATAGCACGGCTCAAGCATGCAATTGAGCTAGATGTTGAAGTTGTGGCGTATGATTTTCAGCCAAAAGCAAATCGTATGGTGTGTTATTTTTACATGCGCAATGGATTTATTATTGAGGGTGTTGTATTTGCATTGGTTGATACTCTTGGTAATAGGGAGAAGGCACGAAAAACTGCGCTAGAAAAGCTTATTTTGATTGAGCAATATGTTTTGGCGGATACTCTGTATCAAAAAGCAGAGCAGGACAATATTAAAAAACTTGGAGGTTATAAATGAAAACTATTACCCTGCAACAACTCAAGGATGCTGATGCTTGCAAGGCGCAAGTCCGGTTGTTTGAAAAAACCTTTGGCGGAGAAGTTGAAATAACTGTTGAGGCTGCGCTGGAATACGCACAGGTATTTGATTTTGATTTTGCTGCGCATACTTTTCTGGAGCAGGCTGCATGGAAAGCTTACGATGAAGCAACGGCTGCTGCACGGAAAGCTTACGATGAAGCAACGGCTGCTGCACAGAAAGCTTACGATGAAGCAATGGCTGTGGCCTTTGCAACGGCTTATCTTAATCAATAAATTGGAGGTAAGATGAAATGAAATGCACTACCGAGACTCAGCAAATTTTTAATTTGCGCATGACAAAGCAAGAAAAAGATTGGTTATATGGTTGCTTTGCTTACGCAGTACTAACAACAGCACAAGATGTAACTATGATGGAGCGATTCAGAGCGGCACTGAATGCTCCAAAGATGCAGAAATGAACGATCAAATACAGGCTGCGTGGGAGTTATACAAGCTGCGCAAGGCTGATGCTGAAAATAAGATGCATGATGCCGTAAAATTACGCGCTATGGCAGAGAAAGAGTTTCGCCATAGAATAGCATTGGTGTGTGATGGCACAACAACCAGCGTCACTCTTGATGGTTTGAGTTGTAATATTACCACAGTACAAACCGTAATTTTAACTTGATAGGATGATTTATGGAACCGTCAACCGCAGGTAAAGGACAAGGCAATAAGTCAGGCAAGAAGCGTAACAGTCCAAGCGCCAAGATGTATCTGGCTGTAAATCGCCAGAAGATTAACGCAGATAAGCGTGCCGTGCGTCATGCGCGTAGAGTGATGCTGCAAACAACCAAGACGTTGCGCGTTCCACATGGATTCGCTAGAGCAGTACGCCGTGGAAACGAGTGTAATATCTTGACTTTTACACAATAATCTGATACACTGTACGTGGTTTTTTATAAACATTAACAAGGAAAATAAGAATGGATATGCCGCAAGGTGGTACTGGTCAGGATGGTCAGGTTGAAGATGGTGGCGCTGGAGAGGATGAATCCAATGAGCCAGCACCAAAGGCTATAATTGAAATTTACATTGAGGCCGATGGAACATTTGAAGTTTCGCTGGAAACCGGAGAGCAGGAATCAGCAGAGCAAAATGGCGGTGGAGAGGCGGCAGGTAGCCAGCCAGTTCCAGCAAAGAACCTTGAGGATGCACTTAACATAGCACGCCAGATGGCAAAGAGTGCGCTATCATCTCCAGATGAAGCTGCTGCCAATGCTAAAGCAGCTCAATCTCAAGGGTATCAACAGCCGTGAGTACGCTTGTTGATTTTATGCCGCAGCCTGACAAGCTGCGTAGCATTCTTGAGGCTGGCAGGGTAATCGTTGCTGACTTCACAGATGCAATTTATCTGTTTGTTGATGTCACTCCAGCAGATGTACAAACACATGGTACTGTACCATATGCTATGTTTCGTGCTGACCAGAATGGCATGAACATGGCTAAACTTGCTGCTGCCATTATTGTTGACTTATGCCCAACTGGTGAATTGATTATACCAAATGCTTTTGCTGGTGAGGAAGAATGGGGTTCTGATATAGGGCGAGAAGATGAACCTGGTGCAGCTGGTAATACTGGTACTGTTGATGATAATGTGAATGTCAGGTTGTTGGGCGCTGACGGACACATCTTGACGAAAGACTAAATATGATAAAAATTCTGATAGAGAATCAGGATGGTCAATCACGGAATCAATTGGTGGTTGAACGTATTACGTTACTGGACGGTGGAGGCAAAATGTCTCTGGATAAATCCGTGCTGAATCCGCATCAAAAAACCACAGTGGTAGTTGGTGATGGTATTTATTTTGTCATTCGTGAGGAACCAAAAGATGAATCTCAAGAAAGTAAAGTCAACAAACATTGATTCAATAGGCCATGACCCTGAGCAGAACATATTGCGCGTGCGATTTTTGAATGGCGGAGAATACAACTACCACGGTATTTCATCGCAGCAATATCAGGCTATGCTGAATTCGGAGTCAATAGGTTCTCATCTCAGTTCAACCATCAAGCCATCTGCTACAACTGTAGAGAAATTGTAATGGCTGGCCTGATGATAGCATTCCTGCTTGGTTTGTTGGTTGGTATTATATTTACCAGCCTGTCTATCGGGGCCATATCATATTTAGCTCAACCAGACGATCATGACAAACAAGCGCACTATTAAACCACCAAAGAGAGCCAAGAGAGTTCCGGGTGAGCCTGCAAAAATATGCGCGTCTACAAAGATGCGCTATGATTTATTCATAGCTGCATATGTGGCTAAAGGTCACACATGGAGCAACGGGAAAGCATCTGCTATTGCAGCCGGGTATTCTGAAAAAACAGCATCAGCTATCGCATGTAATCTGCTGCGCGTGCCATATATTCAAGAAAAACTCAAAGCAAAGATGGAATCCAAACAGGAGAAATTTAATCTGACTGCTGACAGTGTGATGCAGCAACTTGCCGCCATAGTGCAGTTCGATATACGAAAGCTGTACAATCCTGATGGCACTCTAAAAAATGTAGATGAATTGGATGATGATACTGCTGCTGCCGTGTCAGGGATTGATGTTTATTTGGATAAAGAAAAAACTGATACTGGTATGAAGGTGGTTGGAGAAACGCGTAAGTTTAAAGCGTTTGATAAAATACAAGCCATAGACCGTGCCATGCGTCATTTTGGATTGTTGAAAGATGGTGGTGTCAGCATCAACGCAGGTAAGGTAATCATTAGCCAAGATGATGCTGACCTTGCTTAATACTGCTTACCCTTGATAACTCGCACTACTGGTGGTTTTGGTGTAACCACCTTTGATAGCGGTACGATTTTACTCCAAGGTGATGCAGGTTGTGTAACTGGTATTGTTGGTGTGTTCATTTATTTCTCCTGTTGATTAAGATAAGCCGTTGCAAAGGCCACAGCCATTGCTTCATCGTAAGCTTTCCGTGCAGGAGCAGTTGCTTCATTGTAAGCTTTCCATGCAGCAGCCGTTGCTTCCTTGTAATCTTTTTGTGCAGCAGCCGTTGCTTCATTGTAAGCTTTCTGTGCAGGAGCCGTTGCTTCATTGTAAGATTGCAGTGCAGGAGCCGTTGCTTCATTGTAAGCTTTCCGTGCAGGAGCCGTTGCTTCATTGTAAGCTTTCCGTGCAGCAACCGTTGCTTCATTGTAAGCTTTCCGTGCAGGAGCCGTTGCTTCCTCGTAAGCTTTCCGTGCAGGAGCCGTTGCTTCATTGTAAGCTTTCCATGCATCAGCCTTTGCTTCATCGTAAGCTTTCCGTGCAGG
>Ga0316624_10000290_pt1 | contig 16271 bp, 11 predicted proteins | sample OWC_Aug_N3_C1_D5_FD_207657 | JGI IMG/M metagenome (GOLD analysis project Ga0316624, IMG submission 207657) | Wetland soil microbial communities from Old Woman Creek delta, Ohio, United States - OWC_Aug_N3_C1_D5_A | ecosystem: Environmental > Terrestrial > Soil > Wetlands | place: USA: Ohio... | reverse complement strand
TGATCCGCGACGCTTCGCCGCCGTATTTAACGACGACGAACGCCGCCAGGCCGGCCGCGACGATGATGAGCCCGGCCAGGACCCGGACCGCGGCCTGGTACAGCCGCCGGTTGCGGAGCGGCCGCGTCGCCAGGTTCAGGTTGAGCGCGGATCGTTCCATCACAGGACCTGTCCGATGAGGGGGGCGAGGATGGCTTTATGGGCGTCCGTCCACACGTCGGGCGCCCGATAGTCGACGGGCTCGATGGGCAGCGTGATCCGCTCTCGGAGCCGCCTCATGATCTCGGGCAGCTCGGAGGCGTCGGCGCAGCGCAACCACAGGCCCTCGATCCGGGCCTTGTCCCTGTCCTCGAGGAAGCGGACCGTGTTCTCGGCTTCCCGGACGATGTTGTCGCGGCGCTCGTCCGCGGCGGCCCCTTCGGGAAGGCCGATGGCTTTCTGCCGGTAGAGGGACCACCCGGGGTTCGCCAGGGCAAGGACGGTCAGGCTGTCGTCCTCGATGTTGAGAAGGACCTTGTTCCCCCGGCCGGTCCCCCGGACCAGATTGACGAGGGCGAGGGAGGGGGCCGACACGAGGACCGGCTTCAAACCGGCCTTCTCGAACAGGGCTTCGTACTCCCAGACGACGACCTGGCGGGCCATGGCCACGATGACCTTCCGCGCGCCCTTCCCGGGCGTCACGGCATAGTCGATCCGCGCGTCCTCGGGGATGAGCGGCATCTGCTTGCCGATGCGCCAGCGGATGAAGGCGTCCCTCTCCTTGCCCGATCCCGGGAACGTCTCGACGCCCATGACGAAGACGCGGATGGACGCTTCGGGGATGAGCAGGGCGGCCGAACCCGAGGACAGCCGGAGGTTCTTCATCCCTTGGGCGATGGCCTCTCCAAGGACGGCCGGAGCGGTCACATTGGGCCGGTCGAACGACGGCGCGACCGGGCGTTCCCGGAAGGGCTGCACGAAGCCGCCCTTGACCGCACCGTCGCCCCGGCTGACGCGGATGCCGCTGAGGTGGCCGGCGGCGATCTGGAAGACGGAGTCGGGCATGAGCCGCTCGGTGAAATGCTTCGTCAGCCGCTCTCCGAATGTCACGCGCTCACTCCACGAAGGTGATCTTGTTCAGGTCCTTGAGCCCGGTCAACCCGGCGAGGACCTTGTCCATGCCGACTTCCCGCAGAAAGACCATGCCCTCGGCCTTGGCCCGCTTCTTGACCTCGGACAGGGGGCGCTTCTCGAGGATGAGCTCCCGGATGGGGTCCGAGAGCTCGAGGATCTCGGCGATGGCCGTCCGGCCCTGATATCCGGTGAAGTTGCACTCGGAGCAGCCCTTCGCCTCGTAGAAGACCGTCCCGGCGTGACGGCCGGGGTCGAGGCCCGACTCCGCGAGCTGGGCGGCGCTGTAGCGCACGGGGACCTTGCAGAGCGGGCAGAGGAGCCGGACCAGCCGCTGGGCCAGGATGCAGTTGAGGGCCGAGATGAAGCTGTAGGGGTCGACCTGCATGTGGAGGAAGCGGCCGATGACGTCGAAGACGTTGTTGGCGTGGACGGTCGTGAAGACGAGGTGGCCGGTCAGGGCGGACTGGATGGCGATCTGGGCCGTCTCGGGGTCGCGGATCTCGCCGACCATGATCTTGTCCGGGTCGTGGCGGAGGATGGACCGCAGTCCCCGGGCGAACGTCAGTCCCTTTTTCTCGTTGACGGGGATCTGGGTGATGCCGTCGACCTGGTATTCGACCGGGTCCTCGATGGTGACGATCTTGTCCTCGGGCGACTTGATCTCCGTCAGGGCGGCGTAGAGGCTCGTCGTCTTGCCGCTCCCGGTGGGGCCCGTGACGAGGACCATGCCGTAGGGCTGGGCGATGTACTTGCGGAACTTCTTCAGGATCTCGTCGGAGAAGCCCAGGACGTCGAGGCGCAGCTCGCGGATGGCCTGGGTGATCATCTCCTTGTCGAGGATGCGGACGACCGCGTCCTCGCCGTAGATGCAGGGCATGATGGAGACGCGGAAGTCGATGGTCTTGTCCTTGATCTTCAGCCGGAAGCGGCCGTCCTGGGGGACGCGGCGCTCGGCGATGTCGAGATCGGACATGACCTTGATGCGGGAGATGATCGGCGATTGGAACTTCTTGTCGATGGCTTCCATGGCCTCGCCGAGGACGCCGTCGATGCGGAACTTGATCTTGACGTCCTCGTCCTTCGACTCGATGTGGATGTCGGAGGCCCGCTTCTGCACGGCCGTGAAGATGATCGTGTTGACGAGCTTGATGATCGAGTCGTCCTGGTCGGCGAGCTTCTCGATGGAGATGACGTCCTCTTCTTCACCGCTCTCGCGCTCGACGATCTGGGTGACGAAACCCTCCGTCGCGTCGCGGAGGACCTGCATGGCCGTCTCGCTCTTGCGCAGGGCCTCGAGGATGGCCCGCTTCGACGCGGCGAAGACCTTGACCTTCTTGCCGAGGAAGGCCTCGATGGCGTCGATGGCCGAGATGTCGGAGGGGTCGGCGACGGCGATCTTCATGACGCCGTTATCTTCACCGAGAGGGACGAACGAGAGGCGGTGGATGAAGTCGGCGGGGAAGGACTGGATGAGGTTCCGGTCGAGGCGCTCGTCCTCGAGGTTGATGTAGGGAACGCGGTAGCGCTCGGCCAGGGCCCGGACGTTCTTTTCGCCGCCGCCGTCCGTCCTATCCTTGCTCAAATCCCTCGCCTCCCGCCCGCTCACCGGGCGACCCGGATGATGTTGAAGATCGGAATGTACACCGACAGAAGCATCCCGGCCACCACGAGTCCCATCACGATGATGACGACCGGTTCGACCAGGGTGACCAGTGTTTCGATTTTACCACGAACCCGCTCGTCGTAAAAGTCGGCCATGTCGCCGAGCATGCCCTGCAGGTTGGCCGAGCTCTCCCCGATCCGGACCATATCCAGGGCCAGGGGCGGGAAGGTGGCGCTCTGGGCCAGGGAATCCGCCAGCCCCTCGCCGTTCCGGATGTGGTCCGGGACGTCCTTCATGTGCCGGACGATCCAGGCGTTGGGCACGGCCTGGATGGCGATGCCGATCGAGGAAAGCAGGGGGATGCCCGCCTCGAGGAGAAGGCCGAGGGTCCGGCTGAACAGGCTGATCCCGGACTCGAGCCAGATCGTCCGGCCGAAGGGTACGCGGAGCTTCAGCCGGTCGACCTGGTAGAGGAAATCCGGCCTGCGCCGCAGCCGGGAGACCGTGACGGCGGCCGCCACGAGCAGGCCCGCGAAGATGTACCAGCTCCGGTTCAGGCCCGTGGCCAGCCCCATGACGGTCCGGGTGATCCGGGGCATCTGGGCCTCGAAGCTCTTATAGAAGTCGGCGAATCGGGGGATGACGAAATTCATCAGGAGGCCCATGAGGATGAAGGAGAAGACGATGAGGATCGTCGGGTACGTCATGGCCGACTTGATCCGGGACCGGGTCTGGGTGACCATCTTGGCGTACTGGATATAGCGCCCGATTGAGGCCGGCAGGTTGCCGCCCTTTTCGCCGGCCATCAGGCTGGCCGTATAGACCGGGGAGAACAGCTTCTCGTAGGGCTGGAAAGCCTCGGACAGGGCCTTGCCCTTCTTGACCTCCCCGGCGACGTCGATCAGGACCTCCCTCAGATGGATGTTCTTGACCCGGGAAGCGATGGATTCGAGGCTCTTGAGGATGGGGTAGCCCGCCTTGATCATGGCGACGAGCTCTTGATTGAACAGGATGATGTCCCTGTCCTTGACCTTCCGGCCCAGCCGGAAGCCCAGGTTGCCGAGCCTGTTCCAATCGCGGCGGACCGAAAGGACCAGCAGGCCCTCCGCCTCGAACATCTTGCGGCATTCCGCGGCCGCCGTCGCAAGGACGGACCGGTTCTCGACCCGTCCGTCCTCGCCGGCTATCCGGCAGAGATAGTAGGGCATCTTGGCAAATTTCCGCTCAAAGGTGTCCTTCCTAATCTATTCCAGGGCACAATTATTGTCAATCGGCCGCCCGGCCCCGGCTCACCCCGCAAGGCGGGGCTGCCCCCTCCGGGGGCTGTCCCTCTCGGGACTGCCGCTGAAGCCCAACTGGCCATCGCGGGCTGTCTTGACAAACCCGGGGATAAGGGTTAACTATAGTTCGCCGTGACCAGAATCAGGAGAATCCTCTCGAGTGCGCTGGCCGGGGCCGTTTTCGGCCTTCTCCTTGGTCCCCTGGCCATCCGGCCCGGAGCGCAGACGACGGCGCAGGAGCCCCCTCCCCGGGAAGTCCAAAAACCCAGTTATAACTACATGGACAATTTACTGTCACGGAGCGCCAATCCGCTGGCGCTCAAGGACGATCCGGCGGCCCGGCGAATGCTCAGCCAGGGCGCCGTTGCCTGGGCTATTAGGGCCGGCTCCCGTCATGTTCTCGACTAGGTAATTTTTTTTATGATACGGATTCAATTTTTTGGATACCGATGAAGAAATCCCTGGTCTTCATCCTCGTCCCGCTCATCGCCGTCCTGACCTTGGGCACGATGAACGTCGTCCGGAAGATCCAGTGGCGCGACGTCACTGACGGCGTCACCTGGAAGGCGGTCGAGAACGGCCTGCGGGCCATCCGTGTCGACCCTCGGAGCGAGGCCTTCCTGCGGGCGGGCATCCGCCGGGGTGACGTCCTCACCGCCATCAACAAGGTCCCCGTGAGGACGAAGAGCGACGTCCTCAAGAGCCTCTGGCAGGCCGAGGCAACGGACCAGGGCGTCATCTACGAGATCAACAAAGAGGGGATGCAGATCTACCCGAACTTCTATCCCCAGAGGAAGGCGGCCAACCCGATCTACTATTATCTCGTCGTCGTCGGCGTCATGACGCTGGCCATCGGCCTCATCGTCTTCTTCAGTTCGCGGGGGCTGATGTCCCTTCCCTACGTCTTCTTCTACCTCCTGGCGTTGGCCTTCGCCGCGTTCATGATCTTCTCACCGACCGGGGAGATGACGGCCCTCGACATGGTCTTCTACGGGCTCGACAAGGTGGGCTTTCTGGCCTTCCCGCCCCTCCTCCTCCACTTTTTCATGATCTTCCCGCTCCGAAAGCGCTTCCTTAAGAACCATCCCAACGTCGTCCTCCTTCTCTACGCGCCCGCGGAGCTGCTCCTCCTCGCCCGCATCCGGATGCACATCTCTTTCCCCCGCCCGTTGAGCGAGGCGGCCATCCTCCGCACCCAGGACGGTCTCGAGCGTCTCGAGCTCGTCCATTTCGCCGTGTTCGCCCTCGTCACGCTGGCCATCCTGGTCCACAGCACCCAGCGGGCCCCGAATATCCTGCTCAGGAAGCAGCTCCGCATCATGGTCTATGGGCTCGGCTTCGGTATCCTTCCCTCGACGGTCTTCTACATCGTCCCCTTCATCCTCGGCAACCGGCCATCCACGGGCGCCGAGCTGACGGTCCTGCTTCAGGCCCTCATCCCTCTCGTCTTCTCCTACTCCATCTCGCGTTACCGTCTCGTCGACATCGAGGTCTTCCTCAAGAAGGCGGCGACCCTGACCTTCTCCTTCTTCGTCATCGCCTTCTTCTATCTCTTCGTCAGCTCGCGGACCGGGCTCTCGTCGGAGAACAGGCTTAACACGATCGTCTTCGGCATCCTGGCCATCGTCCTCGGCGCGACCCTTTTCACGCCCCTTAAGAGGATGTTCCAGACCCTCCTCGACAGAGCCATCTATAAGAGGAGCTACGAGTACCGGAAGACGCTTCTCTCGATCACCCGCGACCTCAACCGCGAACGGGACCTCGGGAAGCTCGCCCATTCGCTCCTCGAGGCCATCGCCAACGCGCTCAACCTGAAGCGGGTCGCCCTGTTCCTGGCCGACGAGAGCGACCGGCGGTCGTTCAAGGTCCTCAAGACGAAGGGCGAAGGCGCGGATCTCTCCGGGCACATCGTCTTCGACGACTGGCTGGCCGGCGCCCTCCGGGAAAGGGACTGGCTCGGGTTCATCTCGGCGTCGGAATCGGAACCCGCCCGGGCGGCCATGGAGAAGCTCTCGGACGCGGGCTTCTTCCAGGTCCTCCCTCTCAAGGTCGAGGACAAGGTCGTCGGCGCCCTGGCCATGGGAAAGAAGCATGACGGGTCCTTCTTCTCGCGCGAGGACTGGGAGCTGTTGACGACGATCTCCGGCTCGGCGGCGCTGGCCCTCGAGAACGCCGATCTCTACGGGCGCGAGACCGTCCGGACCATGGAGATGCAGAGGCTCAAGGACTATAGCGAGAACATCATCGAGAGCCTGACTGTCGGCGTATCCGTCATCGACGAGACCGGCCTCGTCATCGGCTGGAACCGGGTCCTCGAAGACCAGGTCGGCATCCGGAAGGAGGCCGCACTCGGCCGCAGCCTCCAGGACGTCCTCGGCCCGGCCCCCTACGGCGCCCTCTTTCCCGAGGAGGGCCAGGCCGAATTCCGCCTCCTCAGCGAGATCACGCTGGAGACGGCCGGAGGCGGGAAAAAGATCTTCGACATCGCCCGCACACCCCTCCTCGATAACGCCCTCAAGCCTTATGGGACGATCATCGTCTTCGAGGACATCACGGACAAGATCCGCCTCCAGCAGCAGCTATTGACCTCGGAGAAGCTGGCGTCGATCGGCCTCCTCTCGGCCGGCGTCGCCCACGAGATCAACACACCCCTGACGGGGATCTCCAGCTACATCCAGATGCTCCAGAAGAAGCTCACTGACACCCACTACGCCCAGATCCTGGAGAAGGTCGAGGCCCAGACCGACCGGGTCGCCCGCATCATCAAGAACCTCCTGACCTTCGCCCGCAGCCCTTCGGAGGCCTCGTTCCAGCGCATCGACCTCAAGCAGAGCCTCGAGGAGATCCTGTCCCTCATCGATTACAAGCTCAAGAACATGAACATCCGCCTGACCCTCGAGCTCGAACCCGTCCCGCCTCTCCTGGCCCAGGGCGAGAGGCTCCAGCAGGTCTTCATCAACATCATCCTCAACGCCCTCGACGCCATGCCCGGGGGGGGCGAGCTCGGCATCCGGCTGTCGCTCGAAGACGGGGCCGAGGTCGTCCGCATCTCCGACACGGGGACGGGCATCAAGCCCGAGTTCCGTTCCCGCATCTTCGATCCGTTCTTCACGACCAAGGGTGTCGGCAAGGGGACCGGCCTCGGCCTGTCCATCAGCTACGCCATCGTCAAGGAACACGACGGCCGCATCGACGTCCAGAGCGAGGTCGGCCGCGGATCGACGTTCACCATCACCCTGCCGGTCGGCCGCGAGGGCGCCCGGAAGCCCGCCTCTCCGCCAAGGACATCGCCATGAGCAGCAAAGGGATCATCCACGTCATCGACGACGAGCCGGTCATCCACGACGTCCTGGCCCAGCTCCTGACGTCGGAAGGCTACGAGGTCGAGATCTCGAGCTCGGGGGAAGAGGCGCTCGAGAAGTTCCCCTCACAGTCCTTCGACGTCATCCTCCTCGACCTCCTCATGCCGGGGATGGACGGGATCGAGACCCTACGGCGGATCAAGCGGATCGACCCCCTCGTCCCCGTCATCATCATCACCGCTTACGGGTCCGTCGAGTCGGCCATCTCGGCCATGAAGATCGGCGCCCTCGACTACGTCCAGAAGCCCTTCAAGCACGACGGGCTCCTGCTCACGCTCGAGAAGGCCCTCGAGCGCAAGCGCCTCCAGGACGAGAACCTCCGCCTCAAGGACGAGCTCCGGCAGCGCTTCGGGTTCGCCAACATCATCGGCAAGAGCCAGGCCATGCAGAGCGTCTTCGACCTCGTCAAGGCGGCCGCCCCGACCCGGAGCACGATCCTGCTCCAAGGCGAGAGCGGCACCGGCAAGGAGCTCGTCGCCCGGGCCATCCACCTGAACTCGAACCGGGCCGATGCCCCCTTCGTCACGGTCAATAGCGGGTCCCTCCCCCCCGATCTCCTCGAGAGCCACCTGTTCGGCCATGTCAAGGGCGCCTTCACGGGCGCCGTGGCCTTGAAGAAAGGGCTCTTCGAGGCGGCCGACATGGGGACCATCTTTTTCGACGAGATCTCCTCGATCAGCCTCGAGACCCAGGCCAAGCTCCTGCGGGTCATGCAGGAAAAGGAGTTCATGCGCCTCGGCGGGACCCAGACGATCAAGGTGGACGTCCGCATCCTCGCGGCGACCAACACAGACATCGAGGAGCTCATCGCCCAGAAGGCCTTCCGCAAGGACCTCTTCTACCGTCTCAACGTGATCAAGATCGAGATCCCGCCCCTGCGCGCGCGGAAGGAGGACATCCCGCTCCTCGTCAAGCACTTCGTCGAGGTCTACGCCCGCGAGAACCACAAGGAGATCGAGGGCGTGAGCGAGGACGTTTTCGAGATCCTCGACGCCCACGACTGGCCCGGCAACGTCCGCGAGCTCGAGAACCTCATCGAGCGGGCCGTCGTCCTGTCGCGCTCTAAGGTCATCACCCGGGGCTCGCTGCCCCCCTTCCTGCTCGACCGGGAGGGGATCGACGACGAGGCCCTCATCGCGTCGGAGGAGTCGCTCGACCTCCGGGACCGGACCCAGGCCTACCAGAAGAAGATCATCCTGGCCGCGCTCAAGAAGACGAAAGGGGTCCAGAACAAGGCCGCCAAGCTCCTCGGCGTCAAGCCGACGACGCTGAACGAGATGATCAAGCGGCTGGGGATCGATACGGCGAGCTTCCCGGCCTAGCCCATTCATCAAAACGCCGGGTTTCTCTCGAAACCACGAAATCCAAGACCGGCGTTTTGACCCTTTGGGCAAGCCGATCCGACTGCATCTGCTTCGTTGCAAAGAGCTCGCAGTACTCCGAGTACAGCTTCACCCTTTGACGCCTCGCATCTGCAGCCGCCTCGACTCGTGAATGGGCTGGGCTAATCGAACTTGCCCGGCACGGCCCGGTCCGGATTGACGCGGATCTTGGCCGGCCGCGCGGGCAGGGTCAGCGACGCGGTCTCGGTCGCCTCGTCGACGACGATGAGCGTCCGGCCTCTCTCGCCGCCGGCGGTCCATTCGATCCAGAGGGGGAAGACGAACAGGCCTTTCGTCTGCATCACCCGGAAGTCGACGCGGACGCCTTCCGCGACGGCGGTCTCGGTCCAGGTCGTCCGGACATCGGGCAGCTGCCAAGAGTAGAACCAGCCCCTGAAGAAGGCTTTCAGGTCCCGCCCCGACGCGGCCTCCATGGCGGTGATGAACTCGCCTGTCCGCGCCGCCTGGAACTTGTGCGTCTCGAAGTAGGTCCGGAGCCCGGCCTCGAACGCCTCCCGTCCGACGAGGTCCTGGAGCATGAACAGGGCCAACGCGGCCTTGTCGTAGACGATCGCCTGGTAGGCCAGGAAATCGAAGTGGCTCAGGCGCGAGCCCATGATGACCGGGCCCCGGAAGGATTTCTTCCCGGTCCAGCGGGAGAACTTCTTCAGGATGCTGGCGAAGGCGCCCTCGCCGTACTTGGACCGCAGGTAAGAGGCCGCGGCGAATTGGGCCAGGCCTTCGCTCAACCACTGGTCCCTGTAGGAGTCGAAGGAGACGCCCTGGCCCCACCATTGATGGGCGATCTCGTGGGCCAGGAAATATTCATTCCAGGCCGACAGGTCGACGGGCGTGTCGAGGTGCACCGGGAAGCCCGTATCGCCGACCCAGGGGACCTCGTTGATGACAATGAAGGAGGCCGGGCTGTGCCCGCCGAAGACCGGCCAGAGCCGGAGGACGATACCCAGCTTCTCGTAAGGGTAGGGACCGAAGGCCCGGGCGTAGTGATCGAGGATGTCGGCCGCCTGATCGGCGATGGCGGGCCGCGAATCCAGGATCTCCGATGACACGTGGATCGAGATCGGCACCGGTCCGGGCCGCTCCCTCCCCTGGTCGAACTTGCCGACGATGAACGACATGTATTTCACGGGCGAGCGGGAGACGAACGAGTAGACGAAATTGCCCGCCTTCTCGATCGCGGCGACGTCGCCCAGGTCCTCACGGCGGCCCTTGGCCACAAGCTCGCCGTTGGCGATGCACTTGTATTCGGGGGGGACGCTGATGGTCAGCCGGGCCTGGAAGTAATCCTCCTCCGCGGGCCCCGGGTACCAGAATCCCGCATGCGTGTAGAACGACGTCTCGTAGCGCGGCCGGGTGCGGATCTTGTCCCCCGTCCCGGGCTGGGCGATGACGTCCGTCGTCGGCGTCGCCGGCCGCATCCGGCCCCGGTAGAACACGTCGATCGATGTCGTCTCCCGCGCGGCCGGCGGGTCAAGGAAGTAGACGTAGAGGATCTTGCGGACCTTGTCCATCGTGTGGAAGAGCGCCCGGCCCTCCGCGTCCGCGATCTTGAGGATCTCGAGGTCGGGATTGAAACGGAACTTGACGGTCTCGAGGAGGTCCACCTTGGGGATGATCTCGATGTGCGCCCGGGCCGAAAGGTAGGAGGACGCCGGGGCGAAGCTGAGGTCGAGGGCGTACGAGCTGACGTCGAACTTCTCTTCGAACGAGAGGACCATTCTCTTCAGGGCCGGCGTCGACTCCGGCTCCGGGGCATAGAGGCAGACCGTCCGATCCTTGCCCTGGTCGTAGAGGCTGACCTCGTCGTCGGAGAACGGGTAGTAGACGTAAACCATTTCTCCGACCTTGCGGGCCTTGAACTGGAGGACCGCTTCGTTGCCCTGGGGGAGGAAGGACAGAAGGTTCCCGTCGATCGAGCTTTCGATGGTGAAGGAGTTGGGGTAGTCCCGGGCGAACACGGCCGCGGCCTTGTTCCGCTCGGTGTCGGACACGGCGGCCCCGCCCTCGTCCGCCGCGACGACGATGTTGGAGGCAAAAAAGCCCGAGGAGCAGCGGACGAACAAGGAATCGATATCGTCTTCGATCCGGTCCTTCTTGTAGAGGAGCTCGAGCTGGTGCTTCTCGTTGGGATCGCCGGGGGTGAAGGCGACCCTGCCGCGGCCGACGACGACGAGCGCCGTTTCGATACCCTCGAGATTGTCGTAGAAGACGGCGGCATCGGTGAAGGTGAAGCGGACGTCGGCGTGGCTGACCTCGACCCGGCGAGCCCGGACGGCCCGCCCGGAGGGGATGCGGACCTTGTACATCCGGGTCATGGTCCCCGTGACATCCAGCCGGGCGACCGACCAGGCCCCGTCGCGCCACTCCAGGGCGAGCGTCCACGATTCAAAGACGGCGGACTGGTCGTTATCGAAGAACGCCTGAACGAAGACGCGGGTAGGGCCGTCCGAGGGGCTCTGGACGCCAGCCGTGCGCAGGGTGACGCCGGTCATCTTGAGGTCGTCGAAGTACGCGGCGAGCCGGGCCTGTTCGTTCGCCCGAAGCTCGGGCTTGAACGCGGCGAGGTAGGCGGCCAGGTCCCGGCTCTGAAGCTGCCCTTGCAGGCGCTCGACGAAGGCCGCGGGGGGTTCCGGCGGAGCCGCGGTGGAACCGGCCTGACCTGGAGCCAGACCCGGGAGTAGGGGAATGAGCAGGACCCAGAAGACCGTCTTTCTCACGGCTTTCCTTATTATATCATCAATCCAGGGGCTCCATCTGTTGGGGAAGCCGATTTTGTGCCAAGGGGGAGACACCCCGCTCCCCCGAAAGCCAGGGAGCGCGCCGGGCCCGCGGAGGGCAGGATCGTGAAGGGATGTTCACCCCACGTAAATAAGCTTTACGCGGGGTGGGCTATTTTTTGAGAGTTCGCCCAAGGACGTCCTCGACTTCGCGGACCTTGCCCGCGATCCGGCCCGACGTCCCCGGCCGGTCGTCGATGGTGATGTGCGTATAGACCCGTCCGGATCCGTCCCGCATGGCCTCATGGCATCGCCGGACCAGGCCGAGGACCTCGTCCCAGTCCCCTTCGACGATGGTCCCCATGGCCGTCAGCTGGTAAGGAAGGCCGCTCTGATCGACGATGTCCAGGATCCGGGCGACGCTTTCGGCGAGGGCCTCGCCGCGGCCGATGGGGACGACGCTGAATTCGACGACCATCCCGCCCCTCCTATTCCTTATCCTTGTCGCGGTCCTTCTTCTGGCCCGCCTTCTTCAGCCGCTCCTCCCAGGTGATGAAGCTGTGGTAGAAGACGGCGTCGCCCTCATCGATGCCCCGCGTGATCTCGGTGATATGCGAGGTCTCGGCGCCGAACTCCTCGACGGCGTAGATGACGGCCTTATCGGGCTTGGTGTTGGCCCCGCAGGTGTAGATGTCGAGGGCGGCGTAGCCCATCTCGGGCCACGTGTGGGTCGAGATGTGGGATTCGGAGATGACGACGACGCCGCTGACCCCGGCCGGGGGGAATTTGCTGAACGAGATCGACCAGACGTGGGCGCCGGCGATCTCGGCGGCGCGGACGAGGATCTGCTGGACCTTCTCGACGCTGCCGATGATCTTGGGGTCGCAGCCGGACACCTCGACGATGTAGTGGTGGCCTATCGGGGAATGCGTGATCTTGACCATAGGGTTCTCCTTCACCCGTTCGAAAAGGTGATTATGGCACAACTCCCCCGTCTGTCAAGAACGCCGGCCTCCGCGGCGCCCCGTGGCGCGGCGCTTTAGACGGGAACCCGCGGATCGTCCTTGACGACGTTGAGGACGAGGTGCGTCACGGTCCGGTCGACGTGGGGAATGGCCAAGAGGCCCTTGACGAAGCCGTTGAGGTCCTCGCGCTCCGTGAAGCGTCCGACGATGAAGCAGTCCCAGTCACCGGTGACATCGTACACAGCGGCGACGTGGGGGTCCTGAGCGATCCTCTTCTGGGTTTCGATGAGCTTGCCCTTGGAGATGCGGACGGCTACGATGGCCGCGAGACCGATGCCGAAATATTCCGGATCGACGACGGGCATGTAGCCTCTGATGGCTCCGGCGGACTCGAGCTTCTTGACGGTGTGGATAACCGACGGGGCCGACGTTCCCACTTCCTTGGCGATCTCCCTGAAACTCTTGCGGGCGTTTCCATTGAGGACGCGGATGATCTTCCGGTCCAGCTCATCGATCATGGGCGGCACCTCCAATTATTCAATAAAATATCACGGATTGGCGCAAATGTAAATATATATTCAAAATATATTGACAATCGTATCATTTTTGTTTTAATTATCTGACATTAAATCCAGCCCCGGCCGTTCGGGGCGCCCGAGAGGAGACCGCGACATGGCCCAGCCGGCACGCACCAAGATCTTCAAGGCCTTCGGGACAAGGGATGAGAAGGACGTCCTCTCCGTCCTCCGGGACCCCGCGAGCGACATCCAATTCGTCCGGCTCATCTTCCCCGACATCCTTGGCCGGCAGATGGACTTCACCATCCCGGCCGCCGAGGTCGCCGGGGCGTTCAAGGAGGGCAAGGGCTTCGACGGCTCGTCGATCGCCGGGTTCGTTCGCATCGAGGAATCCGACCTCATCATCAAGCCCGATCCCCGGACCTTCCGGGTCCTTCCCTGGACCTATCAAGGCTTCGCCGAAGGCGTCCGCTGGCGCGAGGCGGTCATGTTCGGGGACGTCCTGACGCCCGACGGCGCGGTCTACGAAGGGGACAGCCGGGCCGCGCTGAAGCGCGTCCTGGCCCGGACCTGCAAGGACCTCGGGGTGGACGATTTCAAGTGCGGGCCCGAGCTCGAGTTCTTCATCTTTCCGTCGAGCGACCGGCCGGAGCTGACCGACGACGGGGGTTACTTCACCGGCGGCCGCTACGGCGAGGTGCGTAAGGAGATCCAGCTCCTTCTCCACCGCATGGGCATCGCCACGGAATACGATCACCACGAGACCGCCCACAGCCAGCACGAGATCGACTTGCGCTTCCAGAGCGCAGTGGAGATGGCCGACACCGGGATGATCTTCCGTTACATGGTCAAGAAAGTCTGCCGCATGCATGGCCTGCACGCGACCTTCATGCCCAAGCCGGTCAACGGCCAGAACGGCAGCGGCATGCATGTCCACCAATCGCTCTGGCGCGACGGCAGGAACCTCTTCTTCGACAAGAACGGTCCCTATCATCTGTCGCTCGTCGCCCAGCGGTACATGGCCGGAGTGATGACCCACGCCCGGGAGATCTCGGCCGTTCTCAGCCAATGGGTCAACTCCTACAAGCGCCTCATCGAGGGTTACGAGGCCCCGGTCTACATCGCCTGGGGCCAGAGGAACAGGTCCGCCTACATCCGCGTTCCCGAATACCAGCCGGGCAAGGAGCCGGCGACCCGGATCGAGCTCCGGGCCGCCGATCCGGCCTGCAATATCTACTTGGCCTTCGCCGTCATGCTGGCCGCCGGCGCCGAGGGGATCCGGAAAAAGCTCGAGCTCGCCGATCCGGTCGAGGAGAACATCTACCACATGAGCGGCGCGCGTCAGAAGAAGTTCGAGATCCGTGTCCTGCCCCGTAACCTCGAGGAGGCCGTCCGGATCATGGAGAAGAGCGCCGTGGTCAAGGACGCGCTCGGCGAGCACCTCTTCCGGACGCTCATCGCCAACAAGCTCAAAGAGGTCGATGAATATGCCCGCAACGTCTCCGGCGAGTTCGATAAGCAGGTCAGCGACTACGAGATCCGCCGCTATCTTTCCGTGCTCTGAGCGGACGCCTTGCCTGGCACCGGTCCGGCGATTATAATGCCCGCATGTATCCGTTGAAGAGCGAGCTCGAAGCCCTGACCGCGAAAGCCGCGGGGCGCAAACGGGCCCTCATCCAGGTTCTTCAGGACGTCCAGAACCACTTCCACTGGCTCCCGCCGGAAGCCCTTGAGCACGTTGCCGACGCTCTCGGCGTGCCGCTCGTCCAGGTTTGCGGCGTCGCGACCTTCTACAAGTCCTTCAGTCTTGCCCCTCGGGGCCGTCATATTTGCACGGTCTGCCTGGGGACGGCCTGCCACGTCCGCGGCGGCGGGGCCGTTCTTGAGCAGTTCGAGCGCAAGCTCGGCATCGCCGCCGGCCAGACGACGCCGGACGGGAAATACACCCTCGAGCGAGTCAATTGCCTGGGCGCCTGCGCCCTGGCCCCCCTGGCCGTCGTCGACGGCCGCTACTACAGCCAGATGAACGAGGCCAAGGCCGAGGCCGTGCTGGCCGAAACGGAAAAGGACGACACGGCTTGACCACGTACCGGACCCACCTCCTCGTCTGCGCCGGGACGGGCTGCGTCTCCTGCGGGGCTTTCGAGGTCCGGCGGGCCCTCGAAGACGAAGTGCGGCGCCGCGGCCTCGAGCGCGAAGTCCTCGTCGTGGCCACGGGCTGCAATGGGTTTTGTGAGCGGGGGCCCATTCTTCTCGTCCAGCCGGAGGGTGTGTTCTACCAAAGACTCAAGCCGGCCGATATCCCCCGCCTCGTCGAAGAGCACCTTGTCAAAGGCCGGCCCGTCCGAAGCCTGATGTATGTGCCGCCGGAGGAACGGGAACCCGTCCCCCGCATGAAGGACATCGAGTTCTTCAAGCACCAGAGGCTCATCGTCCTCCGCAACCGCGGCCGGATCGATCCGGAGAGGATCGACGATTACATCGCCTACGACGGCTACGCGGCCGCGGCCAAGGCTCTCGGAGAGATGACGCCCGAAACGATCATCGCCGAGATCACCGCCGCGGGGCTGCGCGGCCGGGGCGGGGCGGGATTCCCGACCGGCCGCAAGTGGGGCGCCGCGCGCCGGGCGGCGGGCGCTCCCAAGTACATCGTCTGCAACGGCGATGAGGGGGACCCCGGGGCCTTCATGGACCGCTCTGTTCTCGAGGCCGATCCGCACGCGGTCATCGAGGGGATGATCATCGGGGCCCGGGCGGTCGGCGCAGCCCAGGGATTCCTCTATATCCGGAACGAATACCCGCTGGCGGTCGCCCGCGTCGCGAAGGCCTTGGATCAGGCCCGCGGCTATGGGCTCCTCGGAACGGATATCCTGGGCACGGGCTTTGCCTTTGACCTCGAGGTCGTCCGCGGCGCCGGCGCCTTCGTCTCCGGAGAGGAAACGGCGCTCCTGGCCTCCATCGAAGGCGGCCGGGCCTACCCCCGCCAGCGACCGCCCTACCCGGCCGAGCGGGGCTTGTGGGGGAAGCCGACCGTGATCAACAACGTCGAGACCTGGGCCAATGTCCCTTCGATCATCCGCCGGGGCGCGGCCTGGTTCTCGGCCTTGGGGACGGAGACGAGCAAGGGGACGAAGATCTTCTCGCTCGTCGGCAAGATCGCCAACACCGGCCTCGTCGAAGTCCCCATGGGCATATCCCTCCGTGAGATCGTCTACGGCATCGGCGGCGGCGTCCCCCACGGCCGCGAATTCAAGGCCGTCCAGATCGGCGGACCATCGGGCGGCTGCATCCCCAAGTCCAAGCTGGACCT
>Ga0316624_10000289_pt1 | contig 16281 bp, 15 predicted proteins | sample OWC_Aug_N3_C1_D5_FD_207657 | JGI IMG/M metagenome (GOLD analysis project Ga0316624, IMG submission 207657) | Wetland soil microbial communities from Old Woman Creek delta, Ohio, United States - OWC_Aug_N3_C1_D5_A | ecosystem: Environmental > Terrestrial > Soil > Wetlands | place: USA: Ohio... | reverse complement strand
CTTTTTGATTTTTTCTTCGCCTTCTTCTTCTTCTCCCTCTTCTTCAGTTTGCTCCAGCTGGTCTGGCATTACTGGTGTTTGCTGTTTGGGCATTTGGACTTTGATTTCTTTGATGGTCTTGACGTCTATGCGGCTTCTGAGTTCTTCGACTTTGCCTGTGAGTTCGCCGAAGCGTTCGCTGAACATCTTCATTAAGTCTTCCTGCATGCCTTCAAGCTCGTGTAGTGCAACTATTGTTTCGTCTTTCGCCATGGACTCTTTGACTGCCATCATGCGTGATTTGTAGCTGATGGCTAGTTTTTCGCGTTCTTGCTCGGTTATTTTTCCTTCAGCATGCGCTTCGTAAAGGTGCCTGATTGCATCGCCCAGGATTTCGCGTTCTAAATCGAGAATGCGAAGTTCATCTTTCGCTTGCGTTGCGTCGTTTGATTGGACGCTTTTGGTTATTTTAAAAGGCAAACCTGAGAGTTCAGGTTCAATTTCTGATGATTGCTTCGACTGTTTGGCGGGTTTCTGCATTTTTCTGCGCATGGCAAAAATTACGGATGCAGAAACTGCCACAGCGATTGCCACTACTATCGTGATTATCACTGTGACTGTGGTTTCGTCGAGAGCCATGATATCCTCTGTATTCTGATTGCGTACGATGTATATAAAAATTAAACACTTGTTTCAAATCTGTTGTTTTCACTTCGTCAGCAAAGGTTTTCTGGACAGCAAAGTATGTGCTGTTGTGCTCGGTGCAGTTTAAAGTCCCCTTGTCTATAGCAAGCTGCATACTTTTGTGCTGAGAATCCGCCAATAGTGACTTCCCCATGGGTTTCTGGAAAGAATTGTTATTGGCATCCAAATTTGACGGCGTTTCTTCGGCTGTTTACTGGGTTTTCACAGAATTATTGTTTTTCCAGAAGAGCGATGGTCTCTGTAACCAAAGGAACACATCTGTTCTCCACCGTGTAGGTTACATTTAGGCCGTTTTTCGTTTCTTGGATGAGTCCTGTTTCTCGCAGGCGACTCATCTGCCATGATAAGCCTTGAGAAGAAATGCTGACGCGGGCGGACAAATCATGGTGGGACAAACGCTTCTCCTCCAGCAACGCTTTCAGAATGTTTTTAACGGTGCTAAGTCTAAGCGTGGCGATGGTTTCCATCTGCTTCCGCGTGAATTTTCCTGCAGCAAAAAACCGCTTGAACCTGCCCTTGCGGATGTAGCTGACGAGACCTGCTTTCTGCAAGACTGCAAGATGAAACTGAACCACGCCCACAGATAAGCCGAGCCCGCTGCATATTCCTCTGAACTGGACTCCAGGGTTGTCCGCGACGAAGCTGAATATCGTGGCTCTAGTAGAGTTTTTTGAGAACGAGGTTCTTTCGGCGAGTGCGCTTTCAAAGTTTATGGATGTTGGAAAAGTTAGCTGGTCAAAGGAGAAATGGCTGTCACCTATTTTCTTAGCTGCGGTGCCAAATGGATTCGTGGAGAGCGATTGGGTCGATTCTTTCTGTTTTTGAAGCAAAGCTGCAAATGAAAAGAATATGACAAACGCGAAAAAAAGCGCGAGTAAGCCTCTGTTCGATTTCATGTACGTTCTCCCAACTGATAGTACTATTTTCAGGTTTTAATTGTATCTGTAAATGAACGTACTACCTTCAGCCTGATCTTTTCTGTGGTTCGTGAATCAGCACGGACTTCTCAGTTGCTGTCATTTTCCGAAACCTTAATTCGATGCCACCACAACTAAACCATTAGTACAGAAGGCGAATTATTTGGCACAAGAGGAAGAAATACCTCGTTGTGAAAAATGCGGCAACCCGATCGACGACTGTAAATGTGCATGCCCATACTGCGGTGAAGCCTCAGGCTGCGATTGCTGCACTGGTTACGGCAAGGCAACGGGCGGATAAAAAAGAGAATTCGCCTCGGATTATTCATGGGTGACAGCAAAATGGTAAAAGACAGTCTAAACTGGATGGCAGGCGGTCCACAGGGAAGCGGGGTAGACACAGCCTCCAACATTTTCGGACGTGCATGCGGCTACGGTGGTCTATATGTGTTCGGTAGGCGCGAGTATCATTCCAATATCAAGGGCTTGCACAGCTACTTCCACCTTCGCGTGGCAAACAGGGAATTGTTGGCGAACGTGAACGACGTGGATTTGCTTGCTGCGTTTGACGCGGAAACCGTGGTAAGACACTTAAACGAAGTGGTTTCTGGGGGTGGAATTATCGTGGATTCGCTCCAGATGCGTGTGAAGGTGTTGGACATTCCGACTTTGCCGCCTGAATTCAAAGCTGAACTTCGCAAGTTTATGCAGGAAAAAAATGTGGGCGAAACTGTTAGCGATTGGTTGGAATATGCCAAGAAGAATGGTGTTCAAGTTTTTCCTGTGCCCTACATGGGGCTGCTTAACCAGATTGGCCAAAAACTGGGTATTGCGCAGATGAGCAAGATTACGCGTATGATCAACGTGTTAACAATAGGCGTTTCCCTTGCGCTCTTCAAGTATGATCGAGCACTGACAGAGAAGGCGGTAAAGGCAACGTTTGCTGAAAAAGCCAAAATCGCCGACATGAACGTTGTTGCGTTGAACCACGCTTACGATTACGCGGAGCAGACCTTCAAAGACTCCTTCAAGCATAGGCTTGAAAAAACCGAAGTCAACGAAGAACGCATATTCATCACAGGCAACCAAGCCGTCGCCATGGGCAAGGTTCTGGGCGGATGCAGAGTTCAAACCTACTATCCGATAACGCCCGCGGCAGACGAAAGTGAGTATCTGGAGGCACATGAGATTTTGAAGACAAGCGGCGAAGACGAAGCTATACTTGTCATTCAAACCGAAGACGAAATCGCAGCTATAAACTCGGCGTCAGGCGCTTGCCTCGCAGGAGCAAGAGCTGCAACTTCCACTTCAGGTCCAGGCTTCTCGCTGATGGTTGAGGGCTTAAGCTGGGCAGGCAACAGCGAAGTCCCAGTAGTTGTAACCTATTACCAGCGAGGTGCGCCCGCAACGGGGTTGCCAACGCGCCACGGCCAAGGAGACCTGCGTTTCGCGATGCACGCGGGCCACGGCGAATTCCCCCGAATCATCCTCGCATCAGGCGACATCAAAGAATGCTTCTACGACGCTGCAAAAGTCTTCAACCTTGCAGAAAAATACCAGATGCCCGTCATCCACCTGCTTGATAAAGCCATGGCAAACTGCAGCCAAACCTACCCAATTTTCGATTACAGTGAATTCAAGATTAACCGCGGACAACTGCTCACGGAAAAAGACCTCGAAGGCAAAGAATACCTCAGATTCCAGTTCACCGAGACAGGCGTCTCACCCAGAGTGCCGTTGGGCGCAAAGGACGGCGTACACTGGTACACAGGAGATGAGCACAACGAAGAGGGTCACATAAGTGAGGAGCCGTTTAACCGAAGAAAAATGATGGAGAAACGAATGAAGAAACTGGAACTCGTCGAGAAAGAAGTGCCGCTGGAGGATAGACTATCGTTCTTCGGAGACCAAACCTCAGAAAACATCGTCATCAGCTGGGGCTCACCTAAAGGTGCCATAATTGAAGCCATCGACATGCTCAAGGCAGAAGGCTTAGCCGCAGGGTTCCTGCAGGTGCGCATGATTGTTCCGCTGCCCGCTGAGGAAATCAGGAAGGCGTTGGAGGGCAAGAAGCGTGTCATAGACGTCGAAGACAACTATCTGGGCCAGCTGGGGCAGGTCATAAAAGAGCAGACGGGAATTGTGCCGAACTTTCATGTTCTCAAGTACACTGGCCGTCCCATGACGACAACGGAAGTTTACGAAGCCATCAAGCTTATCCTAACGAACAAAGCAGCCGAGAGGCAGGTGTTAATGTTTGGCTCTTAAACCTTCAGATTTCAGAGTGCCAGACGTTTACGCGGACTGGTGCGCAGGCTGCGGCGACTTCGGCATAATGAACGCGCTGCAAATGGCTTTCGCGGAACTCGGTTTACAACCGCACCAAGTGGTGATGGTTTCAGGCATAGGCTGCTCAGGCAAAGAACCCCACAACGTCAAATGCTACGGAGTCCACACGCTGCACGGCAGATCGCTGCCCTTTGCTTTAGGCATCAAAGTTGCCAACCCGAACCTTGAGGTCGTTGCGATAGGCGGCGACGGCGACGGACTCGGCATCGGTGCAGGGCACTTTGTCAACACTGGAAGGCGGGATGTGGATATGACGTATATAATTCACAACAACGGCGTCTACGGCTTAACAAAAGGGCAAGCATCGCCGACGCTGCGGCGCGACGTCCAAACCAAAGCGCTTCCGAGGGCAAACATCAATGAGGCAGTGAACCCCATCGCACTGGCGGTTATTTCAGGCTATACGTTCGCGGCGCGAAGCTACGCCTACGACATCAGGCACTTGAAAGACATGATAAAGCAGGGTGTCCAACACAAAGGCTTGGCTTTCATAGAGTGCTTGCAGCCGTGTCCAACGTACAATGACATCAACACTAAAGATTGGTATACAGGCGAAGACCGTAAAGATGCTGACGGCAAACCGCAGAGCCGCCTATACAAACTTGAGGAAGCCGGCTTTGACCCAGTCGTGAAAGACTGGAACGAAGACTGGAAGAAGAAAGCAGCCGCCCTGGAGAAGGCGCAGGAATGGGGCGACCGCATTCCGATAGGCGTGTTCTACAGAAACGAGCTGGAACCGACCTTTCAAGAACGCTTCACCAAACGGATACCCTTCTACATGGAGAAACCGCCTGCAAAGCAGAAGCTCACCGACGAAAACGGAAACAGCCACGTAAACCTGCAGCAGTTTATGGACGAACTGAAAACAAGCTAAACAACAAAAAACAAGAAAAGAAAAAAGGTCACTGAGCAGAAAGCAAACCCTATATTGGACCTGTATCTTTGGGGTGCTCTCCTTTCTCCACCACAGTGGCTTCAGCGAATTTCCTGCTTATTCGCGTGATTCTAATCCGCAAGTGGTCGCCAGGTTTCCCTTTCGGAACAAAAATTACTAGGCCTTCGATGCGTGCAATACCATCGCCTCGCTGGCTGGTTTCTGTGATGTCAACCTCGTATTCCTCATCAATCTTCACCGGTTTCGGAGGTTCTCTGCCGCCTCGAAATCCTCCTTCGCGGCGTCCGCCAGAATCTTCATCTATCATAATGTTTCACCTCTATTCACGGGGCTGGAGAAAAACCGCTTGGGGCGGTTTACAGAATTGTGAGCTTGCCGAATTTTCCAACGTTGAGTTGGATTTCGCCTTTGAAGCTTGTGATGTAACCGTTTTCGATTTTGATTTTGTCGTTGACGTTAACTTGGTCTATTTGTTCGTTCCAAAGGGTCAACTTTATGGTTCCTGTTTCGTCTTGAACTATTGCGTCTGCCACGTTGTAGGATTCGTCTTTGAATCTGGACTGCACCACGCGGGGAGTAGCTTTTTCCACGACTGTGGCTTCAACTTCGACTCGTTTCATTCCATTTCGTAGTTCATTAATTTTCAAAGTTAAATTCTCCTCGGTGTCTGCCATCTGAGAACTCTTGTTCTGCTGGTAAGACTTTTACTTGGAAAAAGTTGCTCGAACCATATAAATCTTGCTTACCACCGTTTTTGCAAAGAAAAGTCTGCAGCGGAAGGATTGAAGTCCGCTTATGCGTTGCTCAGAGAAAAGGAAAGTTAGGGCGATTCTCAAATTTCTAGAGCACGATAACGTTCAAGAGGGCGTATATGTATGGAAGAACGAAGAATGCTATCACCCATGCTCCAGCTGAAATCAAGATGCTCTTTGACCATGGCAACTGCGTTAACGTTCGAACGATAATTGCGCTTAGTCCAACCATCCATGCGAGAATTGCCACCTGAACAGCCAGGTAAATGTAAGAGAAGGTGGTGAGTGCCGATTGGAAAGCGGTAATTGAGGCGGTTTGCATTTCGCCCGCAATACTGGCTTGAGCTTCGATGGGAACGGCGACTGAGGGCAAAATTGTGCTGACCGCGAGGGCGATTAGAGCTTGCACTACAAGGAGGATGAGAGTGCATCCCACTGCAACCATTAGGGGCTTGAACGTGATTGTGCCTTTTAGACCTTTAATTAGGGCAAAGATTAGTACAGTAACCAGCAGCCATTGAATGATGAACTGCATGACGTTGTTCTGTACGAAGAAAATGTAGAAGTTTGCGCCGCTGGCTTCTACAACTGTTTGGAATATGCCTCTGAAGAACATGCCGTCAAGTCGCAAAGTGATGTTTGAGTGGTTGGGGTAAATCAATGTTAGTTTTAAGCCTGTGATGTTTCCCCATTGGGCAGCACCGTTGCTTGACCAGTCATTGGAGTTCAATGCAAGGGTCAGGTTATTCCACACGTTAATTGAAGCGTTGGAGAACGAAGATGTTATGTCGCGGGAGAAATAGTTCTCCGAAGAATTTTGAGAATACAAATATAACATTACGCTGGATGGGGCAACTTGCGGATCCACCTGCTTCACTCGCATGGAAAATTCTGTGAAGCCTGTTGAACTGCAGTCTGCAGTGCCGTTAGCGTTAAGAGTCAATGAAATATTGTTGCTGCTGGAGACTGCGAATTGGAGACTGCTGTTCCCATAATACGAGCCGTTTATGAAATCCGCAGCATTGCTGGTTACGGACACCCCTGACGGGTTTGTTGTCCAGAGCGACGCACTTTGGGTATATTGACCCAATTCGGTCCCAGCGGGGAAGGCAGCTTCGTATCTTTGGGTCGAGAAATATGAGTAGAATGCACCCATCTGCGCTAATACAAAGATTAGTAGGACTATGGCTGCTCCTATGTATTTTGGGTTTTCAGCAATTTTCTTAAACGCTTTGCCAGGTGCGTACAGTATTTGTAGTAAGTCAGCAAGTATCAAATGCTTAGGCCTCGTCTAACCATTGCCGCAGTCGCGTTTATTAAATCTTTCACATTCCAAGCTTCAGGCGTCGATAGGTAGTGTAGTCCACGTACTCCAAAAAGGAGCTTTCGTTTTGGTATTTGATGTTCATCTTTTGGCGCTGCCGCTTGTCCAGCAGTTGGCTGGTGGTTCTGAGCACGTAGGCGTCGCTTCCTGCGCCGGACCCGTAACTGACCATCAAAATACGCTCCTCAGGTTTAGCCACGTCGAGCACAGCTGCTAGACCTACCGGGGAGCAGCCTGAGTAAGTGTTGCCGAATTTGTTTACCTGAAGAGAGCAAGCGTACTGCTCATCCTTAAAACCAAGTTCTTTCGCAACTTTGACTGGGAATGTCGGGTTTGGCTGGTGGGCGACAAAGTAGTTTAGGTCGCCCGCTTTCAGATTAAGTTTCGTCATCAACTTTGTTGCTGCTTTGCGGACGTGCTTGAAGTAAGCTGGGTCACCCGTAAATCTTCCACCGTGCATCGGAAAAGGTTCGCCGTCTCTTCGCCAGAAGTCAGGCGTGTCAGAAGTGCAGGAGTACCATCCCTCAATTTCAGCAATGACGTCTTGCTTGCCGAAAATCAAGGCGGCTCCGCCGTACCCTACGAAGAGGTCTAGTTCACCGCCTGGGCAACCACGAGGAGCAGCTTGGCTGTTGTCGGCGCCTATGACCATAGCATATTTTATGCCTGACTTTGGATAATTCACCAAAGCGGCTGCGTCTTTGAACATGCTTGTGGCGGCTTTGCATGCGAATTCGGTGTCCACGGCATCTACTCCTTGTATGTCTCCGTCTTCTTCGCCTAGTCTGAGAACCTGTGCTACTTTTGATGCTACAGGTTTGACTGCATAGGGGTTGGATTCTGAGCCTACGTATACTTTGCCAACTTGCACGCTGTCCACAGCTGAATGAATTAGTGCGAGTTTTCCAGCTTCAACCGCTGCCGTTACCGCATCTTCGTCGGTAAACGGCACGGAGCGGTGGATGCCGCTTTCTTCTATTCTGAAGCGTGAAGTATAGACGCCGTATCCAACGACGCCGGGCATGTCGTATTCTTTGGTCGGCTGGATGATTTTGTACTCTTGATGTGGATAGTACTCGTCAGCAAGAGTGAAAGCCAGCGAAATTGTCGGGACGACGTCGCTTTTGTTCACTGAGTAGCGTCTTCGAAATCTCGGCAAGACCTCTCTTCCTTCGAGAGCTGCGAAGTCAACGTTTTCGTTTTCTTTTATGATGCGGTCGGTGAGTCTTGCAGGAACGCGGATTTTGCCGTCGTGAAATGAAACTATGCCGTAGACGAATCTTTCCAGCTTGGTGAATTTGTTAGTTGGCTCGTTGATGAGGGTGCACATTTCGAGTTTTCCTTTGTCATAAAAAAGGTCAACTGCGTCCATTTTCATGTAGCTTTTTCTGCCACAATTGCTGCAGTAGTCCCGGATTTCGAAGTATTCTTTTCCGCATATTTGGCAGCGGCTGGCCTTTAGTCTGTCGCCGAGGAATGAGACTCTTCGTTCGATTGGTTCGCTGCTCATTTTAGTCTCTCCCCAAGATGCAGACGTATCCTTTGGTGCCGAAGCCTTCAAACTCTGAGGAACAACCATATCGTAGCGGCTTGTCGGTTACTGCTTGTCTCTCGCCTGCTTCGCCTCGCAGCTGCTTGAAGAGTTCGAAAAGTTGGGCACCCCCAGTTGCGCCAAGCGGGTTTCCGTCCGCTTTCAGACCGCCGTTTAGATTTGTGAAGAGTTTTCTGTCGTTTACTTCGTAATATCCTTTGTAGTTTTGGCAGCTGTCGTAGATGCTCCTCCATGCTGTGCCTTGTTCGCAGAATCCCATGTCCTCGAGAGACACCATCTCCATCACTGTGGATTGGTCATTTAGTTCCAGTAGCTGGATATCTGTTGGGCTTACTTTGGACATTTTCAGGGCGTTTTCCATGGCGACTTTGGTTGATATAAAGTGAGTTAGGTCTTCTCTGGCTGGGAAGTTCAGGTAGTCCGTTGCTGAACCAGCGCCGAGAACATAAATGGGCTTATCGGTCAGTTTTTTTGCTTCTTCTTCATTTGTTATGATCAGGGCGGATGCGCCATCGGAAATCGGCGCAAAATCGTACAGTCCCAGAGATTTCCGTGCATTTTTTCTTGCGTTTAGTACTTGTTCTACAGTTATTCTTCTCTGGTATTGGGCGTAGGAGTTTTTGGTAGCGTTGGCATGATTCTTAACTGCTACCTGCGCCAGGGCAATGTTGAGTTTGACAAGGTTTTCGCCTGCAATCCCATATTTCTTGATGTACGCTCTCAGCATCAGCTCATGGTTTGCCTCAGGAGTTCCCCCTGTGTAGTAGCTCCAGGGGTCTTCGAGGAGCATGAGGTCGTCGCGGATTTTGTCCCAGCGGTCAGTCATTTTCTCTATGCCGCCCACCAGCACGGTTTTGTAGGCGCCTGCTTTGATGGCGTGGCACGCGGTTAGCAAGGCTGCGCTGACGGAGCGTGTAACTTCCATGGGCGAGTGAAGCTGGGTCAGCTCAGACAGAAAGCCTTCCTCTAAGCCGAGTTTGTTGGTGATTGGGAGAAAGCAATCTGAAATATAGCATGCTTCTAGGTCTTTGCGTTCTAAGCCGCAGTCTCTTGACGCGGCGAGCCAGGCTTCTTCAATTAGTTTCTCTGGCTGTTTGCCGTAGTGTTCACCGAATTTGGTTCGGCCTACAGCAACTATAGCAGGGCGATTTTGCATGGCGCATAAGCCTTCTTGATAGCAACTACAGTTTTTCAGATGGACTTTTAAGTGTTTGCCATTTAACCCCATCAAAAGCGCGTTGAAATTGGCTGATGAGCAGGAGTTTTTGAGGTTTTTTGAATGTTTTTGTTAAGGCACCTTTGCATTTCTTGTCAGTTTTTTTCTCAGGTTTTTAACGAGATGCTCTAAAGGTTTGCTTAGTTCGACAGAATACTCTGAGGCGGCCGTCAGTTTCTTGTATTTTGCTGGGAGCTTAGCAAGATTTTCAGAGGCGATTTTTCTTATTTCGCTGAGGGAGGGTAAATTTGCGCATATTTTGCCGTGGTCCATGACTTTGACTAGCAACGGGTCTGCTTCTCTTTTTTCGTCTGCAAGCGCTATTGTGTCTTTTTGGTAGTTGCCTTCTTTGTCTTTGAATCTGAAGATTTGTTTCCTTCCGGGGAGGGTGACTTTGCCTTTGCTGAGTTTCATGATGGGCGAGAACTCGCCGTCTGCTTTCATGGTTTCTGACAGTTTGTAGATGACGTCGGTGTAGGGGTAGTCGGCTGAGGTGCCCATCTTGGTGCCTACGCCGAAAGCGTCAATCTTCGCGCCTTGGCTGAGCAACTCGGCTATTTTGTATTCGTCCAAGTCTCCGCTCGCAAAAATGCTAACCTGCCGCAAACCCTTTTCATCCAAGAGTGCGCGGACTTTTTTGCTTGTTTCCGCCAAGTCCCCGCTGTCTAAGCGGACGCCGCCGAGTTTGCAGCCTCTTTGCTCAAGTTCTTTGGCGACTATGACGGCTTTTTCTGCGCCTCCCATGTTATCGTACGTGTCAATGAGCAGGGTGGATTTGTCTGGGAAAGTTTTGGCGAAGGCGCGGAAAGCATCGATTTCCTTTTCGAAAGACATTACGAATGAGTGCGCCATAGTCCCGAAGACTGGTATACCGTATGTCATGCCTGCGAGGACGTTGCTTGTGCCTGCGCAGCCCGCGATGAAGCTGCTGCGCGCCACTTTCATGCCTGCGTCGATGCCGTGTTCTCGTCTCAAGCCGAACTCGATAACGGGCTTCCCTCTGGCGGCGTGCACAACTCTTGAGGCTTTCGTGGCAATCATGGTCTGCAGGTTAATGGTGTTCAGCAGGAAAGTCTCCACCAGCTGTGCCTCAATGATTGGCGCGGTAACGCGAATCAGGGGTTCATTTGGGAAGACGATGGAGCCTTCGGGAACAGCCCAAACATCACCCGTGAACTTGAAGTTTCTCAGGTATTCCAGAAACGGCTCTCCAAAGCCCTGCTTCCGCAAGTAAGCAACGTGTTCCTCGGTAAACTTCATTTTTTCCAGAAAAAGCAAAACCTGCTCCAAACCCGCGAAGAGAAAGTAGGGTCTTCCCGGTGGCAGGCGCCTGATGAAGAGATCGAAAGTTGCGGGTTCGAATTTTTTGTTGTCGAAGTAGCTGGCGCACATCGTCAACTCGTACAGGTCGGTGAAGAGGCTCATGTTTTCCTCGGTTTGCCAACCCAAGAAAGACTTCATGAGCCATACGTAAGCGGGAACGGGATTTAATTCTTTTCCACTTTCAAAGAAGCTGCGTTGATAGCAGGTGGTTTCCCGTTTACTACGAGGACACGATATTACGAGTATTCGGTACCCCTTGGAATGCTTGTAGTAACTCAAAAACCCGTGCTGCCAGTTCGCTCACACTGGGATACGAACTGGTGATGCCTGGAATGGGTTTCTCGCTGGATACTTGGAGTAGCAAGATATTCAGCGTTCTGTTCCGCGGAAAAGTGCCTGATAATCCGCGTGATGCCATACCCCCATTGAAGAAGGAAGCGAATAAGCGATGGGGAAAATGGGCAGGCTACGCCTTCGTCAACGTGCTCAACGATTCGCCAAAGATTTCAAAAAGGATCGGCATCGATCTAACCAAATTTTGAAGTATTAGAGCATAACTGTAATCGAAAAGATCACTCAGCAGTTAAAAGTTGTCATTTTGTTTTGGCAGCAACCCACTTTACGCCAATTTCCTCTTGAAAGTCTTATATATCCCAGATACCATGCATAAAGTGAGATTCATGGCTGAAGTTTGTACAACATGCGGACTTCCAAAGGACTTATGCGTTTGTGGCGAAATCGAAAAAGAGCAACAGCGCATTCGCATACGCCTCGAAACCAGAAAATTCGGCAGACCCACCACAGTTATTGACGGTATGGATGAAAAAACCACGGACCTCGCAGACATTGCTCATAAGCTAAAAGCTTTTTGTGCGTGCGGTGGAACATCTAAAAATGGCTTAATTATGCTGCAAGGTGACCATCGGGAGCGGGTGCGCGAGTACCTCATCAAAATAGGCTACCCGTCCGAAAATATAGAGCGCCAATAACTAAACCAGCAAAGGTGCATAGTCCCAAAATGAAAACCCTAGGCAACATACGTGACGTATTAAAAACAGTCAACCACCGAAAACCTGTCAGGATATACTGTCCAAGATGCGCGAGTCCAAGACTCAGTTTACACAGCAGTTTGGATATGTGGCTGACGCCGCAGAAGTACGTTTGTGCGAATTGTGGTTATGCGGGCTCAGTAGTTATGGAACTTGAAAAAGAAGAAAAAAAGTGAGACTTTACTAATCAGGCAGTTCGAGATTCAATTGTTTCTTTAGGGTTTTGTAGCGGTTTCGGACTGTGACTTCTGTAACTCCAGCGGCTTCGGCAATGTCTTTCTGTGTCTTTTTCTCGTTGTTTTGTAGACACGCAATGTATAGCGCAGCGGCAGCTAATCCCATCGGGTCTTTTCCTGCGGCTGCACGTCTTCTTCGTGCGTCTCTGAGAATCTGGATGGCGGCACCTTGGGTTTTTCCTGAAATTCCTGTTTTTTCGGCGATTTTCGATACGTAAGTCAACGGGTCGGCTATCGGCATGTGTACATCGAGCTCACGCAATAGAAGCCTGTAACAGCGGGCAACATCTTTTTTGTCCACAAGACTTGCCTCGGCAATTTCCCTCAGGGTTCTCGGTGTTCCGCTTCCGCGGCAAGCTGCATATAATGCTGCAGCAGCTATGGCAGCTATGGATCTGCCTCGTACTAGGCCTTTGTCAAGTGCTTTTCGGTAGATTACGGCGGCTTTTTCTTTGATTGGTGGTGGAATGTAAACTTTGTCGCTTAGGCGGTCAAGTTCTGCCATGGCTTGAGCTAGGTTTCGGTCGATTGAAGAGTGGACTCGGCTGCGTATCTGCCATTTTCTAAGGCGCCACATTTGTAGTCTGGTGGCGAGGGGCAGTTTCCTTCCGAAAGCGTCGCGGTCAACTTGGCTAATTGCGGTGGATAAACCTTTGTCGTGAACTGAGTAGGATGTTGGTACACCAACTCGGCTTCGGGAAGCTTTTTCTTCCTGGGTAAAAGCGCGCCATTCTGGTCCTTTGTCCAACATTTGCTCGTACAAGACGAGGCCGCAGTCGCCGCAGACGGTTTCGCCGGTGTCGTAATCGTGAACTAGGTTTTCGCTGCCACATTCGGGGCATTTATCCATCAAACGCTGGTGCGTTCGGGGTGCTTCTTTTTTACTCATTTTTCCGACTCCATTCTAAACTGCGCATAACCGTCACCATTTTTTCAATTTGGGCGAGAAAACAGTACATTCGGCCCGCGCAAACTTAGCAGATGAACATATCTGCTATATAAGCTTTGCTATCTTAACAACCAGATTCGGCATATTCCGAACAAGCATAAGTAATACGGGTCTTGCTTAAAAGTTTATTTGAGAAGGCATGTCTGCTGTGTTCTTTTTTTGTGTTTTGTGAGAATGCTTATTAGGAAAAAACGGTATGGTTAAAAGTCTGCCTGTCTTCGAAGCAGCAGGGAAGCCCGGTGGTGTAGTGGTCAAGCATAGCGGGCTTTGGACCCGCCGACAAGAGTTCGAATCTCTTCCGGGCTACCAAAGGCTTTTGGAGGTTTTTTGAAGACGAAAATAGAGACCTCCGAAGAGAGCGATACCTGCTGAGCTGATTATGATAGGAATTAACTTGCTGATAAAATCTGTTTTAAAGAAAATAAGTGCTACAAAATAAGTAATCTTTTTTTTCTATAAGCTTGAAGCAGTTGTTGATCAGTCTGTGGTATTTGCCGCTGTCTGCTTTGGGCGCGAAAACGATCGGTTCTGTATGTTGAATTGGCTGGTTTTCATGTTGAAGTGGCCAGAATGCAACATAAAACTATTTGGTTGATTTTTGGTCCGCTTGTGCACGACGCGAAATTTTTTAGTTGGCTCGGTCTATCTTTGTTGGGAGGAGATTTATTGATGGGTTCGGTGAAGTTTGAAGCTGGAAGATTTTTGTTTGTGCGTGCTGAGCACGTCGGATATATTGAGTTTCATTGCTGATGTGGCGAAAAAGAACCTGATAACCATTGTGAGTTTTACTGCTGTTGGCGCTTTGAAGTGGGCGAAAATTGGGTTTTTATGATCAGCAGAAAAACGAGTATTCCGAGGAGCTGCTTGACGCCCCTCAGGAAATTGCTAGTTGCGTCGGCAACATTTCCTTAAAGGATGGTGCCCCCTTTGTTCATGCGCACGCGGTTTTAGGTGGCCAAAACGGAATTGTGAAAGGCGGGCATCTGCTTGCTGGGAGAGTTTTTGCTGCAGAAATTCATTTAGCTGAGTTGCTTGGAGAGAGAATTGAGCGGAAAAATGATGCTGTGACAGGTTTGTCTCTTTGGGACATTTAGTTCCGTGAAGCCTCGTTGATGGTTATCCAGCAGTCTAATAAGGAGAAAAGGCGCATCATGGTTTGGAGACTAACACATTGAAGGTTCTCTTTGTTGAGCCTCCTAAAGACATATGGTTCGTCATGGGTGAATACGTGCCGCCGCCTTACGGTATAATTCAGCTCGCCGCTTACCTAGAGGAACACGTTAAGGGTTTACAGCTTGAAGTCTTAGACTGCAACGCTGAAAAGGCGGATTGGGCAAAAATGGAGCACCGTCTCGCTTCATCTAATCCTGACGTTGTTTGTTCGAGTTCTCTTGCAACTTGCAACACGTACGCCGTGGCAAAGACCCTTGAAACGGCTAAGAGAATAGTTCCAAACGCGCTTACGGTGACGGGTGGTCAGCATTTCACTGCGACCGCTAAGCAAAGCCTGGAGGCTTACCCGGAAATAGATGTAATTGTTAGTGGCGAGGGTGAGGAGACTTTGGCCGAACTCGTAAAGTGCGCAAGTGAAAAGAAGTCTTTTTCAAAAATCAAGGGCATAGTGTTTCGGCAGAACGACCAAATCATTAGCAATCCGCCGAGACCGTTAATTGAGAACTTGGAAGATCTTCCTTTTCCCGGCTACCACTTAGTGAAGGACTTGATGGGAAAGTATCACTTTTCTGTGATGGCTGGGGAAAAAGCGCCCTATGCTCTCATTGAAGGCTCCCGAGGATGCTCGCACGAATGCACTTTTTGCACTCAGTGGCGCCATTGGCAGGCATGCTGGAGAGTTAAGTCTGCGAAGAGAGTTGCTGATGAAATGAAGTACTGCAACGAAACGTTCGACAGCAAATTCATATGGCTAACGGATGACAACTTCGGCTCGGGCAATCGACCAAAAGAAATAGCTGAAGAAATCATCAAACGCGAATTGACCGCGGAAGCAACTTGGTTTGTTCAGGCAAGATGCGACGACATTATTCGAAACAAGGACATCCTTCCGAATCTTGCGAAGTCTGGGCTTAACTGGGTCCTTTTAGGAGTGGAAAACTCGAGTCCGTCCACGCTGGAAAGTTTCAAGAAGGGCATCTCTCCGAAAGATGCAAAAACTGCTGTTAGACTTTTGAAGGACAATGGCATTTTTGCACATGCAATGCTTATAATTGGGCAAAGAAAAGACACACGAAAATCGACAAAACAACTTAGAGAATTTGCTAACGAATTGGATCCTGACCTTGTAATGTTTGGGATTCTGACGCCTTTTCCGGGAACCGAAATCTATGAAGAAGCTAGTCGAAACGGCTGGATCATGGATAAGAATTGGTCGCATTACGACATGATTCACGCGATCATGCCTACGGAAACCTTGTCAGTAAATGAAGTTCAGGAAGAGCTTTACGGTTGCTACAGAGACTTCTACGGTTCATTGGACAGAAGGCTCAAAGGGCTATTCGCGAGCAACCAGCTTAAACGAAAGGTATTCTGGCACATGGCTCGGAGCGGGGTTCTGGGAAGAATAGAATCGATGTTTTAGGCGAAGAAAAAATGCCTGGCGTCAAAACATCCGCAAGCTTTTCTCTCATACTCTGCATTTGTTTTTCGATTTTGGGGCTTGCTATTCTTCCTTTTCTTCTTTTCACAGCTAGATTTGAAGTCAATTTTCCAAATGGCGGTTTGCTTGTTGGGTTGTTGTTTTCCTCAATTTGCCTGTTGGGGATCGTTGCGGTGTTTTACCCGAAAAAATGCCAAAAGACGTTTGCGTTTAAGGAAAATAAGAGATTGCGGAGAAACGATGGAGTTGTCGGCGGGTCCGATTTAGGCTTTGCAGGGCATCATCCTAGTTGCGGCAGGTTTGATGGAAACCGAATCAAAATTCGTGGTGTTGTTCTTTGTTCAGCTTGCGCCGGCTTGTTTCTCGGGGCATTTTTCGCTTTGACTGGAAACGTTCTTTACTTTTTCTTTGGAACATCTTT
>Ga0316624_10000288_pt1 | contig 16281 bp, 16 predicted proteins | sample OWC_Aug_N3_C1_D5_FD_207657 | JGI IMG/M metagenome (GOLD analysis project Ga0316624, IMG submission 207657) | Wetland soil microbial communities from Old Woman Creek delta, Ohio, United States - OWC_Aug_N3_C1_D5_A | ecosystem: Environmental > Terrestrial > Soil > Wetlands | place: USA: Ohio... | reverse complement strand
CGCGCTGGCTGCTTGGCCGCACCTGGGGCTCGACCCACACCAACTTGCGTCTGGAGTCCCGCTTCGACGGCAATCTGATCGACCGCCTGATGGCGGCCGGCCACGACGTCGCGGTACTCGACGAGGCTTATTCCGACACCATGGGTCATGCCGGCGCGGTGGTGCTGCATCCCGACGGCATGCTGGAAGGCGGCCACGATCCGCGCGCCGACGGCGGCGCGGCGGGAGTGTAAGGCGGCGCGTTCTTTACCTCATCCCTGCAAGCGGGGAGAGGCAGCCGTGCCGCCCACTTTCCGCCGCAGACGACCGATAGTCCCGCCCGTTCACGGGGGCCGGAGCGCGCACATGCCGCTCAATCGTTTGCTTTATCTTTTCGTCGCTTTGTGCGCAGCCGTCGGGATGGCATCGCCCGCCGCGGCGCATCCGCATGTCTGGGTGACGATGAAGAGCGAGCTGGTCTATGCCGCCGACGGCAGCATCACCGGCATCCAGCACCACTGGGCTTTCGATGACATGTTCTCGGCCTTTGCCACGCAAGGCCTCGCGAGCAGGGAGAAGGGCAAATTCACGCGCGAGGAGCTGGCGCCGCTCGCTCAGACCAATATCGAGTCGCTGAAAGAATACAAATACTTCACCTACGCGACCGCCGACGGCAAGAAGGCGCCGTTCGCCGATCCTCTGCCGGGCTATTGGCTCGATTACAAGAATTCGCTGCTGGTGCTGAATTTTATTCTGCCCTTCAAGCAGCCGGTGAAGGCGAAATTGCTGAAGATCGAAATCTACGATCCGACGATCTTCGTCGATTTCGAATTCACCAAGAAATCGCCGGTCGAGCTGCTCGGCGCGCCGCAAGGCTGCAAGCTCGACGTGGTGCTGCCGCAGGACATCACCACCGCGCAGTCGCAGAAGCTCGGCGAGGCATTCTTTAATTCGCTCTCCTCGTCACAGAACTGGGGCGCGCAATTCGCCAACAAGATCCTGGTGAATTGCCCTTAACCGGGAGCCCGAAGGCGTAACACTGTTACGCGGCGGCGATGCCACCTTTGCGCCGCAGTCCGTGCTATGGTCCCGCCCGCATGACCGCTGCTACCCGCATCCTGCTTGCCGCCCTGCTTAGCCTCGTCTTGGTCGCGCCCGCTGCCGCGCATCCGCATGTCTGGGTGACGGCCACGGGCGAACTGGTCTACGCCCCCGACGGCAGCGTCACCGGCATCCGCCAACATTGGGTATTCGACGACATGTATTCGGCATTTGCCGTGCAGGGTCTCGAGACCAAGGAGAAGGGCAAGTTCACCCGCGCGGACCTGGCGCCGCTCGCCAAGGTCAATGTCGAGCAGCTGAAGGAATCCGATTATTTCACCTATGCGACCGCCGACGGTGCCAAGGTGCCGTTCACCGATCCGCTGCCCGACTATTCGCTCGACTACAAAGATGAGATGCTCACGCTGAACTTCACGCTGCCGTTCAAGCAACCGGTGAAGGCCAAGGACCTCGAGATCGAAATTTACGATCCGACCTATTTCATCGCCTTCGCGCTCGAAAAGCAGACGCCTGTTCAATTGGTCGGCGCGCCGGCGCAGTGCCGGCTCGCGGTCGAGCTACCGCGTGAAATGACCTATGCGTTGGGCAAGCAGCTCAGCAACAATCCCGAGGCGGCGACTAATTTCGGCGCGTTCTTCGCCAACAAGATCATGGTGAAGTGTCCGTAATGAGCAGGCAATCCTCATGGGCGGCCTCTGCCGCTGTCGCCTGCCTGCTGCTTATTGCCGCGCTCGATACCGCGCTGGCGCAGCCGTTCGGGCTGCATCCCAACGCGGCGCCGGAGCCGGGCGGCTTCGCCGGCTGGATTCTTTCCGAGCAGGCCAAGTTCTACCGCATGCTGTCGAGCCTGATCCGCGAGTCGAAGGCCAATGGCAGCGCCGCCTATACCTTGCTCGGCATTTCCTTCATCTACGGCGTGTTCCATGCCGCCGGCCCCGGCCACGGCAAGGCAGTGATCTCGTCCTATTTGGTCGCCAATGACGAGACCTGGCGACGCGGGGTGATCCTCTCCTTTGCCTCGGCCGTGCTGCAGTCGCTTACCGCCATCGCAATCGTCGCCATCGCCGCCGTGCTGCTGGGCGCGACGGCGAAGATGATGGGCAACACCGTGCGCGTCATTGAAATGGTCAGCTACGCGCTCATCATCTTGATCGGCGCGCGGTTACTCTGGGTCAAGGGCCGCTCGTTCCTGCATCTGCTGCGGCCGCAGGAAGCACACACACACGATCATCGCCACGGCTATAGGCACGACGACGATCATGGCCACGCCCACGCGCACGCCCACCATCATCACGACCATGGCCACGGTCACGGCCATCACCACGACGAGGAGGAAGCTCCCGCCTGGGGCCACGCCCATGCGCCGGAGCCGCAGGCGCTCAAGGGCCCGCACTGGCTCAAGCGCGGGCTGGCGGCCATCATCGCGGTCGGCTTGCGGCCCTGCTCAGGCGCGATCATCGTGCTGGTGTTCGCGCTGGCGCAAGGCCTGTTCTGGATCGGCGTCGCTTCCACTTTTGTGATGGGCCTCGGCACCGCCATCACCGTTGCGGCGGTGGCGACGCTGGCGGTCAGCGCGCGCGGGCTCGCGGGCAAGCTGGCCAAATCAAAACCAGGCGCGGGTTTGCTGATCGTGCGCGGGCTGGAGACCGCCGCTGCCGGCGTCATCATCCTGTTCGGCGCCGCCTTGCTCACCGGCTATATGGTGAGCGAGCTCATAGGGATGTTTTAGCGGAAGTCTTCCGCTTGCAACTCGATCGGCTTGCCGTGCGGGGTGCGGTCGCAGGCGCGGTCCCAGGCGTCGCGGTAGCGGTGCAACGTCGCTTGCGTCGTCACGCCTTTCTCCGCCACCAATCTCTCCAGCGCCGCCAGCCAATGCAGGTAATAGGTCTCGCCGGTGTCGGGATCGCCGGCGGCCTGCGCGCGCTTGATCTCGGCGGCGAGCGCCGCGGCCCATTCTTTCCACGAAAACACCCCGCGCTCGTGCAGCGCCAAGGCCAGCGCAAAAGCCTGCGCCTCCCACGGCTCGCGGAACATCGGCCCCTCGGCATCGCGCGGGATACTCGGCACCTCCTGCGTGGCGCGGGCTGCTGCGGCTCGATCGATTGTGCTCATAGGCTCGTGTCTTCTAGCCCCTTCGCGTAAGGGGGCTGGGCAACAGCGGGTTTTAAGGGCTCTTTGCCCAGCAATCGTAGCTCAGCGCGGAACAGCCGGCCAGCCGCGAAAAATCTCGCTCGCTTAAGCGGGAGTCTCGCGCTTAATGACAGTAGAAGCCACCCCCACTGTCGTATCCGGCACCGTGACCGTTCCATTCGACGCCTATCTTCCATCTCGGTGAAAATTCCCGGAACGTCACGCGCGCTCCCCGCGGAAGAGCGATCCTTTTCCCCCGTAGATACGCCTTGGGATTTCTCTTGATCTTCTTCCGCAATTCATAGTCGTCGGATAGTTCGTTCAACGCTGCGCGCACCTTGGGATCAGTGCCGAATTTGATAATGATCTGATGGTGGCGGAGTTGCCCTTTGAGCGCTTTCAAATGCTTCGTCGCTATTGGCATCTTATACCTCCCCTGCGAGTTGGGGCGCATTGTTCGCCCAAGCTTGCCAATCATAAGCGACTCAACCAGTAGTCGCAAGTTCGGCAATCTGCACGGCTCGGGCCGCGTGCCAGCGGCGCTCGCAGGTGAGGAGGGGTGAAAAACCGCGCGTCGCGTATCAAAGCGATTCCAAATAGGGCTCCCAGGCGTCGACCGAGACCGCCGTGGTCGGATCGCCGTCCGGGCCCCACAATTCGCGGCCGGTAAAGCGCACGGTGTAGAGCCATTGCGGGTCTTCGCCGGCGCCGGTGGCGTTGCTGTCGGGAAACACGTGACAGCCGATCACGCGCTCGACGGTGCCGACATGCCCGCGCACATAGCGCGGCAGCCGCGTATGCGTGAGCGGGTTGATGTTCTTTGCGCGCACTTGGTCGCCGGGCTTGAACGCGGCCTTGGTATTGGTGTCGCGCTCGGTCGGCCCGCCGCGATGCAGCACCTTCAACACATCGTCAGGCGACAGCACGCGCTTGACTGGTTTCGGCGAATACAGCGAATGCCCGGCCGTGATCTCGTCGTCGGCGACCAGCGCGCGCTCCTTGAGCAGCGCTTTGAGCCCGGCGAACCAGAGCTGGTAGTAGCTCATCGTCAGATATTCGGCCGGGTTGCGGTTCTCGCGCGCAAAGCGCGACATGTCGATGTTCCAACCGCCCGGCATGCCCATCGCGAGGGTCAGTGCGAATGCACGTCTTTCCCAGTCGGCATGAAACACCGGCTCGTTCGGCTCGGGTTCGACCGGGCCGAAGCCGTGCACGCCGCCCATGTCCTGTGCGCCGTTCATGTGCCGCCTCCTTTACCTCTCCCCGCGTGCGGGGAGAGGTCGACCCGCCGAAGCGTTAGCGGAGGCGGGGCGGGTGAGGGGGCGTCGCCGCGATGCTGAGCATATAGAAGGGGGGGGGGCCCCCCCCCCCCCCCCCCCCGGGGGGCGGCCCCGGCCCCCCCCCCCCCGCCCCCCCCCGCGGGGGGCCGGGCGCCCCCCCGCGGCGGGCGGGGGGGGGGGGGGGGGGGGGCCCCCCCCCCGTCGCCGCGATGCTGAGCATATAGAAGGAGCCCCTCACCCGCCTCGCCGCTGCGCGGCTCGGCACCCTCTCCCCGCAAGCGGGGAGAGGGAAGAAAGTGCGCGCCGTTCATGTGCCGATGTCCTTTGGCGACTTCGGCAGCCCCGTGCCGATCATGCTGTCGCGCGTGACCAGTTCGGCGAGCTTATCCTCGCTCCAGCCTTCGGTGCCGGCGGGCCGCATCGGGATCACCAGGTAACGGATTTCCGCGGTCGAATCCCACACGCGGATCTCGGTGTCCTTCGGCAGCGTGACGCCGAAATCGGCGAGCACGCCGCGCGGATCGGACACCGCGCGCGAGCGGTAGGGCGCCGACTTGTACCAGACCGGCGGCAGGCCGAGCACCGGCCACGGATAGCAGGAGCACAGCGTGCACACGACCATGTTGTGGAGCTTGGGCGTATTCTCGAGCGCGACGATGTGCTCGCCCTGGCGGCCGGCGAACCCAATCTCCGCGATTGCGGGCGTCGCGTCTTTGAACAGCCGCGCGCGGTAGCCGGAATCCGCCCAGGCCTTGGCGACCACACGGGCGCCGTTGCGCGGGCCGACCTTTTTCTCATAGGTCTCCACCAGCAGGTCGAGCGCGGCCGGGTCGACGTAGCCCTTTTCAGTCAGCACCGTTTCCAGCGCGCGCACGCGCAACTGAGTTTCGCTGAGCTCGGAATATTCGTGATCGTGGTGGTGGTCTTGGGAATGTGCCATGGGGGCATTAAAGCGCAGCACCCACGTTGTGTCATCATCCGCGAAAGCGGATGATCCAGTAACCCCGGTGACTGCGATAACACGGGACGCTGGGGTTACTGGATGCCCCGCCTTCGCGGGGCATGACAGCAGAAATTTTAGCCATGACCTCGCTCGCCGACCGTATCGACCGCCTGACCAGCGCCATAGGCCGCGCGGCGGCCTGGCTGGCGCTCGCGATCGTACTCCTGCAATTTGCGCTGGTGGTGGCGCGCTATGTGCTGGGCCTGGGCTCGATCTGGCTCACCGAGACGGTAATCTACGCCAATGCCGCGCTGTTTCTGCTGGCCTCGGCCTGGACCCTGCACGCCGGCGGCCATGTGCGGGTCGACATATTCTATGCGCACGCTTCGCCGCGCGCGCGAGCATTCGTCGATCTCGCCGGCAGCCTGCTGCTGCTGTTGCCGTTCGCGCTCGCGCTGCTGTGGCTGTCGGTGCCCTACGCCGCGCGCGCCTGGGCGATCCTTGAGCGCTCGCAGGAGGCGAGCGGGCTGCCGCTGGTCTTTCTGCTCAAGACTTTTATCCCCGCCTTTGCGCTGCTGATGGCGCTGCAAGGCGTGGCGCAGGCGATGCGCGCCTTAGCGGCGTTAAGGCAACGCTGATGCCGTTCGCTGAAACCCTTGCCGTGCTCATGGTCGTCGCCGTCATCGCGGCGCTGATGATCGGCTACCCGGTGGCGCTGACGCTGGCCGGCGTGTCGCTGATGTTCGCCGTGCTCGGGCACATGCTCGGCGTCATGGGATTCGGGATTCTAGGAGCATTACCGCAGCGCATTTTCGGCATCATGAGCAACGAAGTGCTACTCGCGATCCCCATGTTCATCTTCATGGGCGTGATGCTCGAGCGCTCGCGCGTGGCGGAAGAACTTCTCGAAACCATGGGCCGCCTGTTCGGCACGCTGCGCGGGGGCTTGGGGATCTCGGTGGTGATCGTCGGCACGCTGCTGGCGGCGGCGAAAGGCGTGGTGGGCGCCACGACGGTGACCATGGGCCTGATCATGCTGCCGGCGATGCTGCGCTTCGGCTACGACCCGCGGCTGGCCGCCGGCACCGTCGCCGCCACCGCGACGCTGGCGCAGATTTTTCCGCCCGCCACCGTGCTGGTGCTGCTCGGCGACCAACTCAGCAACGCCTATCAGGCTGCGCAGCTGGCGCAAGGCAACTTTGCGCCGCGCTCGGTCAATGTCGGCGATTTGTTCGCTGGCGCGCTGCTGCCCGGCTTCGCGCTGGTCGGGCTCTATCTGCTCTATCTGATCGCGGTCGCGATCCTGCGGCCAAGCGCGTCACCCGCATTGCCGCCCGACCCGCAGGCGCCGCGCGGCCTCGCGCTGGCGCGCCGCCTCATTGAGGTGCTGATCGCGCCTTTGCTCCTCATTCTTGCCGTGCTCGGCTCGATCCTCGGCGGCGTGGCGACGCCGACCGAAGCAGCCTCGATCGGCGCGGTCGGCGCGATGGTCCTTGCCGTGCGCAGGGCCGGCGTCCGCGGCCTGCTGATGCCGGTGATCGAGAAGACCACGCAGATCACCGCCATGATCTTCCTCATCCTGATCGGCGCCACCGTGTTCAGCCTGGTGTTCCGCGCGCTCGGCGGCGACGGCATGGTCAACCGCGCGCTCACCAATCTGCCGGGCGGCGCCGGCGGCGCGCTGCTGGCGGTGATGCTGGCGATGTTCCTGCTCGGCTTCGTGATGGACGCCTTCGAGATCATCTTCGTGGTGGTGCCGATCGTCGGGCCGATCCTGCTCAAGATGCCCGGCGTCGATCCGGTCTGGCTCGGCATCATGATGGCGATGAACCTGCAGACCTCCTACATTCACCCGCCGCTCGGCCCGACGCTGTTCTATCTGCGCGGCGTGGCGCCGCCCGAGATCACCACGCGCCACATCTATGTCGGCATTATCCCGTTCGTGCTGATCCAGCTTGTCGCGCTGGTCGTGCTGTGGTTTGTGCCGGGGCTGGCCACCGCGCTGCCGCATGCGCTTTACGGGCGCTAGTCAGCGCCAGAAGCGCTCGGCCACGATCCAGATCCACACCGCGCCGGCGGCGAGCAGCGACAGGCCGACGGCGGCCGACCCCATGTCCTTGATGCGCTTGATGGCGGGCTCGGTGTCGAGCGTGATGCGGTCGGAGATCTTCTCGATCGCGGTGTTGAGCAATTCGACGATCAGCAGGAACACCAGCACGCCGATCAACGCGAAGCGTTCGCCGGTGTCGTTGGTCAGGAAAAAAGCGAGCGGCACGCCCACCACCAGCAGCGCCAATTCCTGGCGGAATGCTTCCTCCGATTGCGTTGCCGCAATCAGCCCGTGCCAGCTATTGATGGTCGCCCTCAGAAGCCGTTCCACGCCGCCTGCCCGAATCGATAGTGCGCCCGCCACAAATTACGCGGGGTCTGTTTGAGCGTCCATTCCGCATGTATAAGGTTTGCCTATGAAAGCCGGGGACTTATTCAATCTCAAAGGCCGCGTCGCGCTGGTCACCGGCGCCTCGAGCGGGCTCGGCGTGCAGTTTGCCCGCGCGCTGGCCGACAACGGCGCCGCGGTCGCGCTGGTGGCGCGGCGGGCCGAGCGGCTCAAGGCGCTGAAGGACGAGATCGAGGGCAAGGGCGGCAAGGCCGTGGCGATCGAAGCCGATGTCACCGACCGCGCCGCCATGGCCCGCGCCTTCGACGCCGCCGAAAAGGCCCTCGGCTTGGTCACCATCCTGGTCAACAATGCCGGCATCGCGCAGGCGCCGATGCGCGCGGTCGAGGTCCCGGCCGAGGAATGGCGCAAGGTGCTGAGCGTCGATCTCGACGCGGTGTTCTACAACGCGCAGGAAGCCGCGCGCCGCATGCTGGCGGCGAAGAAGCCGGGCGCGATCGTCAACATCGCGTCCGTGCTCGGCCTGGGCGTGGCGAAAGGCACGGCCGCTTACGCCGTGGCCAAGGCCGCCGTCATTCAGGCGACCAAGGCGCTCTCGCTCGAGCTTGCCTTCAAGGGCGTGCGCGTCAACGCCATCGCGCCCGGCTGGTTCGTCACCGAGATCAACGACGAATATCTTACGGGCGAAGCGGGCGCGGCCATCAGGCGCGAAATCCCGATGGGCCGCTTCGGCAAGGACGGCGATCTCGACGGGGCGCTCTTGCTGCTCGCGTCCGACGCCGGCAGCTACATCACCGGCGCCACGCTGGTGGTCGACGGCGGGCAGGTTGTGCAGATCAAGGGCTAGACACTCAAATTCCAGAGTGTTCGCCCGCGAATGCTAGGGCGCGTCCGCCGGCGCCTGGTGCACTTCGACGACGTTGCCGTCCGGATCGTAGAAGAAGATCTGCTTCCAGCCGGTCATCGCCCAGTCGCCGTAGTCGGAATACTTGATGCCCTTGTCGTCGAGCCGTTTCTTGAAGGCGGCGAGGTCGTCGGTGCGGAAGGCGATGTGGCCGCGCTGCACCGGATTGACCACCTTGCCGGTGCGGAAGCCGATATTCATGTCCTTCTCGGCGATGTGCATCTGCACCGCGCCGTCGGTGATGAAGGCGACGTCGCCCGGATAGCCCTCGTTCCGTTTGCGGTTGGCGCCCATATTGGGGATCGTCTGCATGTCGAGCACGTCGCGATAGAACTTGTCCATCGCCGGCACGTCCGTTGTGGCGAAGTTGACATGATGTAGCTTGAGTTTCATGAGATCACCGCATTGCGCAGCGCCGCCGCTTCGCCGTGCGCATGGCGTCCTTGCATGCGGTTGATGACGGACATGGCATTGTCTCCCTGTCGTCATGGCCGGGCTTGTCCCGGCCATCCACGTCTTCAAAAATAGAAATTCGTGGATGCCCGGCACGAGGCCGGGCATGACGGGGCATGTCCTAGTTGCGATAGCCGCGGTCGATCTTGTCGAGCAGACGCATATAAGCCGCCCAATCGGCCGAACCGCGGCCGGCGTCGTGCGACTCGTATTGCTTGGCGGTCTTGGCGCAGACCTCCGGCGGAATCTCGATCAGCTCGGAGCCGGTCGCCTCCAGCATGAGCTGGATTTCCGCCGCCTCGATCAGGTGCTGCATCAGCACGAAGGCTTCGCGCGCGGTCTTGCCGACCGTGAGCAGGCCGTGATTGTGCATGATCATGGCGCGGTTCTGCCCGAGATCGCGATTGATGCGCTCACGCTCGCCGAAGTCTTCCGTCAGTCCCTCATAGCCGTGATAGCCGATGCGCTGGTAGTAGCGGATCGCCTGCTGCGAGACCATGCGCAAGCCGTGCTTCAGGCCGGCGATCGCCATGCCGACCGGCGTGTGCACGTGAATGGCGCAGTTGACGTCGGCCCGCGCGGCGAGCACGCCGCCGTGTAGCGTGAAGCCGGGCCGGTTGACGCCGGACTTCTCGTCGAGGTCCTCGTCCATAGACACCTTGACGAGATTGGAGGCGGTTACTTCGGTGTAGAGCAGTTCGTGCCGCTTCATCAGGAAATTGCGCGGCTCGGCCGGCACCCGCATGGAGGAGTGGTTGTAGATCACGTCGTCCCAGCCGTAATGGGCGACCAGGCGATAGACGGCGGCGAGATCGATGCGCGCCTCCCATTCGGCGTCCGACATCGTACCCTGTGACGTGGCCATGGCCAGCTTGGTGGGCTTATTCATGGGCTCCTCCTATTGGAGTCAGTCTAGCACAGCGCGCGGCGCGCCGGTATAGAGAGGCCCGCATGGCCATTCAAATCCGCATGGGCGGCTATGGGCCGCCCACCACCGGCTTTTCCAAGGCGCTGAAATTCATCGGCGATAAACTACAAGCCGAATTCGGCGACGGTCTCGCCATCGAATATGTCTGGAACATCATGGACCACGGCCACAAGGCCGAGGATATCCTGACGCTGGTCGAGAATGGCGAGATCACGCTCGGTTATCAGTCATCCAGCTATCTGACGGATCGCGTGCCAGAGCTCGGCTTCGTCGACCTGCCGTTCCTGTTCAGCAGCAACGCGCAGGCGCGCGGCGCGATGGACGGCGCACTCGGCGATTTCCTCGCCAAGAAAACCGAGGAGCGCATCAACTACCGCATCCTCGGCTGGTTCGAGAACGGCTTCCGCCATATCTCGAATCGGCTGCGCCCCATCCATTTACCTGCCGACATGAAGGGCATGAAGATACGCGTTTTGCCGAGCGAGATTCACCGGCGCACCTTCGAGCTGCTTGGCGCGATCGCGATGCGCATGGACCTGACCGAAGCCATCGCCATGATCAAGGCCGGCACCTTGGACGCGCAGGAAAACCCGCTCGCCAACACCGTCACCTATGGCGTGCACAAGTTTCACAAATTCCACACGCTCAGCTATCACTTCTACATTTCTCGCCCGGTGTTTTTGCATCGGCCTTCGTTCGAGGCCTGGCCGGACGATCTTCGGCGCGCCATGCAAAAAGCCGTTGTCGAGTCGGTCGCGTTTCAGCGCAAGCTCGCGGTCGAGGAGCATGAAAGTTCGCGCAAGATCATCGAAGACGCCGGCTGCGAGATCGTCGAGTTGAACGACAAGGAACATGCGGCCTTCGTCGATGCCGTGCAGCCGCTGCTTTCCGACGCCCGCAAAATGTACGGCGACGCCATGTTCAAGATGGTGCCGAAGGCTTAACGACCGCTACAACAATTTCGGCGTCATGCCCGGGCTTGACCCGGGCATCCATGATGATTCGCAACTCGCTCACGCTTTACGTAAGTCCGTCTTTGCCGAACTGCCTCATGGATTGCCGGGTCAAGCCCGGCAATGACAGCAAAGAGGTGTGTATTACGCCCATGCCTCGCGCGTGCGTCCGCGCATCACCAGCGTGCCGACCACTATAAAATTGAGAATGTTGGAGCCGATGCCGGCGGCGAAGGCCGGTGCGTAATAGCCGAAATGGTCGTAGAGCGCGCCGGCGAGCCAGCCGCCCAGCGCCATGCCGCCGCCGCTGAACAACAAGAGCGTCGGAATCCGCCAGGACGCTTCCGAGGCCGGAAACAATTCGCGCAGTGCCAGCACATAGGCCGGGATGATGCCGGAAAAGCCGAGCCCGAAGGCGGCGGCGACCACGAACAGCCCGGCCTCGTTCTGCGTCAGCAGGAAGGCCACCATGGCGCAGCATTGCCAGGCCGAGCCGATCAGCACGGTGGCCAGCCCGCCGATGCGGTCGGAGATCGCGCCCCAGATCTGCCGGCTCAGGAAAGCGGTGCCGAGCAGCACCGACAGCATCATCGCGCCGACCGAGCGGGTGATGCCGAGATCGCTGCAGAAGGCGACCAGATGGCCCTGCGGCATCGCCATCGGCACGCAGCACATCACCGCCGCCGCGCACATCATCGCAAACACCAGATTGGGCGGCCAGCCGAGCACCGTCGGCGTGCGCGCGGCGGCGCCGGCTTCCGCCGCTTCGTCGATCGCCTCGGGTGGCGCATGGAAGAAGATCGCTGCCAGCGGCACGATGACCGCGATCTCGGCCAGCGCGTACCACAGCATGGTCTGTCGCCAGCCGAGATAGGCGATCGCCTGCCCGAAGAGCGGCGGCCATAGCGCGCCGGCGAGATAGGAACCGCTCGAGATCAGCGCCAGCGCGGAGCCGCGCCTTTGGTCGAACCAGCGGCTGACATAGATGTAGAGCGGCGCGTTGATGCCGCCGAGCCCGATCAGGCCGATGAACAGCCCATGGCCGATCCACAGCGGCCAGGGCGGCCCGAGGGTCGAGATCGCCAGGCCGGTGCCGATCATCAGCGAGCCGCAGATCACGGTCCAGCGCGTGCCGACGCGCTCGGCGATGCGGCCCATCATGATGCCGCCCATGCCCGAGCACAGCCAGGCCAGCGCGCTGGCGAGCGCCGGCACCTCGCGCGCGCCGCCGACCTCGGCGGCGATGTCCTTCAGCGCCACCGCCGTGATCCAGGCGGCGCCGAACGCCATCATCATGGTGACCAGCGCGGCGCTGGCGGTGACCCAGGAGGTTCGGCTCTCGATCGAGACGGAAGACGATTGCAGCATTGCAAGGAACCCGGCTTGGGCTCCTTGTACAGGCCATAAGCGATTTGACCAGCCACGCAGGCGAAAACCTGCCCTGCTGCTGCATTGCGCCAAAATGCGCAGCGGCGAGGCGCGGCGAAATTTCGTTCCAATCCGCCGGGCGGCCGTGAAATTGTTGTCAGCCTGTTGAACGAACTGACTTAATTCGCTTTGTTCTGTTTTCTGTGCCGCCGCGTCGGCCTATATGATAGAGGTCCGCCGGCTGTTATTTTGCGCCACCGGGCGCCGTTGCAAGGCCACGCGCATGACCCTTCGATCCGTCAGCCTCGACGACAAATACGATCTCGCCCAAACCCACGTCCTCGTGACCGGCTATCAGGCGCTGATCCGCGCGCTGCTGATGCAGAAGGAGCGCGACCGCCGCTCGGGCCTCAACACCGCGGGCTATGTCACCGGCTATCGCGGCTCGCCGCTCGGCGGGCTCGACCAGCAGATGATGCGCGCCGGCCGCTTCCTCACCGCGCACGACGTGAAATTCCAGCCCGGCATCAACGAGGAGCTGGCCGCCACCGCGCTCTGGGGAACGCAGCAGGCCGAATTGCGCGGCGAAGGCAAGTTCGGCGGCGTGTTCGGCATGTGGTACGGCAAGGGCCCGGGCGTCGACCGTTCCGGCGACGTCTTCCGCCACGCCAATCTCGCCGGCACCTCCAAGACCGGTGGCGTGCTCGCGCTCATGGGCGACGACCACACCGCCGAATCCTCCACCACCGCGCATCAGTCCGAATTCCATTTCGTCGACGTGATGATGCCGATCCTCAATCCGGCCGGTGTGCAGGAAATTATCGACTACGCGCTCTACGGCTGGGCGATGTCGCGCTTCTCCGGCACCTGGACCGCGCTCAAATGCATGCACGAGACGGTGGAATCGACCGGCGTGGTCGATGGCAACCTCGATCGCTTGCAGATCGTCACGCCCGACGATTTCAAGATGCCCGAGGGCGGGCTCAATATCCGCCTCGTCGACACCATTCTCGGCCAGGAAGCGCGCCTGCACGACTTCAAGCGCGACGCCATGCTCGCCTTCGTGCGCGCGAACAAGCTCAACAAGATGATCACCTCGGGCGGCCGCAATCCGAAAATCGGGATCATCACCACCGGCAAGGCCTATCTCGACGTGCGCCAGGCCTTCGACGAGCTTGGCCTCGACGAGATCAAGTGCAACGACATTGGGCTGCGCCTGTTCAAGATCGCCTGCCCGTGGCCGATCGCGCGCCAGGAACTGTCCGATTTCGCGCAGGGCCTCGATCTCATCATCGTGGTCGAGGAGAAGCGCTCGCTGATCGAAGTGCAGGTGCGCGAGGAACTTTACGGCACCGCCAATCAGCCGGTCTGCGTCGGCAAGAAGGACGAGCAGGGCAACTGGCTGTTCCCGGTCAAGGGCGCGCTCGATCCCAACGATGTCGCCATCGCCATCGGCGAGCGGCTGTTGCGGTTCGGAGCCAACGAAGAGCTGGCGGCCAATGTCGCGCGGCTGAAATCCGCGCAGAAGTCGCTCGCCGAAACTACCGACGTCGCGGTGCGCATTCCCTATTTCTGCTCGGGCTGCCCGCACAACACCTCGACCCGCGTGCCGGATGGCAGCCGTGCCTATGCCGGCATCGGCTGCCACTTCATGTCGCAATGGATGGACCGCAAGACGCTCGGCTACACCCAGATGGGCGGCGAGGGCGCCAACTGGATCGGCGAGGCGCCGTTCTCGAAACGCGGCCACGTTTTCCAGAACCTGGGCGACGGCACCTACAATCACTCCGGCTATCTCGCCATCCGCGCCGCGATCGCCTCCGGCGTGACCATGACCTACAAGATCCTGTTCAACGACGCGGTGGCGATGACCGGCGGCCAGGCCAATGACGGCGGGCTGACCGTGCCGCAGATCGCCGCGCAGGTGGCCGCCGAAGGCGCCAAACGCGTCGTCGTGGTCACTGACGAGCCGTGGAAATATCCGAGCGATACGGACTGGCCGCGCGGGCTGACCATCCATCACCGCGACGAGCTCGACGCCGTGCAGCGCGAGTTGGCCAAGGTCCCGGGCGTCAGCGTGCTGATCTACGACCAGACCTGCGCGGCCGAGAAGCGCCGCCGCCGCAAGCGTCACGCCTTTCCAGATCCGCTCAAGCGCGTGGTCATCAACGACCTGGTCTGCGAAGGCTGCGGCGACTGCGGCGTGAAATCGAACTGCGTGTCGGTGCAGCCGCTGATGACCGAATGGGGCCGCAAGCGCACCATCGACCAGTCGAGCTGCAACAAGGACTATTCCTGCATCAAAGGCTTCTGCCCGTCCTTCGTCACCGTGCACGGCGCCAAGCTCAAGAAAGGCGAGAGCGTCGCGGAACCTGCGGAATGGCCGGCGTTGCCGGCGCCCAGCATGCCGCTGACCAATCACCCCTACGGCATCATCGTCACCGGCGTCGGCGGCACCGGCATCGTCACCATCGGCGCCATCATCGGCATGGCCGCCAATCTGGAGGGCAAAGGTGCCGGCATCATCGATATGGCCGGGCTCGCGCAGAAGGGCGGCGCGGTCTACAGCCATATCCGTATCGCCAACCGGCCCGAGGACATCCACGCTATCCGTGTCGCCGCCGGCGGCGCCGATCTGGTGCTGGGCGGCGACATCGTCGTGCTCGGTTCCAAGAAGGTGCTGGGCGCCATCAAGGCCGGCCATACCCGCGTCGTCGTCAACACCGCCGAATTCCTGCCCGGCGATTTCACCCGCAATGCCGACTTCTCGCTGCCGACCGAGCGGCTCAAGCGCGCCATCACCGGTCATGCCGGGCGCGAGCAGAGCCATTTCGTCGATGCCGGGCGCCTGGCGACCGCGCTGCTCGGCCAGTCGATCGGCGCCAACATGTTCATGCTCGGCTACGCCTATCAGCTCGGCGCGCTGCCGCTTTCCGCGGAGGCGATCGAGCGCGCCATCGAGATGAACGGCGAGGCGGTCGTGATGAACACGTCCGCCTTCCGCTATGGCCGCCGCGCCGCCGTCGACCCGAAAGCGGTCGAGGCGCTGGTCAAGCCGCAGCAGGGCATGGAGAATGACTCGCTCAAGCTCTCGCAGTCGTTCGGCGAGACGGTCGCGCGCCGCGTCGCGTTCCTCACTGATTATCAGAACGCCGGCTACGCGCAACGCTACCGCGATTGGGTCGAGAAGGTGCGTGCGGCGGAAGCCGAAAAGGCGCCCGGCCAATGCGGTCTGGCCGAAGCGGTCGCGCGTTATCTGTTCAAGCTGATGGCTTACAAGGATGAGTACGAGGTCGCGCGGCTCTACAGCGATACGTCGTTCGTCGAACGGGTGAAGTCATCGTTCGACGGCGACAATCTGCGGCTCGAATTCCATCTGGCGCCGCCGCTCCTGGCGCGGCGCGATCCGGCGACCGGCGAGCCGAAGAAAATGTCGTTCGGGCCCTGGGTGCTCAAGGGCTTTGCCGCGCTGTCGAAGTTCAAGTTCCTGCGCGGCACGCCGCTCGATCCGTTCGGCTACAGCCAGGAGCGCCGCAGCGAGCGCAAGCTGATCGCGGACTACGAGGCATTGCTCGCGATGCTCGTCGCGGAGTTGACGCCGGCCAACCACGCCGCCGCGGTGGCCTTGGCCTCGCTGCCGGAGAAGATCCGCGGCTACGGGCCGGTGAAGCAACGCCACCTGGCAGCCGTCAAAGCCGAAGAAACCGCGCTGCTGGAGCAATTCCGCAGCGGCGCGAATGCATTTCTTAAGGCGGCGGAGTAGTTTAGCGGCCCGGTTGCGACCTTTTTCCATAGGTGCAAAGGCTTGACCGCCCTGCGCCGGTGTTTTCATATCCAGACATAAGACCGCCCGGCAAAGGCGGCTGAGGGGTGCGGCGCCGCG
>Ga0316624_10000287_pt1 | contig 16284 bp, 16 predicted proteins | sample OWC_Aug_N3_C1_D5_FD_207657 | JGI IMG/M metagenome (GOLD analysis project Ga0316624, IMG submission 207657) | Wetland soil microbial communities from Old Woman Creek delta, Ohio, United States - OWC_Aug_N3_C1_D5_A | ecosystem: Environmental > Terrestrial > Soil > Wetlands | place: USA: Ohio... | reverse complement strand
AGCGGGTCGGGACCGAAGCGGTCGGCGGCCTCGATCGGATCGATGGCCGTGCCGAGCGACTTGCTCATGCGCTGGCCGCTGAAGGTCATGAACCCGTGCCCGAACACTCCCCACGGCAGCGCCAGCTTCGCGCTCATCAGCATGGCCGGCCAGATCACCGTGTGGAAACGGGTGATGTCCTTGCCGATGATGTGGAGATCCGCGGGCCACCACCGGGCGAACAGATCCGGGTTGCTGCCCAGTCCGACCGCCGAGGCGTAGTTGATCAGCGCGTCGAACCACACGTACACCACGCTGCTCGAGTCGAACGGCAGCGGGATGCCCCATGACTGCCCGGCACGGCTCACCGAGATGTCCTCCAGTCCGCTCTCGAGGAGGCGCACGATCTCGTTGCGCCGGATGTCGGGCTGGAGAAACTCCGGGTGCGCCGCGAAATGGTCGAGCAGCCGCTGGCGGTACTTCGAGAGCCTGAAGAAGTGGTTCTTCTCGCGAATCCACTGCGGCCTGGTCAGGTGTACCGGGCAGTTGCCTTCGACGAGGTCCTTTTCCTGCTTGAACGCCTCGCAGCCGACGCAATACCAGCCTTCGTACACGCCTTCGTAGATGTCGCCGGCCTCGTAGATGCGCCTGGCGATCTCGGTGACGCCCGCGCGGTGGCGGGGCTCCGTGGTCCGGATGAAGTCGTCGAAGGACACCTCCAGCCGCCGCCACACATCGGTGAACTCGCGCTCCATCTGATCGCAATACGCGAGCGGATCCATGCCGGTCTCGCGCGCCCGCCGGTACACGTTCTGCGAGTGCTCGTCGTTGCCCATCAGGAAATGGGTTGCCGCCCCGACGAGCCGGTGGTAACGCGCGATCACGTCGGCGGTGATTTTCTCGTAGGCCGTGCCCAGGTGCGGCCGGCTGTTGACGTAGTCGATGGCTGTGGTCAGGTAGAAACGGGACATCACGTACCGTACAGGTGCTTGGTGCTATGTGCTTGGTGCTTGGTGCGGTGCTCAGTGCTTCGTGGTATGCGCTTCGTGCCTGCTGCGCGCCGCACCCGGCACGACGAATCGCTCTCAGCACTAAGCACCGCACCTGGCACTCAGCACCAGGCACTCAGCACTCGTGATCCAGGTAAGCCTTCATCGCCATTGCCTGGACGTCCTTCACGGCCAGCTGCCGCTCGCGAGCGAGCCGGACGCAGTCGTCGAACTCCGGCGCTGCGTTCATGACTACCCCGCCGCGCCGCGCAACTTTCATCCGGACCGTCCCGGCCGGCGTCTCCACGCTCACCGATTCGCGATCGAGCCGCTCGCGGTCGAGCTCCTGATAGCGTAGTCCAAGTGTCGTCGTTTCGCGAAACAGGATGCCGGCCAGCGTCTCGCGATCCGCCGGACGCGCAATCACCGTCACGAGCGTCGCCGGCCGGCTCTTCTTCATCTGCACCGGCGCGTAGTAGACGTCGAGCGCGCCGGCCGCGAGCAGCCGATCCATCACGAGGCCGAAGATCTGCGGGTTCATGTCGTCGATCTCGCACGCGATGACCAGCACCCGCTCGAAGTTTGCCGCCGCCTCGGAGGTGCCCGCCATCGCCCGCAACACGTTCGGGTGTCCGTCAGGATTGCGGTCGCCGGCGCCATACCCGATCCGTTCGACCCGCATGGCCGGCAGCGCGCCGAACTCTCGCGCGTAGGCGGTCGCGAGCAGCGCGCCCGTCGGCGTGACCAGCTCCATTTCCGGCCCGCTCGCGTAGATCGGCACGCCTTGCAGCAGCCTGGCGGTCGCCGGCGCCGGGACCGGCAGCGTGCCGTGCGCCGTGCGGACCGTTCCGCGGCCGACGTTGAGTGGCGACACGATGACGCGCTCGGGTGCGAGCCATTCGAAAGCGAACACTGCGCCGACGATGTCGACGATGGAATCGAGTGCGCCCACCTCGTGCAGGTGCACCTCCTCGATCGACATGCCGTGAACCGACGCCTCGACTTCGGCCAGCCGGTGGAACAGCGCGATCGCCCGCGTGCGGCCCTCCCCGGACAACGCCGACTGTTGAATCAGGCGCGTGATCTGCGCGGGCGTCCGATGGGCGTGCCCGTGGGTATCGTGCGCACCGCGCTCGACGACTGTGAATTTCGACGCGACGATGCCGCCCCGCATGACCCGCTCGACGCCGACCTCGCAGAGGTCGACCGCAAGGCTGCCGAGCGCCTGCCGCAGCGCGTCGATGGGAAGCCCCAGGTCGAGCATCGCGCCCAGGATCATGTCGCCGGAAATGCCGGAGAAGCAGTCCAAGTAGAGAAGCTTCATGACTGTAGTGAGTACCGCTTACTGCGCCAAGCGCCCGAGTTCACGCACGCTGCAGAATTGCCCGTCGCCCAGCACCACGTGATCCAGCACCTCGATGCCCATCAACTGGCCGGCCTCCACCAGCCGGTCCGTCAGCGCGACGTCGTCTTCGCTCGGCGCCGGATCGCCGGACGGATGATTGTGAAACACGACGATCGCCACCGCGCCGGTGCTCATCGCCTCGCGGAAGACGTCGCGTGGCTGCACGACGGTGCTGTCGAGCGCCCCAACGCTCACGATGGCCGTTCGCAGGACGCGATGCTTGGCGTCGAGCATGACCATCCCGAACTGTTCGATCGGCCGCCCCCCGTAGGTTGGCAGCAGGTAGGCAGCCACCTCGCGCGGCGAGCGCAACTGCACGCGCGCGGGCGGCCGGCGCAGCAGCGTGCGGCGGCCCAGTTCGAGCGCGGCCAGCACCTGCGCGGCCCTCGCCGGTCCAAGACCCTTCATCTTCCGCAGCATGTCGTGGCTCACGCGGGACAGGCCGTGCACCCCGTCCGCCTGTTCGAGCACGGCGTTGGCGACGGCGAGGGCGCCCATCGCGCGGATGCCGCTGCCGATCACGATCGCCAGCAGTTCGTTGTCGCCCAGCGAGGCTGCGCCCAGCTGCGCCAGTTTCTCGCGCGGCCGATCGTGCGGCTCGAGCCCCTTCACAGCAGCCGCTCCACTTCGGGCAGGATCGCGCCCGAGGGCCCTCGAAGCACGACGTCGGCGTCCGAGGTCACCGGCGTCGCCTCGACGTTCACCTCGACGATTGTCGCCTGCGCGCGTTTCGCCATCGACGGAAACGCGGCCACGGGGTACACCACGGCGGAGGTGCCGATGACCAGCAGCACGTCGCAGGTGCGAACTGCATCGATCGCCCGCTGAACCGCCTCCGGATCGAGCGCCTCGCCGAACCAGACGATGTCGGGCCGCAGCGGCGCAGCGCACGACGGGCACAGGGGGAGGTCCGCCCGCGACAAGTGACGGACCGTCGATGCCGATGCTCCGGTCATCTCCTCGACCGGCGGAATCGGCTCTCCGCGTTGATCGAACACGCACGCCCGGTGCACGCTGCAGCGTGCCCGCCAGATGTTGCCGTGCAGTTCGACGAGGTTGCGGCTGCCGGCGTCGACGTGGAGCCCGTCCACGTTCTGGGTCAGCAACGTGAAGGCCGGCAGGCGCGTTTCGAAGCGCGCCAGTACGGCGTGCCCGGGATTGGGCCGCGCGCCGGCGATCCGGGCGCGACGCCACCAGTACCACTCCCAGACGAGGACCGGATCGCGGGCAAACGCCTCCGGCGTCGCCAGATCCTCGGCGCGGAACGTGCGCCACAGGCCGCCGGCGCCGCGAAACGTCGGCACACCGCTCTCGGCGGAAATGCCCGCCCCGGTGATGGCCACCACGCGGCGGGCGCGTTTGAGCGCCGCGGCCGCCTGTCCGATCGCGAGAGATGTCGCCGAGTCCACTCATCTCACAGCCGATTGCTGGCCGGCTGAGCCTCCCGCTATACTCTACTCGATGGGCCCCAGAACCGTCCTCGTACTGCTCGCGTGCGCGGTGCTGCTTCCAGCGTGCACGAATCCTCCCGACAAGGAGATGAATCAGGCGCGCGGCGCGATCCAGGCGGCACGGGCCGCCGGTGCCGACCAGTACGCGTCCGACGAGTACAACACCGCGGTGGCGTCCCTGAAGCAGTCCGAAGACGCCGTTCAGCAGCGCGATTATCGCCAGGCGCTCAACCACGCCCTCAACAGCCGGGAAGAGGCTGAGAACGCGGCGCGCGCCGCCGCCAACCAGAAGGCGGCCGTGCGCAGTCAGGCCGAACGCGACCTCCACGACCTCCAGCCGCTGCTGGACGAAGCGCACGCGCGGCTGAAGGCAGACACTCCCCGTGGCCGGCGCAACCGCGCCGTGCAGTCCGAGCGCGCGGCGGTCGACGCCGCCGATGCGTCCGTGCAAAAAGCGCGCACAGCCATGGCGCGCGAGGACTACCTCGGCGCGCGCGACGCCATCCGCGGCGTTGCCGACCAGTTACGCGCGACAATCCACCAGATGGACGCCGCCACACAGGCCCCGGCCGCCAGGCGCCGGCGCTAGCCCGGACCCCGGGCGACCCGATCCTGGTCGAAAACTGCGCACGCACGTGCAGGGAAAGTACGCGGGAAGTGCAGTTCGGTCCTGCCTGGCGGTTCTTGGTCCCGGGTGCGGGTCCTGGTCCCTCGTCGGGGGTACCGCGCACGAGGGATCAAGTGGCCCGACTAAGGACCAAGCACCAGGAACTGCCCCGCGACGGTGAGTTCCGCCCAGCCGGTGAGATAGAGACCGTCAGCGCGCCATTCCACACGCTGTGAGCCGCCGGGCGACGTCACCTGGACGTCGCGCGCGGCGCCGCCGAACGAAGCGGCGGCGACGGCGGCCGCGCAGGCGCCGGTGCCTGAGGCCTGCGTGGGGCCAACCCCTCGCTCCCAGATCAGGATGCGGACGCGATCGGCCGCCTCCGTCTCGGCGAATTCGACGTTGGTGCCCTGGGGAAACGCGGGATGGCGTGCGAGCACGGGGCCGAGGCGCCGGAATCGCGTCTCGTCCAGCGGCCCGAGCACCACGCACTGCGGATTGCCGACCTGCAAGGTGACGACGGTCACCTGCCCGCCTGGCACTTCGAGCGACATCTGCCCGATGGCGGCCGGCTGCCCCATCGCGGCGCGGAAGACGAAGCGGCCCCCTTCGATGCGCTGCAGCGCGAGCCGTTTCTCGCCCGCCTCGGTGTTGACAACGATCTCCTGAGTCTGGAGGTGCGGGTGCCGTTCGGCGACGATTGCCGCCAGGCAGCGCACGCCGTTGCCCGACACTTCCGCACGGCTGCCGTCCGCGTTGCGCAGCCGCATCGACGCGCCTTGCGGCGTCAGTTGGTACGCGATGAGGCCGTCGGCGCCGACACCCGTGTGACGGTCGCACAACCGCCGCGCGAGGACGGCGAAGTCCATGTCGCCAATATCCTCGCGCAGGACGAACAGGAAGTCGTTGCCGTACGCGTGGGCCTTGATGAAGTCAATCATCGCGTCGTGAGCCATCTGGCTACTGTCTACTGACTACTGTCTCCTGCCTATTGCACCTTGAACGCGTTGAAGATGTACGTGACGCCCACCGCGAACCCGATCGACGGGTCGCGCTCGGTCATGCCGACGAGCGCGGCGGCGTCGAAGCGCGCCGGCCCGCGCGTGTAGCGCGCGCCGAATCTCATCGCCGACCGGCTCTCGGTGCCGGGCGGCGCTTCGGAACGGGTGCTCGCCCGCCCGTTGATTTCCCCCACCAGTTCCACCTCGTTGGTCATCGCGCGTGCCAGGGACAGGCCGTAGGTGACGACGTCGTTCTGGCGATCGCCGCGCGTCGGGTCGCCGAGAATGCCCACGCCGATGTTGCCCACAACGCGCAGCGATCGCACGGTCTTGCCGACGAGCGCGCTGGCGAGAAAATCGGTCGTGTCGGTTCCCAGGCCGCTCTCATTGCTGGCGTTCGGCAGGCGGGTCGCAAACCGCAACCCGATCGCCGGACGCGATTCCGATTCGGAAAGTACCCGGATCTTGGTCGCGAACACGATGTCCTCGACGTCGGTGGTCGTGTCGCCAGGCACCTCCAGCATCGAGGACAGCGGCGCCGCCACGCGGTCGGTGATCGTCAGGCGGTTGTGCAGGCCGCCGGTGATTTCCACTTCCGCGATCGAGCTGATGCCAAACATGACGCCGATGAGCGGGGCGCGCAGCAGGTTGCCCTTCAATCCGGAAACGGGAAACAGGATGTCGCGACCGTAATCGAGCCCGCCCTCGACCAGGATGCGCCCGGCGCCGATCGTCTCTGGGTCCTGCGTCACGAGCGGACGCTGCTGCGCCCGGGCGGCGGACGCCGGCAAAAGCAGCGCGGCGAGGACGAACGACATGGTTGCGTGATGTTTCATCCAACGCTCCGTTATGTCCGGAATCAGGAGTCAGGGGTCAGCTGATTCCTGATTCCTGATTCCCGATTCCTAGAATGTGCGATCGCTGTCGAGCAAGATGGTCACCGGCCCATCGTTGACCAGCTCCACCTGCATGTGCGCCTGGAAGGTTCCCGTTTCCACCTTCAAGCCCTGCTCGCGCAGGACGCGGACGACATCCTCGTAGAGCCGCCGCGCCAGTTCGGGTGGCGCGGCCTTGTCGAACGACGGGCGCCGGCCTTTCCGCACGTCGCCGTGCAGGGTGAACTGCGACACGACGAGCACCGCCCCGCCGACGTCCACCACCGACCGGTTCATCTTCCCATGGTCGTCTTCGAAGATGCGAACGTCGCGCAATTTCCCCGCGATGTACTCGACGTCGTTCGGGCCGTCCTCCCTCGAGACACCGAGCAGGACGAGCAGGCCCGTGCCGATCTCTCCGATCGTCTGCTCGCCCACGCGCACGCGCGCGGCGCTCACGCGTTGAATCACGACTCTCATCTGGTCGATTGGTGCGTTGCGCGGTCGCGCGGCCGCGGCAGCAGCTTCGCATCCAGCAGGTGCGATGTGGCGACGTTGCCGACCGCCCGCAGCATCGAATTCCTGACGGCCGGGTTCTCCCGCTCGAGGTCGAGCAGCAGGCGTTTGATCCGCTGCCGCTTCAGGCTGAAATCGCCGCACGCGGAACAGCAGCAGCTGACGAGCGGCAGCCCGCACTCCCTCGCATATGCCGCGGTGTCGGCCTCGCGGACGTACACCAGCGGCCGAACCACCTGATGACGGCCGTCGTCTGAGACCAGGCGGGCGGGCATCGCCTTCAGCGTCCCCTCGTAGAACAGGTTCAGCAGCAGCGTCTCGATCACATCGTCCGCGTGGTGGCCGAGCGCGATCTTCGTCACGCCGAGCTCGGTGGCGAGGCGGTACAACACGCCCCGCCGCAACCGGCCACACAGCGAGCACGGCGTGTCGTCGGGCTCGAGCAGGTCGTCGATCGTCTCGCCGATCTTCGTGTGTTCGACCCGGCACTCCCACCCGCGCTCCTCGCAGGTGCGGGCGATCACGTCGTACCTGAAATCCTCGTAGCCCGAATCGACGGTGGCGGCGACGATCGAGAAATCGATCTTCGCGTGGCGTTGCAGAACGTGAAGGATCTGCAGCAGCGCCCAGCTGTCCTTGCCGCCCGACAGCGCGACCATCACGCGGTCGCCGTCTTCGACGAGGCCGAAGTCGACGATGGCCCTGGTGGTATGACGGGCGATGCGTGCTTCGAGGCGGGAACGGTACGACATTACGGGTGCTGACGCTGATTACGAGTGCTAAGTGCTACGTGCTAAGTGCCAAGTGCTAGGTGCTATGTGCTAGGTGCCAGGTGCTGAGTGCCATGTGCCGGGTGCTCGGTGCTCGCGAGCAGCGTCTCGACGGCCGCGGGCCAGGTCATCGCCTCGCTTTTTTGCAGGGCCGCGGCGCCCAGTCGCTCGGCAAACGCGCTGTCGTCCATCAGGCGCGCGATGGCGATGGCGAGACGCTCGGGCCGCGGCTCGCTCATCAGCCCGGTGACACCCACTTCCACGAGTTCCGTGGGCCCCCCGCTGTCGGTACACGTGATCACCGCCTTTGCGGCCGCGAATGCCTCGATCGTCACGAGACCGTAATCCTCTGCGCGCGCCGGGAAGCAAACGGCGCGGCAGCGCGCGAGATAATCCACCAGTTGAGTCGAGTCGACCGAGCCGACGAGCATCACGCGGCTTTCGAGGCCGCGCTCGCGGATGAGCCTCGCCAGGCGCGGCGCCTCTTCGCCGTCACCGGCGATGAGGCAGCGGATACCGCGCGCCTCGGGGAGCGCCAGGGCTTCGACCAGTAGATCCATCCGCTTGAGCGGCGTCAGGCGCGACACCGCGAACAGGTAGTCGCCGTAATGATCGCAGCGGTACGGGCGGGGCGGCGCCGGCGGGTGCAGCACGTCGGCCCGAATCCCTCCGAGACGCTCGAGTCGTTCCTGGATCGTCTTCGACTGCGCGACGACGCGTCTGACGTTGTGCGTGAGCAGGTACCGATCGACGCGGTGGATCGCCACGCGCCGGAGCCGCTCCTTCAGACGTGCCGCCGCGGGCAAGGTCGCCACGAACGACGGCCACAGATCGTAGTACTCGCGCATGCGGTGATTCAACCAGCAGACGTGCGCCGGGTGGCGCACCGCGTAGCTGGGATACCGCAGGCTGACGACTCGATCGATGGAGCGCCCCTGCTGGTCGACCGTGACATCGGTCAGCCAGGTGGCCAGGTACGCGCGGCCCTGCCGGCCGAACCGATGAGACGGCGTGGTCACCAAATCCGCCTCGTGCCCCGCGCACCGAAGGGCGGCGACAAGCGACTGGGCAACGACCAGGTGCCCGCCCTCACCCAGTGGCGGGCTCGATGTGACCACCGCAACCCGACTCACGCGATGCCCTTCATCGATAACCCTTATGAGAGTGCTGGCGTAAGGCTGAGGCCGGCCTGGGACCGATTCGGGCGATTGTAGGAAACCCCTCGGCAAAGGTCAACGCACGAGCCGCGGCCCGCGCCGCAAGGATGGACACACGCGATCCAGCCGTGGTACTGTACCCGTCTTTCGGCGCCTTCAGCGCCCTTCCCAACCCACGGCGGTCATGACCAAGCACTCAGCTGGAGGGCGGCTTCGCCCTGCCTTGCTCCTTGTTGCGAAGGTCGTCGTCAGCGTCGGCCTGCTGGCGTGGCTGTTCCGCAACACCGACATCGCCCGGCTCTGGGCCTACGTCACGAAGGCATCGCCGGCGTGGCTCGCCATCGCCATGGCCCTGTACCTGGCGCAGCTGCTGGTCAGCGCGTGGCGCTGGGGCCTGCTGCTGGAAGCGCAGCACGTGCATGTCGTCTGGCGCAAGCTCGTCGATTCCTACATGGTCGCGTACTTCTTCAACAACTTCCTGCCGAGCAACATCGGCGGCGACGTCGTCCGTATCCGCGATACGGCGGCGGAGGCGGGCTCCAAGACGCTCGCGACCACCGTCATCCTGTTCGACCGCGTCATCGGCGTCATCGCGCTCGTGCTCATCGCGGCCGTCGGGTCGACCACGGGTGCCACGGCCGGCGAACCTCGGCTGCTACCGTGGACCTGGCTGCCTCCGTTGCCCTGGGTGCTCTGGCCGGCGCTCGTCGTGGGCGCCAGCATGTTCGTCATCGCCTTGCGGCGGCCGGGCGGTGTCGCGCTGTTCCTTCATCCCTTGAGGGTCATCCACGCGGAATGGGTTGGACAGCGCATCGAGCGGATCGTCGCGGCGCTCGGCCGGTTTCGCGACCGGCCAGCGACACTGGCGGGCTGCTTCGTCGGCGCGATCTTCGTGCAGGGGATACTCGTACTCTTCTACCTGGCGATCGTCCACAGCATGGCGATTCCCGTCCCGTTGTGGCACCTGGCCGTCATCGTTCCCCTCTCGTTCGTCGTGCAGATGCTGCCGATCTCGGTCAACGGTTTCGGCGTCCGGGAAGCCACCTTCACCGTCTACTTCCACCAGATAGGCCTTCCTCGCGAACCCGCGCTGGTCGTCTCCTTCATGGGGGCGGCGCTGATACTGCTGTTCTCGCTGTCGGGCGCGGTCGCCTACGTCGCGCGCGGCGCGCGCCGCCGGGCACCCGTCGAAGCGCCCGAGCCCGAGGTGTTGACGTAGAGGAAACCCTCAGCCCTGCCGCGCATCTCTACGCGACCAGAGGATGTAGACGAGGCCGCCAACGAGCACGACGCCAGCGGTGACGAAGGCGACGGGACGGGCGTTGACGCGAAGGTACTCGACGGCCTGCTCGCCGTACCAGACGGCGAGCAGCCCCTCGCCCAGGTAGCGCGCGCCGCGGCCGATGGCAATCGCCAGCGCGAAGGTCCCGACTCGCACGCGGGCGACGCCTGCCGCCAGGACGAAGATCTTGAACGGCGCCGGCGGTGGAAGCAGCGCGGGCACGAGGATCGCCAGCAGGCCGTAGCGTCGCAACGTGTTCATGCCCCGCTCGACGCGCCCCGCGCTGAATCGCCTGCGCAGCAACGCCTCCCCGCCCTTGCGTCCGATCGCGTAGACGACGAAGCACCCGGCAATCGACCCGAGCGTCGCCATCACCGCGTAGTACAACAGCCGTTCGTTGTGCTGCATCACGAACGACACGACAAGGAAGTCGTTGATCTCGGGCAGCGACAGGACCGAAGAGTCGAGGAAGGCAAGCGCAAACAGCCCGGGACCGCCGAACGCTGCGAGCTTGCTGCCCAGAGCCAGGAGATGACGCATGGATGGAGTACAGTAGTAACGGAGCTCCGTGCATGCAGTGGGGAGCAAGCTCCGTCGTCACGTGATTGCCTGATCATACCGCAGATGCACATCCGATCGTCCGTCCGGCCGCCCTCGCCGCCTGGAGGCGAGGCGCTGCTCCTTCGCGTGATTGGCTTCTCCGTGCTGCTCCTCGGCTGCCGCGCCGCGTGGCTGTATCACGCCGCGGGTCTCACGCTCAGCCACTACGATGCGAAGGCGCACCTGGTCGTCGCACGCCGGGTCGTCGACAGCCTGACGCCTGGCTGGCAACAGCTGGGTGCCGTCTGGCTGCCGCTGCCGCACCTGCTGAACCTCGTACCCGTGCAGATTGACCTGTTCTACCGGACAGGCGCGTCGGCGGTCGCCATCTCGGTGCTCGCGTTCGCGCTGGCGGCGGTCGGCATTGCGCGGATCGTGACGCGCGCAACCGGCTCGGCTTCCGCGGGCGCTGCCGGCGCGGCCGTCCTCGCGCTCAATCCCGGCCTGCTGTATCTGCAAGCGACGCCCATGACCGAGGCGCTTCTGATCGGCCTGCTCGTCATCGCGGTGTCCTTCACGCTCGACTGGCTGCAGCAGATCACGGCCACGGGTTGGAATCCGGCTGCCTGCCCCGGGCGAGCAGAGGCGGGTCGAAGGGAAGCCGGACCCGAGAGTCGAACGACGATGGCGGCCGGACTCTTCATCGCGGCCGCATGCCTCACCCGCTACGAGGCGTGGCCCGTCACCGCAGTGCTGCTCGTGCTGTGCGCGATCGCGCTGCGCCACACGGGTATGAGCGCGCGCGCCGCCCTCGCTCATGTCGCAGGCCTGGGCGCCTATCCGGCGGCTGCCGTGGCGGCGTTCCTCGTGCAGAGCCGGCTGACGGTCGGCAAGTGGTTCATCACCGGCGGCTTCTTCCTGTCCGACAACATCGACACGGGTAATCCGTTCCGCGCCATCGGCTCGGTATGGTGGGGCGCGCACGTCATCAGCGGGTACGGCGTCGAGCTGGCAGCGGTGGCGGGGGCGATCGCGTGCATGGTGGTCGCCTGGCGCGATCGGCGGCGCAGTTGGCTGCTGGCCCCGCTGGCGCTCGTGGCCGTCGGCGCGCTGCCCGCCTACGCGTTCTACGACGGCCACCCGTTCCGCATCCGCTACATGACGCCGCTCGTTCCCGCGCTCGCCGCCTGCGCCGGCCTGGGCGTGGGCCTGGCGCGCGGCCGCCTGCTGCGCCTGGCGCTCGCCGCCGCGGTGATCGCGCTCGTTGCAATCGAAACCCGCCCGTTCGACTTCGACGCGCCGATGCTGCTCGAAGCGCAATGGGACAGCGGCAACAGCGCGGCGCGCAGGCAGGTGACCCGTTACCTGGTCGATCACCGCGACGGGCGGACGATCATGGCGAGCATGGCGTCGCTCGCGCACTACATGCAGGAGCTCTCACGCAGCGGTTTCCGGTTGAAGGACTTCCTGCACGAGGGAAACGGTGACATCTGGGAAGCGGCCGTGAAGGACCCGCGGCCGCATGTCGGCTGGATACTGGTGGAGGAATGGGCTGAAGGCGGCGATCGTCTCGCCGCCTCCGCCCGTGACAATCCGCGTTTCCTCCAGGGGTTCACGCGCGTCGCCGAGGGCGGCGGCGTGGCTCTTTACAGGGCGGTTACCGGCCGCCAAATCGTACGACGAACGTCGCCTGATAGGTGACGCCGCCCAGATCGACCTTGTCGCTGAGGAACTGCGTGAGTGGGAGCGTGCCGGTCGCCTTCTGCCAGCGAATCTCGCCGCCGATCGCAAAGTTGCCAAACGGGAACCGCACGCCTCCGAGGACGACCGGCCCGACCTTGGTGCCGCTCGCCTGGTAGGTGGCGGTCGAAATGTCGGCGCCGCCGGAGTCATTGGGAAACACGAACTGCCCCACCTCGCTGTAGCGCCACGGGAAGATACCGAGACCCCCGCCGATATACGGCTCGACGACGGCGGCGCGGCCGAGCGGCAGGAACCGCACGGTCGCGGTGATCGGAACGATGCGCAACCGCAGTGTCTGCGGAATCTCCGAGCCGTCCACGTTGGTGAAGTTCCTCGACACGCTGAGCACGCCTCCGCTGCTGTAGTAGGCGATGCCGATGCCGGCGTCCAGGAACGGGCCCACGCCGATCAGCCACTCGCCCCCGAACGTCACATTGTTGAAGTGCTTGAGGTCGAAGAGCAGCGCGTCGTAGTAGCCGCCGTTCAACTCGCTCGCCAGGATGTCGCCCTCGGCCAGGCGGGCGTCCTCGCCGCGCAGGACGAAGTAGCCGATGTTGAAGCTCACCGCCTGCGACTGGGCGCGAGCCGGCGCGGCAAACGCGGCACCGAACAGCACGACGGCGACCAGGACGAACAGGGATTTGCGAAGCATACGTGCTCCTGTGAAGGAGTTGATAAATGAGGACCCGGCCGGTGCCAGGCACCGCTCGCCGTACGGTAGAGCATGAAGGATGCCATGCCCGACCCGCACGTTTTTGCGCGTTTCTGGCCTGTTCAGCCGGCGTCCCCGCCGCGGCAGCCGCGCCGGCGAGGCCGCCGATGTGTCCCAGTTAACGGTCAGTCGCTGTCCTCGCCTTGTACGACCGAACCGACGCGAGCATCTCCCCGTGGATTCGGCCGTTGGAGGCTATCAGGCTCGCCTCGCGAACGTCGAAGGGGGCGCCGTCGATCGCCGTGATCTGTCCGCCCGCCTCCTCCACGATCAACGCCCCGGCCGCGACGTCCCAGGGGTTGAGCCGTTCCTCCCAGAAGCCATCCATGCGACCGGCGGCCACGTAGCACAGGTCGAGGGCGGCCGAACCGAGCCGGCGCACCGCCTGCGCGCGGGTGATGAACTCGCCGAAGAGGCCGACGACGCCGGAAGCCCCCTCGTGAACATTGTAAGGGAAGCCGGTCACCAACAGCGCATCGAGCAGCGTGGGGGTTTCCGAGACGCGGAGAGGGGCGCCGTTCAGACAGGCGCCGCCGCCCCGCTCCGCCGTGAACAGCTCGCGGCGCGACGCGTCGTACACGGCGCCGATCTCGATCCGGCCGTCGATCTCGAGACCGAGCGACGCACAGAAGATCGGGAGGCCATGCGCGTAGTTGGTGGTGCCGTCGAGGGGGTCGAAGATCCAGCAGTGGCGCGCGCGCCCCCGCCCTTCCGTCGCGCCGAACTCTTCGGCGAGCACGTCGTGATCGGGAAAGCGTTCGGCCACCATCGCGCGAAAGCCGCGTTCCACCGCGACATCGACCTCGGTGACGAGATCGATGCGCCCCTTCTTCGACACTCCAATCGCGCCGCCGAAGCGCGCCATCTGCAGGTCGCCCGCGCGCACGACTGCCTCGATCGCGGTTGCGAGAAGCAATGGGTCGTGAGGCATGAGAGGGGTTGCGGTCACCGGCCGGGCAGTTTCTTCACCATGCGGACTTCCATCCCGCCATCCGGCATTCGCCGCAGCGAGACATCGTCCATGAAACTCTTCATGAAGAAAATGCCGCGGCCGCTCGCTTTCAGCAGGTTCTCGGGCGCCAGTGGATCGAGCAGCGCCGAAGGGTCGAAGCCTTCCCCTTGATCGCGGACGCGTACGACCAGTTCGGTCGGGTCGGCGGGCGGTTCCGAGGTGAACTCGACGAACACCGACTTGCCGGGGTCGCTGCGGTTGCCGTGCTTGATGGCGTTGATCACGGACTCGCGGATGGCGACGCTGATCCAGTGCAGCGTCTCGTCATCCAGCCCCGCCAGCCGCCCGAAGGCATCGCTGACGATCTGCACCAGATCCAGCATCTCGAACGCACTGCTGAACTCCAGCCGGATCGCGTGCCCGTTGTTCGCCATGCGAATCGTCATCGCCGGGGCAAGGTCCTTTGGGTTCTCCACCGGCGCTCGCTGCGCCGGATCGCGGATTCCTACTATATGCGAAAGGGGCCTTCAACCACGAATACGGCAATCGGCGTGCCGGAGTTCATTTCCGACACCGCGGGCCCGTTTGCACCCGAAAATGTTATATTCCCTGCGTGTCCGCCGCTGCCCGCGTCACGATCCAGCCGGCCCGCCGCGTTGCCGGCCGAGTCATCCCACCGGGCGACAAGTCCATCTCCCATCGCTACGCGATGCTGGCCGCCCTCGCCGAGGGGCGCTCCCTCATCGAAGGATACGCGCCTGGAGCCGATTGCCGGGCGACGCTCGCGTGCCTGCGGGCGCTGGGCGTCGAGATCCGCGAGGCGACAACGACCACGCCGCCGCACGCGCCGCGGGCAGGCGGAGCGGGGCAACGGGGCGCCGCAAGCGAACGAGCGCGGCGGGACGCGACGGACCCTGCCATCCGAGTTGTCGAGATCGCCGGCCGCGGCCCGGGCGCCCTCTCCCCCGCCGGCGACGCGCTCGACGCCGGCAACTCGGGAACCACGCTGCGCCTGCTGTCTGGCATCGTCGCAGCGCAACCGTTCGAGACGCGGCTCACCGGCGATGAATCGCTGCGCCGCCGGCCGATGGCGCGCGTCATCGAGCCGTTGACGCTGATGGGGGCGCGCATCGACTCGCAGGACGGCCGCCCGCCGCTGACGATTGCCGGCGCCGAACTGCACGGGATCGACTACGCCACCAGGGTGCCGAGCGCGCAGGTAAAGAGCGCAATCCTGCTGGCGGGCCTGCACGCGTCGGGCACGACGCGCGTCACCGAGGCGGCCCCCACGCGCAATCACACGGAACTCGCCTTTGCGGCGTTCGGCGCCCGGGTGATCGCGCAGGGCAGCGTCGTCTCGGTGCTCGGCCGGCAGCCGCTGCGCGCGGCGAACGTGCGCGTGCCCGGCGATCCGTCTTCCGCGGCGTTCTGGGCGATCGCGGCCGCGGGATTGCCCGGCTCGGCGATCGAAATCGCGGAGGTGGGGTTGAATCCGACGCGCACGGCGTTCCTGGACGTGCTGCGGCGGGCGGGCGCGCAGATCGAGGTCGCCGTCGGTGGCGAGGCTGGCGGCGAACCGGCTGGCACCATCCGGGTGCGACACGGGGATCTCCTGCCGATCGTGCTCGGCCGCGACGAAGTGCCTGGGTTGATCGACGAACTGCCAGCGCTGGCCGCGCTCGCCACCTTCGGGGGCGAGATCGACGTCAGCGGCGCGGCGGAACTGCGTGTCAAGGAAAGCGACAGGATCGCGTGCCTCGTGGCCGGGCTGCGTGCGCTGGGCGCAAACATCGAAGAACGGCCGGACGGATTTCAGGTTCGCGGCGACCGGCCGCTTGCCGGCGGTACGGCCGACGCTGCCGGCGATCATCGCCTGGCGATGGCCTTCGCGATCGCGGCGCTGGGGGCGCGCGGGCCGAGCGTGGTGACGGGCGCGGAATCCGTGGCGGTGTCGTATCCGGGATTCTTCGACGTACTGAGCACGCTGGTGGAGTGAGCGCGTGCCAGTCACAGGTGCCAGGTGCTTCGTGCTGTGTGCTAAGTGCTGTGCCGGGTGCCAAGTGCGGTGCTGAGGGCCAGGTGCGGTGCTGAGTGCAAAGTGCTGTGTCTGGTGCGACGTGACAAGGGCCGCGCGGGTGCTCGCCGGGCGTAGAGTTCCGAAATGGCGCGCAGTGCGTCAGCGCCGGCGCCACCTTGCACTTAGTGACCCAGTTCCTAATTACGGCGACGCACCGAGAACGGCGAGGCGCCCGGCTGACAAGGCGCGAGGAGCGAGAATATCGGGAATATTCGACCGACGAGCAAC
>Ga0316624_10000286_pt1 | contig 16318 bp, 14 predicted proteins | sample OWC_Aug_N3_C1_D5_FD_207657 | JGI IMG/M metagenome (GOLD analysis project Ga0316624, IMG submission 207657) | Wetland soil microbial communities from Old Woman Creek delta, Ohio, United States - OWC_Aug_N3_C1_D5_A | ecosystem: Environmental > Terrestrial > Soil > Wetlands | place: USA: Ohio... | reverse complement strand
GAACGCCATCTCGATCTCGATACCGGGAACCAGCACGCCCTTGACGGTCCCCTCGATCCAGACCCGCCGTGCCGACACGACCGTCGAGATTCCCTCCGGCGGCTCGCTGGCGCTCGCCGGCATGATCCAAGAGCAGACCAAGCAGGCGCTCAACGGCCTGCCCGGCCTGATGCAGATTCCGATTCTCGGCGCGCTGTTCAAGAGCCGCGACTACGTCAACCACCAGTCCGAATTGATGGTGCTGGTCACGCCCTACGTGGTGCGCGCGGTCGCCGAGAAACAGCTGTCGCGCCCGGATGACGGGTTCGCCGATCCGAACGATCCCTCGACCGTCTTGCTCGGCCGCCTGAACCGCATCTACGGCGCCGCCGGCAAGGTGGCCGAGCCGAAGCACAGCTACCACGGCAACTACGGCTTCATCCTGGATTGAACGGGGGACACCGCATGACAGCACTTCGCACGGCGACGATCGGGCGCCGCAGCCGAACGGCGCGGCGGCTGTTGCTCGCCGCCGGGCTCGCCGGCCTGCTCGCCGGCTGCTACCAGACGCAGGAAGCGCAGAAGGCCCCCTACCCGGTCGACTACCGCGCGCGCCATCCGATCACGCTGAAGGAAGGCGAGCACACCGTCGAGATTTTCCTCGGCCGCAATCGCGGCGGGCTCACCCCGAACCAGCGCGCCGACGTGCTGGCATTCGCGCAGGAATGGCGCCACGAGGCCACCAGCGGCATCGTCATCGACGTTCCGCACGGCGGGGCGATCGATCATGCCGCCGCCGACTCGCTGCGCGAAATCCATTCCATCCTCAATGCGTCAGGCGTGCCGCAACGCGCCGTCTATGTGCGCAGCTACCAGCCGTCGAGTTCCTCGCTGGCCAGCATCAAGATCAACTATTCGAAGCTGGTCGCGCACGCCGGGCCCTGCGGGCTGTGGCCGCACGATCTCGGCGCCAACGCCGACCCGACCTACAACGAAAACCGGCCGTACTGGAATCTCGGCTGCGCCTCGCAGCGCAATCTCGCCGCCATGGTGGCAAACCCGGCCGACCTGGTGCAGCCGCGCGGCGAAACGCCCGCCTATGAGGGACGCCGGTCGGTTGCCATCGACAAGTGGCGCCTAGGCACCAATCCGTCGGGCGGCTACGAAGGTTACGACAAAGCCAAGATCAGCGACGTGGGAAAATGATTAAGCACGCTCAACAAGTCGCACTCGCCGAAGACGCAACGGCGCCGACTTCGCCGGTCGAGCCGGTCGCGGCCGACGAACATATCGCGCCCGCACCGCGGGTCTCGGTGCAGGCGTTCTGCGAGACGGTCGAAACCGCCTCCGCCGTGCAGGCGGCGAGCGAAGACCGGCGGCTCGGCAAGGCGCACGTGAAAATCCAGATGGGCGGCGCCACCGCCGCGGTCGAGGCCTATCGCAGCGCGCCGACGCCCAATGTCATCATCATCGAGATGGAAAACCGCGCCGACGAAATCCTCACCGGCCTCGACCGCCTGGCCGAAGTCTGCGACGCCGGCACGCGTGTGATCGTGGTCGGCCGCATCAATGACGTGACGCTCTACCGCGAGCTGACGCGCCGCGGCGTGAGCGAATATCTGATCGCGCCGGTCGGCACCATCGACATCGTGCGCGCCATCTGCGGGCTGTTCTCGGCTCCGGACGCCAAGCCGGTCGGCCGTATCATCGCCGTGATCGGCGTCAAGGGCGGCGTCGGCGCCTCCACCATCGCGCACAATGTTGCCTTCGCGATCGCCCGCGATCTCGCGCTCGACTCGGTCGTTACCGACCTTGATCTCGCCTTCGGCACTGCCGGGCTCGATTACAACCAGGACCCGCCGCAAGGCGTCGCCGACGCCGTGTTCTCGCCCGACCGCGTCGACACCGCCTTCATCGACCGGCTGCTGTCCAAATGCACCGATCACCTCAGCCTGCTGGCGGCGCCGGCCACGCTCGACCGCGTCTACGATTTCGGCGCCGACGCCTTCGACGCCATTCTCGATGCGTTGCGCACCTCGATTCCCTGCGTCGTACTGGACCTTCCGCACCAATGGTCCGGCTGGACCAAGCGGCTCCTGGTGAGCGCCGACGACATCCTGGTGGTTGCAGGGCCCGATCTCGCCAATTTGCGAAACGCCAAGAACATGGTCGATCTGCTGCGCGCCTCCCGCCCGAACGACCATCGTCCGTTCTACTGCCTCAACCAGGTCGGCGTGCCGAAGCGGCCCGAGATCACGCCGGCCGACTTCGCCAAGGCGCTGGAAGACCCGCCGCTTGCGGTGATCCCGTTCGACCCGCAGCTGTTCGGCACCGCCGCCAATAACGGCCAGATGATCGCCGAGGTTTCCGCCAGCCATAAGACCGCTGAGATGTTCCGCCAGCTGGCGCAGGTGCTGACCGGCCGCGCCGAGGCCAAAACGTCGCGCGGCGGCCTGATGCCCCTGCTCTCCAAGCTGATGAAGAGGACGGGCTGACAATCATTCGGAGTATGAGTCTTGTTCGGTAAGCGTAGCGCAACTTCAGAAGCTCTCGCGCCGGCGCCCGCCCAGCGCGTGCCGGTGGCGCCGCCATTGCAGCCCGGCCAGCCGGGAGCCGAGGACAAGGCGGCGGAACCCGGCCGTACGCCATTCCCCTCGGAAGGGCTGGGCGCGCCGCTGGTTTCGGCGCCGACCCCGACGCGCGCTCCGACGACGGTCAACATGCCGGCGGTCGACTCCCGCCGCTCGGAGGCCTATTACGAGACCAAAGGCGTCATCTTCGGCGCGCTGATCGAGGCCATCGACCTCGCGCAACTGGCGCGGCTCGACGCCGATTCCGCGCGCGAGGAAATCCGCGACATCGTCAACGAGATCATCGCGATCAAGAACATCGTGATGTCGATCGCCGAGCAGGAAGAGCTGCTCGACGACATCTGCAACGACGTGCTCGGCTTCGGCCCGCTCGAGCCGCTGCTCTCGCGCGACGACATCGCCGACATCATGGTGAACGGCTCCGGCACGGTCTATATCGAAGTGCTCGGCAAGATCCAGAAAACCGGCATCCGCTTCCGCGACAACCAGCAATTGCTGAACATCTGTCAGCGCATCGTCAGCCAGATCGGCCGCCGGGTCGACGAATCCTCACCGATCTGCGACGCGCGCTTGCCCGACGGCTCGCGCGTCAACTGTATCGTTCCGCCGCTGGCGATCGACGGCCCCGCGCTCACCATCCGCAAGTTCAAGAAGGACAAGCTGACGCTCGACCAGCTGGTCAAGTACGGCACCATCACGCCGCAGGGCGCCGAGATCCTGCGCATCATCGGCCGTTGCCGCGTTAACACGCTGGTGTCGGGCGGCACCGGTTCCGGCAAGACCACGCTGCTCAACTGTCTCACCCAGTTCATCGACCACGACGAACGCATCATCACCTGCGAAGACGCCGCCGAATTGCAGCTGCAGCAGCCGCACGTGGTTCGCCTGGAAACGCGCCCGCCCAACCTCGAAGGCGAGGGCCAGGTCACCATGCGCGACCTGGTGCGCAACTGCCTGCGCATGCGCCCTGAACGCATCATCGTCGGCGAAGTGCGCGGCCCGGAAGCCTTCGACTTGCTGCAGGCCATGAACACCGGCCACGACGGCTCGATGGGCACGCTGCACGCCAACAACCCGCGCGAGGCGCTCTCGCGCCTGGAATCGATGATCACCATGGGCGGCTTCTCGCTGCCCTCGCGCACCATTCGTGAGATGGTCGTGGCTTCGGTCGACGTGGTGATCCAGGCCGCACGCCTGCGCGACGGCTCGCGCAAGATCACGCACATCACCGAGGTGATGGGCATGGAAGGCGACGTCATCATCACGCAGGACCTGTTCGTCTTCGACATGGTCGGCGAGGACGCCAATGGCAAGATCATCGGCCGTCATCGCTCGACTGGCATCGGCCGGCCGCGGTTCTGGGACCGCGCCCGCTACTACGGCGAAGAGCAGCGCCTGGCCGCCACCCTCGATGCCGCGGAAGCCGCCAGCGAGGAATTGGGCCGCGCCTGACGCGGGAAACGCCATGCAGATGCTCGCTTTATTCTTTCTGGCTACGGTCGCGGTCGGCGGCGTGGCGTGGGTGTTCCTCTATCCGATCCTGTCGGGCGAGCGCCAAGCCGAAAAGCGCATGGCGAGCGTCGCCAAGACCGAACCGGTGGTGCGCAGCCGCGGCCAGCAAAGATCGCGCCGCGACATCGTCGAAGCCACGCTCAAGGAATTCGAGGAGCGTCACAAGAAGAGCCGGCACGTGCCGATCGCGATGCGCATATCGCAGGCCGGCCTCAAATGGTCGAAGCGGCAGTTCCTGCTGATCTCGGCCGGCGTCGGCCTGGTGATGTTCCTGATCGGCATCATCATCGTGCCCGGCTTCATCGCCGCCGCCGCGCTCGCATTTGCCGGCGCTTTTGGACTGCCGCGCTGGCTGCTGTCCTATTTGAAGAAGCGGCGCGAAGCGAAATTCCTCAACACCTTTCCTGACGCCGTCGATATCATCGTGCGCGGCGTCAAGGCCGGCCTGCCGCTGCTCGATTGCCTGAAAATGATCACGAGCGAGTCGCCGGAGCCGGTGAAGTCCGAATTCCGCAACATCGTGGAAACCCAAGCCATCGGCATGCCGCTGGGCGAGGCCTGCGGCAAGCTCTACGAGGACATGCCGGTGCCGGAAGCCAATTTCTTCGGCATCGTCGTCTCGATTCAGCAGAAGTCCGGCGGCAACCTCGCCGAGGCGCTCGGCAATCTGTCGCGCGTGCTGCGCGACCGCAAGAAGATGAAGGCGAAGATCCAGGCGATGTCGCAGGAAGCGAAAGCCTCCGCCGGCATCATCGGCGCGTTGCCGGTCGCGGTCATGATCCTGGTCTATATCTCCAGCCCGCAATACATCACGCTGCTGTGGACGGAGCCGATCGGCCGCGTGATGCTCGCCGCCTCCGCCATCTGGATGTTCACGGGCGTGATGGTGATGAAGAAGATGATCAACTTCGATTTCTGAAGGCTTCGGCGAATGCTCGATTTCTTGATCGACTCGATAAACACCAACACGCTGACGATGGTGTTTGCCGCGCTCGCCGCGGCAGCCACCGTCTTGACGCTGGCGATGCCGCTGGTGTTCGCCGATCCGCTCGGCAAGCGCATGAAGGCGGTCGCGGTCGAGCGCGAAAAGATCCGCCAGCGCGAGCGCGAGCGTATGGCGCAGGAGCACCAGAAGGTCTCCCTGCGCCAGTCGCCCAAGCAATATGTCCAGACCATCGTCGACCGCTTCAACTTGAGCAAATGGTTCGGCCAGGAGGCGGCCAGGCTGAAGCTGGTGCAGGCCGGCTATCGCGGCCAGGCGCCCTACGTCACCTTCCTGTTCTTCCGCATGGTAACGCCGGCGGTGACACTGCTGTTCACGGTTTTCTACGTGTTCGTCGTGCTGCGTCTCAATCAGCCGACCTCGGTCAAGATCGGCATCTGCATCGCCGCCGCCTATATCGGCATGCATTTGCCGATGGTGTTCCTCAAGAACCGCATTCAGCGCCGCCAGTTGTCGATCAAGCGGGCCTTTCCCGACACCCTCGATCTGCTGCTGATCTGCGTCGAATCCGGCATGTCGATCGAGGCGGCCTTCCGCAAGGTCAGCGACGAGATCGGCTCGCAGTCGGTAGCGCTGGCGGAAGAGCTCACACTCACCATGGCCGAGTTGTCCTATCTGTCGGACCGCCGCCAGGCTTATGAGAATCTGGGCAAACGTACAGACCTGGAAGGTGTCCGCTCGGTCTGCATGGCCTTGCAGCAGGCTGAACGCTACGGCACGCCGCTCGCCAGCATGCTGCGCGTGATGGCGCAGGAAAACCGCGACATGCGGATGTCGGAAGCCGAGAAGAAAGCGGCCGGCCTGCCGCCTAAGCTGACGGTGCCGATGATCCTGTTCTTCCTGCCGGTGCTGTTCGTGGTCATTCTCGGCCCGGCCGCTATCAAGGTCATGGGCGTCATGCATTGACGCCGGCGGCGCCTGGCGTCGGCCGCAATGCCTTATTCGCTAATCTGCGATCAGGTGCCGGCGTCGGGTGCCGGCATATAGGGGTGCCCGCCTTGCTTGTTCCAGGCATTCTGCTTTGACAGCATCTCCCGCAGATAGGCGACATTGGCGGCAGCCTCGTCCTTGGGCAGGTCGGCGCTGGCAATCTGCTCGGCCTCGGCGAAGCGGCCCTGCAGCCCGACCACCAGCGCCAGGTTCTGCCGCACCTTAGGATTGGCGTTCGGTTGCGCTATGGCCGTGCGCAGCGTCGCCTCGGCCCGCTTCAGGTGCTTCTCCAGCGCATAGGACAAGCCGAGATTGGAGAGCACCGAAGGTTCGTTCGGGACGATCTTGAGCGCGGCCGAATAGTGGCGCTGCGCCTCCAGGTGGCGGCCCATCTGGTCGAGCACCGCCCCTTGCGCATTGAGGACGCGCCAGTCCGGATTGTCGGGCGTGTGGGCGCGGTCGAGCGCGTCGAGCGCTTCCGGGTATTGGCCGGCATCGGCCAACGCGCGGCCATAGGCGCCGAGCAATTTCATGTCGCGCGGGTTGCGCATCGACGCCTGCTGCAGGACGGCGACCGCCTGGGCGCGCTGTTCGGTGGCGCGCAGCGCCTCGGCATAGGCCATGGCGGCTTTGGCGTCGCCCGGATTGGCGTGATAGCGCGGGCCCCAGACCGCAATCTGGCGCCGCCAGTCGGTGGCGCCATGGGGCACGTCGGCGCTGGCCATGCCGATCGAGCCGGTGGTGTCGTCGCCCGTGGTCGTGCAGCCGGCCGCCGACAGGGCAAGCAGGGCGGCAACGGCGGCCGAGGCAAGCAGATGGGCGACACGGACCGATTGCGGGCGCATGGGACCCCGACGGCTGGCGTTCCAGCGGACATCCCGAGCAATAAAACGTTAACCCTAACAGCTGGTTAACTTGTAAAGTGCCGCACTTGCCTGTCATTTCGGGGCCGGCCGAAGGCCGGAGCCCGGAATCCAGGTTCAAATGCGAGCGCTCACCCTGGATCCGGGCTCGATCGCTCGCTCGCGCCACGGAATGACGACGGATAAAATCACCCCATGGACCTCGGTCTCTCCAACGACGAAATCGCGCTTCAGGAGCGCGCCCGCGCCTTTTCGCGCGCGGTGGCGCGCCCGCGCGCGGCTCAAATCGACCGCGACGAGCAATACCCCTGGGACATCGTGAAGGCGCTTGCCGAAGCCGGCTTCTGCGGCATGACGGTACCAAAGGCGCTGGGCGGGCAAGGCCGATCCTTCCTCGATGCGGTGCTGGTCATCGAGGAAATGGCCAAATCCTGCAGTGTGACCGCCCGCATCGTGGTCGAGACAAATATGGGCGCGCTGTCCATCGTGATGGCCTATGGCAATGACGAACAGAAAAAACTGGCGGCGCGCCTGGTGCTGGAAGGCGACAAGCCCGCCATCTGCATCACCGAGCCGGAGGCGGGCTCCGATGCCTTGGCGATGACCACCCGCGCCGACAAGCGCGGCGACACCTACGTCATCAACGGCAAGAAGCACTGGATCACCGGCGGCGGCGTGTCGCGCCTGCATCTGATCTTCGCGCGCGTGTTCGACGAACGGGGCGAGGAGCTGGGTATCGGCGGCTTCCTCGCCGTGCGCGACGAGCACAAGGGCCTGCGCGTGACCAAGCGCGAGCAGACCATGGGCCTGCGCGGCATGCCCGAGGGTGAACTCACGTTCGAGAATCTGGAAGTGCCGGCGAGCATGGCGGTGCTGCCGCCGTCGGGGTTCCGGCGCGGCTTTGCCGACCTGATGAACGCCTATAACAGCCAGCGCGTGGGCGCCGGAACGGTCGCGATGGGAATTGCCGCAGGCGCGCTCGAGCACGCCCTGGAATGGGCCAAGTCGCGCGAGCAGTTCGGCCGCCCGATCGCCGAATTCCAGGGGCTGCAGTGGATGCTCGCCGACATGGAGACGCAACTGACGGCGGCGCGGCTGATGCTCTACCAGGCGGCACGCTCGCGCGGACCCGCCGGCAGCGCCTTTCCCGATCCAATGCTGGCAGCGCAGGCCAAGATCTTCGCCTCCGAAACCGCCATCCGCATCGTCAACGACGCGCTGCAATTCTTCGGCGCGCGCGGCTATTCGCGCGAGCTTCCGCTGGAGCGGATGGCGCGCGACGTGCGCATGTTCACCATCGGCGGCGGCACCGCGCAGGTGCTGCGCACGCTGGTCGCCTCCAAACTGCTGGGCTGGAAGCTGCCGCAGACACGCGACGGCTACGCGCCGAAGCCCTCGCTGCGCGACGCCGCGGAGTGAGCATGCACCCGATCTACGCCAGCGCCGGCGAGCAGGCGGTGCCGATCCTGTTCGTCACAGCCGGCACATTCGACGAGGCCACGAAAGCCCTCGACGAGCGCGCGCGCGCCTTCGTGCGCGCCGCCGGGTTCGAGCCCAAGGCTGGCAAGCACCTGCTCGTGCCCGACGCCGAAGGCAAGCTGGCAGCGGTGCTGTTCGGTCTGGAAGACGCCGACGACCCGGCCAAGGACCTGTTCCGCCCTGGCGCGCTCGCGGGCCTGCTGCCGGCGGGCACTTATCGCTTCGCCAATGCGCCGCACGACACGCGGCTCGCGGCGCTGGCGTTTGCGTTGGGCAGCTATCAGTTCGGCCGCTACCGCAAGCCGCAGGAGCGCAATGTGCGGCTGGTGGTGCCTGAGGGCGCCGATGGCGACGACCTCAGCCGCATCGTCGAAGGCGTGACGCTGGCGCGCGATCTCACCAACACGCCTTCCAACGACATGGGCCCGGCCGAGCTGGAGGCGGCCGCGCGCGCGCTCGCCGAACAGCACGAAATGTCGGTGCAGGTGACGAGCGGCGGCGAGCTCACCAAGAACTTTCCGCTGGTCGCCGCGGTCGGCGCCGGCTCGGCGCGCACGCCGCGGCTGATCGATCTTGCCTGGGGCAAGGACAGCGACCCAAAGATCACGCTGGTCGGCAAGGGCGTCTGCTTCGACACCGGCGGTCTCGACATCAAGACCGAAGCCGGCATGCTCAACATGAAGAAGGACATGGCCGGGGCGGCGACCGCGCTGGCGCTCGGTCACATGATCATGGCGCGCAAGCTGAAGGTGAAGCTGCGCATCGTCATCCCGGCGGTGGAGAACTCGATCTCCGGCACCAGCTTCCGGCCGCGCGACATCTACCGCTCGCGGAAAGGGATCAGCGTGGAGATCGGCAATACCGATGCCGAGGGCCGGCTGATCCTCGCCGACGCGCTCACGCTGGCGAGCGAGGACAACCCGGCGCTGATCGTCGATTTCGCCACGCTCACGGGCGCCGCCCGCGTGGCGCTCGGTCCCGACGTGCCTCCGTTCTTCACCGACGACGACACGCTCGCCGGCGAGCTGATGGCCGCGGCGGCGGCCGAGTTCGATCCGCTCTGGCGCATGCCGCTGTGGCGGCCCTATGAGTCCATGCTCGATTCCAAGGTGGCCGATATCAACAATGTTGCCTCCGGCGGCCAGGGCGGCGCCATCACCGCCGCGCTGTTCCTGCGCCGTTTCGTCAACGCGCGCTCCTGGCTGCATCTCGACATATTCGCCTGGACGCCGGCGACCAGGCCCGGCCGCCCGGAAGGCGCCGAATTGCAGACGGCCCGCGCGCTGTATGCGCTATTGAAAGCGCGCTACTCGTAAAATGGTCGCGCTCGATCCCCGCATCCATGCTTTCCGCCCCGAGATCGCGGCGAGCTATCTGAAGGGCCAGGTCGAGGCGAAGCGTTTCGTCGAGGGAACGCTGCACCAGATCGTCGCGCCGCAAACCGCGGTCCGGCGCGAGCCGAGCCACGACGCCCGCCTCGACACCGAAGCGCTCATGGGCGAGCGCTTCATCGCCTATGAATTCGACGATGAAGGCTGGGCCTGGGGCCAGTTGCAGACCGACGGCTATGTCGGCTTTCTCGCCGCCGAGGCGCTGGGCCGCGCCGGCGCGCCGCCGACGCACAAGGTCACGGCGCGCCTGACGCTAGGTTTTCCGGCTCCCGATATCAAACTGCCGCCGCTCGCGACCTTGCCGTTCGGCGCGCGTGTCGTGGTGACGCGCCAGGACGAACGCTTCGCCACGACGGAGACCGGGCTCTACTTGCCGCTGCGGCACGTCGCGCCGGTCGCCGCCAAGGCGCCGGACTTCGTCGCAGTGGCCGAGACGTTCCTGGGCGCGCCCTATCTGTGGGGCGGCAAGACTCCGCTCGGCATCGATTGTTCAGGGCTGGTGCAGGTCGCGTTGCAGGCCGCCGGCATCGCCTGCCCGCGCGACAGCGACATGCAGGAGCTGGCGCTCGGCAAGCTCACCTCGCCCGCCGATTTGCAACGCGGTGACCTAGTGTTCTGGAAGGGCCACGTCGCCATCGTGCGCGACGAGGAGACGCTCATCCACGCCAACGCCCATGCCATGATGGTCGCGATCGAGAAGACCGCCAACGCAATCCTGCGCATCAAGGCGGGCGGCAGCGATGTCACCAGCGTGAAGCGCTTAGGCTAGCGCGGCTGATCGCAAATCACCGCGTCGCAGCGCTGCACGGCGGCAATGATCCCCGCGAGCGATTTCGGTCCGGGATAGCCGTTGATGGCGACGCCCTTAATGACGAAGGCGGGCGTCGCCTGAATCGACAGCGCGTCGCCCAGCCGCACATGCGCGATCATGACATTAGCGAGGGCATCCTCGTTGGCGACTTGCAAGACCTTGGCGGGGTCGAGCCCGACCTCCTTGGCCGCCGCCAAGGCGCGGTTGCCGTCGACCACGCCACGGCCCTCATCGAGCAGGCGGTGGAACTTGTAGAAGGTTGGCGCCGGCGCCAATCGCGCCACCGCCAGCTCGACGCGCGCGCCCTCAATCGATGGAATGCCGAGCACCGGGAACGGCACCAGCACCAGCCGCAACTCACGATTGGCGCGCAGCAGCACGTCAATGTCGGCCGAAGCCTGCCGGCAATAGGGGCAGTTGACGTCGTAGAATTCATTGAGCGTGATCTTGCCGTCGGGGTTGCCGGCGACGACGACACCCGGCAGCTTCTCGATGCGGCTTTCGAGCTCCGCCGCCACGCTGTGGTTGGCGATGATCTCGCCGTCGTCGGCCTTGATCGGATAAACGCCCTCGTCGGCGTGGGCGGCGAGCGGCGCAATGACGACGAAAATCACGGAGAAAATCAGACGCCTGAGTGGGGACATCGTCATGCTTTCGGCTGCTTCAAAAGCTCGCGCAGGCGGGAGCGGTTGAGCGCGAGCCACTGCAGCGCAATGACCAGCGGGCCGTTGCGCATCGTGCCGTCGCTCAGCGCCGCGAGCGCTGCATCGATCGGCACGCGCATGACGCCGATTTGCTCGCCTTCGGTCGCGTGCGTGCGCTCCGGTACGCGCGCGGAATCGACAGATGCAAGAAAGACGGTGACCTCTTCGTCGGTCAGCCCCGGCGTGGTCAGATAGCTGAACAACTCGACGAGCGCCAAGGGCGCGACCCCGATCTCCTCGCGGCATTCGCGGCGTGCGGTGTCGGCCAGCCGCTCGCCCGGCTCGACCCGCCCCGCCACGATCTCGACCAACTCGCCGCGGCCGTTGGCGAGATGCGCCGGCAGGCGGAACTGACGGATCAGCACGATCTGGTCGCGCCCGATATCGACCGGCAGCACCGCTGCGACCTTGCCGGCGCGCACGACCTCGCGGGTTTGCGCGGCGCCTTGCAGGGTGAACCGGTAGCGCTGGTAGCCGAAAAACCCCTCGGCGATCCGCTCAGGTGGCGACAGCGCGACTTCGGCTATGCGATCAGCGAGCGCGCGATGATCGGCCATCGGCGTCTACTGTGAAACGACGCCCTCGGGCGCGGTTTCCAGGTTGAAGGCGGCGGCAAACAGCGCGCGCGTGTAGTCGCTCTTCGGATTCTTGAACAGTTCGGCCGCGGCGCCCTCTTCCACCATCTTGCCGTGGCGCAGTACCAGAAGCCGGCTCGCCAGCGCCGCCACCACTCGCAGATCGTGCGAGATGAACATGTAGGTGAGGTCGCGGCGCTTCTGCAGATCGCGCAACAGGTCGACCATCTGCGCCTGGATCAGCATATCCAGCGCGCTGGTCGGCTCGTCGAGCACGATGAAGGTCGGCTCCAGCACCAGCGCGCGGGCAAGCGCGATACGTTGGCGCTGACCGCCGGAGAATTCGTGCGGATAACGAAAACGTGTCGCGGGATCGAGACCGCCGTCCTTGAGCGCCGCCACCACGCGCTGCTCGCCTTCGCGCCGCGAAAGATGCGGATGATGCACCCACAACCCCTCCTCGATGATGTCGGACACCGACATGCGCGGGGATAGCGAGCCGTAAGGATCCTGGAACACGACCTGCATATTGCGGCGGAACGGCCGCATCTCTTTGAACTTGAGGCCCTGGATAGTCTCGCCCATAAACACGATCGGGCCGTCCGACGAGATCAGCCGCAAAATGGCGAGACCGAGCGTGGTCTTACCGGAGCCGGATTCGCCAACCACGCCGAGCGTCTCGCCCTTGCGCAACTCCATGGTGATGCCGTCCACCGCCTTGATGTGGCCGACCACCTTGCGCATCACCCCGCGCTTGATCGGGAACCAGACTTTCAAATCGTCGGTCTGCACCACGATCGGCGCGTCGGGCCGCGGCGGCGCCGGATCTGGCTTCGGCTCGGCGGCGAGCAGAGCGCGCGTATAGGGATGCTCGGGCTTGGTGAATACGCGCTCGACGTCGCCGTGCTCCACGATCTTGCCTTGGTTCATCACGCAGACCCGGTCGGCGAGCTTGCGCACGATGCCGAGGTCATGAGTGATGAACAGCATCGACATGCCGAGCCGCTTCTGGGTGTCCTTCAGCAGCTTGAGGATCTGCGCCTGCACGGTCACGTCGAGCGCGGTGGTCGGCTCGTCGGCGATCAGCAGGTCCGGCTCGTTCGCCAGCGACATGGCGATCATCACGCGCTGGCGCTGGCCGCCAGAGAGCTGGTGCGGATAGCTGCCGAGCCGCGCGGCCGGATCGACGATGCCGACCTGGTCGAGCAATTCGATGATGCGGTTGCGCGCCCTGTCCCCGGTAAGCCCTTGGTGGATCAGCAGGATTTCTCCGATCTGCTTCTCGATTGTGTGCAGCGGATTAAGCGACGTCATCGGCTCCTGGAAAATGATGGTGATGTCGTTGCCGCGCACCTTGCGGATCTGGTTCTCCTTCATGGTCAGGAGTTCGTGGCCCTTGAACTTGATCGAGCCGGACGGGTGGTGGGCGGCCGGATAAGGCAACAGCTTCATCACCGACAGCGCGGTGACCGACTTGCCGGAGCCGCTCTCGCCGACCAGCGCCAGCGTTTCGCCAGCGGCGATGTCGAACGACACCTTGTCGACCGCCAGCACTTCGCGCGCGCCCGAGCCGAAGGCGATCGACAGGTCGCGGACGGTGAGCAGGGTTTTGCCGGAATCGCTCATCGGAAGGTCTTTCGCGGATCGAAGGCGTCGCGCACCGCCTCGCCGATGAAGATCAGCAGCGACAACATGATTGCTATCGAGAAAAAGCCCGTCAGACCGAGCCAGGGCGCCTGCACGTTGGCCTTGCCTTGACTAAGCAATTCGCCAAGCGAGGGCGAGCCGGGCGGCAGGCCGAAGCCGAGGAAGTCGAGGGCGGTCAACGTCATCACCGACGACGACAGGATGAACGGCAGGAACGTCATGGTCGCCACCATGGCGTTCGGCAAGAGATGGCGGAAGATGATGACCGGGTTCGACACCCCGAGAGCGCGCGCGGCCTGGATATATTCGAAGTTGCGCCCGCGCAGGAATTCCGCGCGCACCAACCCGACCAGCGACACCCAGGAAAACAACAGCAGGATCCCGAGCAGCACGAGGAAGCCCGGCACCAGCACCGAGGAAATGATCAGCAGCAGATAGAGCGACGGGATCGACGTCCAGATCTCGATGAAGCGCTGGAACAACAGATCGGTCCAGCCGCCGAAATAGCCCTGCACCGCGCCGGCGGCGACGCCGATGATCGAAGACACGATGGTCAGGCACAGCCCGAACAACACCGAGATGCGGAAGCCGTAGATCAGTCGCGCCAGCACGTCGCGGCCGCCGTCATCGGTGCCGAGCCAGTTGTATTCGAGATCGCCGCATTTGGTGAAGCCATGGGTGGCGGCGAATTCGCAATCCTTGCCGTTCAGCATCCAGGTCGGCTTCGACGGGAACGGCGACGGCGGCTTGCTCACCTGCGTGTTGTAGGAGAAATGGACCGGCGGCCAGAGCACGGTGCCGCCTTCCTTATTGATCAGGCCCATCAGATAGGGATCGCGGTAATCGGCCGCCGTGCCGAACAGATTGGAGTCGTTGGGCTTGCCGAAATCGGTGTCGGGATAGGTCACCACCGCCGGAAAGAACGAGCGCCCATTCACGTTGATATAGATCGGCTTGTCGTTGGCGATGAATTCCGCAAACAGCGAAACGATGAACAGGAAGAGGAAAACCCACAACGACCAATAGCCGCGGCGGTTGGCCTTGAAGTTCTGCCAGCGCCGCCTGTTGAGCGGCGAAATCCTGATCCAGCGCCGCTCCGGCGGCACCGCCAGCTCGATCGTGCCGATGGCGGTGGTATCGGGCGACTTGATGCCGATGCGGGCGTCCACCGTCACACCTCCCGCGTCTCGAAGTCGATGCGGGGATCGATCCACGTATAGGTGAGATCGGAGATCAGGTTCACCACCACGCCGATGAGCGAGAAGATGTAGAGCGTGGCGAACACCACCGGATAGTCGCGGTTGAGCACGCTCTCGAAGCCGAGCAGGCCGAGCCCGTCGAGCGAGAAGATCGTCTCGATCAGCAGCGAGCCGGTGAAGAAGGCGGAAACGAAGGCGCCCGGAAAGCCGGCGACCACGATCAGCATGGCGTTGCGGAACACGTGGCCGTAGAGCACCTGATTGCGGGTGCAGCCCTTGGCGCGCGCGGTGAGCACGTACTGCTTGCGGATCTCGTCGAGGAACGAGTTCTTGGTAAGCAATGTCATGGTGGCGAAGGCGGAGATCGCCATCGACACGATCGGCAAGGTGATGTGCCAGAAATAATCGCCGATCTTGGCGTACCACGGCAATTGCCAGAAATTCTCCGACACCAGCCCGCGCAGCGGGAACCAGTCCAGGAACGAGCCGCCGGCGAACAGCACGATCAGCAGGATGGCGAACAGAAAGCCGGGAATGGCGTAGCCGATTACGATCACGGTCGAGGTCCACATGTCGAAATGCGAGCCTTCATCCACCGCCTTGCGGATGCCGAGCGGGATCGAGATCAGATAGGTGAGCAGCGTCATCCAGAGGCCGAGCGACATCGACACCGGCAGCTTCTCCCTGACCAATTGCAGCACGCTGATGTCGCGGAAATAGCTCTTGCCGAAATCGAAGCGGATGTAATTCCACAACATGATGCCGAAGCGCTCATAGGCCGGCTTGTCGAAGCCGAACTGCTTTTCCAGCTTCTTGATGAATTCCGGGTCGAGCCCTTGCGCGCCCCGATACTTCGACGTCACCGCGTCGACCTGCGAGCCGCCTTGCGCCATGCCGCGGTTGCTGAAATCGCTGGCCGAGCCCGAGATGCGCGAGGTCGCGCCGGTTTCCGCGCCGGTCAGCTTGGCGATTACCTGCTCGACCGGACCGCCGGGCGCGAATTGCACGACGACAAAGGCCACCAGCATGATCCCGAACATCGTGGGGATCATGAACAGGATGCGGCGGATGATATAGGCGCTCATGCGATAACGACGGATGCCCTTGTTGTTATGGCGCCCCTTGGGTGGCGCCGCCCACCCTATAACCCGGGCGAGCGTCTCGTCTTATGACAAGCCGGCAACATAAAGAGGCCGGCGGCGGGAACCAAGACAGTTTTCGGCACCTAGCCTTTCCGCGGCAGTTTCGCCACTTTGCCATGATCATACCACCAGGTCGCCGGAATGCCCCGGAAATATCGCGGTTGTGCATCGGGAAAGCCGAATACGTCCCAGTAGGCGATCCAGTGCGACGCTTTGTACCAGTGCGGGATCCAATAGCGGCCGACGCGGAAGATACGGTCAATCGCCCGGCAGGCGGCGATAAGTTCCTCGCGCGTCTTGGCGGCGATGGCGGCGTCGATAAGCGTATCCATGGCCGGGTCGGCGATGCCGGCGAGATTCTGCGTGCCCTTGGTGCCGGCCGCCTGCGAGGAAAAATAAGTGCGCAGCGAGTCGCCCGGCGTCGACGAGAAGCCGAAGCGGTCCACCACAATGTCGAAGTCGAAATCGTCGACGCGCGCGCGGTACTGCACC
>Ga0316624_10000285_pt1 | contig 16327 bp, 19 predicted proteins | sample OWC_Aug_N3_C1_D5_FD_207657 | JGI IMG/M metagenome (GOLD analysis project Ga0316624, IMG submission 207657) | Wetland soil microbial communities from Old Woman Creek delta, Ohio, United States - OWC_Aug_N3_C1_D5_A | ecosystem: Environmental > Terrestrial > Soil > Wetlands | place: USA: Ohio... | reverse complement strand
ACGGCAAGCTGGCGACGCTCGACCAGCTGCTCGCCTACCTGAAGGAAAAGCTGCCCGCCTAGGCCGCCGCGTCGATCGCGGCCTCGAGCTCGGCGTAGGTCTGCGTCACCCCGAACTGCGGGAACTGCGCCGCGATGGCGCGCGGCGGCCGGAAGAAGATGCCCGCGTACGCCTCGGCGAGCATGGCGGTGTCGTTATACGAATCGCCGGCGGCGATTACCCTGAAGTTCAGTCCGCGGAAGGCGCGCACTGCGGCGCGCTTCTGATCGGGCATTCTCAGGCGGTAGCCGGCGACGTAGCCGTCCTCGCCCACCTCCAGCCGGTTGCAGAGCAGCGTCGGCCAGCCGAGCTGGCGCATGAGCGGCCCGGCGAACTCGTAGAAGGTGTCCGACAGGATCACCACCTGATAGCGCGCGCGCAGCCGATCGAGGAATGCGGCCGCGCCCTCGAGCGGCCGCATCCCCGCGATCACGCGCTGGATGTCCGCCAGGCGCAGTCCGCGTTCGTGCAGCAGGGCGAGGCGGAAGCGCATCAGCTTGTCGTAGTCGGGCTCGTCGCGCGTCGTGCGGCGCAGCGCCTCGATGCCGGTGCGCTCGGAGAATTCGATCCAGATCTCTGGCGTCAGCACGCCCTCGAGATCGAGGCAGACGAGTTGCACGGCGGCTCCAAAAAAGTGCGCAGTGTACCAATTCGGCTAGAATCTCCCTTCCCCACCGCAGGAGAGCGCGCATGAGCGTGAAGCAGCTTTTCGACCTCACCGGGCGCACGGCGATCGTCACCGGCGGTTCGCGCGGGCTGGGCCTGCAGATCGCCGAGGCGCTGGGCGAGATGGGCGCGCGGCTCGCCCTCACCGCGCGCAAGCAGGACGAGCTCGACGAGGCGGTGGCGCAGCTGAAAAAGCAGGGCATCGAGGCGGCGCCTTACGTATGCGACCTCGGCAAGCGCGAGCTCGTCGCGCCGCTCGTCGACCAGGTGCTCGCCAGGTTCGGCAAGATCGACATTCTCGTGAACAACGCCGGCGCCACCTGGGGCGCACCCGCCGAGGACCATCCGCTCGAGGCCTGGGACAAGCTCGTCAACCTGAACCTCACCGGCACTTTCCTCGTCAGCCAGCGCGTCGCCAAGCGCTCGATGATCCCGGCGAAATGGGGCCGCATCGTCAACGTCGCTTCGGTCGCGGGCCTGATGGCGAGCGATCCCGCGGTGGTGCGCACCGTCGCCTACAACGCCACCAAGCACGGCGTGGTGGGGCTGACGCGCCAGTTCGCCGCCGAATGGGGGGAGCACGGCATCACGGTGAACGCGATCTGCCCCGGGTTTTTTCCCTCCAAGATGACGCGCGCGACGCTCGACACGACCGGCGAGATGGTTCGCAAGATGACGCCGACGCGGCGGCTCGGCGGACCCGAGGACCTGAAAGGCCTCGCGGTGCTGCTCGCCTCGGAAGCCTCGCGCCACATCACCGGCCAGGCGATCGCGGTGGACGGCGGCGCGCTCCTGATATGAGCGAGAGCATCGCCTTCGCGCGCGACTACCAGCGCAAGATCCCCTTCGTCGAGCACCTCGGCATCGGCATCGATGAGCTCGCCGAGGGGCGGGCGCGCCTGTCGCTCGCGCTCGTACCGCAGCTCACCAACAGCCTGGGCACCGCGCACGGCGGCGTCATCCTGACGCTGCTCGACGTGGCCCTGTGCACGGCGGCGCGCACGCTGCATCCGGACTCGGCGGGCGTGATCACCATCGACCTGAGCACCTCGTTCATCGGCGGCGGCACCGGCCCGCGCCTCATCGCCGAGGCGCGCGTGCTGAAGAACGGCCGCAGCATCATCTTCGCCGAGGGCGAGGCGCTGAACGAGGACGGCTCGCTCGTCGCCAAGGCGGTCGGCACCGTGCGCGCGCGCAAGGCCTAGCCCGTGCGCCGCGCGGCCATCGCGCTGCTCCTCGTGGCCAACGCGGCCGCCGCGCAGGTGTACAAGTGGGTCGACGCCGGCGGCGTCACGCACTACGGCAACCACCCGCCGCCCGGCGTCGCGGCGCAGCCGGTCAGCGACCGGATGAACGTCTACCAGCCCGACGCGCCGCTCGACGACGCGATCGGCACGGCGCGCATCGAGCAGCGCAAGAAGCAGCTCAAGGAGTCGTCCGCCCCGCCGCCGCCCCCACCCCCGCCGGCAGCGGACGAGGACGAAAGCGGCGACGCGGGTGGCCCGCACCTCGTGCAGCGCCCCGCGCCGACCTGGCACTCGAATACCAACATCGGCTACCCGTCGGCGAACAACCCCGGCACGCGAGCAAGTCCGCCGCGCTAGGCCGCGGCGCGCGCCTCGAACAGGCGCCGCCCGCGCCACAACCAGACGAGCCCCGCCATCTGCATCACCCAGGCGATGCCGAGCGCCCAGTGATAGGCGGCGGGGTCATAGCCCGCGGCGCTCTGCGGCCACAGATTGAGCACCGCGCCGATGCCCCACTGGCCGAGGAACATCCCGCTAAAGCCGAAGACGTTGATGCCGGTATTGGCGCGCCCGACCAGTTCCCTGGGATAGCGCCGCGAAAGGAGCGAGAAGGCGAGCACGATCGCCGTGCTTCCGCCCACGAACGCGCACCACAGCGCAAGCGCCGCGGTGCGCGTACCGAGCGCGAGCAGGCCGAGGCAGACCGACGCGCAGGCGAGCCCGCCGCCGAGCAGCGGCAGCACGCTCTTGCCGTGCCGGGCGCGGGCGTCCGCCGCGCGCCCGAAGCCGAGGTAGCCCACGATCATCGCGACGTTCACCGCCATCAGGCCGCGCGCTACCTCCGCGGCGCTGTAGCCGGCCACATCGCGCAGCCAGGTCGCCATCCACAGGGTCTGCAGCGACGTCGCGGCGAACTGGCTGCCCGCCATCGTCAGCGCGATGCGCAGGAAGCCTGGATCGGCGACGAGTCGCGCGAGACCGCGCAGCTGGGCCCCGAGCGTCGCGCGGCCGGGCCGCGCATGGCGTTCGGGCACCCAGAACCAAAGCACCAGGCTTACCGCCAGCGTTGCCCCGACGAGCAGCAGGAAGGCCTCGCGCCACGACCACACGCGCAGCAGCAATTCGAGCGGCACGCTCACGGCGACCGAGCCGAGCGCACCGGCTGAAAAGGCGATGCCGTTCATGGTCGAGAGGCGCTCGGGCGGATACCACAGCACGAACGCGAGGATCGAGGACATGAGGCAACCCGATACGCCGAGCCCGATGAGCGCGCGCGCGGCGATCGCCTCCAGCGCCGTGTGCGCCGCGGCGAACCAGGTCCCGCCAGCGGCGGCGACGAGCAGCAGCGTTGCATTTACCCGCCGCGGGCCGTAGCGGTCTAGTAGCAGGCCGAGCGGCAGCTGGAACACGGCGAAGGCGAGGAAGTACACGCTCGTCAGCAGCCCCAGCCCGCTCGCGTTCAGGCCGAACTCGGCCACGAGCGTCGGGCCGAGCACCGCGTTCACCGCGCGGTACATGTACGACACGAAGAAGCCCGCGATGAACGGCAGCGCGACGCGCAGGAAGATCAAGTTTTCTTCGGCGCTTCGAGCCCGCCCAGGTAGAACCGGTTCCACGTCGGCGCCATCACCAGCTCGTTCACGCAGGTGCGCGCGGGCAGCGTGGCGATGAACAGGATCGCCTTGCCGAAGTCCTCGGCCTGCGCCATGCGCGCACGCTCCTCCGCGCTCGGCGGCACGGGGCGCTTCTCCAGGATCGGCGTCGCCACCTCGCCCGGCAGGATGGAGGTCGCGCGGATGCCGTGCGCGCACTCCTCCATGTTGATCGACTCGCTCACCGCGATGACGGCACGCTTGGTGGCGTTGTAGGCCGGCCCGGTGAGCATGCTCGCGTAGCGCCCGGCCCAGGAGGAGATGTTGATGATGAGGCCGTCTTTCCTCGCCCGCATGCCGGGCAGAACCGCGTAGCAGCAATAGAACAGCCCGTTCAGGTTTATGCGCACCACGTCGTCCCAGCCGTCGAGCGACATGGTCCTGAAGTTCCTCTTGCCCCCGCCGATATTAGTGCCGGCGCTCGTCACCAGGATGTCGATGCGGCCGTGGCGCTTCTCGATGTCCGCGGCGGTCCTCTCGACCGCTGCGCGGTCGCCGACGTCGAGCGGGGTCGCCTCCGCGCTGCCCGCCCTCTTCAGCTCCGCCAGGCCGCTCTCGTTCGTGCGCGCATTGCGCCCCGAGATGACGACATGCGCGCCGGCCTGCGCCAGCTCGAGCGCGCCGGCGAGCCCAATGCCGCTGCCGCCGCCCGTGATCCAGGCGACTTTGCCGCGCAGCTCAGCGCCGGACATATTGCTTCGCGCCGAACAGGTTCTCGCGCTCCTGGGCCGTCTGCGGCCCGGCGCGCCGCCGGTCGGCGAGCACTTGCAGCGCCCTTTGCACCGCGGGACGCGCCAGGATCGCGTCGCGCCAGCGCTTCACGTTCGGGTACTCGTCGATGTTCACGCCCTGGCGCTCGGGAAAGCGCAGCCAGGGAACAATCGCCATGTCGGCGATGGTGTATTCGCCGCAGGCGACGAACTTCGACTCGGCGAGCCTGCGCTCGAGCACTCCGTACAGCCGGTTCGCCTCGTTCCTGTAGCGGTTCATCGCGTACTCGATCTTCTCCGGCGCATAGCCGAGGAAGTGGTGCGCCTGGCCAAGCATCGGGCCGATGTGCCCCATCTGGAACATCACCCACTGCATCACGTGCCAGCGGTCCCCCAGATCCTTGGGCAGGAACTTGCCGGTCTTGGAGGCGAGGTAAAAGAGCATCGCGCCGGATTCGGCGAGCGGGAACGGCTTGCCGCCGGGGCCGTCGGTGTCGATCATCGCCGGCATCTTGTTGTTGGGCGAGATTTTGAGGAACTCGGGCTTGAACTGGTCGCCGGCGCCGATGTCGATCGGGTGCACGTTGTAAGGCAGCCCGGTCTCTTCCAGCATGATGTGGATCTTGTGGCCGTTCGGAGTCGGCCAGGTGTAGAGCTCAATCATCGTTGATCACCATTGTGCGTGCGATTTTGTCGTGAAATCCCTGCTTGCGGCGACTGATGCCGATCCACAGGAAGCCGAGGAACAAGGGGAGCGCCGACACGAGGTACGCAAAGTAGCGCAGCATCAGCCGTGCGGTCGAGGGCCGCTCGCCGGTCTTCGCGTCGACGACCTTCGCGCCCACCGCCATCTTGCCCGGCGTGGCGCCGTAGCGGCGCCAGAACGCGATCACCGCGACGGCCGGCACGACGTACTCGATCACGAAATCCCAGAAGCCCGCGGCCGTGCGGCTCTCTACGAGCGCGAAGTACCTGCCCCCGTAGATCGCGAGCAGGATCGGCGTCGTCACCACGAAGAGAATCAGGAAGTCGATCGCCGCGGCGAGCAGCCGCCTCCAGAAGCCGACGTATTCGGGCTGCGCCACGCGCTCAGGCGAGCTTGACCAGCTGCTTGCCGAAATTCTGCCCCTTGAGCATGCCGATGAACGCCTTGGGCGCGCTCTCGATGCCCTCGGCGATCGACTCGCGGGTCTTGAGCTTGCCCTGCGCCACGTAGCCGGCGAGCGCGCGGATCCCTTCGGGGTAGCGCTCTTTCCAGTCGAACACGATCATGCCCTGCATCTTGATCCGGTTCGCGATGAAGACGCTCAGGTTCTTGTGGCAGTAGTTTTCATCGCGCTCGGCGATACGGCCGCAGGCGACGATGCGCGAGCGCAGGTTCATGAGCCGCAGCATCGTTTCGAGCACCTCGCCCGCGACGTTGTCGAAATACACGTCGGCGCCCTGCGGACAGGCTTCCTTCAGGTCGCGGTGCAGGTTGCCGGCCTTGTAGTCGACGCAGGCGTCGAAGCCCAGCTCCTGCACCACGTAATCGCATTTCGCCTTGCCGCCGGCGATGCCCACCGCGCGGCAGCCGGCGATTCTAGCCAGCTGGCCGACCACGCTGCCCACTGCGCCCGAGGCCGCCGACACCACGACGGTCTCGCCCGGCTTGGGCGCGCCGATGTCCTTCAGGCCGAAGTACGCCGTCAGGCCCGGCATGCCGAGCGCGCCGAGGTAGTACGAGAGCGGATAGGAGCCGGCATCGACCTTGGCCAGCTCCTCGCCCTTCATGCAGCTGTAGAGCTGCCAGCCGCCGGCGAGCACCTTGTCGCCCGGCTTGAAGCCGGGGTGCTTCGACTCCAGCACCTCGCCCGCGGTCTGCCCGACCATCACCTCGCCGATCTGCACCGGCGGCACGTAGGATTTGACGTCGTTCATGCGGAAACGCATGTACGGGTCGAGCGACAGCCACAGGTTCTTCACCAGGACTTCGCCGTCCTTCGGGCGCGGCGCTTCCCGCTCGACCAGCTTGAAGTTGTCCTCGGTGACGCCGGCCGCGGGGCGGCTCGCGAGCGTCCAGGCCTTGTTGGTTGGCATCTTCAGCTCCGGTCGAGCGCGGCGAAGCGCGTGAGGTGATGCTCGGCGTCGCCGAACTGCTGCGTGATCATGGTGAGCCGCCTGAAGGTATGGCTCACCTTCAGCTCCTCGGTCATCCCCATGCCGCCGTGCAGCTGGATCGACTCCTGGCTGACGTGGCGGCAGGCGTCCGCGATCTTCACCTTGGCCGCCGACACCAGGCGCGCGCGCTCGCGCGCGTCCTTCTCGCCGTCCACCTTCGCGCAGGCGAGGTAGGCCATCGAGCGCGCCTGCTCGGCGGCGATCACCATGTCGACCATCCGGTGCTGCAGCGCCTGGAAGGTGCCGATCGGCACGCCGAACTGCTTGCGCGTCTTCAGGTACTCGAGCGTGGCGTCGTTCGCCTGCTTCATCGCGCCGATCGCCTCGGCGCACACGAGCGCCGTGGCGAAGTCGACCACCTCCTCGATGAGCGCGAGCGCTCCGCCTTCGCGTCCGACGAGCGCGTCGGCGCCGACTTCGACGCCTTTCAGCGTCACGTCGGCCGCGCGCATCTCGTCGAGCGTCGCGTACGGCCGCAGGCCCACGCCGGCCGCCGCGCGATCGACGAGGAACAGGCTGATGCCCTGCGGCTCGGCGGCCCTGCCCGAAGTGCGCGCCGACACCACGAGCTTGTCCGCTAGCGGCGCGCCGAGCACGACGCGCTTCTCGCCGTCGAGCAGCCACACGCTGCCGGCCTTCTTCGCACTCGCAGAAACGTGCGCCAGGTCGTAGCGCGCGCCGTTTTCGGTGTGCGCGAAAGCCATTTTCAGGCGCCCCTCGATCACCGCCGGCAGGATCGCCTTCTTCTGCGCCTCGCTGCCGCCGCGCGCCACGAGCTGCGCGGCCAACCCTACGGTGGCGAGGAAGGGCTCCACCACCAGCCCCTCGCCGATCGCCTCCATGGCGCTCATCAGGTCGGTCGCGCCGCCGCCGAAGCCGCCCTGCTCGGGCGCGAACGGGATGCCGAGCAGCCCCATCTCGGCGAAGGTCTTCCAGACCTCTTCGCTCGCGCCTTGCCTGGAGGCGACGATTTTCTTGCGCGCCTCGAAATCGTAGTCCTTGGCGACGAAACGCCGGATCGAGTCGGCGAGCAGCTGCTGCTCTTCGCTGTAGTCGAAGTTCATGGCTACAGGCCCAGGGTCATCTTGGAGATGATGTTGCGCTGGATCTCGTTGGAGCCGGCGTAGATCGTGGTCTTCCTCATGTTGCAGTAGCGCGGCGCGAGCGACGCGGTGAAGAAGTCGAAGCCGTCGCCGCCGTTCGCGGGCTTGAACGGCTGCGCGAGCGGTCCGACCGCCTGCATCATCAGCTCGGAGAGCGCCTGCTGGATCTCGGTGCCCTTGATCTTGAGCATCGACACGTCGGCGCCCGGCGGCTGACCGGTGCGCCGCATGCGGTCGAGGAACCTGAGGTTGGTGATCTCGAGCGCGGCGAGCTCGATCTCGACGCGCGACAGCTTGTCGCGGAAGCGCAGGTCCTCGATGAGCGGCCGGCCGTTCTGCATCTGCTCGGCGGCGAATTCCTTGAGCTTGGCGAGCTCGCGCTTGGAGCCGCCGATGCGGCCGGTACCCATGCGCTCGTGGCCGAGCAGGTACTTGGCGACCGTCCAGCCCTTGCCCTCCTCGAACACCAGGTTCTCGACCGGCACCTTGACGTCGTCGAAGAACACCTCGTTCACCTCGTGCCCGCCGTCCATCAGGATGAGCGGACGCACCGTGATGCCCGGGGTCTTCATGTCGAACAGCAGGAACGAAATGCCCTCCTGGCGCTTGGCCGCGCCGCTGTCGGTGCGCACCAGGCAGAAGATCCAGTCGGCATAGTGCGCGAGCGTGGTCCAGGTCTTCTGTCCGTTGACCACGTAGTGGTCGCCCTGGCGCACCGCCTTGGTCTTGAGCGAGGCGAGGTCGGATCCCGAGCCCGGTTCCGAGTAGCCCTGGCACCAGAAGTCGTCGCCGTTGTAGATGCGCGGCAGGAAGCGCTTCTTCTGCGCCTCGCTGCCGAACCTGAGCAGCACCGGCGCGCACATCGACAGGCCGAAGGGGATGAGCGGCGGGGTGCCCGCGTAGCCGCACTCCTCCTCGAAGATGTAGCGCTCGACCACGTTCCAGCCGGTGCCGCCCCATTCCTTCGGCCAGGCGGGCGCGACCCAGCCCTTCTTGGCGAGGATGCGGTGCCAGGCGAGCAGGTCCTCGCGCGTCAGCTCCTGGTATTCGGCGACCTTGCGCCGCAGGTCATCTGGCAGGTTGGCGTTCAGCCAGGCGCGCACCTCGTCGCGGAAGGCCAGCTCTTCGGGGGAATAGTTGAGATCCATGGCGACCTCCTCGGGGGCGACAAGTCTAGCGCAGCGCTCAGACGATCGTCACGCCGCCGTCGGCGACGATGACCTGGCCGGTGACGAACGAAGCCGCCTCGGAGGCGAGGAACACCGCGATGCCGCCGATCTCGCGCGGCTCGCCCAGGCGCCGCAAGGGGGTAATCGCCTCGCGCTCGGCGCGGCGCTTGTCGTCCTCCCATAACGCCCGCGCGAAGTCGGTCTTGATGAGCCCGGGAGCGATGGCGTTCACGCGCACGTTTTTTGGCCCCCACTCCGCGGCGAGGTTCCTGACGAGCTGGTGGTCGGCCGCCTTGGACACGCCGTAGGCGCCGATCACCGTGCTCGAGAGCAGGCCGCCGATCGAGCCGACGACGATGAAGCTGCCGCCGCCGCGCTCTGCCATCCCGGGCAGCGTCATGTTGGCGAGCCACAGCACGCTTTTCACGTTGTTGGTGAAGATCTTGTCGAAGGTCTCGTCCGGCAGGCCGGTGAGCGGCCCGTAGTATGGGTTGGCGGCCGCGTTCGCCACCGCGATGTCGATCGCGCCCCAGGTGGCGAGCGTACGGTCGACGAGCGCCTGCAGCTCCTCCTTGCGCGACGCGTTGCAGGGCTGGGCGATCACCGGCCAGCCCTGGCGCTCGAACTCCACGCGCAGCGCCTCGCAGGCCTCGGCCTTGCGGCTCGAGACCACCACCTTGGCGCCGGCGCGCGCCATTTCCTCGGCGATCGATTTCCCGATGCCGCGCGTCGCGCCGGTCACGAAGGCCACCTTGCCATGCAGGTCGAACGGGGAGCGGGACATCGGCTGGATCCTCGGTGTTTTACTATGCGAAATATGATATGACTAAGTTGACACCGCATTGGGCCGCGAACGAATATCGAAACGCGAAACAGTCCGCCGCACCCCCACAAGAACACCAGGAGACGAGTCCATGGGCGCACCAGAGGCCAATGCCCCCCTATCCCCCGCCGCCACCACGTACAGCTACGAGCACGAGGGCGACCGCCAGTTCGCCACCACGCTGGCGCGCGGCCTCGAGGTGCTGCGCTGCTTCACGCCGCTCGAGCCGATGCTCGGCAACAAGGAGATCTCCGTGCGCACCGGGCTGCCCAAGCCGACCGTGTCGCGCCTCACCTACACGCTCACCAAGCTCGGCTACCTGCGGCACAACATGCGCCTGGGCAAGTACCAGCTCGGCTCGGCGGTGCTGTCGATCGGCTACCCGCTGCTCGCCTCGATGAGCGTGCGCCAGGTGGCGCGTCCGTTCATGAAGGAGCTCGCCGACTACAGCGGCGGCTCGGTGTCGATGGGCATCCGCGACCGCCTGAACATGGTGTACGTCGAGTCCTCGCGCAACGGCAACACGCTCACCATGCTGCCCGACATCGGCACCGCGGTGCCGATCGCGCAGGCGGCGATCGGGCGCGCGTTCCTCGCCGCCTGCACGCCCGCCGAGCGCGAGGCGGTGCTGAACCATATCAAGGTGAAGGAGCCCGAGCTGCACCGCAAGTTCCGCCCGGCGATCGACAAGAGCCTGGAGGACATCCGCAGCCGCGGCTTCTGCGTCTCGATCGGCGAGCTGCGCCGCGAAGTGTCGGCGGTCGCGGTGCCGATGCGCCGCACGGTCGACGGCGAGATCATCGCCTTCAACTGCGGCGTGCCGTCGTTCGCGCTGAAGAAGGGACAGCTCGAGGACGATATCGGCCCACGCCTGGTCGCCATGGTGCGCAACATCGAGGCGGCCCTCGGGATCCACTGACGTGGCCGACGAAGGGCGCATCGGGATCGCGCGCCACGGGCGCGTGCTGTCGCTCGTCATCGACAACCCGGCGCAGCGCAACGCGCTCAGGCCCGAGTTCTCGCAGGCGCTCGCGCGCGAGCTGCGGCTCGCCTCCGACGACGACTCGATCGGCGCGGCGGTGATCTCGGGCGCCGGGGCGCACTTCTGCGCCGGCGGCGACCTCGCCACGCTGCACGAGACGCGCCGCACGCAGCCCCGGCAGCACCATTACGAGCGCATCAGCCGTTTGAACGAGCTGGTGCGCGCGCTGCGCCAGTGCGCCAAGCCCGTGATCGCCGCGGTCGAAGGCCATGCCGCGGGCGCCGGCTTCTCGATCGCGCTCGCCTGCGACCTGATCGTCGCCGCCGAAGACGCGCAGTTCACCATGGCATACGTCAAGGTCGGCCTGAATCCGGATGGCAACGGCAGCTTCTCGCTCGCGCGCGCGCTGCCGCCACAGATGACCGCCGAGCTCGCGATGACCGGAACGGCCGTCGCTGCCTCGCGGCTCGCCGCGCTCGGCGTCGTCAACCGCCTCGCGCCCAAGAGCAAGGCGCTCGCGGAAGCGCTCGAGTGGGCAGCACAGCTCGCCGCGGGCGCGACGCAGGCGATCGGCCGCGTCAAGCGCCTGCTGAACGAGGCGCACACGAACGACTTCAACCGCCACCTCGAGCTGGAGCGGACGCTCTTCGTCGAGGCGCTGCACGGCCCGGAGGCCGGCGAGGGCATCGGCGCTTTCCTCGAGAAGCGCCACGCGAAATTCCATGGCTGAGCGCCCATGAAGCTGCGCGACAAAGTATGCGTCGTCACCGGCGCCGCGAGCGGCATCGGCAAGGCGCTCGCCGCGCGCTTCGTCGCCGAGGGCGCGCGCGCCGTGGTAGCCGCCGATCTGCATGCACCGGAGGGCGGGGGTATCGCTTGCGACGTCGCCGATGAAGCTCAAGTTCAAGGACTCGTTGCTCAGGTCGTCGCAAAGCACGGCCGGATCGATATGTTCTGCTCCAACGCGGGCATCATCGAGCGCGCGGGCCTGGACGCGCCGCTCGAGGCCTGGCGGCGCACGATGGACGTGAACTTCATGGCGCACCTGTACGCTGCGCGCGCCGTCGTTCCGCACATGCTCGCGCAGGGCGGCGGCTACCTGGTGAACACCGCTTCCGCCGCCGGGCTGCTGATGCAGGTCGACTCCGCCACCTACACCGTCTCCAAGCACGCGGCGGTCGCGTTCGCGGAATGGCTCTCGGTCAACTACCACGCGCGCGGCATCCGCGTGTCGTGCCTGTGCCCGCAGGGCGTGCGCACGCCGATGCTGCTCGGGCCGAAGGGCGACCGAAAGTCGTTCCTGCTCGAAGGCTCGGTGAGCGTCGAGCAGGTGGCGGAAGCCGTGGTGCGCGCGATCGAGGCCGAGACCTTCCTCGTCCTGCCGCACCCCGAAGTCGCCGAGTACGAGCAGCGCAAGACCGCAGATCGCGACCGCTGGCTCGCCGGCATGCGCAAGCTCAAGGCGCGCATCGACGCCGACCCGAATCTGCGCGGCGACGACTGATAACATCGGCACCTCCTGCGGAGCCGAAGGAGGTCCGTCGATGAAAAGCCTGCTGCAGTACTACCACGCGCTGGATAACGACGTGAAAGTCGCGCTCACGCATGCGCTGCGCATCCTCGTCATCCTGGCGCTCGCCGCGGTGCTGGAGGCAATCGCCGCGCGCCTGATCCGCGCCTTCCGCAGATTCATGGAGCGCCGCGACCCCAGCCAGCAGAGCCGCATCCAGACGCTCGGGCGCGTGTTCCGCTACACCGCCGCGGTAGTCATCTGGCTGGTGGGCGGGATGCTGGTGCTCGGCGAGCTCGGCATCTCGGTCGCACCGCTACTCGCCACCGCCGGCGTGGCCGGCCTCGCGATCGGCTTCGGCGCGCAGAGCCTGATCAAGGACTATTTCAACGGATTCTTCCTCCTGCTCGAGGACCAGCTGCGCCAGGGCGACGTGGTCGACCTCGGCGGCCCGAGCGGCGCGGTCGAGGAGGTCACTCTGCGCTACGTGCGCCTGCGCAATTTCGAGGGCCACGTCATCTTCGTGCCGAACGGCGAGATCAAGATCGTGAAGAACATGACGCGCGACTTCGCCCAGGCGGTGATCGAGGTCGGGGTCGCATACCGCGAGGAGCTGGACGAGGCGCTCGATGTCATGCGCGAGGTCGGCCGGGAAATGCGCGCCGACCCGGTGTTCGGCGCGAAGATCGCCGACGACGCCGAGATCATCGGCGTGGAGAAATGGGGCGACTCGGCGGTCACGATCCGCTGCCGCCTAAAGGTGGTTCCGCCGGCCGAGCAGTGGAACGTGCGGCGCGAATTCCTCAAGCGCCTGAAGAAGGCCTACGATGCGCGCGGTATCGAGATCCCCTTCCCGCACGTCACCGTGTACCCCGGGCAGCTCAAGGACGGCAGCTCGCCCGCGCTGCGCATCAGCGGCCTGCTGCCCACGCAGTGAAGATCGCGTGCATGCGGCGCACGCCGTCGGTGAGCGCGGCGGGACCGGGCTGCAGGATCTCGGAGGACTTCAGCTCGTAGAGGGCGCCGTCGCGCACCGCGGGGACCGCTCCCCAGCCCGGGCGCGCGGCGACGCGCTCGGGGCGGAATTTCTTGCCGCACCACGAGCCGATGATGACGTCCGGCCTTTGCGCGATGACCATGGAACCATCTTTAATGGTCCTTCCGATCGCCGCATGCGAGCGCGAAAGGTCCGCAAAAACATCTTCACCGCCGGCGATGCCGATCAGCTCGCTCACCCAGCGGATGGCGCTGATCATCGGCTCGTCCCACTCCTCGAAATAGACGCGGGGACGCCGCGGCAAGCGCCTTGCTGCGGACTCAATCGAAGCAAGATCTTCCTCCAGTTTCTCGATTAGCTTCCGGCCCCGGTCCGCCGCCCCGACCATCGACGCGAGCGTGAGGATCATCGACAGGATCTGGTCGACCGAGCGCTGATTGAAGAGCACGACGTTCAGCCCCGCCTTCGCCAGCTCGCGCGCGATGTCGGCCTGCAGGTCGGAGAAGCCGAGCACCAGGTCGGGCTCAAGCGCGAGGATCTTGTCGGTTTTCGCGGACAGAAACGCCGACACCTTCGGCTTGTCGCGCCGCGCCTCGGGCGGGCGCACGGTGTAGCCCGACACGCCGACGATGCGCCGCTCTTCGCCGAGCAGGTAGAGCGTCTCGGTGGTCTCCTCGGTCAGGCAGACGATGCGTTCCGGATAACGCGCGCGCACCCGCGGCAGGATATCATCGCGCCCATGGGACCTCTCGCCGGCATTCGCGTCATCGAGTTCGAGGCGATCGGCCCCGGGCCGTTCGCCGGCATGCTGCTCGCCGACATGGGCGCCGACGTGCTGGTCGTCGACCGGCCGGCGGCAACCGACCTGGGCCTGAAGCGCGAGCGCTGGAACGACGTCATGATGCGCGGCCGGCGCTCGGTCACGCTGGACCTGAAATCGCCCAAGGGCGTCGAGGCGGCGCTCGAGCTCGTGGCGCGCGCCGACGCGCTGATCGAGGGCTTCCGGCCCGGTGTGATGGAGCGCCTCGGCCTCGGGCCGCAAGCCGCGCTCGCGCGCAACCCGAAGCTCGTCTACGGGCGCATGACCGGCTGGGGGCAGGACGGACCGCTCGCGCCGCGCGCCGGGCACGACATCAACTACATCGCACTCGCCGGCGTGCTGCACGCCTTCGGCCACAAGGGCGCGCGCCCTGCGCCGCCGCTCAATCTGGTGGGCGACTTCGGCGGCGGCGGCATGCTGCTCGGCTTCGGAATTCTGTGCGCGCTCATCGAGGCGCAGCGCTCGGGCAAGGGCCAGGTCGTCGACGCAGCGATGGTCGAGGGCGCCGCGCAGCTCGCGGCGATGTTCTCGGGGATGCTCGCCGCCGGACGCTGGAGCGAGGCGCGCGGCGAGAACACGCTCGATTCCGGCGCGCCCTGGTACGACGTGTACGAGACGAAGGACGGAAGATACGTCGCGATCGGCTCGATCGAAGCGAGATTCTTCGACGAGCTCGTTGAGCGGCTCGGGCTGCAAAACGTCCCGCCCCAGCACGACCGGGCGCGCTGGCCCGAGCTGCGCACCATGATCGCCGGGAAGTTCAAGTCGAAGACGCGCGACGAGTGGTGCGAGGTCTTCGAGGGCTCGGATGCGTGCTTCGCGCCGGTGCTCAGCTTCAGCGAGGCGCGGCGCGACCCGCACAACCTCGCGCGCGGCGCCTACGTTGACGTGGCGGGCGTGGTCCAGCCGGCGCCCGCGCCGCGCTTCTCGCGCACGCCGGGCGAAGTGCGGCGCGCGCCGCCCGAGCGCGGCCAAGGCGGCCGCGAGGCGCTCGCCGACTGGGGCTTCGACGAAGCGGCGATCGCGCGCCTCGGCGCGCTCGGCCTCGGCTTCGCGGCCGCGTAGCCCTGCTACTTGTGCATCGGCATGGGCATCGGCGCGGAGCCGCCCATGTCACCGACGCTTAGCTGCACCTCGACTTCGCCCGCTTTTTCGAAGTGCAGGGTGACGGGGACTTTCGCACCCTGCTTGAACGGCTCCTTGAGGCCGATGAACATCAGGTGGTTGCCGCCCGGCTTGAGCGCGAGCTCGCCGTGCGCCGGCACGTCGAACGCTTTCACCTGCTGCATCCGCATCACGTTGCCCTGCATCGACATGACGTGCAGCTCGACGTGGTCGGCGGCAGGCGACGAGGCGGCGACGAGCTTGTCGGGCGCAGCGCCGCGGTTCCTGATCGAGGCGTAGCCGCCCCCTACGCTCGCGCCCGGAGGCGTGGCGCGCGCCCAGGGCGCTTCGATCTCAAGATTGCCTTTCTTCTGCGCCCAGGCCGCGCCCGCAACGAGCGCGGCGCAGAGTGCGATGGTGAGCGCAGATCTATTTCTTCGCGCGGGCGTTCTCATCTTCCTGAAGCTTACGCCAGAATATCTTTCCCGTGGCAGTCTTCGGAAGTTCGTCTACGAATTCGACGACGCGCGGCACCTTGAAGGCGGCCATGCGCTCGTGCGCCCAGGCCGTGATGTCCTCGCCCTTGACCCGCCCGCGCGCGGCCGGCTTGAGCACCACCACCGCCTTCACAGTTTCGCCGCGGTACGGGTCGAGCGCACCGATGATGCACGCCTCCTGAATGTCCGGATGCGCGTACAGCATCGCCTCGACCTCGGCCGGCCAGACCTTGAAGCCCGCGGCGTTGATCATGCGCTTCAGGCGGTCGGTGATGAAGAAGTAGCCTTCCTCGTCGTAGTAGCCGAGATCGCCCGAGCGGAAGAAGCGCTTGCCGTCGTGCTCGATGAAGGCTTCTGCGGTCGCCTTTTCCTGGCGCCAGTAGCCCTTGAACACCTGCGGTCCGTTGATCACGATCTCGCCGACCTCGTTCGGCCCCAGCTCGCGCAACGTCTCGGGGTCGAGCACGCGCGCGTCGGTCGAGAAGATCGGCACACCGCCGCACTGGCGCTTGGGGCGCTGCGGCGGGTTCGAGTGGCTCGGCGCCATGGTCTCTGTGAGGCCGTAGCCCTCGATGAATTCCAGCCCGAGCGTCTCGTAGAGCTTCTTCGCCAGGCCCTCGGGCATCGCCGCGCCGCCGCCGCCGAGCGTGGTTAGCGAGGACAGGTCGTATTTCTTGAGATTCGGGTTGGCGAGGAAGTCGACCACCATGGTGGTGATCGCAGTGAAGCCGGTCACGCGCGCGCGCTCGATCTGCATCGCCGCGCAGTCGCGGTCCCAGCGCGTCATGACGACGCTGGTCGCGCCCGCCTGGATCGGCGTGTTCATGCCGGCCTGCATGCCGGTGACG
>Ga0316624_10000284_pt1 | contig 16329 bp, 18 predicted proteins | sample OWC_Aug_N3_C1_D5_FD_207657 | JGI IMG/M metagenome (GOLD analysis project Ga0316624, IMG submission 207657) | Wetland soil microbial communities from Old Woman Creek delta, Ohio, United States - OWC_Aug_N3_C1_D5_A | ecosystem: Environmental > Terrestrial > Soil > Wetlands | place: USA: Ohio... | reverse complement strand
GGCGCGTCTGCGCCGCCGCGTCGGCGCCGCCGACGAGCTTGCCGCGCTCGTCGAGCGGCGCGACGCCGGACACGAACAGCAGGTCGCCCCAACGCACCGCGTCGCAGTAGTGGCTGATCGGGGCGGGCAGTCCTGCGGGCTGGAATTCCTCACGTTTCATGGCGCCTCCTGGGTGGATTTACATAACTTTACCGCGCCGAGATAAGGCGCTTACGCACGTCCGCGACACTGGCGCCGTATCCCAACCAAGGAGCCATCATGAACGAATCCAAACCAGAAGTCCGCCGCGGCGTCCACGCGCGGCTGGCGCTCGCCACCGTGCTCGCGGGCCTCGCGCTCGGCACGGGCCTGTACGCCCATGCGCGCGGCGCGGACGGCGCCGGGCCGCGGGAGCGCGGTTATATGAGCCGACCGGCCGATCCCGTGCAGGCGGAGGCGCGCGTCAACCGCATGCTCGGACACCTGTATGTCGAGCTCGACGCGAGCGACGCGCAGAAGCAGAAGATCGACCCGATCGTAAAGGCCGCGACGAAAGACCTGTGGCCGCTACGGCAGAAGATGCGCGACATCCGCAGGCAACAGCGCGAGTTGTTCACCGCCGAGAAGCTCGACCGTACCGCCATCGAGAAGCTGAGCGATGAGCGCAGCAAGCTCTCGGAGCAGATCTCCAGGCGCTTCACCCAGGCACTGGTCGACGTCGCCGAGGTGCTCACGCCGGCGCAGAGGCAGCAGCTCGCAGAGCGGTTCGGCCGGTTCCGTGGCGGGCACGGCCACCGCGGGCGCGGATAGGTAAACTGCGCGCGTGACCGCGCATGTCCTGCTGATCGAAGACGATGCCCGCCTCGCCGAGATGGTGTCGGAGTACCTCGGCCAGGCGGGGTTTCACGTCACGCCGTCGGGGAGCGGAGAGGAGGGCCTGGCGATGTTCGCGCGCGAGCCCTTCGACGCCCTGGTCCTCGACCTGACGCTCCCCGGCATCGATGGGCTCGAGGTGTGCCGCAGGCTGCGTGCCTCGTCGGACGTGCCGGTGCTGATGCTGACTGCGCGCGGCGACGCGATGGACCGCGTCGTAGGCCTGGAGATCGGCGCAGACGACTATTTGCCCAAGCCGTTCGAGCCGCGCGAGCTGCTGGCGCGGCTGCGCGCCATCCTGCGGCGCAGGGGCGGCGTGTCGCGCGGCGACGTGTTGCGCTTCGGACCGGTCGAGATCGACCGGGCAGCGCGCACTGTGCGCGTCGATGGCGCGGAGAAGGTCCTCACCGCGCACCAGTTCGCGCTGCTGGTGGCGCTGGCCGAAAACGCGGGGCGCGTGATGTCGCGCGACGCGCTCATGGACGCGCTGCGGGGCGAGCCGCTCGAGGCCTTCGACCGCTCGATCGATGTGCACGTGTCCCGAATCCGCCAGGCGATCGAGGAGGACCCGAAGAAACCGCGACGCATCGTCACGGTGCGCGGCGCAGGCTACGTATTCGCCAAGGCGCAGGACTGATGCGCAAGCTGTACCTGCGCATTTATCTCGCGGTGCTCGCGAGCCTGCTCGTGTTCGCGTTCGCCGCGGGCTTCCTGTGGCGCGAGCTCGTCGAGCCCGGTCTCGCGCGCCCGGTCTACGAGGCGCTCGCAGGGCTGGGGCAGAATGTGCTGCCCCCGGCCGACGCGCCGCGCGCGGCGCAACAGGCGGCGCTCGAGCGTCTTGCCGCCGAGCTGCACGCCGACGTGGCGCTGTTCGATGCCGATCGCAGGCCGATCGCCTTCGTCGGCCGCCCCTTGCGCCGGGCGGGGCCGGGCATCGAGCTGGCGGACGGCCGTTGGCTCGTGGCGGGCCCGGCGCGCGGCCGCCGGCACCCGGCCTGGCGGCTGTTCCTGACGCTCGCGCTCGTCGCCGTCGGCGTCGGCGTCGGCGCCTACCCGGTGGTAAGGCGACTGACGCGCAGGCTGGAAAAGCTGCAGGCCGGGGTCGAATCCCTCGGTTCGGGCGACCTCGCGTCGCGCGTCCGCGTCGAAGGCGATGACGAGGTGGCGCGGCTCGCCGAGAGCTTCAACAGCGCGGCCGGGCGCATCGAGGCACTGGTCGGCGCGCACAAATCGATGCTCGCCAACGCTTCGCACGAGCTGCGCACGCCGCTCACGCGGATTCGCATGGCGATCGAGCTGATGAAAGAGGGCGCCGAGCCGAGGCGAAAAGTCCAGCTCGAACGGGATATCGCGGAGCTCGACCAGCTGATCGACGAGATCCTGCTTGCCAGCCGGCTGGACGCGGTCGAGGGGCGCGAGGCGGACGAAGAAGTCGACCTGCTGGCGCTCGCCGCCGAGGAGTGCGCGCGCTATGACGGGGCCGAGCTCGACGGCGAGCCGGTCGCGTTGCGCGGCGATCCGCGGCTCCTGCGCCGGATGATCCGCAATCTTCTCGAGAACGCGCGACGCCACGGGGCGCCGCCCGTAGAGCTGCGCGTGCGCAGACGCGCCGCCGGCGCCGAGGTGTCGGTGTGCGACCGGGGCCCCGGCGTACCCGCGGCCGAGCGTGAGCGCGTGTTCGAGCCGTTCTACCGCCACGCGGCGGGCGAGAGCGGCGCCGGACTCGGCCTTGCGCTGGTGCGCCAGATCGCGCGCCGCCACAGCGGCGACGCGCGCTGCCTGGCGCGCGAGGGCGGCGGTGCCTGCTTCGTTGCCGAGCTTCGTTAGTTCAGTTCGTCGTCCTTGTAATACTTGGTGCCCTTGGCGGTGATCTCGGCCGCGAGCCCCTCGTCGGTGATCTGGTAGAGCCACACGCCCGGCGACACGGATACCGCGCCGGCGTAGGCGCTGCCCTGCGCGCCTTTCTTGGCCGCCGCGCTCGCCTGGCCGCCGAACTCGTATCCTGAATTGACGAAGTTGTTGAAGTCTTTCTGGCTGTCGAACACCCACACCAGCCTGAATTTCTTGGCGCCGAACCCCAGGCCCGCCTGGACCTCGACCATCTTCATGTAGGTCGCCTTCTTGGTCTTGTTGTCGATTGCGACGCCCGAGCCCTTGCCGCCGCCGGCGACGAAGATCTTCATGCCGAAATTGGAGAACACCGCGTAGCCCGCCGCCTTGGCCACGGCGGCCTTGGCGCCCGGCTGCGCGCGATACAGCCTGTCGAGGGTTTCGTTGACCATCTTGTGCACGTCCGCCTGGGCTTTCTTCTTGTCCTTTTCGCTCATGGCGGCAGGGGCCAGCGTGGCGCCCGCCAGCAGCGCAACCGCCATGATCGCGCCCACTACCATTTTTCCCGTCTTCATCTGAGGTCTCCCGGTGTCATCGAAACGCAAAGCTCGATGCTGCACCTTGGACGGCGGCCGAGGGTTGATCGTAATCAAAGGGGTCGCCGTATGGGCCGCGTTCGGGCGATAATATGTCTATGAACACAGAACAACCGGACACCGAACCTTCCGGCGAGGCCCAGGACCTGGGGCAACCTCCCCAGGATCCCCGCCGGCGGCTGCGCGAGCTGCTCGCGATTCCCGAGCGCGATCGCAGCGATGCGATCTGGGACGAGATCATCGCGCTGGAAATCGACCTCGCTCCTGGGAATCGCGCCGGCTCGCCGCAGGGAGATGGCGGGCGGCGACACGATCAGGGCCGGGGACAGCAGCCCCTGCCGGGCGGCAAGCCAGGGGGCGGGGGCGGACGTCCGTTCAAGAAGCCGAGACGCCGCGGCGGCAGGTAGGCCGGGCGCGGCGCAGACCGATGGCGGGTGAAGCGGTGCGGGTAGCCGTCCTTGGCGCCGGCGCCGTCGGGTGCTTCTACGGCGGCATGCTGGCCCGTGCCGGACACGACGTGGTCCTGATCGGCAGGCCGGCGCACGTCGAGGCGATCCGCAAGTCGGGGCTACATTTCGAGGGCCTTGCGTTCGACGAACACATTCGCGTTGCGGCCAGCACCGAGGCCGAGGCCGTGCACGGCGCAGCGCTGGTGTTGGTGTGCGTCAAGTCGACGGATTCCGAGCGCGCTGCGGCGGAGATCGCCCCTTGGCTGGAGGCCAAGGCCATCGTCGTAAACCTGCAAAACGGCGTCGACAATGCCGAGCGCATCCAGGCGGTCATCAAACGGCCGGTGATCCCGGCGGTGGTCTACGTGGCAACCGAGATGGCGGGCCCCGGGCACCTCAAGCACCACGGCCGCGGCGAACTGGTGATCGGCGCGCTGGACGCTGCAGTCGCGCCGCGCGAATCGCTCGAGCGCGTGCAGCGCTGGTTCGCCGAGGCCGGCGTCAAGGTCGCGATCTCGGACAACGTCGCCGGCGAGTTGTGGGGCAAGCTGGTGGTCAACTGCGCCTACAACGCGATCTCGGCGATCTCGCAGCTGCCCTACGGCCGCATGATCGGCGGCGCCGGGGTGCGCGAGGTGATGCGCGACGTGGTCGCCGAGACGCTCGCGGTCGCGGCCGCGAGCGGGGTGCGCACCGCGCCCGACCTGCCGGACAACGTGTACCGCATCGCCGAGTGGATGCCGACCCAGTACTCGTCCACTGCACAGGACCTGCAGCGCGGCCGGGCGACCGAGATCGACCATCTGAACGGCTTCGTGGTGCGTCGTGGCGATGCGCTCGGGGTTCCGGTGCCGGCGAACCGCGTGCTCTACACTCTGGTCAAGCTGATCGAGTCGAAAGGAAATCCATCATGAGCAGACACGGACGGGGCGGGCGTTTCGGGGCAATCGTGCTGATCCTGGTCGGCGTGGTCGGCCTGCTCGCCAACTTCGGGTTGATCGACAGGCAGACCCTGCACCAGCTTTGGAAGCTGTGGCCGCTGATCCCGCTCGCCATCGGCATCGCCATGCTGATGCGGCCCCGCTCAGGCGGACAATAGCCGGGAAAGCTCCGGGTCCAGATCCTGCAGCAGGTTCACGCCGGCCGCCGCGAAACGCAGCGCCGCGGCGCGCGGCGCGGGGTCCTTGCGGTGCTCGAGCGACCACTGCGCCTGGCGCGCGAGCAGCGCGCCGGCGGTGATGCGGCCTAGCGTGAGCGCAAAGCGGCGCGCGCCGGCCTCGATCCGCGCCTCGTCGCGCCCCGCGTGTTCCGCCAGCCAGGCGTTCGCCGCTTCGGCCGCCGCTTGCAGCCGCGCCGAGAGCGCGAGCAGCTTCTTCTCGCGCACCGTGCCCAGCAACAGCCCGATTTCGCGCAGCCATGGGGCGAGGCCGCTCGGCGCGATCGCGCGCAGCGTGTCCAGTGCGAGCACGTTCGTGGTGCCCTCCCAGATCGGGAAAACCTGCGCGTCGCGCAGCAGCATGGGAAGGCCGGTGTCCTCGACGTAGCCCGCCCCTCCGAAGGCCTCCAGCACTTCCGACAGCACCGCGACCGACTGGCGTCCGGTGAAGAGCTTCGCCACCGGCGTGAGAATCCTGAGCAAGGCCTGCTGCTCTACGCTCGCTGTATCGCGCTCCGCCCGACCGAGGAGCTCGACCACGAAAAAGGCGAGCTGGAAGCCCGCCTCGTACTCCGCCTGCAGTCCGGCGAGCGTGTCGACGTGCAGCGGCTTGTCGGCGAGACGGGCGCCGAAGGCGACGCGCTGGCCGGCGTAGGCCCGTGCCAGCGCCAGCCCGCGCCGCATGTATGACACCGCGGAGACCGCGTTCCAGACGCGCGTGATGTTGAGCACGGTGCTGATCGCGCGCACTCCGTTGCCGAGCTCGCCCACCGGCATCGCGCGTGTTCCCTCGAGGGTGAGCTCCGCGGTCGGAACCTTGCGCGTGCCGAGCTTGTCCTTGAGCCGATCGACCTTCAGCTGGTTCGGCCGCCCCTCGGCATCGCGCGTCTCGAGGTAGAACAGCGTCAGTCCCTTGCCGCCGGGCGGACTGTCCGAGGGTCGCGCCAGCGTGAGCGCCATCTGCGACGCGATCGCCGAGGTGAACCACTTGCGGCCGTACAGCCGCCAGCCCTCGCCGGGGGCGAAGCGCGCCTCGGCCTCCGACAGCCCGACGTCCGACCCGCCGATCGCCTCGGTCATCCACTGGCCGCTGGTCCAGAAGCGCGCCGGGTCGCGGCTTACCAGGTGCGGCAGCGCTCGCTCGAGGAGCTCGCGGTTGCCCGATGCCGTAATGGTGCGCGCCGCGCCGTCGGTCATCGCCAGCGGGCACGCGTAGACGTCGGTCGACGGCGTGAAGAGGTAAACGAGTGCGAACTGCAGCACCCTGGAGAGCGCACCGAGCGGCGCCTCATGCGGCAGCGCGATCAGCCCCTCGCGCGCCGCGATCTCCTCCGCGCGCCGCCACAGCGGCGTGACTTCGATGCGGTCGACGCGGTTGCCCCAGGCGTCCCACTGCACCAAAGCAGGCTCGAGCTCGCGTTCCGCGAGTTGCTGCGCGTAGAGTTCACCCCCGGCAAGCGCCCCCAGGCGCGCGAGCTGCGCCTGTGACGCCGCGAGTTGCTCGGGCGGCAGGATGCGCTCGAGGTAGCCGCGCAAAACGCGGTCATCGTCGTACTGGTTGCCGAGCCGCGGTGCGGCCTGAACGAATCCCATCGTCAGTCTCCTTGCACGATCTCGCGCAGCCGCTCGGGCGGAATGCGCACCGAGACTCCGGCGCGCTCCTCGGCGAGGGTCATGGCGACGCGCGCGTCGCGCTCGCCCCAGCCGCGCGCGAGCGCGGCGTCCAGCTCGGCGAGCGCGTGTGCGGCCATCGTCAGGGGAACGTCGCTTTCCTCGCCGAGCGCGGCGACGAGCAGCATGTCCTTGTGCGCGAGGCGCAGCGCGTGCGCGGGCGGGTCGTAGTCGCCGGACAGGAAATGCTCCGCCAGCCGGTCGAAGGTGCGCGCCCGTCCGAGCGCGCCCTGGCGCAATGCTTCGAACAGCGCAGGCGGCTCGACACCCGCCTTCACGCCCAGCGTGAAGGCCTCGGCGAGCGCCGCCTGCACGGCGAAGCTGGCGCAGTTGTGCACCAGCTTGGCAATTGAGCCGGAGCCGATCGGTCCGAGGTACAGCACCTGGTCGCCGATCGAGCGCAGCACCGGCAGGTGGCGCTCGAACTGCGCGCGCTCGCCGCCGACCCACATCGCGAGGTTTCCCGTGCGCGCCGCCTGCGGCCCGCCGCTTACCGGCGCGTCGAGCACGTGAACGCCGCGCCCGAGAAAATCGGTGTGGAGCCGCCGCACCGTGGAGGGTGCGTTGGTGCCGAGGTCGAACCAGGCCGAGCCGCTGCGCATGACCTCCGTGAGGCCGAGTGCGACCTGAACGGTTTCCTCCGGTCCCGGCAGCGACGTGAACACCAGCTCGCACTCGCGCGCCGCCTCTGCCGCGCTGTCGGCCCAAACTGCGCCGGCGGCGACGAGCTCCTGCGCGGCCTCCGGCCTGAGGTCGTGCACGGTGAGCGCGTGACCGGCGCGCTGCAGGCTGGCGGCCATGGGTTGGCCCATCTGGCCCAGACCGATGAAGGCGATGCGCATGACGCTGGTTTCTCGCTTGTCCAATTGTCCGACGGGAAAACTGTAGCACGCCGCGCATCCCGTAAAATCGCGCCATGGCCCAATACGTCTACACCATGCGTCGGGTGAGCAAGACCGTGCCCCCGAAGCGCACGATCATCAAGAACATTTCGCTGAATTTCTTTCCTGGGGCAAAGATCGGCGTGCTCGGCCTGAACGGGGCCGGTAAATCGACGCTGCTGCGCATCATGGCGGGCGAGGACAAGGACTTCGAAGGCGAGGCGATCCCGATGCCCAATCTGCGCGTCGGCTTCCTGCCGCAGGAGCCGCGCCTCGACCCGGCGAAGAACGTGCGCGGCAACGTCGAGGAGGGCCTCGGTGCGACGCTCGCCGCGATCAAGCGCCTGGAGCAGATCTACGCCGCTTACTCGGAGCCCGACGCCGACTTCGACAAGCTCGCCGAGGAGCAGGCGAAGCTCGAAGCCGAGGTCAACTCCGGCGGCGCCGACGTCGAGCGCCGGCTGGAAGTGGCGGCCGACGCGCTGCGCCTGCCGCCGTGGGACGCCGACGTCAGCAAGATCTCCGGCGGCGAGCGCCGGCGCGTGGCCTTGTGCCGGCTGCTGCTGTCCGAGCCGGACATGCTGCTGCTCGACGAGCCGACCAACCACCTTGATGCCCTCTCGGTGCAGTGGCTCGAGCAGTATCTCGAGCGCTTTCCCGGAACGGTGGTCGCGGTGACCCACGACCGCTACTTCCTCGACAACGTGGCGGGGTGGATTCTCGAGCTCGACCGCGGCTACGGCATCCCGTGGGAAGGCAACTACTCGTCATGGCTCGAGCAGAAGGAGCGGCGTCTCGAAGTCGAGGCCAAGCAGGAGGCCGCGCGCATCAAGTCGATGCAGGAGGAGCTGGAGTGGGTGCGCTCCAATCCCAAAGCGCGACAGGCGAAGTCCAAGGCCCGGCTCGCCAAATTCGAGGAGCTGTCCTCGCAGGAGTTCCAGAAGAGGAACGAGACGAACGAGATCTACATCCCGCCGGGGCCTCACCTCGGCAGCCTGGTGGTCGAGGCGGAAGGGCTGAAGAAGTCCTTCGGCGACAGGTTGCTGTTCGAAAACCTGTCGTTCCGCCTGCCGCCGGGCGGCATCGTCGGGGTGATCGGGCCGAACGGCGCCGGCAAGACGACGCTGTTCCGCATGCTGGTGGGCACGGAAAAGCCGGACGCCGGCGCGCTGCGCATCGGCGACACGGTGAAAATCGCCTACGTCGACCAGAGCCGAGACAGCCTCGATCCGAAGAAGACGGTGTGGGAGGAGATCTCCGACGGCGCCGACCACATCCAGGTCGGCGACTACTCGACGCCGAGCCGGGGCTACGTCGCGCGCTTCAACTTTCGCGGCGCCGACCAGCAAAAGATCGTCGGCGATCTCTCGGGCGGGGAGCGCAACCGCTTGCACCTCGCCAAGGTGCTGAAGAGCGGTGGCAACCTGCTGCTGCTCGATGAGCCGACCAACGACCTCGACGTCGAGACGCTGCGTGCACTGGAGCAGGCTTTGCTCGACTTTCCCGGCTGCGCGGTGGTCATCTCGCACGACCGCTGGTTTCTCGACCGCGTCGCGACGCATATCCTCGCGTTCGAGGGCGACAGCCGTGTCGTGTGGTTCGAGGGCAATTTCGCCGACTACATGGCCGACTGGCGCAAGCGCGCCGGCGACGACGCCGACAAGCCGCACCGCATCCGCTACAAGGCGCTGGTCGCATAGAGCATCGTTTCGGCTGCCAGATGCCGCGGTTGAGGTGGATCAATACGCTTAGACCGGCGAGCATCAGTATCTGAACACGACCTATGCACCATTTCTTGCTTCGCGCGCTGCCCCAGGGTCTGGAAGGGCTCACGGAACTGGCGCTGGATGCACGCTGGACCTGGAGTCATGCGGGCGATGCGCTCTGGCGCAACCTCGACCCTGAGCTCTGGGAGCGAACCCGGAGCCCGTGGGCCATCCTGCAGAACACTCGGGGACAAGGTCTCGAGGTGCTGGCCAAGGATCCCGTTTCCCGCCAGGAGCTCAGGCGCGCTATCGAGGAGCGCCTACGCTATCTGAACGAGCCAGGCTGGTACGGGCAGAGTCGTCGCGACGTCCCTCTCAAGGCGGTAGCGTATTTCTGCATGGAGTTCGGGCTGGGCGAGGCCTTTCCCCTGTATGCAGGCGGTCTCGGCATCCTGGCGGGGGATTACCTCAAGACCGCGAGCGACCTCGGCCTGCCGGCGGTCGGCGTGGGTTTGCTTTACCAGGAGGGGTATTTCCGCCAGTTGCTCGACGCGAGCGGCCGGCAGCAGGAGACCTATCCGTATAACGATCCCACTGACTTGCCGATCCAGCCCGTGGTTGACTCCACCGGTGCATGGCTGCGAATCGAGTTGGCGCTGCCGGGCCGCGTTGTGTATGTCCGCGTGTGGCAAGTCAATATCGGCCGGGTTCGTCTCTATCTACTGGATAGCAACGACCTGTTGAACGGGCCGGGCGATCGGGGGATTACCGCCAAGCTTTACGGGGGCGGGATCGAGATGCGATTGATGCAGGAGATCGTTCTGGGCATCGGCGGCTGGGCGATGCTCGAAAAGCTGGGAATCGAAGCCGACGTCTGCCACCTGAACGAGGGACATGCGGCTTTCGCCGTAGTGGAGCGTGCGCGCCGGTTCATGGCAATGACCGGCGTTTCATTCCAGGAAGCATGGTGGGCCACTCGCGCCGGCAACGTTTTCACTACCCACACGCCGGTGGCGGCCGGGTTCGACGTCTTCTCACCGCCTCTGATGGAGCAGTATTTTCGCGACTACCTGGCGCAGCTTCGTATCTCCACGCGGGATTTTCTGGCGCTCGGCCGCAAGAATGCGGCGGACGACGGAGAGCCGTTCAACATGGCCTACCTCGCGTTGCGCGGCTGCTCGAGCGCGAACGGCGTCAGCCGACTGCATGGCGAGGTGAGCCGCAAGCTGTTCCGCGAACTCTATCCGGCCTGGCCTGAATGGGAGGTGCCGATCGGCCACGTCACCAACGGTGTTCACGTGCCCTCCTGGGATTCGCCGGCAGCCGACCGGCTATGGACCCGCGCATGCGGAAAGGGCCGCTGGCTCGGCGCAATCGAGAACCTGGCCGAGGCCGCGGAGTGCATCGACGACGAGGCGCTGTGGGGGCTCGCCGCCGAAGAGCGCCAAGCTCTTGTTCACTACGCGCGCGGGCGCCTCGCGTGGCAGCTCGGCCAGCGCGGCGCGGCGCCGGAAAAGGTCAGGGAAGCCTGGAAAGTCCTCGATCCGAACATCCTGACGCTGGGCTTCGCGCGACGCTTTGCGGATTACAAGCGGCCCAATCTCCTGCTGCACGACCCGGAACGCCTGGTGCGTCTTCTGCTGAATCCGCAATTTCCAGTGCAGATCATCGTCGCCGGAAAGGCACACCCCGAAGACGAGCAGGGCAAGCAGCTCATCCATGCGTGGCTCGATTTTGTCAGTCGACCGGATGTCCGCACGCGCGCGGTCTTCCTGGAGGACTACGACATGGCGCTGGCGCAGGAACTGGTCCAGGGAGTGGACCTCTGGATCAACACCCCGCGCCGGCCCTGGGAGGCCTGCGGCACCAGCGGCATGAAGGTGCTGGCGAACGGCGGTCTCAACGTGTCCACGCTGGATGGCTGGTGGGCCGAGGCTTATGCGCCCGAGGTCGGGTGGGCGATCGGCGACGACGCGGACCCGGCCACGCATGGGGATGCAGTGGACGCGGACCAACTCTATCGGCTGCTCGAACAGCAGGCGATACCCATGTTCTACGAGCGGGACGCGCGCGGCATTCCGGGTGCCTGGGTCAAACGCATGCGCGCCAGCATCTCGGGGCTCGCACCTTTGTTCAGCAGCAACCGCATGCTGCAGGAATACTTGGAGCGGCTCTACCTGCCGGCGGCGGCGGCGTTCGGGCGCCGCAGCGATGCCAAAGGCAAGCTGGCGAAGGCGCTTCACGCGTGGCATGCGAACGTGCTCGCGAAATGGCACGAAGTTCACTTCGGCAGAGCAAGCGCTGAGCGAAGGGGCGATCAGTGGCATTTCGAAGTGCCGGTGTATCTGGGCGGGATCTCGTCCGCATGGGTGAAGGCGGAGCTGTATGCCGAGCCCTTGCCAGGTGGAGAGCCCGTGCGGCAGCCCATGGCACGGGAAGGGGCGATCCCCGGAGCCCTGAACGGGTACGTCTATTCGGCGAACGTGCCGGCGTCACGCCCCGACTGGCACTTCACCCCGCGCGTCACCGCGTGGCACCCCGATGCGCTTACGCCGATCGAGTCCGGACTGATCGCCTGGCAACGATAGGTCCGAGTAGGAGGTAATGCCTGTGTCAGCGCACTTTAAAGACATCCGTTTCTCCAATGAAGTCGGCATCGAGTTGACGCGCACGCCTTCGTGAGCGTAGCGTGACTTCGCGGCAACGAAGAAGAACAGGTCCGCGTGTATCTCCTTGTCCGAGAGGCGTGCGATGACGAACAACCTGTTTATTTCTTACCACCTTGGCCGGCCGGATACGGACGATGCCGCCGTCGGCGTCGCGATCGGGGCGCTCGGCCAAGCAACACGGATCTATCCCGCGCATTGGTACGTGACGTCGCAATTGTCGGCGCCGGAAGCGGTCACCAGGATCTGGTCCGCCATGCGTACGCAGGATTCGGTGTTCGTCGTCGACGCCACGAACGGCGAAGCGGGCTGGAAAAACCTGGAGCCCGCCGCGGCGCAAACGCTCCGAGAGAAGTGGCCGATGGGCGCAGTGAGCGGCGCACCGTCTCCAGCGGCCGGACTGCAGGCCGTGCCGCTCGGTGATCCCGACTTCACCGTGCCCTGGCAGAGGAAATGTGGTGGAACGTGATCGTTACCACGCAGCCCGGGAGGCCGCGGTTTCTCGCCGCGCTCAAGGGCCTGCGGGGGCTGGGGGAATTCCGCGCCACGTCGTTCCGTGATGTGTCTCTGGGCCGCGTCGAGGACGGCGACCTGTTCCTCGAGGCACTTCTCGCGGCAAAGGCGAGCGGCGAGCCTTGGGCGCTCGCGGTGGCGCGCGCGATCCCTATGGAGCAGACGTTCGCGTTCACGCCCGAGACGCTCTCCGCGCAGCTCGAGGCGGCGCTCGCGCCGCTCGCGCTCCGCATGGGGGCCGCGAGCTTCTATCTCCGGCTGGAGCGCCGCGGCCTCGGGGAGACGCTGCCGAGTGATCGCCTCGAGCGCGAGGTCGCCGATCACCTCTATGCGGTCGCCGAAGCGCGCGGTTTCGCACTGCGTACGACATTCGATGACCCCGATTACGTGCTGGTCGCCGAGACCGTCGGCACCGAGTGCGGCGTGGCGCTGCTGCCGCGCGCGCTGCGCGAGCGCTACCCGTTCGTCGCCGCCCGTTGAGCTTGACGGGAATCAATCCCCGGCCTAGTCTGAAAGTGCTAATCGAACTGAGGCCGCTCGGTACTGATCCATTTGTCCTGCGCACCGCAATGGAAAGCAGCCTCTTCGTCTCGTTCGAACTCCATTCGCCGTCTGCGAATTATGGCGCCGTGGAGGAGGCGGTTGCCAAGCTTGGGCATGGCGTGCGCGTTCACACGTATCTCTGGTATGTAAAGTCGCTGCTTGGCGCCGCGGAAGCCGCCGCAAGGCTCTGGCAGATAATGGACGAAAGGGATTCGGTGCTCGTCGTCGATGCGACCAACCACGAGGCCGGCTGGAAGCATATCTCGCAGGATGCGTCCGAGTTCATCAAGCGGGAGTGGCGCGCGGTTGGCGTCGCCGAAGGCTCGAAGGGTCCTGTGCCGCCGAAGTCGAAGGGTCGGCCCGAGCTCGGGGTGCTGCTGCGCCCTGGTGAGCCACCGCGGAAATTCGATGAGCCGTGATGTGTTCGCTGCGCGAAGCGACCTCACCAGCTAGGGGGATCGCGGCATGTACAAGCGCATCTTTGTGCCCATTGACGGCAGCAAGACGGCGAATCTCGGATTGAAGGAGGCGCTGCGCCTGGCGAGGCAGCAAGGCGCCAGTGTTTGCTTGTTCCACGCGGTCGACGAGTTCTTCTTCGCCGCCGCGGGCGAAGGCGTGATGGTGACCGAGGAAGTGTTCAGGTCATTACGGGATACGGGCCGGAAGATCCTGGCAAAAGCGGAAGCCCTCGCCCGCAAGAGCGGGGTGCGCGTACGCACCGTGCTCGTTGAAACCATGGCCGGGCCGGCGGCGGACGCAATCGTTCGCGAGGCGAAGAAGTGGAAGGCGGACCTGATCGTGATGGGAACCCATGGGCGCCGCGGAGTGAGGCGCATAGTCATGGGAAGCGACGCCGAGCAGGTGCTGCGCGAGACTCCGGTGCCGGTGCTCCTGGTGCGCGGTCGCCCGGCGAGATCGCGTTTGACGGATTAGAGCATCGCTCCCGGCCGGTCGACCGCGAACTCGCCCAGCCGCCCGGTGATCCAGCGGAACGCGTCGTCCGCCGAGTCGGTGCGGAACACCAGGTCCAGGTCCGGCGCGCTGATGGTGCCGTGGCGCACCAGCGCGTCGAAGTCGATTACCTGCTTCCAGAAGCGGGTGCCGAACAGCACGATCGGCATCGGCTTGGTCATTTTCTTCGTCTGCACCAGCGTCAGCAGCTCGAACAGCTCGTCGAGCGTACCGAAGCCGCCGGGGAATACGATCACCGCCTTCGCCAGGTAGGCGAACCAGAACTTGCGCATGAAGAAGTAGTGGAAGTGGAACGCGAGCTCGCGCGTGACGTACGGGTTGTCGAACTCCTCCACGGGAATCGATATGGTGAGGCCGACGTTCATGCCGCGCGCCTCCGCCGCGCCGCGGTTGGCGGCTTCCATGATGCCGGGGCCCCCGCCGGTGCACACCACGAAGCGCCGCTCTTTCGAGTCGAGCGCCTTGGACCACTCGGTGAGCCGGAACGCGAGTTCGCGCGCCGCCTCGTAATAGACCGACATTTCGAGATCGGTGCGCGCGCGCTCGGGTTCGCCCTCGCCGAGCTGCGCCTGGCGCAGCGCGGCCTCGGCCTGCTCGCGCGACTTGATGCGCGCCGAGCCCATGAAGACGATGGTGTCGTCTACGCGGTGGTGCTCGAAGCGGCTGAGCGGCTCGAGGTATTCGGCAAGGATGCGCAGCGCGCGCGCATCCTTGCTCTTCAGAAAGCCCCGGTTGCTGTAGGCCTTGACCGGCCGACGCGGCCCTTCTTTCATGCCATCCCTCCGTGCGCCGGAAGTCGCCGGCCAGCGCGGAGTCTAGCGCGCCGGCTCAGCGTCCGCCGCCGCCGCCAGCCCCGCCGCCGCCGCCCGGTCCCGGACCGTAGCCCGGACCCATGCCACCGCCGGGCCCCGCGCCATAGCCCTTGCCTGCGGGCGGCTGGTCGGGGAGGGTGACACCGCGCTGGCGCGCACGCTCCTGCATTTGCTGATGGTGCTCGAGCCGCAGCCGCTCGCGCTCCTGCTCCGTCTGCGCGTTGCGCATGCGCGCCTGGTACTCGTTGCGCTCCTGCTGGGTCATCAGCTGGCTACCGTAGATCTGCTGCTGCTGAGCGCTTGCGGTTCCGAGCGCGCCCGAGAGGGCGATCGTCGCCGCCAGTGTGAGCAGGCGAATGGAAATCCTGGTCATATGCGTAATTTCCCTGTTATTTAGGCTTGCCATTGTCGGCAGGAGCGGTCGCACCCGCCGCCGCGGTCAGCGCCACGCGCTGCTCCTCGGCGACCTGCGCGATTTCCTTCGCCGGACCGTCGCCCACGACGGCGCACAGCTGAAAGCCGACCTTCTTCACGGTGTCGGGCGACACCGGGACTTTCGCGAGCAATCCGAGATAGGTGCCGGCCAGCTCGATGTTTGGCTTTGGCTTGGTGAGCTCGCTCTGCAGGTTTCCCATGAGGTAGGGCGATCCGATCTTGCCGCTCGCCGCAAGCGCGGGGTCGACCAGCCCGCGCGCCGTGTTCAGGCGCAGCAAATTGGCCCCGCTGAACTGCAGAGCCACCGCCATGCCGCTCGAGACGCCTTCGCAGCGCGCCGATTCGTCGAGTGTGGCTCGCACGTTTACCGCGGGGCCACCGCCCGGTCCGGGGATCATCTCGGTGCTCGTGGGGTCGGTGGAAGAGAGACTCGTCGGATTCACCACCACCGGCTCTTCCGGCACGTACCACCCGCCCCAGTAGCGGAAACGCCCCTGTTCGCTTGCGCCCAGCGTGGAAAATCCCTCGCCGTAGCGTCCGATCCCCTCAGGCACCTGGTCGTTGCCGCGCACTCCGCTGCCGCCACCAAAGTGGTCGCCTCCCGCCTGGTGCGAGGATTCATGGCCATGCTCGCCGCTGGCGTGTCCGCGATGCTGGTAGCGGGTGCCGTGGCCCTTCGATTCTTCGCCGCCATGCTCGCTACCGGAGTCGTGGCCGCTTCCTCCCATTCCGCCGCCACCGCCGCCGTGTCCACCACCGCTTCCGTGTCCTGCACTGCCGCCGCTCTCACCGCCGGTGTGCCCACCGCTCTCGCCACCGCTACCGCCGGGACCGCCGCTGTGTTCTTGCGCGTACGCCGTGCCAACCCAGGCGGGAAACGCGGGGCCAGTCGCGCGCTCGAGCGCTAGCGTGGCGCCGCCGATCGCGATGACTGCAACCGCCACTGCCGTCGTGGTGCGTTTCGCTGCAGCTTTTACTTTCATTTTGTCCGTTGCCACGCTGTGAGACTCTAGTAGTGAACCAGTGCCGGGCGATCGTTCGCCCGGCACCGTTTACATCCGCTTAGCCGTGCGCTTCGGCGATCGCCACGCGTACTGCTTCCGCGTAGGTCGCGATCGCGTCAGCCGACACGCCGCTCGGCAGGGTGAGCTGCAGGATCTTGGTGATGGCCTCTACGGTCGCGGTGCTCACCGTAATGGTCTTGTCCGATGCGCTGCCCACGAACACCGCCGCCAGCAGCAACGCCG
>Ga0316624_10000282_pt1 | contig 16394 bp, 12 predicted proteins | sample OWC_Aug_N3_C1_D5_FD_207657 | JGI IMG/M metagenome (GOLD analysis project Ga0316624, IMG submission 207657) | Wetland soil microbial communities from Old Woman Creek delta, Ohio, United States - OWC_Aug_N3_C1_D5_A | ecosystem: Environmental > Terrestrial > Soil > Wetlands | place: USA: Ohio... | reverse complement strand
CGAGCGAGACGCAGCCGCGCGGGCTGCCGTCGGCATCCACCACCCGGGCCGAATCCGCGCCCGCCCAGAGGATTTCCGAGAGCACCTCGCGCAGGGATGCGGAGGCGAGCACCGGCGGACCCGAGGAGTTGCCCGGCACCGCCACCTCCGCCACCGGGGTGAGCGACAGCAGGCGCATGGCGCGGTCCGCCTGCCCCATCATGCGCGCAACGAACGCATCGGCAGGCCGCGTCAGCAGCAGCGCCGGGCGATCGTACTGCAGGAGGCGCCCCTCGCTCATCACGGCCACGCGGTCGCCGAGGAGAAAGGCCTCGTCCATGTCATGGGTCACGAGCACGATCGTGGTGGCGAAGCGGCGCTGGATGTCGAGCAGGTCCTCCTGAGCCTTGGCGCGGATGATCGGATCGAGTGCGCCGAAGGGTTCATCCATCAGGAGCACCGCCGGCTCGGCCGCGAGCGCGCGCGCGACGCCGACCCGCTGCGCCTGCCCGCCGGAGAGCTCATGCGGGAAGGCGCCGGCGTAGGTCGCAGGGTCCAGCTGGAAGATGCGCAGCAGTTCCTCCACGCGCGCGCGGATGCGCGCGGCGTCCCAGCCCAGGAGCTTCGGCACCGTGGCGATGTTCTCCGCGACCGTGCGGTGCGGGAAGAGCCCGTGGCCCTGGATCGCGTAGCCGATGCGCCGGCGCAGCAGGTGCGCCGGCTCCGCGCGCGTGTCCCGGCCTTCGATCAGGACCCGCCCGGCGCTGGGTTCCACGAGGCGGTTGATCATGCGCAAGAGCGTCGACTTGCCCGAGCCGGACGTGCCGACGATGACGGTGATCGAGTTGCGCTCGATGTCCATCGACACCGCGTCCACGACGGTGGCCGCGCCGTACTGCTTGCTGAGGTTCTCGACGCGGATCATCGTTTGGCCCGGTCCATGACTTCCACCAGCGCATCCAGCAGCACGGCCGCCGAGAAGGCGAGCGCCACGATCGGGATCGCCCCGAGCAGCACCAGGTCGATCGCGGTCTGGCCGATGCCCTGGAAGACGAACGTGCCCAGCCCGCCGCCGCCGATGAGCGCGGCGACCGTGACCATGCCGATGTTCTGCACCAGCACCACGCGGATGCCGGTCAGAATCACCGGCAGTGCCAGCGGCAGCTCGATGCGCAGCAGCACCTGCGCGTTCGTCATCCCCATGCCGCGGGCGGCCTCCACCGCCGCGCGCGACACGCGTTTGAGTCCCACCACGGTGTTGGCGACGATCGGCAGCAGCGAATACAGGAACAGCGCCACCGCCGCCGGCGCCGCACCGATGCCGCGGATGCCGAGCCGCGCGGCGAGCGGCAGCGCCGCCGCCAGCGCCCCGAGCGGCGCCATCAGGATGCCGAAGAGCGCGATCGCGGGGATGGTCTGGATGACATTCAAGCTGCCGAGGATCCCCTCGCGCAGCCGCGGCACGCGGTGGCAGAAGACCCCGAGCGGCAGCCCGACGATGACCGCGGCGGCAAGCGACCCTGAGGCGAGCAGCACGTGCTGGCGCAGCTCGCGCACGAAGCGCTCGGCGTTCACCGCGTACTCGCGCATCACGGAGAGCTGATCGAAGGCCCCCGTGGCAAGAGCGAGCGCCGCCGCGGCGAGGAACGTCACCAGGTACACGACGCGCTTGAGCGGACCCGGGCGCAGCCGCGTGATCGCATCCGTGGCGAGGAGCCCCGAGCACACCAGCAGCACCCAGAAGCCCGCCCCCGGGGCGATGCGCACCACCTTGTTGCCCGCCGGGGTGAGGAGGGAGCCTGCGGTGGCCACCGCGAGCATGAGCGCAGCGAGGCCCGCGAGGGCTGCGGCGAGGCGCAGGCGGGCGCTCGCCACGCCCACCGCGACCAGCGCGGCCGCGACGAGCACCGCGAGCGCCGTGACGGTGAGCGCCGCCGGCAGCGCCGCGGTGAAGGAGCGCGGGTCGCCCGGGACGATGCGGTTGGCCTTGACCACCACGAACGGCAGAAAGATGAGCGCGGCGCCCCCGCCGAGGGCGAGCAGCGCCCCCAGCCGGTCAACCCGCCTCCCGCCTGCGAGCCTCTCGTTCAGCGTCGGTCCCCTACTGCAGCAAGCCCTGGGATCTTAAGTACTCGGCCGCCACTTCCTGGTCGGACTCCCCGTTGATCTGCACCCGCGCGTTCAGCTGCTGCAGCGACTCGCGCGTGAAGCTCTCCATGAGGGGCCTTACGATCGCGGCGATCTGCGGGTTCGCCTTGAGCACGCTCTCGCGGATGACGGGCACGGGCGCGTAGATCGGCTGGTCGTGCCGGTCGTCCTCGAGGATCACGAGGTTGGCGGCGACGATGCCCCCGTCGGTGCCGTACACCATGGCGGTATTGGTGCCGTTGGTGCGCGCCGCGGCCGCGCCGATGGTGGCGGCGGTCTCACCTCCTGCGAGCACGATGAGCTGATCCGAGCGCAGCGTGAAGCCGTAGGTCCTCTCCAGCGAGCGCAGCGTGCCCGCGTTGGCAAACTCCGCCGAGCAGGCGAGCACGACCGCGCCCCCGGCGGCGACCCAGCGGCCGAAGTCGCTCATGGTCTTCAGGTGATTCGCCGCGGCGACGTCGCCGCGGATCGCGAGCGCCCAGGCATTGCTCGCCCGCGCCGGCGTCAGCCACACGATGTGGTTGGCGTCGTAGTCGAGCCGGGAGCCCAGCGCGTAACCGGCCGCGAGGTCCTTCCACGCCGGGTTGCCGACGTCGTTGAAGAAGAAGCCCGCGTTGCCCGTGTACTCGACGTACAGGTCAATTTCCCCCGCCAGCAGCGCCCGGCGCACCACCGGGGTCGCCCCGATGCGCGTGCGGTCGATGGTGTCCACGCCGTGCGCATTCAGCAGCAGGCGGATCATCTGGCCGAGCATCGCCGACTCGCTGGAGAGCTTGGAGGATACGACCACGGCGGCGTGCGCCGGCACCGTGCACACCAGTGCCAGCCCCAGCAAGAGCGCCCTCAGCCACTTCGGCAACCGCGCCTCTCCTCGCACCGACCTTGGCGTGCAAGCACGGGGTCGGGGACGTTCAAGCTCACGCCACCCTTCAAGCACCCGCCGCAGACCGCCGCGGCGGACTCTCCGGCGACACGTTGTCGGTTGTCGCACGGGCCGTCAAGCGTGCATCCGTGGGGTGCGCCGCGGCGCCGTCAAGGATGTGCCCTGCGGCGCCGCGCCTTATCATGCCCTCCATACATGAGTCCCCCGCCGACGTCTCCGCAGCCCCGCGCGCGCTCCCCCCGCCCCTCGAGCGGCCGCTACTCGCTCTGGCGCCTCCTCGCCGAGGGACTGCGCGGCCAGCGCGGCTGGTCGCACGCATGGGCGAAGGCGGCGCCCAAGGCCGCCTACCGGGTCGTCATCGTGGGCGGCGGCGGCCACGGGCTCGCCACCGCGTTCTACCTCGCCAGCGAGCACGGCATCACCGATGTCGCGGTGCTGGAACGCGGGCCGATCGGCCTCGGCAACGTCGGCCGCAATACCACCATCATCCGCTCCAACTACTTCCACCCCGCCAACATCCGCTTCTACGAGCACTCGCTGAAGCTGTGGGAGGGACTCGAGCAGCGGCTGAACTTCAACGCGATGGTCAGCCAGCGCGGCACGCTCAACCTCTTCCACACCGAGGCGCAGCGCGACCTCTTTACCCGGCGCGCCAACCAGATGCGGCTGCTCGGCGTGGATGCCAGGGCCGTGAGCCGCGCCGAGGTGAAGGCGCTCGTGCCGCTGGTGGACCTGGACAATGGCCGCTATCCGGTGCTCGGGGGATTCCTGCAGCCCCGCGGCGGCACCGTGCGCCACGACGCGGTCGCCTGGGGCTACGCGCGCGCGGCCTCGGCGCTCGGCGTCGACATCATCGAGCACTGCGAGGTCACCGGCATCGGCCGCGCGGGCGAGCGGGTCACCGGGGTCGAAACCGCGCACGGGTTCATCCAGGCCGACCTCGTGTGCCTGGCCGTCGCCGGCCACTCCTCGCACCTGGCGGCGATGGCCGGCCTCACGCTGCCGATCGAGACCCACGTGCTGCAGGCGTTCGTGAGCGAGGCGCTCAAGCCCGTCCTCGACGTCGTGCTCACCTACGGCGCCGGCCACTTCTACGTCAGCCAGTCGGACAAGGGCGGACTGGTCTTCGGCGGCGCGATCGACGGCTACAACACCTACGGCCAGCGCGGCACGCTGCCGATGGCCGAGGAAGTGGCGGCGGCCGCCGTCACGCTCCTGCCGGGGCTCGCGCGCGTGAAGGTACTGCGCCAGTGGGGTGGCGTCATGGACATGAGCATGGATGGCTCGCCGATCATCTCCAAGACCCCGCTCGCGGGACTCATCGTCAACGGCGGCTGGTGTTACGGGGGCTTCAAGGCCATCCCCGCCGGCGGCGCCACCACCGCGCACCTCATCGCCCACGGCACGCCCCATCCGCTGGCCGCGCACCTGGACCTGGCGCGCTTCGCCGCCGGGCGCTGCATCGATGAGCGCGGCGCCGGGCCCTTCCCCTACGCGCACTAGGGCACGCGTCCCCCATGCTGCGAATCCCCTGCCCCTGGTGCGGCGAGCGCGACGAGACCGAGTTTCGCTACCGCGGCGCTGCCCACCCGGTGCGGCCCGACGCGGCGGATGACCTCGAGGCCTTCACCGCCTACGTCTACGAGCGCGCCAACCCGCGCGGCTGGCACCTGGAGTGGTGGCTGCACACCGGCGGCTGCCGCCAGCTGCTGAAGGTGGTGCGCCACACCGTGACCCACGAGATTGCCGCCGTGACGGGCGCGCAGGAACACCCGTCGCTGCCGCCGGATGAAACGCCATGACCGGCGCGCCGCTGCGTATCGCGCCCGGCCTGCTGACCGATGCGAGCTGCCCGGTCGGCTTTCGCTTCGACGGGCGGGCGCTGTCCGGACTTGCCGGCGACACGCTCGCCGCGGCGCTCTTGGCGAACGGCGAGCGCCTCGTCGGCCGCAGCTTCAAGTACCACCGCCCGCGCGGCATCGTGACGGCCGGCCCCGAGGAGCCGTGTGCGCTGGTGGACGTCATCGGCCCGGACGGCCGCGAGCCGAACCAGCTCGCCACCACGCTGAGCCTGCACGAGGGACTCACCGCCGAGAGCCAGAACCGCTGGCCCTCGCTGCGCTTCGACCTGCTCGCGCTCAATGACCGCCTCAGCCGCTTCCTGCCCGCGGGCTTTTACTACAAGACCTTCATGTACCCCGGCTGGGCCTGGGAGCGGCTCTACGAGCCGCTCATCCGCCGCGCCGCGGGCCTCGGGCGCCTGCAGGCGCAGATCGGTGAGCACGCCGCGCCCGCCGAAACCGTGCACGCGCACACCGACGTGCTCGTGGTGGGCGGTGGCAGCGCCGGGCTCGCCGCCGCCGCGGCCCTCGGCAGCACCGGCCTGCGGGTGATCCTCGCCGAGCAGGACGTCACCTTGGGCGGCGGCACGCTGCTGGATGAGCGCTGGACGCCCTGGCGCGAGCGCACCTGCGCCGCCCTTGCCGCGCCGGTCACCCGACTTACGCGCACGGCGGTGCTCGGCGCCTACGGGCACGGCGTCTTCGGCGCGCTCGAGACCCTCACGCCCGAGGCGACCCGCGCCCACGGCGGCCTGCGCGAGCGGCTGCACGTCATCCGCGCCCGCCGCGTGATCCTCGCCACCGGCGCGCTCGAGCGTCTGATCGCCTTCCCGGGCAACGACGTGCCGGGCGTCATGCTCGCCGGTGCGGCGCTGGCGTACCTGCGCCGCTACGGCGTCGCCGTCGGCCGCAGTCCCCTCTTCTTCCTCAATACCGACGAGGCTTACGAGTCGGCCTTCGCGCTTAAGGCCGCCGGCATTCACTGCGCCGGGATCATCGACGTGCGCGCGGACTCGCCGGCCATCGCACGGGCACGCGCCCTGGGCCTCACGGTGCACGCGCAGTCGGCGGTGGAGCGGGTCAGCGGCCGCCTGGGCGTGAGCGCGGTGACCGTCGCCGCGATGGACGGCGCGGCCCGGCGTTCCATCGCCGCGGACACCCTCCTCATGTCCGGGGGCTACTCGCCGCTCACGGTACTGGCCACGCAGGCCGGCGGCAGCAGCGTGTGGCGCGAGGCGCTGGGCGCCTTCACCGCCACGCTGCCTGCCGGCGTCGGTGCGCTCGCCGGCGCGGCGCACGGCGTGTTCGGGCTCGCCGCCGCCGCCGCGGACGGTCGGCGGGCCGCGGCGGCGATCGCGGGCGAACTGGGCCGACCGTTACCGGCGGCACCCGCCGAAGCCGCGCCCGAGGATGCCCGGACCGCCCCCATCCGCGTCCTGTGGGAGGTCGAGCGGCCGGGCAAGGCCTTCGTCGACCTGCAGAACGATGTCACCGCCTCGGACATCCGGCTCGCGCAGCGCGAGGGCTACGAGCACGTCGAGCACATGAAGCGCTTCACCACGCACGGCATGGCGACCGACCAGGGCCGCATCGGGGGACTCGTGGGCAGCGCCATCCTGGCCGGCGCGAGCGGCCGGCCGCTCGCGCAGGTGGGGCTCGCCAAGCCGCGCCCGTACTTTCAGAGCGTCCCCTTTGCCGCGCTCGCCGGCGCGGAGGTGCGCGAGCACTACAAGCCCAGGCGCCGCCTGCCGCTGCACGAGTGGCACGAGGCCGCGGGCGCGACGTTCGTCGCCGCGGGGCTGTGGCTGCGGCCGCTGGTGTACGCGCGCACTGGCGGCTGGGAGCCGGTGCTCGAGGAGGCGCGCACCGTGCGCCGCCAGGTCGGCCTCACCGACGTGTCCACGCTCGGCAAGATCGACGTGCAGGGCCCGGATGCCGCGCGCTTCCTCGACTTCATCTACGCCAACACGTTTTCGACGCTGCCCGTCGGGCGCGCGCGCTACGGCATCATGCTGCGCGAGGACGGCATGCTGTTCGATGACGGCACGACCGCGCGGCTCACCGCCGAGCACTTCCTCGTCACCACCACCACCGCCAACGCGGCCGCGGTGCTGGAGCACCTGGAGTTCCAGCTGCAGGCCCACTGTGCGCACCTGCGCGTCAACCTCACCGACGTCGGCGACCAGTGGGCGCAGTTCGCCATCGCCGGCCCGCGCGCCCGCGAGGTGATCGCCGCGGCGCTCCCGGACACCGAGGTCTCCAACGAGGCCTTCCCGTTCATGGCGGCCGGCACGGTGCGGATCGCCGGCATCGAGGCACGGCTGTTTCGCATCTCCTTCTCCGGCGAGCTCGCCTATGAGCTCGCCGTGCCCGCGCGGCACGCGCTCGCGGCCTGGACGCGGCTGCTCGAGGCCGGCGCTGCGCACGGGATCCGCCCGTACGGACTGGATGCCCTGAACACGCTGCGGATCGAGAAGGGCCATGTCACCACCGCGGAGCTCAACGGCAACACCAGCGCCGATGACTTAGGGTTCCAGCGCCTGCTGAAGAAGCAGGGCGACTTCATCGGCCGGACCCTGGCGCAGCGGCCCGGCCTGCGCGCCGCCGACCGCCTGCAACTCGTCGGCGTGCGCCCGAGGGAGCGCACGCGGCGCCTGCGCAACGGCACGCAGCTCGTCAGCGCGGACGCCCCGCGCGCAAGCCTCGGGTATGTCACCTCCTCGACCCCCTCGGCCGAGCTTGAGGGCTGGGTCGGCCTCGCCCTCGTCGCCGGCGGCCGCCACCGCCTCGGTGAGCGCCTCATCGGCACCTCGCCCGTGCACGGCGAGCGCACCGAGGTCGAGCTCGTCGCTCCCCACATGGTGGACCCGGAGAACACCCGTGTCCGCGCCTGAGCGTGCCGCGCCCCTGCCCGCTACGGGGGGGCTCAAGCTCGCGGCATGCAGCGCCGACATCATCGAGGTGAGCGCCTACGTGGCCGGGGCCGCCGATGCCCGCCGGCGGGTCGCAGGCATCGACCTGCCCGCCTGCGGCCGCCTCACGCGCGCCGCCCAGCAGCTGGTGCTCAGCGTACGCCCCGGGCGCTGGCTCATGCTGTCGGCGCCGCAGGCGCCGGGGCTGGCGGCGCGCGCCTGGGTCGCCGCCTGCGCCGACCAGGGCGCGGTGGTCGACCTGTCCTCGGCACTCACGCCGCTGCTGTTCACCGGCGCGCGCGTGCGCGAGGTCCTCGCCCGCGGCTGCCGGCTGGACCTGGCGGGCGCGGCCCTGCAAGAGGGGCGCGCGGCGGCCACCGTGATGGCGCAGGTCGCGGTGATCCTGGCGGTGCTGCCGCCGGGGATGCTCGTGCTGACCCCGTCGAGCACCGCGCGCCACCTGCGCGAGTGGCTCATCGCGACCGCGCGGCCGTTCGGGATTGCCCCGGAGGTCGATGTGTCGTTTTCGGATGTATGTGGAGACAGAGCCTCATGAAGCCTTCCGCGCGAGCCGTCATCATCGGGGGTGGCGTCGTCGGCGCCAGCGTCCTGTACCACCTGGCCAAGATCGGCTGGACCGACCTGCTGCTGCTGGAGAAGAGCGAGCTGACCTCCGGCTCGACCTGGCACGCGGCCGGGGGCATGCACACCTTCAACGGCGAGGCCAACATCTCGCGCCTGCAGAAGTACACCATCGACCTGTACCGCGAGATCGAGGCGCTGTCGGGGCAGTCCTGCGGCCTGCACCCCAACGGCGGCCTCATGCTCGCGGCCACCCCCGGCGAGCTCGACAGCCTGCGGCTCATCTGCTCGCGCGCGCGCTACCTTGGGATGGAAACGGAAATGATCACGCTCGAGCAGGCGCTCGAGTTCAACCCGCTCATCGACACTTCCCACTTCCTCGGCGCGCTGTGGCGCGCGGACGGCGGCCACTGCGACCCCTCCGGCACCACACAGGCTTACGTCAAGGCGGCGCGCAAGCTCGGCGCCGCGGTCGAGCGCTTCACGCGCGTCAGCGCGCTCAACCCGCAGCGCGACGGCTCCTGGGAGGTCCTCACCGACAAGGGCACGGTGCACGCCGAGCACGTCGTGAACTGCGCGGGCCTGTGGGCGCGCGAGGTGGGGCACCTGGTCGGCATCGAGCTGCCGGTGCTCGCCATGGAGCACCACTACCTCATCACCGAGGACCTCCCCGAGCTCAAGGGCCGCGCCCGGGAGATCGTCAACACCACCGACTACCTGGGCGAGATCTACATGCGCCAGGAGCGCGGCGGGTGCCTCATCGGCACCTACGAGCCCCACGGCATCGTCTGGTCACCCACGCAGACGCCCGATGACTTCTCCATGCAGCTGTTGCCGGAGGACTTCGAGCGCCTCGCGCCTTACTTCGAGGTCGGCTTCAAGCACTTCCCCGCGCTCGGTCGCGTCGGCATCCGCAAGGCCGTGAACGGGCCGTTCACGTTCGCACCCGACGGCAATCCGCTCGTGGGGCCCGTGCGCGGCCTGCAGAACTACTGGGTGGCGTGCGCGGTCATGGCCGGCTTCAGCCAGGCCGGCGGTATCGGCCTGGTGCTCTCGCGCTGGATGGCCCACAACGATCCCGGGCAGGACATCCTCTCGATGGACGTGGCGCGCTTCGGGTCCTTCGCCACGCCCAAGTACACCTCCATCAAGGTGCCGGAGAACTACGCGCGGCGCTTTCGCCTCGCCTACCCGAACGAGGAGCTGCCGGCGGCACGCCCGGTGCGACGCTCGCCGATCTACGCGCGCCTGAAGGCGGCCGGGGCCGTGATGGGGGCGAACTTCGGGCTGGAGCATGCCCTGTGGTTCGCCCCCGATGGCATGGCGGCGAGCGAGACCCCGACCTACCGGCGCTCGGAAGCCTTCCCGGTGGTGCGCGAGGAGTGCCAAGCGGTGCGCCGCGCGGTCGGGATCTACGAGACCAGCAACTACGGCAAGTACGAGGTGAGCGGGCGCGGCGCGCGCGCGTGGCTCGATCGGGTGCTGGCCTGCCGCATCCCCAAGGCCGGGCGCCTGGGGCTCGCCCCGATGCTCAATCCCGCCGGCCGCATCGTGGGCGACCTGTCGATCGCCTGCCTGAGCGAACAGCGCTTCCTCATCATCGGTTCAGGGTTCGCCGAGGAGTTTCACCTGCGCTGGTTCTGGGCCGCACAGCCCCCGCCGGAGGTGCAGGTGCGCTCGCTCGCCTCGACGCTGTGCGGCTTCTCGATCGCGGGTCCGCGCGCGCGCGCGCTGCTGCAGCCCCTGGTGCGCATCGACCTGTCCGCCGAGGCGTTCAAGCTCTTCCGCGCCACCGAGACTGCCGTGGGACTCGCGCCCGCGATCCTGACCCGCGCCGGCTTCACCGGCGAGCTCGGCTACGAGGTCTGGACGACACCGGACTACTTCGAGACGCTCTACGATGAGCTGTGCCATGCCGGTCGCGCGCTGGAACTGACGCACTTCGGCGGCCGCGCCCTCTCCTCGCTGCGCCTGGAGAAGGCCTACGGCTCCTTCAACAAGGATTTCCGGCCCGACTACACGCCGGGCGAGACGGGCCTGGACCGCTTCGTGGACTTCGACAAGGCCGACTTCACCGGCCGTGATGCGGCACTCGCCGAGCGCGCGGCCGGACCCAAGCGCCGCTTCGTCGTCATGGAGGTCGCGGATGCCGACGCGGAAGTGATCGGCTACGAGTCGATCATGAAGGACGGCGCCGCGGTGGGCTACGTCACCTCGGGAGCCTACGGTCACTGCATCGGCAAGAGCCTGGCCGCCGGCTACGTGCCGAGCGCGCTCGCGCGCGAGGGCGAGCGGTTCAAGATCGACATCCTCGGGGAGCTGCGCACGGCGACCGTGCGCCTCGAACCCCTGTACGACCCGCGCGGCCTGCGCCTGCGCGGCTAGGCACACCGGTGCGCAGCGCGGGCGGGCACCCGGGATACGCGCAGGCGGGCGGCGGATGAACGTGCCGGTCCGGACCGGCGGCGATGCGGCCGCCGCCGAGTGCGCACCCGAGGTGATCGGGCCGGTGCACCCGCGGGGGGTCCTCGCGGCCACGATCCTCGCCTCGAGCCTCGCCTTCGTCGACGGTTCCGTCGTGAACGTCGGCCTGCCGGCGATCGGCGCGAGCCTCAGCGCCGATGCCGCTTCGCTGCAGTGGGTGGTGAATGCGTACCTGCTGCCGCTGAGCGCGCTGCTCTTGCTCGGCGGCGCCGCGGGCGACCGGTTCGGGCGCCGCCGTCTGCTGATCCTCGGGACGGCGCTGTTCGCCCTCACCTCCCTCGGCTGCGCGCTGGCGCCGAACGCGAACGCGCTCCTGGCCGCGCGCTTCCTGCAGGGAGTAAGTTCCGCGCTCCTCATGCCCAACAGCCTTGCGATCCTCGGGGCGAGCTTCGCGGGTGAGGCGAAGGGACGCGCGGTGGGCATCTGGGCCGCCACGGGCGCCGCGGTCGGTGCGGCCGGGCCGGTGCTGGGCGGCTGGCTCATCGACCTCGGCAGTTGGCGCGGCATCTTCCTCATCAACCTCCCGCTCGCCGCCGCCGCCATCGCCCTCGCCTGGCGCTACGTTGCGGTGGACGGGCGCGCGCGCGAGCAACCGCTCGACCTGTCCGGCGGTCTTTGGGCCACGTGCGCACTCGGCACGCTCACCGGGGCGCTGACCCTCGGCTCAGGCCGCAGCGGCTTCACCGTCCGTGCGCTCGGGCTCGCCGGCGCCGCGGTGCTCGCCGCGTTCGTCTTCATCGGCATCGAGCGGCGGCGCGGCGGCCGCGCCATGATGCCGCTGGCGCTGTTTGGCTCGGCCCCCTTCATCGGCCTCTCGCTGTTCACGCTCTTGCTCTATGGCGCGATCGGGGCGCTCTTTGTCCTGCTCCCTTACCTCCTGATCGAGGCTGCGGGCTACTCGGCCATCGCCGCGGGCGCCGCCCTCCTGCCCCTGCCCCTGGTGCTGGCGCTCACCTCACCGCTGATCGGCGGGCTCGCCGGCCGCAGCGGCACGCGCGGGCCGCTGACGCTGGGCCCGCTGATCGTGGCGGCGGGCTTCGCGCTCGCGCTGCGGATCGGGCCGGGCGCGAACTACGGGGGGCAGGTACTGCCGGCGCTGCTGCTCCTGGCACTCGGCCTGAGCGCGGCCGTCGCGCCGCTCACCACCGCGGTCTTGAGTTCCGTGGACGCCACCCACACGGGGGTCGCCTCCGGCTTCAACAGCGCAGTCGCGCGCAGCGGCGGGCTCATCGCGACGGCGCTCTTAGGCAGCGTACTGGAAGCGCGCGCCGCAGCCCTGCTCGGCGCGTTTCGCGTGGCGATGGCGGCGTGCGCGCTCGCCTGCGTGGCCGCGTCCGCGTGCGCGTACGCCCTGCTGCGAGATGCGCCGCGAAAATGAAGCCTCAGCGCAGCTGGCTGTCCTTGCTACCGCGGCGGTTGTAGCCGCTGATCTGCGGATTGTCGCGGTCCTCGGCCTCCTGGCAGGCGACACACAGCCGCACGCCGGGGACGGCCGCACGCCGCGCTTCCGGAATCGCCGTCCCGCAATGGGCGCAGTGGGTCAGCGACGGTCCCTGGGGCAGGCGACTGCGCGCCCGGCGGATCCCGTCCTTGACGGTCGCATCGATCTGTTCGTTGACGGCGTTATCGCCGGCCCATCCGGTAGCCACGGTTTGCCTCCTGGTGCCCCCATGCTGCTTCAACTGCGATATGGGTGGCAAATTGGCGCCTCACAAGAGCTGCGGACGGGCCGCTGCCTCAACGCTCCCGGGAGCGCAGCGCCTCATCGCTCGGCCGCGTCATCTGGAAGCGCACGTCGAAGTTGAAGCACGAACTGACGGGCCTGCCGTTGCGCAGCGCCGGGCGGTAGTGCCCAGAGCCGGCCTCCGCGAGCCTCAGTGCCGCCCGATCCAGATCCTCGCTCCCGGAGGACTGTGCCACGGTCGGCCTTTCGGACAGCCGGCCGTCCGTATCGACGCAGGCCCGCACCTCGACCTGGCCTTCCGCGCGCACGCGCCGCGCGAGCCCGGGATAGAAGTCATCGCTGTTGGGAAAGCCCGCACCGGGGGCCGCCGGGCGCGTGGCCTGCGCGCTCGGCGCCTCGGGCGCGCCCGAGGCGGATGATGCACGCGGCGCGGGAACAGGTGCGGTGGAGGGCGCGCTGAGGTCCTCAGCGGCTGAACCTTCGGCGGAACCTGGCGCGCGCGTCGGATGCGCCGGTGCGATGCCGGAGCGCGCCTCGCCCAGAGTGCCCGCGCCCGGGAGGCCCCAGCCGCCGAGCAGCGTCGCGGCCCACAGCGCGATGCCGAAGCCGGCGAGCAGCGCCTGACGCGGGTAGGAGTCCAGGACCGGGATGCCGCGCCCGAGGCGCTTGAGTCCCGCAGCGATGGCGGCCGCCACGATGCAGACCATTCCGGCGCTGCCCAACATCTCTTCCACGGGGTCCCCCCGGCCGCGCAGGCCCTGAACGGACGGCCACCGCGGCGCGCGCGGCAACTGACCCTGATCCTAGCATCCGCCACCCGCAACGGGTCCGTACGGTGCCTGCCGCACGGCGGCGCGGGCAGCGCACCGGAGCACTCGCGGGCCAAGATGGGCGCCTCAGTGGTGAGGTCCGTGCATCTGAGCGTCAGCGACAGCGCGCCGGCGGCGCGCCGGCCCTACGAGCGCGCGGGATTTCGGCTCTGGGGCACCGAGCCCGCGGCGATCCACGTCGCCGGTGAGTGCCTGAGCGAGCACCACCTGGGGCTCGGGCTCACCCCCGCGGGGAGGTGAGGACGCCGGGACCCTGAAGCCGCAGCAGCCGCTTGATCTGTGGCGTGCCGCGCTAGGAAAGCGCGGTCTCACGGCTGGTGCGAGCGCTGCGGCGCGCGCGGCAAGGCCCGCAGTGTCTGCCGCAGGCCTTCGTTCTGTTGCTCCAGAGCATGCTTTTGCTCCTTGAGCTGCTCAAAACGCAGCGCGTAGAGGTCGAAGCCGACCTGTCGGGTGGCCCCCGCGAGGTTGTCAATCTGATCAGGCCGGTAGGACTCGTGCGTCGGCTTGTCGCCGATGACCAGGAAGGCCTCTAGGTCCGCACGGCGCAGCATCGGCATCGCGAGTACCGCCGCACCGAGCGCTAGCGGCGTGCCGAGCGGCACGGGTGCGCGCACCGTCTTCAACTCGATGGCGACCGGCGCATCCGCGCCCAGCTCGCGCGGCAGGTCGGCCAGCGTTGCGCCCTGGAGGTGGAAGCGGCCGGCCTCGTCGCGCAGGTACAGTCCACTGCCGCGGCTGCCGGTGTAGGCATCCACGGCGGCGAGGAACGCCGCGATCAGGGACGCCGCCTCGGAGAAATGCGGCGCCTGCTCGGTGAAGTGGCGCAGCTGCGCCTCCCGCTCGTGCCACGCGCGGAAGAACGTGCGCTCGATGACGCGCTCGATCCCGTGGCGCGCACGGTGGAACGCCAGGTACAGCGTCACCGCGATCACGGCATCCAGCAAGGCGCTGCGCTCGCGCCGCTCGAAGCGCACGAAGTGCTCCACGAACCACTCGACGAGCCCGAAGCAGACCAGTAATGCGCCGGTGAATGCCGCGTAAACCAGCGCGCGGTTGATCACGAACCCGACATCGATCACCCGGTGCCGCAGGATCGCATAGGTCACGAGCAGCATGGCCGTCGCAACGCACGCGTCCCCGCCAATGCTCACGGCCGCCGCGGCCGCCGGCCCGAAGCCCAGCGCGCCGAAATAGAACCCGCTCAGCAGGAGGAAGTTCAGCAGCACCAGCGCGAAGGTGAGGAAGAGCCAGCGCAGCCGTGCGCGATGCTGCGCGCGCGCGTGGCGCCAGGTGTCCGTGAAGGCCACCACGCACACGAGCACGCCGGCGGCCTGCAGCCCCGGACGCAGAACGGTCAGCCACAGTTGCGGGTCGACCCATGCGCGCCCCAGAAAGTACGGGCCGGCAAGAACGGCCCAGACGAGCCCGGCCAGTCCCAGCAGGCGCACCGCCCACTCGAGCGACCGACGCGCTGTGCCGACGTAGCCGCCCTCGAACACGAGGGAGAAATAGGCGAGCAGCGGCACCGCCAGAACCCCGCACGTGTTGGTCCACAACCACAGAACGCCCGCGATGCGGCCGCTGGGAAAGGCGTCCGTGTACAGGCCCCCCACGCCCAGGAGAAAGGCGCAGGCGAGCACGAGCGCGCCGCGGTCCCGGGGGCGGCGCAGGGCGATGATCAGGCCGAGCGCCAGTGCCAGGGCCTCGAGCGCCATGTCCAGCCCGTTCTGCAGCGGTGTCGCGAGGCGCTCGATGTGGCGCGCGGTGACCGACACCTCGTGAACCACGTCGTCGCGTGCAACGCGCAGCGGCACCACCTGGCCGGCGAGGAGGCTCCCGCGGGGCGGATCCACGATGAGATCGCCCGCCTCAATGCCGACCCCCGGCAACGGTGACTCGGGTGCGAACCGGGTCAACCGATGCGCGGCGAAGCCGTCAAAGCGCGCGGGCGTGGCCTCGTAGCCCAAGAATCCCTGCGCCCCCGGAACCGTCACGCGGGAGGCGGCATAAACGGACAGCAGCACCACCGCGACCCCGGTCGCGGCTAGCCCCACCGCCAGCGTCTGCCAGAGTCGAAGCCCCGACTGTGCCATCATCCCGGCCCGCCCGCGGTTGTTGTAGTTCTGGGGCCTGCTCCCCCGGTGCCTTTGTAACCCATCCGCGATCCGCGCACGAGTTTTCAGGACCACGTGCCGCGTGGCTCAAGGCGCAAGTCCGTGGACGGCGTGACATCGCGCTCGCCCGCGGCGCCTCAGGAAGACCGCGTGTTATTCTCGATGCATCGCCCGAGCGTTCGGGCTGCGGCCGACGTCGGGAAGTGTCAAGCAATGTCCAGCGACCTGGCGGTGTTCCTGCTGATCCTCAGCGCGGCGCTCATCCTGCTCGCGCTGCTGGGCGGGCGCATCCTCGGAGCGCCGCTGCGCGCGCGTGCGGGAAGGATCCTGCGCGGAGTGCTGGGTGCCGCCGGCATCGGCCTGGCCGCGTGGGCGGCCTTCACGGGCCTGCACCTGAGCCTCCCCGCGCCGCCGCCGCCACCACCGGCGCCGGTGGCAGCTCCCGTGCCGCAATTGAGCGAACCGCGGGGCGATCCGGTGCCCACCGCGACCTCACAGCTGGAGAACTGCAGCGTGCCCAGTCCGCCGGCGGTGCCCAACGGCGCGACCGCCACCGAGGCGCAGATGCTCGCGGCCCGCGCCGCCTTTCAGGCCTACGACGCCGCGATCAACGCCTATACGAAGTGCGTCGACTCCACCATCGAGCGCGTGGCGACGCAGTTCGCCACCGCCTCCGCGGTTGAACTGCAGCAAGTGCGCCAGCTCGGCACGAGTGCGCACAACACTGCAATCGACCAGGAGCAATCGGTCGCGGACAGCCTCAACGCTCAGGTGCGCGCCTACAAGGCGAAGCATCCGGGACCCTAGGTCCGCGCGCGCGCCCGACGGCCCGGGCTGCCGCACAGCCTAAGAACGCCGCACGGGCAGTCCCCGACGACAACCGGACTGCGCACCGCATTACCATCGATGCCGACATGAACACCCGCAGAAAATCCCC
>Ga0316624_10000281_pt1 | contig 16401 bp, 13 predicted proteins | sample OWC_Aug_N3_C1_D5_FD_207657 | JGI IMG/M metagenome (GOLD analysis project Ga0316624, IMG submission 207657) | Wetland soil microbial communities from Old Woman Creek delta, Ohio, United States - OWC_Aug_N3_C1_D5_A | ecosystem: Environmental > Terrestrial > Soil > Wetlands | place: USA: Ohio... | reverse complement strand
CGGGGAGCGTGCCGCTGCCCTGGAGCTGTTGCGCCAGGGCTGCCGGGCTCTTCCGGAGGAGGGGGAAGCGCACGCGCTACTGGGCGCCCTCCTCATTGAGTGGGCGCGCGAGGCTCACGCGGGCGCCGCCGCCCGCCGTAAGTCGGTATCATCGGCGATCGCTTCCTATCGCGAGGCGCTCGAGCATCTGCAGCGCGCGGCTGAGCTGTTGCCGGGCGCAGCGGCGCCCGCGCGACATCGCGGCATGGCGCTGCGCGAGCTTGGAGATCTCATGGCGGCACATGAGGCCTTTGCTGCAGCCCATCGTGCCGCCCCACACGATCCAGACATCGCGGCCGACGTAGCATTCAGCCTGCAATGCCTCGGAAGGACGGGTGAGGCGATTGCGCTCTACGAACAGGTGATCAAACAGCACCCCGAGAGCGCCAATGCACATGCTGGATTTGCGCTGAGTTTGCTGGGAGCAGGCGATTACGCACGCGGCTGGGATGAGTACGAATGGCGCCTGCGCGTGCCAGGTGCTGGAATCCGGCGCGAATTTCCGTTTCCGCTATGGCAGGGGGAGCCGCTCGCGGGCCGCAGCCTGCTCGTGTATTCGGAGCAGGGCATCGGCGACGAGATCATGTTCGCGTCCTGCTTTCAGGAGCTGATCACCCTGGCGGGCCACTGCGTACTCGAATCCAGCAAACGCCTGGTGCCGCTGTTCGAGCGCTCCTTCCCCGGAGCCACCATCTTGGCGCGCGATCGTAGCCGAGTGCCCGACTGGTCGAAGTTACCCGCCATCGACGTACACGTGGCGGCCGGCAGCGTGCCCCGATACCAGAGGAGGAGTGCGCAGGCGTTTCCCGCGCGTGACAGCTACTTGAAGGCAGACCCGCATCGCGTGCAGTACTGGCGAGAGCGGCTGACGAGTGCCGGTCCGGGTAAGAAAGTGGGGATCGCCTGGACCGGCGGTCTGCCCGGCACGCTCCGCGCAGCGCGCTCGTACCCGCTGCAAGCTCTGAGCCCTTTGCTCGAGATTGCCGGCGCAACCTACGTTGCGCTTGAGTTTCTCGATTGCGCAGCGGAAGTCGCGGACTTCAACCGCCGCCGAAATGCCCAGCTGCAATGGTGGCCGGACGCAGTCAAGTCTCTGCCCGAGACCGCCGCGCTTGTCTCGGCGCTTGATCTGGTGATTACGGTGACCACTGCGACCGCGCATCTCGCTGGCGCACTGGGACGACCGACGTGGGTGCTCGTACCGAGCGTACCGACGTGGCGCTACATGTGGCAAGGCGAGCGCATGCCGTGGTATCCATCGATGCGTGTCTTACGAGGCGGCGGCGCGGACGGCGCCGCCGCGCTGATCGAGGAAACGCGCACCTCGCTCGCGGCGTTTCTCGGCTCTGGTTGAAATTTGCGTGGCGCGATGGGCGCCCTAGGCGATGCCGCTATTGCCCTCGATGCCGATCAGCCGCGGAACATTCAGCTTCGGCGGTGTAATGGTCTTGCGGTCGCGCAGGTAGCGAGTCACGATCTCCCATATCGGCTCGCCGCTCGCTCCCTCGGCGACCGGCGCCCAGCCCGCCACCTTGTAGGTCCGGTTGGCCGCGATGGGATTGCCCCCGAGGCGCATGTCGGAGATGCGCGCGCCGATCTTCTGGCGCGGGTCGCAAGCGTACGTCATGCCACCGACGCGCACCATGTCGCCACCCTGCTGCAGGTACGGATCCGGATTGAACAGGTTATCGCACACGTCCTCGAGAATCGCCTTGATCTGCTCTCCCGTGAACTCGTTCAGCGTAGTGTAGGGATAGGTAATCGCGGTCTGGTCCATCAGGTGATCACGCGTGACCGCGTCTCCCGGCAACAGTGAGGTGCCCCAGCGGAAGCCGGGAGAAAACGCGATTTCGGCACCCTTCACCGTCATCAGCGCATCGAGAATCAGCTGGTCGAAGGTGCCGTTGAAGTTGCCGCGCCGATACAGCAGCCCCTCGGTCACGGCGAGCTTCTCCTCCAGCTTCGCACGATGCGGCGCACGCACGCCATCGATGTAGCGCGCCATCTCCGGGTCGGCGGGAAGGAGGTTCGCGAATACGGGCAGCAGTCGATACCGGTAGCCGGCGACGCCGCCCGATTTCACCTCGAGGTCCAGCACGCCGAGGAACTTGCCGTTCGAGCCGGCATTCGCGACCAGCGTCTGCCCACCGGCGTTGCCGACCACCGTCGGGGCGGGCACGCCGTCGTGCGTGTGGCCGCCGAGGATGACGTCGATGCCGCGCACCCGGGTGGCGAGCTTCAGGTCGACGTCCATGCCGTTGTGCGACAACAGCACGACCAGCTTCGCTCCCTTGGCGCGCACTTCGTCGACCAGTTGCTGCAGGCGCTTGTCCTGGATGCCGAAGCTCCACTCGGACATCATGTAGCGCGGATGCGCGATCGGCGTGTACGGGAACGCCTGACCGATGATCGCCAGCGGCACGCCGTTCACGTTCTTCAGCGTGTACGGCTTGAATACCGGGTCCTCGAAATCCACCGTCTTGACGTTCTGTGCAATGAACTCGATCGGCGCGAGTTCCTTGTCGACCGCCTGCTGCACGCGCTGCGCGCCGTAGGTGAATTCCCAGTGCGCCGTCATCACCTCCACGCCCAGCAGCTTCTGCGCGCCGATCATGTCGGCGCCCTGGGTCCAAAGCGAGGTAGCCGAGCCCTGCCAGCTGTCGCCGCCGTCGAGCAGCAGGGCGTGCGGGCGCGACGCGCGCACTCGCTTCACCAGGCTGGCGAGGTGGGCAAAACCACCTACCTTGCCGTAGCGGCGCGCCGCGGCCTCGAAATCGAGGAAAGTGAAAGCGTGCGCCAGCCTGCCGCCCGGCGCGATACCGAAGTGCTTGAGCAGCGCCTCGCCGACCAGGTGCGGTGGCTGGCCCGCGGCAGCGGCGATACCGATATTGACGTCGGGCTCGCGGAAATACACCGGCAGGAGCTGCGCATGCGTGTCCGTGATGTGCAGCAGCGAGACGTTGCCGAACGCCGGGAGCTCGTACAGCTCCTCCGCTGCCTCGGCTTCGCTCGCTCCCGGGCGCAGGCTCGCGCCGGCGGCCGCGGCGAGGGCGAGCAGGCGCAGAAACTCACGTCTTTGCATTGCGCACCTCGCTAGAAAAAAAGGGGGCTGGCCAGAGCCAAGCCCCCTCGTTCGACGCCCGGAGCTACTACTGGTTCACCGGTGAGGCCGGATCGAGCACGTAGGCCGTGAGGTCCTTGATCTGCTGCTCCGTCAGCGTGCCCGAATATCCCATGCGCGGCATCTGCGAGCACAGGTTGAACGCCTTGGCGTTGTAGATCTTGCTGTACACGTACTTTTGCGCGTCCGGGCCGTGGCCGCGCTTCTTGCCGAAGCCGGTGAGGCTGGGCCCGATGGTGCCGAATGAAGGCTGGGCAGGGGAGAGCTGGTGGCAGTTGTAGCAGCTGCCGCCGTTTACGGCATCAGGCTTGTCTTTCCAAGTCATGCCCGTGCCGCTCGCGGCGATCTTTTCGCCGCGCTTCCAGTCCCCCATCAGCTGGTTGTCGGCCGGGAGTACGATGGTCTTCAACTGGTCCGCTTCCAGTGCCTTTTCCAATCCAACGGGGGGCTTGTCGTGCGTTTCGGTGCACACCCGCTGCACGGGGTCCTGATCGACGCGGTCCATTTTCGCCTGTCCCTTCGCGTGGAAGTCGCGGTGCAGGACGGTCTGCAGCTCCTTTGGCGTCGGTTCGGCAATCGAAAACTGCGTCGCGGCCAGCGTTACCGCGATCGCACCGAACGATAGGCAAATCGTTTTCTTGGTCATGTCCCCCCCTTAGCGCTTCGTGCCGGGGCCGTTATAGGTCGCCCCGTTTGCATTGACCGCCATGAACATCGTCAGGGCGACCGTCGCCTCCGAGCCGTAGGCCGGCTCGGGGAACCGTTGTTGCCTGAAGCAGTCGTTGATGCGCCATTGCATGGTCTTCAGCTGCGAGACGGACACCCGGTAACCCGGCCAGGTCGTGTACGTTCCGCGCGCGCCAGCCGGCTCGGAAAGCACCGGCAATTCCTGCATGCGGATTCGCTTACCCTCCGTGCCGTGGCAGGAGGCGCACGAAAAGTCCCACGATCCGGCGCGATAGAAAAACAGCTTCTTGCCGAGCTCGTAGGTCTCCTTTTCCTGGGGCAGCTTGGTGCTCACCTGCATCTTCGTGCCGCGCGACTGACCCGCGACGTAGGCGGCGAGGTACTCCATGTCGGAGGGGTTGTCGGCGTTTCCGAACACCCGCTTGGTTGCCTCGGCCTCCGTGAAGCCCTGCAGCGTCGTCATGCAGGTGACAAGCCGGGACTCGAGATCCTGCACGCGTCCCGTGTCCTTGAAGTAGCGCGGAAGGTGGGCATACGCTCCCTTCACCACGCCGGGCCCCATTCCGAGGTCGCAACGCTCGAGCGACGCGTTCTTCGGACCTCTCTTGGCCTTCCACAGATCGGCGCCCTGCAGCTCCCACAATTCCACAGGGCTGCTCTCGCTGGTCATGCGCTGATACTTCTGGATCTCCTGCCTGGTCGTGTCATCGGCGCGGACCAGGGTTGCTGCGGTGGCCAAGGCGCCCGCCACGAGCAGCACACTGCCTCGAAGTGCACGCATCGCTTTCCTCCTCCTTTTCGGTGTTGTGGCGGCGCGCCGTTGCCGCGGTCGGCACGGACGCCTTTGTGACTGCTCAGGCGACTGCGGTCTCGGTCTGGTTGCTTTCTCCCTTGTTGTCGGTCCAGCCGATATGGATCTTGTCGCCCTTATTGCCCCCTTTGACGCGGAAGGAAAATACGGGGTTGCGAGAGATCGCCTGGCTGATCTGACCTTCGACCACCGTCTTGCCGTTGACCTTCACGGTCACGTTCTGGATGAAGTGCGCCGGCACGGGCTTGCCGTCGACCTTGCGCTGTCCGGTTTCCATCGGGTGGTTCATCAGCACGCGGATGTCGGTGTAGCCGTCGTGCACGGTGGCACGAATCTTCATGGGTCCTGGCATGTTCGTTCTCCTCCTGTCAGCCGCCGCAGCCGCCGATTGTGACCTTCACCTCTTTGGCGGTGCTGTAGTGCTTCCCGCCTGCTTCCGCGACCACGCGGATGCGAGATGACTGACCGACCTTTACGTTCAGCTTGACGTAGGGCAGCGCGCCCTCCATAAAAGTGAACTGCCCGGCCAGCGGAAAGGGGTTCTTTTCGATCAGCACCGCGATCGACGTGGTGCCGGGTACCTTACTGGAGACTTCGATGGGCACGACCGCGCCGTTTTCCGCGATCTCCGGCAGGTCTAGCATGACGTCGCTGCTGTCGACCGCATCGGAGGCGCCGATGCTCTTGAGCGCATCGGCCGGATCCTTCGCGGCGAACGCAGCCTTGTTCCACGTCGCGGCAAGCACCCGCTCGGGTCTGAGCAGGCCCGCCGCCAGGGCCGCCGCCAGCGCGCTGGTCGCGCCCGCGCCCCTAAGCACGAATCTACGTCCTTCGTCCATGCACTCCTCCTTGGAATTGCCCGGATCTGGCGTCCGGGACTTCGGCAGAAATAAACCTGCAACAGTCCGCATGCTACGCAAAACGAGGGACCATAGGAAAGCCTTGACAAATCGAATCTGTTTATCCAGTCATCCTTTTCGTGAAGCGACCCGGCGATAGTGGCCCGATTTGCCTCCCCGCTTCTCCTCGAGACGCAGGTCCTGCAACGTCATGCCACGCTCGACGGCCTTCAGCATGTCGTAGACCGTAAGCAGGCCGATCGCCGCCGCGGTCAGCGCTTCCATCTCCACGCCGGTGGGGCCGCGGCATTCCACCGTGGCGACCAGGCGGATCGACGAGCGCTTCGCCTCGGGCTGAAAATCGATTGCAACGCGCGATAGGGCGAGCGGATGCGCAAGCGGGATCAGGTCCGGCGTGCGTTTCGCCGCCTGGATCGCAGCCACGCGCGCCACCCCGAGAACATCGCCTTTCTTGGCGCCACCTTCGACCACCAGGCGGAAGGTCGCCGGACTCATCGTGATGCGCCCCGAGGCGACCGCCACCCGGTGAGTACGCGCCTTCGCGCCGACGTCCACCATGTGCGCTCGGCCGCGGGTGTCGAAATGCGTCAGCTTGCGCGCTCGCTTGCCTGCCAAGACCTTCTCCTGCAAGGGACTTTACGGAACTTGCCTGCCCAGCCGCTATCATAATCGCATGCGGATCCTGGTCTCGCTGTTGCTCGCCTTGGCGCTCCTCGTGGAGCCCGTTCCGCGCGCATCGGCCCAGAACCTGCCCGATCTCGGCGGGACGGCCGACGCGACGCTTTCGCCGCAGATGGAGCGCCGTATCGGCGAGAACATCGTGCGCGAGATTCGCTACCAGGACCCGAGCTACGTCGACGATCCCGAAGTGACCGCCTATCTCGACACGATCGGCGAGAAACTGGCGTCGGCGCCCCCGGGCGCGAGCCAGCACTTCGAGTTCTTCGGGGTGCGTGACAACACCATCAACGCCTTCGCCCTGCCGGGCGGTTTCGTCGGCGTGAACACCGGATTGCTCGAAGCCTGCGACGACGAGTCGGAGCTCGCCTCGGTACTCGCGCATGAGATTACACACGTGACGCAGCGCCATATCGCGCGCCAGTTGAGCCAGCAGCAACAGATGCAACTACCGACCATGATGGCGCTCGCGGCCGCGATTCTTCTCGGCCGCTCGCGCCCGGACCTCGCGATGGGCGCGATAACCGCGGTGCAGGGCGTGAACGTGCAGTCGCAGATTACCTATACGCGCGAGTTCGAGCAGGAGGCGGACCGCATCGGATTCCAGCGGCTGGTCGCGGCGGGATACGATCCGCACGCCATGGCAGAGTTCTTCGAGAAGATGCAGCGCTACACGCGCATCAGCGACGACTCCAGCTTTCCGACGTACCTGCGCGATCACCCGGTTACGAGCGAGCGTATTGCCGAGGCGGAGAACCGTGCCGCGAAGCTGCCTTACCGGCAGCATGTCGACAGCCTCGAGTTTTACCTGGTCAAGGCCAAGCTGCGCGCGGAACGAGGCGATGCGCGGGACGAAGTGACGTATTTCCGCGACGTGGTCCGCGACCGGCGCTATGCGAACGAGGTCGCCGCGCGCTATGGCCTGGTGGCGGCGTTGCTGCGTAACAATCAGCCACGCGACGCCGAGGCGCAGTTTGCGGCGCTGCGCGGGCTGCACGCGCAGGACCCCATGCTCGCAACCCTCGAGGCCCGCGTCAGGCAGGCGCTCGGCGACCGCGACGGCGCGCTCGCGATCCTGAAGGCCGCGCTTGCCCGCTATCCGAATCGGCGGCCGATCGTGTATGCCTACGTCAACGCCCTGCACGATGCGGGACGTTACAAGGAAGCGCTGGCCGCGCTCGCCGAGCCATTAAGGCTCTACCCCGACAGCGAGCGCCTCTGGGTGCTACAGGCGAAGACCTATGCCGCACTCGGCAAGCGGCTGCTCCAGCACCAGGCGCAGGCAGAGGTCTACGTGCGGCAGGGAAGCCTGCCGGCGGCGATCGAGCAACTGCAACTCGCCCGTTCGGCCGGTGACGGCGACTTCTACCAGCTCTCGGAGATCGATTCGAGGTTGCGTGAACTGCGGGCCCAGCACCAGCGCGAGACGCAGGAGGCAAAGCAGCGTTAGGGATCCGAACGCGCGTCCTCGCCCATGGGGCAAGAGCTTGAATCAGTGACCCTTATCATCAAATCAAAACATCGGTGTTGCTCGCCTGAGGACGGCTGCCGAGAATAGCGCCGACTCATACGGGGAACCACGCTATGCCCGGCCTTGTCAGGCCGCACGGAGGGGGGGCGCTCAAGCCCCTTCTGCTTTCGGGAGAAGCCCTCGCCACGGAACGGATGCGCGCCCGGACGCTGCCGGCGGTGCGCGTCAGCTCGCGCGAAAAAGGCGACCTCATCATGCTCGGCATCGGCGGCTTCACGCCGCTCGAGGGCTTCATGACGCGTGCCGACTGGGAAGGCGTATGCGACGGCATGCGCATGGCCAACGGCCTGTTCTGGCCGATTCCGATCACGCTTTCGGTAGACAAACCGACCGCCGACGCGTTGCACGTCGGCGCAGATGTCGCACTGATCGATCCTGACGACGGCGCGCCGCTCGCGGTGCTCAAGCTGAGCGAAAAGTACACGATCGACAAAGAGCACGAGTGCATGTCGGTGTTCCGCACCACCGACAGCGAGCATCCGGGCGTGAAGATGGTGATGGCCCAGGGGGAGGTGAACTTGGCGGGCCAGGTCGGGGTGCTGTCCGACGGCGGCTTCCGCGCGCGCTACGGCGCCTTGTTCATGACGCCGGAGGAGACGCGGGCGCAGTTCGAGCGCCTGGGCTGGTCGAAGGTGGCGGCGTTCCAGACGCGCAACCCGATGCACCGCTCGCACGAATATCTGGCGAAAGTCGCGATCGAGGTCTGCGACGGAGTGCTGGTGCATTCGCTGCTCGGCAACCTGAAGCCGGGCGACATTCCGGCCGACGTGCGCACCGCGGCGATATCGGTGCTCGTGGAGCGCTACTTCCAGCCGAACACGGTGGTGCAGGCGGGATATCCGCTCGACATGCGCTACGCGGGGCCGCGCGAGGCGCTGCTTCACGCCCTGTTCCGCCAGAACTACGGCTGCTCGCACCAGATCGTCGGGCGCGACCACGCCGGCGTCGGAAGCTACTACGGGCCGTTCGATGCGCACCATATCTTCGACGAGATCCCGGCGGACGCGCTCGAGACGCAGCCGCTCAAGATCGACTGGACGTTCTGGTGCTACAAATGCGGCGGCATGGCTTCGGCGCGCACCTGCCCGCACCCCGACGCCGACCGGCTGCTCGTATCAGGTACCAAGCTGCGCAAGTGGCTGTCGGAGGGCGCGGACGTGCCCGCCGAGTTCAGCCGCCCCGAGGTGCTCGAGGTGCTGCGCAAGTATTACGCCTCGCTCGATGCGAGCGAGAAAGTGGAAGTCAAGCTGGCGGGTCATTCCGCCAGGTAGGTCAATAAAAGGAGAAGACGCCTTCGGAGATCATGCCGACCGAGCCCTACCTGCTCGGTTCGCACTCGGGCTGCGCCGGCATCTGGGTCTCGGGCCCGACCGACATCCCGGGCGTGCCCGAGGAATGGAGCTGGGGCTATCGCTCGATGACCACTGTCAAGGGCCTGTTCACCTCCGGTGACGGCGTCGGCGCGTCAGGCCACAAGTTCAGTTCGGGCTCGTTCACCGAGGCGCGCATCGCCGCCAAGGCGATGGTCAAGTTCGCGCTCGACAACAAGGACTGGAAGCCCGAGCCCGAGCGCACCACCGCCGAGCTGGCCGACGAGATCTATAAGCCGGTCAAGACCTTCCTCGAACACAAGGACTACACCACGGCGATCGACATCAACCCGCACTACATCACGCCCAAGATGCTGCAGTTCCGGCTGCAGAAGATCATGGACGAGTACGTCGCGGGGGTGGCGATCTACTATCGCACCAACGGCAAAATGCTCGAGGTCGCCGAGGGCAAGCTCGAGATGCTCAAGGAAGACTCGCTCAAGATGCGCGCCAAGGACCTGCACGAGCTGCTGCGCGCCTGGGAGAACTACCACCGCATCATGGCCGCCGAAGCGCACATGAAGCACATTCAGTTCCGCGAGGAGACCCGCTACCCGGGTTTCTACTACCGCATGGACCACAACTACATCGACGACCAGAACTGGAAGTGCTTCGTCAGCAGCACCTACGACCGCAAGACCCACAAGTGGTCGCTCAAGAAGGTGCCCTACGTGCAGCTGATCAAGGATTAATCGGGGTCAGATCCCGGTTTCCTGCGACCACCGACCCCCGCCCGGGAAACCGCGCGGGGGTTTTGTTTCGGCGAGCGAGCGGTGCTCAAGCTCATATACGCCGCGTGCACCGCGTCCGCCGTCAAGTGCGCATCTCGCTCAAGAATTCCCGGCAAGAATGGGAACCGACGTTGCTTATGTTCGGTACCGCACAGAGTGCGCTTAGCCCTTTTAAGTAGCCTTCAAACGCGGTGCCAGTAGCTGAACCACCCGGTCCGCTCGCGTGCAAGGCGTATGAACAGGAATTTGGAGGCTGGATTAGATGACGACGTCCGTTGCGAGGCCGAATTCCCCGACCTTTCGGCTCACCGCGGAAGAGGGAGAAAGGATGCTGCGCATCCTCACCGACGCGCGGCTTACCCAATGCCACTTCGAACTTTTTCTCTGGCTGCAGGGCGACGTGCAGCATTTCCTTCCCCATCAGATTCTGATTGCGGCCTGGGGCGACTTTCTGAACTGGAAATTGAAGCTCGATGTCGTATCCGCTCTTCCCGGGGTGCGCACGGAGCAACTCGCGCATTGCGACATCGACGATTTCATGAGAACGCTTTTCGCGCGCTGGGTGAATGGCGGGTGCCAGCCGCTCGTGGTCTGCGCCGCGGATGCGCTGCGCCCGCTCCGCGCGTGCACGTGCCCCATGCATAGCGCCTTCCGAGCGCTGCGTTCCGTCTTGGTGCATGGCGTTCGCGACGTGCGTGGTGGGTACGACAGTCTGTACGTTGCGCTGAATTCGCGCTCATTTACCAAGGGGCATCCCAAGGACCGTTGCAGCTACCTTGTGGATTTGCTGATCCCAGAGATCGACGTTGCCTTCCGCAAGGTGGGCGCGTACCGCTTGGTGGATACGAGGGGAGCGGCAAGAGTCCATAGCCACTGGTTCGATCTGAGCGCGCGCGAGCGGGAAATCCTGGACGTTATTTCCGAGGGCAAGACCAACCTTGAAACTGCCCAGGCGCTCCACATCAGCGCCTTTACCGTCAAGAACCACATGCAGCGAATCCTGAAAAAGCTTGGCGCCGGCAACCGCACCCAGGCGTCCGCAACCTATATCCAGGCCTGCCAGGAATCCCGAAGGGCGCTGCTTAGATAGCCCGGTCTCGTGAGTATCGGCGCTAGTATCCGCCCGTGAAAGCCGATTCCGTCCGCAGCGTGTTCTATGCCCTGGGCGCCAATCTCGCCATCGCTGCCGCCAAGACAGGCGCTGCGATCGCCACCGGCTCGAGCGCGATGCTGGCCGAGGCGATCCATTCCTACGCCGACAGCGGTAACCAGGGCCTGCTGCTCTGGGGAATGAAGCAGGCCCGGCGCCCGCCGAGCCCGGACTACCCGCTCGGCTGGGGCAAAGCGGTGTTCTTCTGGTCCTTCGTCGTCGCGCTGGTTCTGTTCTCCCTGGGCGGCGTGTTCTCGCTCTACGAGGGCTGGCACAAGCTCGCGCGCCCGGAAGCTCTCAGCTATCCCTGGGTGGCAGTCGGCATCCTGGTGTTCGCCCTCGTCGCCGAGACCGTGTCGCTGCGTGCTTGCCTCAGGGAGGTGAGAAAGGTCCAGGGAAAAAGAACCCTATGGCGCTGGTTCCGCGAAAGCCGCCAGAGCGAGCTGGTCGTGATCCTCGGCGAGGACCTCGCAGCGCTGCTCGGATTGGGGCTGGCGCTGGTCGCGATTCTGGTAACGATGCATACCGGCAATCCGGTCTGGGATGCGCTTGGCTCCATGTCGATCGGCGCAGTACTGATCCTGGTGGCAGCCGGCATCGCCATCGAGATCAAGGGGCTTCTGATCGGCCAGAGCGCCGAACCCGAGACCGAGGCGCGGCTGCGTGAATTTCTTCAGCAGCAGGAACAGGTCGAAAAGGTCTTTCGGGTCCTCACGCTCCAGCTCGGCAGTTCGCTGATGGTGGCGCTCAAGGTGAAGATGAAGGCGGTGAGCGCGACGGAGCTGGTCGCGGGCATCAACCGCGCCGAGAAGGCGCTGCGCGCCGAGTTTCCAGAGATTCAATGGCTGTTCTTCGAACCCGACGTCTCCGACTGATCAATCGTCAGTCGGGCATCCTTGTGCATGGGTTCAATCGGGTCGGATTCCGATTTTCTTCGCCAACCGATCCCCACCCGGGGATGGCGATGCGACGGGGTATCATTTGCTTCGCGTCGCCGGAGGGGCCATGCGCTGTCGCCATTGCGGTCGAGAGAACCCAGCCAGCACAGGTCTCTGCGGTGACTGCGGCGCTCCGCTCGGAGACGTCGCCGACCCCGAATGGCTCGAGTTCTGGCATTCGCAGCTGGCGACGCACCTTTCCGCCCTGTTCGAGTCGGCCAATCCCGGGGCGCTCGCCGAACTCGAGGCGGAGGCCGAGTGGGTTTCGTTGCGCAGCGGGGAGCTTCTGTTTCGGCTCGGCGACGTGGGAGACGCGGCCTATATCGTGTTGAGCGGGCGCCTGCGAGTGGTCGACGACAGCGCAGGCGAGCGCACGTTGAACGAAGTCGGTGCGGGCGAAACCCTCGGGGAAATGGCAGTGCTCTCCGGCGAGGCGCGTTCGGCCACGGTCTTTGCGCTGCGCGATTCACTGCTGGCGCGGCTGCCGTCCGCCGCTTTTCACCGACTGATCGAGCGGCACCCGGAGGTACTGCGGCGGATCAGCGCCTTGCTGGTCGACCGCCTGCGCAAACGCAGCGCGGTGCACATACGTCCGAGCGCCGTACGGACGCTTGCGATCGTGCCCGCCGGTGCAGGTGCCGAGGTAGGTGAGTTCGCCCGGCAGCTCGCTGCGGCGCTTGCTGCGCACGGCACGACGCTTCACCTCGACGCCCGGCGCGTCGACCTGGCACTCGGGAGAGAAGGGCTTGCCCGCCGCGTGGAACCGGGGCCGACCACCTCGCGGCTGGTGCAGTGGCTGAACGAGCAGGAGCTTACTCACCGCTTCGTGCTCTACGAGGCGGATGAAACGCTCACCGCCTGGACCGAGCGCGCCATCCGCCAAGCAGATCACGTGCTATTCGTTGCCGACTCGAGCGCAAGTCCCCGGCCAGGGGAAGTGGAGCAGCAGGTCGCGACGCGCTGGCGCAGTTCGCGCGCCCCGCGCCGCAGCCTCGTGCTCTTGCACGCTGCCGGCGCGGCCGCGCCGCGTAACACCGCCGCTTTCCTCGAGTTGCGGAAGATCGATTGCCACTATCACGTGAGGCCCGACCGGGCGGAGGATTTTGCGCGCCTGGCGCGCTGCCTTACGGGCGCGGGCATCGCGCTCGTCCTCGGCGGAGGCGGGGCGCGCGGCTTCGCCCACTTGGGCATCCTGCGCGCGCTCGCGGAAACGGGCGTGCCGGTCGACTGGGTGGGCGGAACGAGCGTGGGTGCCATCATCGCGGCGCTCGCCGCGCAGGGGCTTTCTCCGGAGCTGGCGCTGGCACGGTGCAAGGAGCATTTCTCGTCGCTGAAGGATCCGACCCTCCCGGTCGTCGCGCTGCTCGCCGGCCGCAGGATCCGCGCCAAGCTCGAAACCGTGTTCGGCACGGCGACGATCGAGGACCTGCCGCTGCCCTATCTCTGCGTCTCGACCAACCTGTCGCGGGCCGCGCAGAGCGTGCACGAGCGCGGGCCGCTGACGCGCGCGATCCGGGCCAGCATCGCGCTTCCGGGGATCCTGCCGCCGGTGAGCCTGGGCACCGACCTGCACGTCGATGGCGGACTGGTGAACAACCTGCCGATCGACGTCATGGCGGCGAAGCCGGAGATCGGGGCCGTAATCGCGGCCGATGTCAGCGCGGAAGTCGAGATGCGGGCGCCGGCGAACCTCGAGCTCGAGCTCCCAGGGTGGCGCGTGCTGTGGCACAGGCTCACCGGCGGGGCCGCAGGCGAAGTCCCGTCGATCATGAGCCTGCTGACGCGCAGCGCGCTCGTCGCGAGCGTTTACTGGGCGCGCGAACGGCGCCTGACCGAGGCAGCGAGCCTGTACCTGCGCATTCCGCTCGCGGACCTGCGCCTGCTCGCGTTCGAGCGGATCGACGAGATCGTCAAGCGCGGCTACGACGCTGCGCGCGGCCCGATCCAGGCCTGGTACCGTACGCGCGGCGGTTAGAAGGCAGGCGCTCAGGCGACGCCGCGCGCCTGCCCCGCCCAGTATTTCGCGCGCAGGGCCTTCTTGTCGGGCTTGCCCAAGCCGGTCACCGGCAGCGCGTCGATGAAGTCCACCGACTTCGGCGCCTGCACCGGGCCCTTGTGCTCGCGCACCAGGGCGATCAACTCCTCCGCGTGCGCGCGGGCCCCGGCTTTGAGCACCACCACGGCCTTCACCGCCTCGCCCCACTTCGGATCGGGCACGCCGATCACCGCCGCCGCGGCCACGGCGGGATGGCGCGTAAGCACGTCCTCGACCTCGCGCGGATAGACGTTGAAGCCGCCGCTGATGATCATGTCCTTGGAGCGGTCGACGATATAGATGAAGCCATCGGCGTCGCGCCGCGCCATGTCGCCGGTGTACAGCCAGCCGTGGCGGAGCGCCTTGGCTGTCTCCTCGGGCTTGCCCCAATAGCCTTGCATCACGAGCGGCCCGCGCACGCAGATCTCGCCGATGTCGCTCACCGGCACCTCCTGCCCGGCGTCGTCGAGAAGCCGGACCTGGCTGTTGCCGACCGGCGTACCGCAGGAAGCGAGCCGCTCGGGGTGACGGTCCGGATCGTGCTCGTAGGTGTGCAGCACGGTCACGCAGTTGGGAGCTTCGGATTGCCCGTAGAGCTGCATGAACACCGGACCGAATCGCCTCATGCCTTCGGCAAGGCGCGCGGGCGACATCGGTGAGGCGCCATAGATGACGAGCTGCAGGCTGGATAGGTCCGCGGTCGCGATCCCCGGGTGGTCGAGCAACACGTAGATCATGGTCGGCACGAGAAAGGTGCAGGTGATGCGGTGCGTCTCGACCAGTTCGAAGAAGCGCTGGGCGTCGAATCCTTTCGCCATGACAAAGGTGCCGCATCGCTGCATCACGGCGACGATCATCGCGCCCGCCGCATGGGTGATCGGGGTCACCGCGAGGAACCGCACTTCGCGCGGCCAGTCCCATTCGGCAAGCTCGGTCATCACCATCGTCACCTGCACGCGGTGCGTATGGACGACGCCCTTCGGCCGGCCGGTCGTGCCTCCGGTATAGATCAGCGTGCAGATGTCGCCGGCCGCCGCCCTCGACTCAAGCGCCTGCGGTGCATAGCGATCGAGCGCGGCGAGGATGTCCTCGCCGAATTCGTTCGGGCCGAGGCCCCAGAGCCCGGCAAGGCCCGGAACGCGCGTCCGCAGCGCCTGCGCGCGCGTCGCGAAGGTGTCCGGATCGACGAACAGGAAACGCACGCCCGAGTCCTCGAGCAGGTAGGCGTGATCGTCCTCGGAGGCGAGGGGATGCATCCAGGTGGCGCGCAAGCCCATCAAGTAGCCCGCCGCAGTGACGAGGAATGCCTCGGGGCGGTTCGACGACAGCACCGCGATCGCATCGCCGCGCTTGACGCCGCGCGCTTCGAGCGCCTGCACCATGCGGCTAAGCATCTCGCCGAAGGCGTGGTAGCTGATTCGCTGCCCGTCGAGCACGAATGCGATGCGCTCGCCGCCGCGCCGGATCGCGCGCACGATCAGCTCACCCATGGTGCAGCCGGAATTCGATCCCGGAGCCGCGTCGTCCGCTGCGTTGTTCATGTGGCGGCGAAGTGGCGCGGCGGTTCGCCCGATTCGTGACGCGCCCACATTTGTTCATAGGCGCGCTCCAGGCAGCGCGTGAAATCCTCGGTACGGAACAACGGTTGCGTCAGGCGGTTTTCCGCGAGCCGCGCGCGCAGGGAGCGCAGCCGCGCAGCATTGCGCGCCAGTTCGATCGCCAGCCGCTCGTACTCATCGAGGCCGGGAACGATCAAGTCCGGCAACCCGATCGCGCTGAGCAGGCTGGCGCCGACGCGCCCGGCGAAGGCATCGGCCGGGCAGGTGACGAGCGGCACTTCCGCCCACAGCGCATCGCTGCCGGTGGTGTGACCGTTGTACGTGTGCGTGTCCAGGAAAAGGTCGGCCAGCCGCTGACGCGCGAGGTGGTCTGGGCGTCGCGCCCAGCGCGCGAACACCAGGCGTGCGGGATCGATCCCCTGCGCCCGGGCGGCGGCGCGCAGGTTTGCTTCGGCCGCAGGGTTGCTCGCAAACAGCCAGAGCACCGAGCCCGGCACGGCCGCCAGGATCCGCATCCAGGCTGAGAATACGGGGCGTTCGATCTTGAAGGTCTGATTAAAGCAGCAGAACACGAACCCCGTTTCCGGCAGCCCGGCCTGCGTGCGCGTAGGAGTCGCGTCGGCGGTCGGCTGGCGATCGTCGTTCGCCTGGTAGCTGCCGGGCATGTGCACCACCGCCTCGACGATCGCATCGAACTCATGGGCGGGTGCGACCACCGCGTCCGCGATCATGTAGTCGATGAATCGCGCCTGCATTGGCCCTGGATAGCCGAGGTAGTTCACCTGCACCGGCGCCGGTCGCAGCGCAAGCACCTCGGTGCGCGCCTGCCCGGTATAGCCGGTGAGGTCGACCAGGAGGTCGATACCGTCGTCGGCGATGCGCTGCGCAAGC
>Ga0316624_10000280_pt1 | contig 16451 bp, 19 predicted proteins | sample OWC_Aug_N3_C1_D5_FD_207657 | JGI IMG/M metagenome (GOLD analysis project Ga0316624, IMG submission 207657) | Wetland soil microbial communities from Old Woman Creek delta, Ohio, United States - OWC_Aug_N3_C1_D5_A | ecosystem: Environmental > Terrestrial > Soil > Wetlands | place: USA: Ohio... | reverse complement strand
ACCCATGATCGCCGGATCGAATCATCAGATGGCTGCTAGTCTTTGAAGCCCAATCATAAAAATAATCAACGACTATGCGTGAAATCCCCTTGCTCGATAATGATATTGCGCAAGCCATTCAGCGCGGTGCATTCATCCGGGTGATCGTCAGCTCAGACGATGATGATGTATTGGTAAGGCATGCCCTGGGATGCCGTATCGCGGACGATCGTAACAAGGTAGTGATCTTTATTTCAGCGGGATATTCTGCGTCACAATTCATCCAGTTGCGCAAGGAGAGCGCTATCGAAGTGGAGTTTTCCTTGCTTGCCGCGAATCAGTGCGTGGGAATCAAGGGGAGGGATGTGAGGTTTGTTGCTTTGCGGAGCGATGACCTTGACCTCATCGAAAAATACCGCCGGATATTTACCGCGGAGGCGGTGGCCTTGGGCAAGCGTGAATCCATGGCCAGGTCCATGGTGCCTGAAAAATTCACTGATATCGTGGCGGTGAGTTTTACCCCAACCTCAGCCTTTGTCCAAAGACACCGCCATGCACCAGGGGCCATGCCGGACAAGATTGCCTAGGCTGGGTATGTGGAAGTGAAGATAGCCTTGCCGGATGTCAGGGGTACAGGTTGATCGGTGTTTTACGCAGGTAGGCGGCGATATTGTCGATGGTTTGTGCGCAGATATGTGATGTGTGCTGCGGATCGGACGGGTCACCCCCTGGGACGCGGCAGACAGCGATCCCCCGTGCCCTGGCTGCGGCCATGTCGATGTGCGAGCAGCTTTCGCCGGCAACCGCGATGAGCGCCAGCTTGAAGCTCTTGTCGATCACCGCCTGATCGATGGGGGTGCTGGCCGTGATGATCACATCGGCGCGCCAGCAGCGTTCGGCCAGCTCATCACCACTCAATGACGGAAACTGCTGCCAGCCATACTTGGGGTAATCGAGCACAGGAAAATCGGCGTCACCGGCCAGATGGGCAGCATCTACAACAACGATGTTCATCACTCATACCCCGCGTGTGTCCTTGAACCGGAGTATGCGGGAGCACTGAGCAGTAGCGCAAGCGGCAGGGCGAATCAGGAGTTCAACAGGATAACAGTAGCGTTGCCGCTCTTTTTGTCGATGTCGACCTGCAGTTCGCAATGTTCAGTGACGGTATTGAGGGATGCCTGATCCTCGATACAAGCACCGGGGTCTACGATGCCAGAGTAGAAGACGCCAGCTTTTACGTGTATGCAGGCCGGGTCATCTGATGAAGAGATCATCGTGACGGTGAATGGTTCGTTGCTCACGCGGGAGGTGTGTTCCAGTGCCTGCTGTAAGGGTAATTGATCGGCGGGTATCTTTTCCAATTCCGACGTGAAGCAGTGTTTGAACTCAGGGGTGCCCCAGGCGTGCAGTGTGTCTGTAAGTGTCATGGTATGTGGCTCCTGACAATTAACTAACTTCGAGTTTAGCCCGATTCGGGCAAAGCTCAATGGAGGGGGCAGGTACTTGAGCCCTGGCGGGCGCAAGGTGAGGGTGCCCACCGGGGGGATAGATGCTGTGCTTACACGGGTAACAGGGTGACTGTGGCCGCACTGCTCCGTTTGTCGATTTCGAATTGCAGCTCGCAGTGTTCGGCGACGGTGCTTATGGGAGTGGGGTCATCGACGCAACTGCACCCGGCGACGATGCCGGAGTAGAGGACCCCTGCCTTTACGCGTATGAGATGCGTATCTTCGCTGGTGGTGAGGACCATGATGCTGAAGGGGTCATTGCTGACATACGAGGTGTACTGCAGTGCTTCCTGTAGCGGCAGCTGATCTGCACGCAAGCTCTCCACCTCGGATTTGAAACGTTGGTTGAACTCCGGGCTGCCCCACGCCTTCCGCGAATATTTCAGGGTGATCATCGTTGACTCCAATCATAGATGCAGAGAGTGTAGCGGTTTTCTGACAGCGTAGTGTCGGGTCGCACCGTGGAATTCATGGAGCACTCTGTGAGCCGCTTTTGTGTCGTGGCGAGTGTGACACAACTCACGGGCGAAAACGATTGCAGGTGTGATAGTGGCGGGGCGTCATATAACCATGCAAGGGGAGAAGGGGGTATCTATGGCTGTTCTTGTGCAAATCAATATTGTCGCGGGGGTGAAGATTCCGATCGATAAAGCGGAATTTACCCTGGGGCGCGCAGAAGAGAGTGATCTGTGCATCGATGATGATCTTGTCAGCCGTGCTCATGCGGTGATCGAGTGCACCAGGAGCAGCGTGGGGGATTCACGCCACTGCTACTGGCTGTTGCGTGATCAGGGCAGCACCAATGGCACCTTTGTGAAGGACCGGCGCATCACGGTCCACGCTCTCACGGACGGCGATGTGATTCGCATCGGCAAGACGTTTCTGAAATTTTATTCTGATGAGCACGCCGAGCTGGGTGAGACACGGGTCATCAAAAAGACCATTATTCCCGGGTTCTTCTATATCACCGATAAAAACTCCTGATTAGCAATTACGATAAAAATCGCCCAGAGGTGATAAGGGCGTTGTCGGCAATGCTTGGGGGCTGAAACCGCCGCGGCGTGTCCGATCCTCAATGTCTTCCCTCAATCCAGACCATATCATCAAGCGTTCATTTCGCTGCATATGGCCTTGCCAGACTTCCGTTTTCAGATGAACTTGCCATACTCTCACCAACCCATTGGCCTTTATTGAGAGCATCTCTTGCACACCTCCACTTCACATCGCTACGGGCTGTACCGCTTCCTTGTGATGGTCATTGCTTTGCTGCTGGCGACCACTGCGTGGAGCGATACATCTCCGGCGGACCGTTACCAGCGGCTCAAAAGCGGAGCCGACGTTACGTTGCCCGGCACCACTACCAGCCTGGAATCGTCTGAACAGAAGGGGCTGGTAAGCGCCGATGTCAGTACCATCCTCCCCTATCCGTTCGAGACCGTCGCTCCAGCGCTCGAAAAAGCGCAGAACTGGTGCCAGTTCATGCCGCTGCATTTCAATATCAAGGCCTGCACCTGCGAACAGCAGAGCGGTGGAGAGGTATTGACCCTCTATAGTGGCCGTAAGACCTATCAATCCCCCGACGCCAGCCTCGCGATAGCGTATCGCTTCGAGGTGGCAAAACGGGGGGATGGGCAGCTAATGCTGCATCTGCACACCAGCAAAGGCCCGGCAGGCACTCGCGATTACGTGCTCGATGTGGATGCACTGAAGGTGAAGGAGGGGACGATGCTCCACATTCACTCCTCGTACCAGCCGAGTTTTACCAGTTCCCTGCTGACCGGCACCTACCTGGCGACCATCGGCCACGACAAGATCGGCTTCACCCGTGTCACCGAGGATGGCAAGTCTCATCCGGTAAAAGGGGTGCGCGGCGTCATCGAGCGCAACGTGATGCGCTACCAGTTCGCAATTGACGCCTTCCTCAATACCCAGTCTCTCCCGGCGGTTTCGCGCCATGAGGCGGAGCTGAGATACTGGTTCAAAAAGAACGACAGCTTCCCGCAGCAACTGCATGAGATGAGCGAGAAGGATTATCTGGAGATAAAACACAAGGAGTGGAACAACCAGCAGATGCTGCAGCAGTCGTTGGACAGAAACTGTACCTCGCAGTAAGCGAGATGCCGCTTCGAGTACGGAATATGATTACCAGAGGTCTGCCCCGTGGACCTGTGTTGATTCATTGATTCAGCAATTTCTGCGCGAAGCCGTCATCTACCTCTATTCAGAGTGGCTGCCTCATAGCGGCGAAGCGTTGCGTGATTTCCCGTTCTATTTGCAGCGGGTGACACTCTTTCCCGATGTGGCTGAGCATGAGGCCATCACCGATATATTTCTGCCGCTCAGGTGAGGGGTAAACTACGTCCCCTGATATTTCGCTTATGTGACTCCTATCGTGTATCGTTTGTCGTTCCATTAACGACTCAAACAGGAGCTGCAATGAAGAGGGAACTCAATGAGCATGGCCAGCCAATCGGTCCGGTCGTGGAACATTGGCACAGTCGTCCGCGCCCGGGCCGCGAGGTGATGAGCGGACTCTACTGCCGTCTGGAGCCGCTCGACCCGGCACGCCATGCCGCCGATTTGTTCAGCGCCAACACGGCGGATGTCGATGGCAGGATGTGGACCTATCTTCCTTACGGTCCCTTCGCCTCGCTGGAACAGTATCGCACCTGGATGGAGGCGACCTGCCTCGGTCATGACCCGCTCTTCTATGCCATCGTCGATGCCTCAAGCGGGCGGGCGCTGGGACTGACCAGCTATTTGCGCATCATCCCGGAACATGGCGCTATCGAAATTGGTCATCTGGCCTACTCACCCGCCTTGCAGCGCACCCCCATGGCCACGGAAGCAACCTCGCTCTTGCTGCGCAACGCGTTTGCCCTCGGCTATCGCCGCGTCGAGTGGAAGTGCAATGCGCTGAACGGACCTTCACGGGCCGCCGCACGTCGTTTCGGTTTCTCCTTTGAGGGGGTATTCCGTCAACATGTGATACACAAAGGGCGCAGCCGTGATACCGCCTGGTATGCGATCACCGATGGCGATTGGCCCGCCATCGATGCCTCCCATCGCCGCTGGCTCGACCCCGCCAACTTTGATGCCGCGGGACACCAGCAGGTGCCATTGTCGACACTGACCGCGCCGTTACGGCGTGCACCAGCGCAGGACGGCCCGTCGGACGTGTCCTCAGGTTGAGGTCGGCAACGAACGCCTGAGCCGAACCATCGCCAGGGTCACCCCACTGATCACAATCGCTCCTCCGAGCAGTTGTACATGGGTCGGCAGGGTGCCATCGGCACTGTTGATCAGCATGGCGAACACCGGCACCAGATTCAGGAACAGTGACGTGCGCCCCGCCCCCAGGCAGGCGATGCCGGTGTTCCAGAAGAGGTAGGCCAGCACGGTGCCTGCCAGCGCCATCACCAGCAGCGCCGCGAGCGCGGTTGTCCCCGGCATGGCCGTCAAGTGGCCCCCCTCGGTGAGGGCCGCCACCAGCAACACGGCAGCCCCGGCGGCCATCACCAGTGTCGTGTTGGCCACCGCTGAACCGGTGCGCGGCATGAAGCGCCTGCTGAGCACGTTGTACAACGCCCAGAAGAGGTTGGCGGCCAGCATCAACAGGTCCCCGTGAGCCACGTTCAGCTCCCGGAGGTGTTGCAGATTTCCGCCGGAGATCACTACGACCACCCCGGCCAATGCGACGGGCAGGGCCGCCACCTGCTGGCCGCTCGGGCGCTCGCGAAGCAGCAGGGCCGCGATCAAGGTGGTCACCAGCGGATTGGTGGCCATGATCAGCGATGCGTTGGCCGGCGAGGTGCTCTTCAAGGCATAGAAGAACAGCAGGTTGAAGGCGCCGATGCCCACTACCCCGAGCATGAGATAAACCCCGGCGTGACGGCGGCCGAGCTCCACCAGCGCCTCGCCACGCCAGCCGGACAACAGGAACATCACTCCGGTCCCGAGAAGGAAGCGCAGTGCCGCCGCCCAGAGCGGGGGCAGACCGGACATCACCGGCCCGGCGAGCACGAAGTTGGCGCCCCAAAAGACCGTGGCCAGCACCACCAGGCCATACACTGCACCGGTACGCATCGTATTCTCCAATTAGCAAAACTATCGAGCGAGGAAGACTAGTTGACTCTTTGGTGCGCCGCAAACGAGAATCGCTGGTGCATAAGGTAAGGAAATCTAATGACGCGCCGACTTCCCCCGCTCAATGCCCTGCGTGCCTTCGAGGCCGCCGCCCGCCAGCGCTCCTTCGCCCGTGCCGCAGAGGAGCTGCATGTGACGCCTGCAGCCATCAGCCAGCAAATCCGCCAGTTGGAAGACTATTTGGGGATGCGTTTGTTCCGCCGGGGAAGGTCACTTGAGCTCAGTGATGCCGCAGAGGCTGTACTGCCCATGTTGAGCGAGGGGTTCGATCGGCTCGAACGGGCCACGGAGCTCCTGCGTAAAGGCACGGCCGATGGACCGCTCATCTTGTCGGTACCCCCGACCTTTGCCTCGCGTTGGCTGATCCCCCGCCTTGATGACTTCCAGTCGCGCCACCCGGAGATCGAGTTGCGCCTGCACGCCAGCCGCCGCCTGGTGGATTTCGATTTGGAGGATGTGGATATGGCTGTCCGTTTTGGCTCAGGGCCTTTCGAGGGACTGCATGCCGAGCGGCTGATGCCCGAGGCTGTCGTGCCGGTGGCGTCCGCGGCGGTGGCTGAAAAGATTCAGCGCCCGGACGATCTGTTGACGGCCACGCTGCTCGAAGATGAATCACACGCATGGGACCCTGCCTTCCCGGACTGGGAGACCTGGCTTGCCTCCCTGGGCGTAAAAGGGCCCATGCGTGTTCGCCACTTTGGCGATGCCAGTCTGGTCAGTCAGGCCGCCGAGACCGGCCTGGGGGTAGGGCTGGTGTGGTATAGCCTGGTGGCCGATGCGCTGCGCGACGGGCGATTGGTGCGCCTGTTCGGCAGTACCCTGCCGACCAACCACGGTTATCACATCGTCTATCCACCCAAGCGCGCGCTCGTCCCCAAAGTTATCGCATTCAGCCAATGGATGAAGGAAAAGGCCAAGGAACAGCTCGCACCTTGAATGAGGCGCTCAAGGCGCGTTAACAACGATGGAGAGGACGATAGACATGCAGGAAATTCACGGAAAATGTTCATGCGGAGCTGCCGAGTTCAAATTCCCGGCAGATACCTTGCGGGCCTATCAATGTCACTGCTCGATCTGCAGAAAGGCAACAGGATCAGCGTTTAGTACAACCGTGATGGTGCCGGAAAATAGCTTCAAGTGGATTCACGGCGAAGCAATGATATCGTCGTATTCCAAAGAGCGTGGATATATGGTGAATTTCTGTACGCGGTACGGCAGTCCTGTCCCGAACAGATTCAGGGGGTACCCACTATTCAGTGTGCCAGCTGGAAGTCTCGACGGATCGCCCGAAATAAGGGTGGTGGTTCAGATAAACCTTGGCTCAAAAGCGGAATGGGACAAGGAGTGTCTGGATGGGCAGCAGTGCCAGGAGATGCCGGACATAAACCAAATGCTGGAGCTGCTTCATCTCAGCCATTGATAAACATTTGCTTTGCCGGGAAGCGGTGAACTCTTTTCGTTAAGGATCATAATCATCAAGAGGGATGGGCGCATTAGCATCCATCCCTCATAAAATGATTAACGGAGGCGATCCCTGCGGCGCTGTGCGCGGTCTTGATGAAGGTCTTTGACATCCTGTTTGCGTGCAACGCGATCCTTGTGCAGGTCGCGGTGATCCTTGCGGATGTCGTGATTGTCAGCGCGCAATTCACGGCGGTCTTTCGCCATCTCAGCCGTGTTTCCCTCTCTTTTGGCTTCAGCATAGTCTCTGCGATCTTCACGGCGCTCGCGGTAATCCTTCCGCAAATCGTGTTTGTCATTGTTGATGTCGCGTTGATCGTGCGCGATATCTCTCTTGTCAGAACGAATTTCGTGGTTATCACGTGCTACCGAAGGTGAAACAGGGGCAGGGCTTACATTTGCACCAGCCATACCATTGTAAGTATCAGCATGCACTGGTAGCGCGGCGAATGATGAAGCCGCGATTGCAATGGCAAACAAATGTTTCTTTATCATATGGCCTCCGAATTAAATATTTATTGTTAATCCAATCTGGACACTGGATTTGACCTCCGGAGAGCCGTGGCAGTTCCACTGGAACTGTTCTAGGAACATTAACATTGCGTAATTTGTGAGCAATGAAAAAGACATATTTCGGCGTTGTTAAACCGAGTGTCTTATTTGGTTTTTCGCAGATTAAACGGTGCTTCCTTGCCCTTTATAAATACCTGCAACAGTTAGAACAAATCCAGTTGGGTATCACCAGGACGTTTGAATAGAGAGATATCGAGCGGTGTCTCGTGGTCGAGTTCGAATTTCTTGCGTGCGATACGATAGCGTTTGGCGATCATCTCGGCATAGGGACCATTGCCGCGCATGCGATCACCGAAGCGCGAGTCGTAGGTCTTGCCGCCGTGACTGTCGCGCATGCGGCTCAGCACATGTTCGGCCTTGAGCGGAGCATGGGTGTGGAGCCACTGCTCGAACAGTCCCTCGATCTCCAGCGGCATGCGCAGCAATACATAACCGGCATATCTCGCCCCGGCATCGCGGCTCGCCTCCATGATCTTTTCCAGCTCGCTGTCGGTGAGCACGGGGATCAACGGCGCGACCAGCACACCCACCGGAATGCCCGCCTCGGCGAGGCGGCGCACCACCTCCAAGCGGCGTTGTGGTGCGGCGGCACGCGGTTCCAGTGTGCGCGACAGTGTTCGGTCGAGAGTGGTGATGGAGATCGCCACCGACACCAGATGGTGCTGCGCCATCTCGGCGAGGATGTCGACGTCGCGTTCAATCAACGCCGACTTGGTGACGATGCCGAGCGGGTGGCGATACTCCTGCAACACCTCCAACACCTGGCGTGTGATGCCGAGCTGGCGTTCCGCCGGCTGCCAGGCATCGGTATTGATGCCGAGCATGAGGGGCTGGGGGTGATAACTCTTCTTGTCGAGTTCATTGCGCAGTTGCGACGCTGCATCGGGTTTGTAAAAGAGCTTGGTCTCGAAATCGAGCCCCGGTGAAAGACTGAGATAGGCGTGGGTGGGGCGGGCGAAGCAGTAGATGCAGCCATGTTCGCAACCACGGTAAGGATTGATGGATCGGTCGAACCCCACATCGGGGGAATCGTTGTAGGTGATGATGGTGCGGCTGGTATCGGGAGTCAGCGTGGTGCGGATCGGCTCCAAGGGCTGGTCGAGGGATCCCCAGCCGTCATCGACCGCTTCGCGCTGCCAGTCGGCATAGCGGTTGTCGGGGTTGCCGAGGGCACCCCGGCCGCGCAGAGGGGAGGTGAGGTTCTTGCTCATGGGGATTGATCTACAGGTGCCAGCAGGTCTTGCTATTCAGAAGTATCACGTAGATTGAAGTTCACTTTAAAGTTTGCGGGTAGATTCCCTCTCCCTGGGGGAGGGGGTTATTTGCTTTGTGGTGATGCCCGACGATCTTAGCAAGCGTCACCGCCGCTGGGGTACAATGGGGCATCCCTTTTTTTCAGGAGTTGTGACGTGAAGCTGACCACCCGCGAGTTCCGTGACTGGAGCCACAAGAGCATTACCCTGCTGGGGATGTCGGGGGTTGGCAAGACGCGCATCTCCAACCTGCTGCGGCGCGGCAACTGGTTCCACTACTCGGCGGACTACCGCATCGGCACCCGCTACCTGGACGAGGCCATCCTCGACAATATCAAGGTGCAGGCGATGCAGGTGCCGTTCCTGCGCGACCTGCTGCAGTCTGACTCGATCTTCATCCGCAACAACATCACCGTCGATCACCTGAAACCCGTTTCCACCTTCATGGGCAAGGTGGGCAATCCGGAGTTGGGTGGGCTGTCCCTCAAGGAGTTCAAGCGCCGCCAGCACCTGCACCGCGATGCGGAGCTGGCCGCCTTCCGCGATGTGCCGGAGTTCATCCAGAAGGCACAGACGATCTACGGTTATAAACACTTCATCAACGATGCAGGCGGTTCCCTGTGTGAACTGGACGAACCGGAGATCCTGCGCAACCTCGACGAGCACACCCTGTTCCTCTACATCAAGGCGAGCGAGAAGGACGAGAAGGCGCTCATCGCCCGTGCGGTCGCTGATCCCAAGCCGCTCTATTATCGCGACGCCTTCCTCGACGAGAAGATGGCGCTCTACATGGGCGAACGCAAGCTCGACTATGTGGCGCAGATCGATCCCGACGATTTCGTGCGCTGGGTCTTCCCGCACCTCTTCTACGCGCGCATTCCGCGCTACGAAGCAATCGCCCGAGAGTACGGTTACACCATCACCACCGATGAGCTGGGGCAGGTGCAGAGCGAGAGCGATTTTCTTGCGCTGGTCGAACGCGCCATCGAACGCCGCGGCTGATTTTCAGGAGTAAAGAGATGCCTCTGGTCGCCCATACCGATCTCCCCACCTTTGCCCGCATGAAACAGGAGGGGCAGAGCGTATTGCCGCGGGATTACGCGACAAAGCAGGATATCCGCGAACTGCACGTGGGCCTGCTCAATATGATGCCCGATGCGGCGCTGGAGGCGACCGAGCGTCAGTTCTTCCGACTCATCGGCGAGAGCAACCAGATCGCCCAGTTCTACATGCACCCCTTCACCCTCAAGGAGCTCAAGCGCGGCGCCAAGGGGCAGGAGCACGTGGATAAATATTACGAAAGCTTCGAGCAGGTGAAGGAGCAGGGGCTCGATGCGCTCATCATCACCGGCGCCAACGTGCACGGGCACGAACTGCCGAACCAGCCGTTCTGGAAACCGCTCATCGACGTGATCGACTGGGCCTATGAAAATGTCACCTCGACGCTCTGTTCCTGTCTCACCACCCATGCGGTGATGGAGTTCCGTTACGGCCAGAAGCGTTATCCGCTCGGTTTCAAACGCTGGGGTGTTTACTCCCATCGTGCCAAGGACAGCACCCATCCGCTGGTGACCGGCGCCAACACCCGGTTCGACGTGCCTCACTCACGCTTCAACCAGATCGATCGCAGCCAGTTTGAAGCGGCCGGCTGCCGTGTGCTGGTGGAGAGCGACGTCGCCGGCGTGCATCTCGCGGTGAGCCCCGATCTGTTCCGTCTGGTCTTTTTCCAGGGCCACCCCGAGTACGACGTGATCTCCCTGCTCAAGGAATACAAGCGCGAAGTGGGACGTTTCTTCATGGGGGAGCGCGACGACTATCCACCCTTCGTGGAGAATTACTTTACGCTGCAGAATGAAGCAATCCTCGACGAGTACAAGGATCTGGTGATTGCCGCCAAGGCAAAGGATATAGCGCTGCCCGAGATGCCGGAAGATCTTGTCGCCGAAAAGCTCGACAACACCTGGCACGACTCCGCCGAATCGATCATCAACAACTGGATCGGCACGGTTTATCAGCTCACCCACATCGACCGCAAGAAACCGTTCAAGGACAGTATCGATCCTGCTGACCCGCTTGGGTTAATACATCTAGAATAACTCTCGCCAAGACGCAAAGAACGCCAAGGAAAAGAAGCGAAAGAGATAGAAGACGCCTTCTCTTGTTACCTCGCCTTGGCTTGGTGTCTTTGCGTCTTGGCGAGAGAAAATCTCTTCTCCTGTATCTATGGCTCGGCACCTCTGCCGCCAATCGCGCAATTCCAAATTGCTATTCTTAACCTTCAAACACAGGCTCTCGCAAAGGCGCCAAGATCGCCAAGGAATCAAGAGTTCTCTTCGTGAAGCCGATTGACGGTGCGAGTGATCCCTTGTTTCATCAGTGCCTCGCCAAAGTTGAGCAAGTACCCGAGCCTCTTGTCAGTAAGACGCAAATACGTGAGAAGCTGCTTTTTGTGTGCGTTGTTCAGCTTTTCGACACACTTGAGTTCGACGATGACCTTGGTCTCGACCAGTAGGTCAGCCCGAAAGCCCTCGTCAAACTTGAGACCATGATACTCGACGGGAATAGAAACTTGTCTTTCGACTCGCAAGCCCCTGCGTCGAAGCTCATACGCAAGGATAACTTCATAGACTGTCTCCAGTAGGCCGGGGCCAACCTCTTGATGAATCTGTACCGCAACATCTACGACCTGCTTGCCGATCTCATCTTCCGTCATACTTTCCATTCCCTTGGCGTTCTTGGCGTCTTGGCGAGATCATAATGTTGTTTTCGAAAAAATATTATGCTCCGCCATCCATCAGTTATACGGGCATCATGCCCACAGATTCTGGTGATGAAGATTAATTTAAAAAATCTCCTTTAATCCTTTATGTTCTCTGAGATCCTTAACCGCTCTCAACCTCCGATTACGCTGTCACAAACGGAGCTACATGGATGATTTGCGCTCCAGCACCGCGGCGAAGAATCCATCGGTGCCGTGACGATGGGGTAGCAGGCGCATCGCGCCTTCTGCAGTGAAACCCTCTTCGATCACCACTCCCTGCGCGGCGAGAATTTCATTGGCGGGGATCATCACGAAGCCATCGTGTGTGGCGAGAAATGCGGCGACGATGTCGTCGTTCTCTTCCTTGAGCAGGCTGCAGGTGGCATAGACCAACCGGCCGCCCGGCTTTACCAGCCGTGCTGCCGATTCGAGAATGGAGAGCTGCGTGGTGCGCAGCGCCTTGAGATCGATGGGACGCCACTTGATGTCGGGGTTGCGGCGCACGGTGCCGGTGCCGGAGCAGGGGGCATCGACCAGCACGCGATCGGCGCGCTCCAGAAATTTCTTCAGCCCCTTGTCATGTTCGTCGCGAATCAGCTGGGTGCGCACGTTGTCGACCCCGGCGCGCGCCAGACGCGGTCGCAAGTTGTCGAGGCGGCGCTCCGAGATATCGAAGGCGAACACCGCCCCGGTGTTTTCCATCAGCGCGGCGATATGCAGCGTCTTGCCGCCGGCCCCGGCGCAGAAGTCGATCACCTGCTCGCGCTTTTTCGGCGCCACCAGCATCGAGATCAACTGGCTCCCCTCATCCTGCACCTCGAACCAGCCGGCCTTGAACGAGGTGAGGGTGAAAAGCGGGGCGCGATCGTTTCTGCGCACGCCGAGCGGCGAGTAGCGCATCGGCTCCACCGGATACCCCTCTTCGGCGAGACGCGCCATCACCTGATCACGCGTGGCCTTGTGAGGATTGACGCGCAAATCGAGTGTGGCGGGCTGATTGAGCGCATCGGCCAGCTGCATCGCCTCCGCTTCGCCGAATTGCGCCAGCAGCCGTTCGGCCAGCCAGTCGGGCAGATTGGCGCGTATCGCAAAGGAGAATGCCTTGCGATCGACGGTGCGCACCTGTGTCACCAGTGCCGAGGTGTTGCTCATGAACCCCTTGCTCTCCAGCGTGCGGCCGGCCCAACCGGCGAAGGCGAGCAGATAGGTGGCGATGAGGGTTTCGGCGCGTGCACGCGGCTCGTTGGGCAGCTGCTCCCCGGCCAGAGCTTCAAGGGTGCGCAAGCGGCGCAGGCAACCGTAGACCGTCTCGGCCACGAAGCCGCGATCACGCTTGCCCATCTGGCGGTTGTTGCGGAAGAAGAGCTCCATCTGCTTGTCGGCAGGCATGGTGCCGTCGAGGATCAGGCCGAGCAGTTCGCTGGACTGAAAGAGCTGGGCGCGATGGATTTTGTCGGATTCGGTGGCGGTCACGGTGATTTATTTCGGAGTGTGGCTGGAGGGGAGGTGCATTATAGCAGCCGCAGGTGGTGGTTGGCGCGGAACCTTGAGGGCTATTCGCCGAGCAGCCGCTGCACTAGTTCGCGAGCACTTTCGCCTGAAGTGATCTGCTCGGCGGGAGTCCAGCTCATGTCGTTCTCCAGGCGGTAGGAGCCGAGAAAGTGGTAGGGCGGCTGTCCTCGCCATTCGTCTGGTGCGAGCATCGAGAAGAGGTGCGTTCCGTCGTTCTTTTCGTAGAGGTGGTAGATCTTGCCGGGGGTGCGTTTGAAATTGCACTGGGCGCGATGGAGCAGTTGATCATGCCGTGTCTGCTCCAGCACTTGGCGTGCCGCTTCCTGCAGGGCGCGGATCTGGGCAGCAATCACATCGAGTTTGGCGCTGGCGCGGTTGGCCAGCTGTGTATCAGCCTGGGCGATCTCTTTCGCCAGATCCACCAGTTCGATGGCGGGCGCCATGCGGCTCACCGGATAGGGGGGCGCTGTGGTCCGGCCCTTCATGTTTAATGGGGGGCGTGCGATTGCTCGGGGTGTTGGTCATGTCAGTGCTCTATGGGATACCTGCTTTCAGTGCACCTCTAAACATTCGCTGAAAGCGCGCTGGCGTTGGAAACGCTCAAACTGCTCATTTACTGTGTGTAAACTCCGTGTTTTCGCGCATTTCCGTCTTGCCATCATCACCTTGATCGAATTTTAGAGGTCCCTTCCATTTTAACACCGTTGCATCCTGCCATAGCCAACAGTATGCCCGATACGCTATACAGGCGGTTCCATTTTTCAGGGTGAGCTGGCCATGTCGTTGGCACTGGTTGTCCTTGTCATTGTTCTTCTGCTCATCGCGGTGCGCCGCATCGGCACCATCCGCTTTGCCATCTGGCAGATCATGTTGGGCGGGGCCGTGGTTATGGTGGGCGGTGGTGTACTATCGCCGCGTGATGCGCTGCACGCCATCAATCGCGATGTGATGCTGTTTCTGTTCGGCGTCTTCGTCATCGGCCAGGCGTTGATCGATAGCGGCTATCTGCAACGTCTCAGTTATCGTCTCTTCATCCGTGCCAAAACACCTGGCGTGCTGCTGGCCATGATCATTTTCGGCAGCGGCCTCGGCTCGGCGTTGTTGATGAACGATACACTCGCCATCATCGGCACCCCTTTGATGGTTTTGCTGGCACGCCAGCACCGCCTGCCACCACAATTGCTGTTGCTGGCGCTGGCCTTCAGCATTACTACGGGCAGTGTGATGAGCCCCATCGGCAACCCGCAGAATCTGCTGATTGCCGTCACCATGGAGAATCCGTTCATCGCCTTCGCCGAGACATTGGCGGTTCCCGCGCTGCTCGCACTCGCTCTCGTCTGGGGAGTGCTGCGCCTCGCCTACAGCCCCTATTTCGACACGGCATTGCATCACCACGAGGAACCGGTGTTGATCGATGCGCGCCTGGCCACGCTGGGCCATATCGCTTTGATGCTGCTGATCGGCGCCATCGCAGCACGGATCCTTGCTGCCTATCTGTGGCCTGCGTATGACTTCCCTCTGCCGTGGATTGCCCTCGTCGCGGCTGCACCTCTGCTGTTCTATCGTCAGCGGCTGCGGCTGTTGCGCGAGATCGACTGGGCAACCCTGATCTTCTTCGCTGCGCTGTTCATCGTCATGGCGGGGGTGTGGCGAGCGGGGGTGTTGCAAAACCTGGTGGGGGATTTCGGCGGGGCGATCACGTCGCTGCCGACGATCCTGTTTGCGGGACTCGGCCTGAGTCAGCTCATCTCCAACGTGCCGCTGGTGAGCCTCTACCTGCCGCTGTTACAGCAGGTCAGCGCCTCGCCCGAGGCGCTGCTGGCGCTGGCCGCCTCGAGCACGCTGGCGGGAAATCTGCTGGTGATGGGGGCCGCGAGCAATGTCATCGTGATTCAGAACGGCGAGCGGCTCGGCGCCCATTTGGGCTATTGGACGTTTGCCCGGGTGGGCCTGGTACTGACACTGCTGCAGATGGTGCTGATCTATCCTTTTTTGCGCAGTTGAGAGTGCAGGGGGCGCGAGGCCCCCTGCATGGCGTTCCGATCAGATATCGCCGATTTTCGCATTCATGGTGGGCTTGGCAAGAAATTGGGCCACGTCGTTGCCAAGGGCCTCGACGCAGCGGCCAAGGATGGCGCAGGTGCTCTTGTAGCCGCCGAAAGCACCGCCGCCTGACATGCGGCGCGCGGTGAACGAACCAATCAGTCTGCCGCTGTCATAGAGCTTGCCATCGATGGTGACACTCTTCGGGCCACTCCATGCACCCCCCGCGACGCCGCGAACGTTGGTGATTTCCATCACCAGTACGCGTCCCTTGCCGTGCGGGACGGCTGTGCCGCGAACCACCTTGACGCCCTGGGATTTGGCTGACTCTTCGATGAATTCCGGCAGTCGTGTATCGAGCGTGCACTCCTTGCGTACCGCATCACTGGCCTCGGAGTCTTTGGTGAAGGGGACCGATGAGGCGATGGTGACGGCGGGGCCGGTATACGCCACGGGGGCAGATGCTGTGTCGGGTTTGGTATTGCCGTTATTGCAGCCGGTGAGGGTGAAGGCCAGCAGGGCGGAACATACAAAGGCGGACGCTTTGGCAAAGGTCATGAGTCGATCTCCATCTCTTGGTGTTTGTGTGAATGGTGCTGATGAGTGAGCACCATGAGTGCGGATGATAAACCGGGGGGGGCGGCAAGGAGAAGAAGAGTTAGTGCCGAACCGGTGTGTTTAACGGCGATCCCGGATGATGATCAGCTCGGGAGGCGTGCTGTGACGCGCCTCTGGAACGGTGACCGTCACATCGTAGCGATGCGCATCCAGTTGACGGGCCCACTCTTTTATTGCCTCCGTTTCCTGATGCCCGCCCGGGTGGCCGGTATAGGCAACGACGCTGATGACCCCGCCGGATGCGAGCTGTGCGCACGCCGCTGTCAGCGCGCGCATCGTTGTCGCAGGTGACGTGGTGACGGTTTTTTCGGAACCCGGCAGATAGCCGAGATTGAACATCACCGCCTTGATGGCATGCTGGTGACGCAAGGGTAAATGCGCCGCCAACGTTTCGTGGCCTGCTTCCACGAGCGTTACGCGGGAAGCAATGCCCTGTTGTGACAGCCGCTGTTGTGCATTCGCCAGTGCGCTGTGCTGTATATCGAATCCATAGACATGTCCCGACGGGCCGACGCAATGTGCCAGGAACAGCGTGTCGTGGCCGTTACCCACCGTGGCATCGATGGCGATATCCCCCGCGTGAAGTACGTGGGC